>Ga0209604_1000271_pt1 | contig 50509 bp, 44 predicted proteins | sample AD_UKC097_MetaG_FD_184405 | JGI IMG/M metagenome (GOLD analysis project Ga0209604, IMG submission 184405) | Active sludge microbial communities of municipal wastewater-treating anaerobic digesters from USA - AD_UKC097_MetaG (SPAdes) (version 2) | ecosystem: Engineered > Bioreactor > Anaerobic >...
GGACCTGCGCGGCGCCTCGCTCAAGCGCGAGACGAAGAGCGTGAAGGAGCTGATGGTCCGCCCCTACGTCCCGCGCTTCCTGCGCGAGGGGGACCGGGCCGAGCTGAAGGTCGTCGTCAACAACGCCTCCGAGGGCACGCTCGCGGGGAGCCTCGTGCTCCAGGTCCTCGACCCCGAGACGAACGAGGACCTCACGGCCCGCTTCGGCCTCCCGGTCGCCGACGCCCGCCGGGCGGTTTCGGTCCCGGCCGGCGGCGGTGCGAACGAGACGTTCCACCTCATCGCGCCACCCGGCGTCCGGACGGTCGCCTTCAAGGTCACGGCGACGTCCGGGAACCTCTCCGACGGCGAGCTGCGGCCGCTGCCGGTCCTTCCGAGCCGGATGCACCTGGTCCAGTCGCGCTTCGTCACGCTTCGCGAGGGGCAGCGGAAGGAGATGCGCTTCGAGGACCTGGCGAAGGGGGGCGATCCGACGCTCCTCAACGAGCAGATGGTCGTCACGGTCGACGCCCAGCTCTTCTACGGTGTCCTCGAGGCGCTCCCGTACCTCGTCAACTACCCGTACGAGTGCACCGAGCAGACCCTGAACCGCTTCGTCTCGACCGGCATCGTCACCTCGATGTTCGAGAAGTACCCGTCGGTCGCCGCCATGGCGAAGGAGATGTCGAAGCGGGACGTTCGCCTCGAGACGTGGGACGCGGCCGACCCGAACCGGAAGATGACGCTCGAGGAGAGCCCGTGGCTCGTCGACGCGAAAGGCGGGAAGGACGCGGGGGAAGGCCTCGCGAAAGTCCTCGACCCGCGTGTCGCAAAGGCGGAGCGGGAGGCGGCTCTCGCGAAGCTCGCGAAGGCGCAGACCTCGATCGGCGGTTTCCCCTGGTGGCCGGGCGGCCCGCCGTCCCCCTACATGACGGTCTACATCCTCCACGGCCTCGCGAAGGCGACGGAGTTCGGCGTCGACGTCCCGAAGGAGATGGTCCAGCGGGCCTGGGGCTACGTCGCGAAGCACTACCGCGATGACCTCCTCTCCCTGATGCGGAAGGACTGCTGCTGGGAGCTCCTGACGTTCGTCAATTACGTCGCGAGCTGCTTCCCCGACCCCTCCTGGTCCGAGAACGGCCTGACGGAAGCGGAGCGGAAGGAGATCCTCGACTTCTCCTTCAAGCACTGGAAGGAGCACTCGCCCTACCTGAAGGGCTACCTCGCGCTGACGCTGAAGCGGGCGAACCGGATGAAGGACGCCCAGCTCGTCTTCGCGAGCGTCATGGACTCCGCGAAGACGACCGAGGAGCTCGGGACGTTCTGGGCGCAGGAGGACCGCTCCTGGCTCTGGTACAACGACACGATCGAGACGCACGCGTTCGCGCTTCGGACGCTCACGGAGCTGACGCCGAAGGACCCGAGGCGCGACGGCCTCGTCCAGTGGCTCTTCCTGAACAAGAAGCTGAACCAGTGGAAGTCGACCCGCGCGACGGCCGAGGTCCTCTACTCCCTCGTCCACTACCTCAAGGCCGAGGGGGCCCTCGGCGGGCGGGAGACGATGAAGGTCGCCGTCGGCGGCCGGGAGACGTCGTTCACGTTCGAGCCGGACCGCTACACCGGAAGGAAGAACCAGGTCGTGATCCCGGGTCCCCAGGTCGACCCGAAGACGACCTCAACGATCGCCGTCGAGAAGGGGGGCAAGGGCTTCGCGTTTGCCTCCGCCGCCTGGCACTTCTCGACCGAGAAGCTCCCGGAGGCCGACCGGGGCGACTTCTTCAACGTGTCGCGCCGCTACTTCCTCCGCGAGAACACGGGGAAAGAGTGGGTCCTGAAACCGATCGCCGACGGCACGGTCCTGAAGCCGGGCGACCAGGTGGAGGTGCAGATCTCGCTCCGGACGAAGCACGAGGCCGAGTACGTCCACCTGCGCGACCCGCGCGGAGCCGGCTTCGAGCCGGAGACGACCGTCAGCCGCTACAAGTGGGACCTCGGGATCGCCTGGTACGAGGAGGTCCGCGACAGCGGGACGAACTTCTTCTTCGAGCAGCTTCCCGTCGGCGAGTACACGTTCAAGTACCGCCTCCGGGCGAACATGGCCGGGACGTTCCGGGTCGGCCCGGCGACGGTCCAGTCGATGTACGCCCCGGAGTTCAATGCCTACTCGTCCGGGGCTGTCCTGACGGTGAAAGGGGAGTGACCCGGGCGTAGGCGCCGTGTGGGGCAGGAATGGCGGGCGTGGCAGCGCGATGGCATACTGATGGCATGAAGGCCTCCATCGACAAGGCAGGCAGGATCGTCATCCCGGCCTCCGTCCGCGCGCGCGCCGGCCTGACGCCCGGCACCGAGGTGGAGATCCTCGTCGACGACGTCTCGGTCCGGCTCGTGCGGAAGGTCCCCGGGCCGAAGCTCGTTCGACGCGGCCGGAGACTCGTGGCGCAGCCGACGGTCCGGGGAAGGGCGCTCCCCACGGTCGACGTGGCGGCGCTGGTCGAGGAGGAGCGGAACCGTTGGCCCGGCTGACGGGCGTCTTCCTCGACACGAGCGTCCTCCTCGGCGGAACGATCAACGTCGGACCCTCCAGCCGCCCGGCGCAGGCCGTGATGGACGCCGTCGCCGAGGGCCGGCTTCGCGGGGCGAGGACGGCGTGGCACTGCTGCCTCGAGTACTACGCGGTCGCGACCCGCCTTCCGGAAGAGCTCCGTCTGGCGCCCGCCGACGCGCTGCGGCTGCTCGAGGAGGAAGTCCTCGGGCGGCTCGACGTCGTGGATCTGCCGGCAGTCGCGCGCCTCCCGTTCCTGAGGTCGGCCGTCGCAGAACGGGTCGCCGGCGGGCGCCTCTACGACGCCCACATCGCCGAGATCGCCCGCCGCTCCGGCTCGGACGTCATCGTCACCGACAACGTCCGTCACTTTCGGGGCAGGCCGGAGAGCCCCGTGCGCGTCCTCTCGGCGGCGGAGCTCACCGCCGAGCTGAGAGCGGGCTCCTGATTCTCGAAATCGGTCCGATACGGAAGAGGGCGGTCCGCGTTCGGATCGGCCCCGGCTGAAACCCGGGCGCCCCTCTGCCGTACCCTCGGTGATGCCCGTGGAGGAGCAACGATGAAAGACCGTCTCAGCCGCAGAGATCTCCTCGCCCTGGCCGCCACGTCCGGGGCCGTCCTGGCCCTTCCGCGCTGGGCCCGCGCCGCCGAGGCCGCGCCCGCGAAGAAGAAGGTCCTGATCCTCGGGGGGACCCGCTTCCTCGGGGTCGCCATCGTGGAGGCGGCCCTGGCGAAGGGGTGGGAGCTGACCCTCTTCAACCGGGGCAAGTCGAACCCCGGCCTCTTCAAGGGGCGCCCGCTGGAGGAGATCCACGGTGACCGGAACGTCGCCGACGACGTGAAGAAGCTCGCCGGCCGGAAGTGGGACGCCGTGATCGACACCTCCGGCTACTTCCCGCGGCAGGTCCGCTCCGCCGCGGAGGTCCTTTCGGGGAACGTCGGCCAGTACGTCTTCATCTCCTCGATCTCGGTCTACGACGCGCCGATGAAGGCCGGGATGGACGAGACCGCGGCCGTCGCGCGCCTCGCGGCGGGGACGGACGTCGACGCGATCAAGGACATCACCGGCGGGAACTACGGCGCGCTGAAGCTCCTCTGCGAGGAGGCGGCCGAGAAGGCGATGCCGGGGAAGGCCCTCAACGTGAGGCCCGGCTATATCGTCGGGGACCGGGACGGGAGCGACCGCTTCACCTACTGGCCCGTCCGGGTCCGGAAGGGGGGCGAGGTCCTCGTCGCCGGAAAGCCGGCCGACCCGCTCCAGTTCATCGACGTCCGCGACCTGGGCGACTGGATCGTCCGGATGGTCGAGTCCGGGACGAACGGCGTCTTCAACGCGACCGGCCCGAAGGAGCGGCTCACGATGAAGGCGTTCCTCGAGACGTGCCGGAAGGAGACGAAGTCGAACGCGACGTTCACCTGGGCGCCCGAGGCGAAGCTGAAGGAGCTGGGGCTGACGCCCGAGGCCGACTTCCCGATCTGGGTCTCGACGGAAGGCCCCGAGGCCGGGATCGGCGACGTCTCGATCGCGCGCGCCCTGAAGGCGGGGCTGACGTTCCGCCCGCTCCCGGAGACGATCGCCTCCACCCTCCACTGGTGGGACTCGCTCCCGGAGGAGAGGCGCGCGAAGGCGCGGGCCGGCCTCGCCGCGGAAAAGGAGGCGGAGGTCCTGACCGCGCTGAAGGGGAAGGCCCCGGCCGCCGCCGCGCCCGCCGCCCCTCCCTCCGAGGTGAAGAAGTGACCGAGGGGCGGGTCGCGAGGGAGCGGCGAGCGCTCCTTCCGCTCCTCGCCGGCGCGTTTCTAATCGTTCCCGGTGCGCTGCGGGCGGCGGGTCCGACGGAGGCCGAGGTCGCCTCCGCCGCCTCGCGGATCACCGCTGCGTCGGCGTTCACGACGGTCGAGGTCCTCGCCGCGCCCGGGATGGCCGGGCGCCTCAGCGGGACGGAGGGCTACCGGAAGGCGGCCGACCACGTCGTCGCCGAGCTCCGCAAGGCGGGCCTGCGCCCGCCCGCGGACCTTCCCGACTACAGGCAGGCCTTCACGCACGGCCTCGCGGGCGTCGAGGCCGCGAGCCTGACGCTCCTCCCTGCCGAGGGAGAGAAGGACGGCACGCCGTACGAGGCGGAGGTCCTGAAGGACTTCTCCCCGATGGTGAACGGCGGCTCCGGAGACGTCACGGCCGAGGTCGTCTTCGTCGGCTACGGCTTCGACGCCGCCTCCGAAGGGCGCGACGACTACGCCGGGGTCGACGTGAGGGGGAAGGTCGTCCTGGTCCTCCGGGGCGAGCCGGAGGGGCGCGAGTGGAAGGACCACCGCTCGACGGTCGCCCGGACGAAGGCGGCGGCGCGGAAGGGAGCGGCGGGGCTCCTCCTGATCGACAGCCCGGTCACCTCGACGAGCGTCGGGATCAGTCGCGACCTCCCCGAGGCGATGGTCAGCGAGGCGTTCGCCGACCGGCTCCTCGCCGGGAAGAAGCTGACCGTCGCCGAGCTCCGAAAGGTCCTCTCGAAGGGGGGCCTCGCCTCCTTCGCGACCGGGAGCCGGCTCCGCTTCCAGGTGAAGGGGCGCCCGTGGCGCGAGGTGACGACGCACAACGTCGTCGCCCTCCTCCCCGGCTCCGACCCGTCGGTGAAGGGGGAATACGTCGTCGTCGGCGCGCACCTCGACCACATCGGCGAATGGCCCCGCCTCAACCCGGGGGCCGACGACAACGCCTCCGGCTCCGCGAGCCTCCTCGAGGTCGCGCGGGCGGCCGCGACGCTGAAGGTCCGCCCCCGGCGGACGATCGCGTTCGTCTTCTTCGCGGCCGAGGAGCTCGGCCTCCTCGGCGCGACGCATTTCGCGAGCCATCCCCCGAAGGGGCTCGAGACGTGCGTCGCGGTGCTGAACATGGACATGCTCGGCGCCGGCAACGGCCTCTACGTCGCCGGCGGGGAGAACTTCCCCGAGATCAAGGCGGCGATGGAACGGGCGCGCGACCGCCTCGCGCCCGGTTTCAACCTGAGATCGGGAAAGATCCGCGGCGAGGGGCGCGCCGACCACGCGCCGTTCTTCGAGAAGGGGATCCACGCCGTCTCGCTCTTCGCGATGGGGGGCGACCACCACGGCTACCACACGCCGGAGGACACGGTCTACTTCGTCACGCCCAAGACGATGGAATCGGGGGCGCGCACGGTCTTCGGGGCGGCGATCGCCCTGGCCGACGCGAAACCGTAGCCCCGCGCGATCGCTCGATTCACCCGACGAAGAGAGGCCCCGGCGACGCCGGGGCCCCTCTCTTTTTCGGGCATTCCCCGCGGGAGCTACTTCCCCGGTACGCCGAGCCAGCCGCGGCTGAAGTAGTCGGCGAGCGAGAAGGCGAAGAGGATCAGGATGAAGAAGAGCGACGCCCAGACGACGATCTTGTTCAGGCGCGCCGAGTGCCAGACGTGCATGAAGAAGAGGACGACGAGCGTCGCCTTCGTCACGGCGATCGCCATCGCGACGGCGTCGTTGATCGCGTCGGTGACCTGGCCGGGGAGGTGATCGGCGATGTTCACGTGCGCGACCCCCACGGTCAGGAAGGTCAGCGCCATGAGCCCGAAGAAGACGAGGAGGTAGGTGCGGACGGGAGTGACGTGGACGGTCGACATGGCTACTCCGTCGGCCTCAGGCGTGGTGCCGCCCCAGGAGGTAGAGGAGCGGGAAGAGGAAGATCCAGATGACGTCGACGAAGTGCCAGTAGAGGCCGACGCCCTCGACCCAGTTGTGGTTCTCGGCCGAGAAGTCGCCGCGGAGCGCCTTCGGGACGAGGAAGGCGAGGAGGCCGAGGCCGACGATCATGTGGAGGGCGTGGAGCCCCGTCATGCAGAAGTAGAGGACGAAGAACGTCTGCGCCGCCGGGTCGGTCGTCCCCTCGATGTGGAAGCCGGCCCCCGGGATCAGGTGGTGGACCCACTTGTGGTGGTACTCGAACCCCTTGACGACGAGGAAGGCCGTCCCGAGCGCCATCGTCGCGCCGATCCAGCCGGCGATCTGCCGCGCCTTCCCGAGCTGGGCGGCGCGGACGGCGAGGACCATCGTGAGGGAGCTCCCGATGAGGACGATGGTGTTCGCGAGGCCGAGCGGGACGTCGAGCTGGTTCGAGCCGAGGGCGAACCAGGCGGGGTACTTCCAGCGGTAGACGGTGTAGGCGAGGAAGAGCCCGCCGAAGAACATGACCTCCTGCGCGAGGAAGAGCCACATCCCGAGCGTGGCCGACTCGCGCTGCTGGTCGTAGTCGTCGAAGTGGTGGGCGAGGGGGGCGGGGCGGGCCTCAGATGCCAACGGTCACCTCCTTGGCCGGTACGGAGGTCTCGTACGCGTAAGCCTCCTCCGTCACGACCGGCGGCGTCGCGAAGTTCTCGACCGGCGGCGGCGACGCGGTCTGCCACTCGAGCCCCTTCGCGCCCCACGGGTTCGCGGGGGCCTTCGCCCCGAACTTCAGCGACCAGAGGAGGTAGATCACCGGGATGAGGTAGCCGACGCCCAGGATCGTCGCGCCGGCGGAAGAGAGGACGTTCCACGTCTGGAACTCCGCCGGGTACATGTGGTAGCGGCGCGGCATCCCGAGGTAGCCGAGGATGAACTGCGGGAAGAAGGTCGTGTTGAAGCCGACGAAGATCAGGAGCGCGCCGACCTTCGACCAGAACTCGTCGTACATCCGGCCGGTGATCTTCGGCCACCAGAAGTGGAGGCCGCCGAGGTATCCCATGATCGCGCTGCCGACCATGACGTAGTGGAAGTGCGCGACGATGAAGTAGGTGTCGTGGACGTGGATGTCGATCCCGAGCGTCCCGAGCATGACGCCCGTCAGGCCGCCGATCAGAAAGACGCCGATGAAGCCGAGCGCGTAGAGCATCGGCGTCTGGAGCGAGATCGAGCCCTTGTAGAGAGTGGCCGTCCAGTTGAAGACCTTCACGGCCGAGGGGATCGCCACGAGCATCGTCAGGAACGAGAAGATCGCCCCGGCCACGACGGACTGCCCGGAGACGTACATGTGGTGGCCCCAGACGAGGAAGCCGATGACGGCGATGAAGAGGCTCGAGAAGGCGACGAAGTGGTAGCCGAAGACCCGCTTGCGCGAGAAGGCGGTGACGAGCTCGCTCATCACGCCCATCGCCGGCAGGATCATGATGTAGACGGCGGGGTGCGAGTAGAACCAGAAGAGGTGCTGGAAGAGGAGCGGGTCGCCGCCGTACTTCGGGTCGAAGACGCCGATGTGGAAGAGCCGCTCGGCGCCGACGAGGAGGATCGCGATCGCGACGACGGGGGTCCCGAGGATCTGGATGATGCTCGTCGCGTAGTGCGCCCAGACGAAGAGGGGGAGGCGGAACCAGGTCATCCCCGGGGCCCGCATCCGGTGGATCGTGACGATGAAGTTGAGGCCCGTCAGGATCGAGGAGAAGCCGGCGACGAAGATGCCGACCGCCGTGACGAGGACCTGCCCCTGCGCGAACGTCGTCGACATCGGCGTGTAGAACGTCCAGCCGGTGTCGATGCCGCCCGTCAGGAGCGAGCCGAACGTCATCAGCCCGCCGATCATGTAGAGGTACCAGCTCGTCAGGTTGAGCTTCGGGAAGGCGAGGTCCTTCGCCCCGATCATGACCGGCAGGAGGAAGTTCCCGAGCACCGCCGGGATCGACGGGATCAGGAAGAAGAAGATCATCAGGATGCCGTGCATCGTGAAGAGCCGGTTGTAGACGTCGGAGGAGAACATGTCCCCCTGCGGCGTCGCGAGCTCGGCCCGGATGAGCACGGCCATCAGGCCCCCGAGGACGAAGAAGACGGAGATGGCGACGAGGTAGAGGATCCCGATCCTCTTGTGGTCCCTCGTCAGGAGCCACGACTTCGGGCCGTGCGCGGCCTCGAGGTAGCTCGGCAGCGCGTTCGGGGCGGCGGTCGCGGGAGCGGTCACGGCTTTCCTCCGGCGGGAGCGGCGGCCGGCGCGCCGGGGGCTCCGGCGGGCGGGAGGTCCTTGATGTACTTGATGAGCTGGACGACCTCCTCCTCGGAGATCTGCCCCTGGAACGTCGGCATGATCGGCTGGTACCCCTGGACGACCTTCGTCGCGGGGGAGAGGATCGACTCCCTCACGTAGCTCTCGTCGACGGTGACGGTCCTCCCGTCCACGAGCGCGACCTTCTTTCCGAAGAGGCCGTCGAGGACGGGCGCGCGGGCGGAGCTGTCGGGGCGGTGGCAGGTGTTGCACGCCTTCGCGACGAAGAGCTCCTCGCCGCTCGCGACGGCGCCGCCGGCCGAGGCGCCGGAGACGAGCCAGCGCTTGTAGTCCTGCGGCTCCATCACGTGGATCTTCCCGACCATCTTGGAGTGGTCGACGCCGCAGTACTGGTCGCAGAAGATGTGGTAGGTGCCGGTCTTCGTCGCCCGGAACCAGGCGGTCGTGTAGCGGCCGGGCAGGACGTCCATCTTGAGGCGGAACGCCGGCACGGAGAAGTTGTGGATGACGTCCTCGGAGGTCATCGTCAGCTTCACCGCCTGGTTCACCGGGACGTGGAACTCGTTGATCTCGCGCTTCCCCTCGGGATGCTCGACCTTCCACATCCACTGCTTGCCGTAGACGTGGAAGGACCAGGCGTCGGCGGGAGGCCGGGCCGACTCGAAGAAGATCGAGGCGCCCCAGAAGAAGCTGACCATCACGAGCCCGAGCGGGACGATCGACCAGGCGAGCTCGAGGAGGAGGGTGTTTCCCTTGATCTCCTGGCCCGTCTCGTCGGCGCGGCGGCGGCGATAGCGGACGATGAAGGCCGCGATCGTCGCGACGATCGCGACGGAGAAGAGGACCGAGACGCCGAGCGTGAAGAAGAAGAGGGTGTCGACCTTCGAGGCGAGGGTCGAGGAGACCGGCGGGAAGACGGGCGCGTTCGGCAGCATGTTCAGGCGTTGGCTCCGAGATGGGCGCGGCTCCGGCGCTCGCGGCGGAGCGAGACCGCGAGGAAGACGCCGAAGGCGACGACGAGGAAGCCGCCCGCGATCCGGAGGGCCGTCATCGTCTCCGCGGTGTACTTGCCGAGGGCGGGGTTGTACTCGAAGCAGAGGAGGAGGAGCTGCGCCGCGACGCCGCCCACCTTCCCCTCGGAGGCCTCGGAGAGGCCGAGCCGGAGCTCCTTCGGCGCGTACTCGACTCCGAAGAAGTAGCGTGAGATCGCCCCCTCGGGGGTGACGACGACGATCCCGGTCGCGTGGGCGTACTGCTTCTGGAGCTCGTCCCAGCGATAGCGGAAGCCGACCGCTTCCGTCACGCGGCGGATCTCGGCGTCGCTTCCCGTCAGGAAGTGCCAGCCCGCCTGCCCTTCGGCCTTCCGGCCGTAGAGGTCGAGGAGGTTCGACTTCTTGGCCTTCGCGAGCTCGGGCCCCTCGGTCGGGCTGAAGCTGAGCGTGACGACCTCGAAGTCGGCGCCCGGCGTCAGGGTGAAGCCCTTCAGACTCCGCGCGAGCCCCTCGAGCGCGATGCCGCAAAGCATCGGGCACTCGTAGTAGGCGAGCGAGAGGAGGACGGGGCGCTTTCCGAAGTAGTCGCCGAGTCGGACGGCCTTCCCGTTCTCGTCGGTGAACTTCGCGTCGAGCGGGAGCTGCGCTCCCATGTTCTGCTCCCAGCCGACCTCGCGCGTCGGGGAGGGCATCATCGGCTGCGCGAGGGCGGGGCTCCCAACGAGGACGGCGAGGAGGCCGAGTCCGGCCAGACGAACGGTGCGGCTCATTTCGAGCCTCCTGCGGCCGGAGCGGGGCCGGCCTCGGGGAGCGGCGGCGGGACGGGGAGTCCGCGCTCGGCGACGATCTCGAGCGCGCGCTCGACGGGAATCTGCGCGACGCCTGCGGCCCGGTCGACCCAGGCGTACGAGGAGACGGCCGCCTCCTCCTCGCGCGCGAACTTCGTCATGTCGGCGGTCGGGTCGGCCTGGAGCGCGGCGCGGGGGCGTGGCCGCGGAGCGTTCGCCTCGGCGAGGGGTAGCGGCTCGGGGTCCCGCGCGATCGAGCGGGACTTCAGGTACCCGCTGAAGGCGATCATCCCGCCGAACGCGAGGGCGATGAGGAGCGCGAGGCCCGCGAGGACGCCGAAGATCGCCTTGACGTGGATCTCGGAATCGAACTCCGCCGGCGCGTGCTGCGGGCGGGGGTGGTCACTCATGGGCGAGCGCCTCCTTCAGGAACGGCTCGTTCGCGGGGAGGAGCGGCCGGGCCTTCAGCCCGAGCGTGAAGAGGCGGAGCCAGATCCCGCCGAGGGCGAGCGGCGCGGCCAGGTCGAGCCAGTGGAGCGTGAAGGCGTTCGCCGAGAACGCGGGCGCGACGAGCCAATGGAGGTCGAGCCACCGGGCGAAGAGGAGGAGGACGGCGACCGGCGCGAGCGCCTTCGCGCTCCGCTTGCGGTTCCTCGAGAGGAGGAGGGCGAACGGCAGCGCGTAGTGGAGGAGGACGAGGACGACCGTTGTCGCCTTCCAGGCCCCGTTCAGGCGCGAAGCGTAGAAGGAGGTCTCCTCGGGGAGGTTGCCCGACCAGATGATGATGAACTGCGAGTAGCCGAAGTAGGCCCAGACGCAGACGAACGCGAAGAGGAGCTTGCCGTGGTCGTGGAGGTGCCGCGGCTGGAGCGGGAGGGCGGGGGAGGGGCCCTCGCCGAGGAGGAGCCCCGCGAGGGCGACGAGCGCCATCGCCGCGACGGCCTGCCCGATGATCACGTAGAGGCCGTAGATTGTGGAGAACCAGTGCGGCGTCAGCGACATCATCCAGTCGAACGCCGCGAAGGTCATCGAGAGAATGAACGCGACGACGCCGAACGCGCCCCAGCGCTGCATCGAGAGGGCGATCCGGCGGTCGCCCGTCTCGTCCTGCCGGGCCGAGAGGCGCGCGAAGACCGCGGCGAGGACGATCCAGAGGACGAGGTAGGCCGCGGAGCGCCCGAGGAAGGCGGGCTCGTTCAGCCACGGCTTCTTGTGGGTAAGGATCGCGTCCCCGGCGACGACGTCGGTGTGGGTCCACTCGTAGAGGGAGTGCGAGCCGAGGGCGATCGGCAGGAACGCCACCGCGGCGAACCCGAGCGTGAGCGGGCTGGCCGCCGCTTCGAGGATCCGGCGGATGACCACGCCCCAGGCGCCGCGCGTGACGTGGTGAAGGAGCATCACGCCGAGGGCGCCGGCGGCGAGGCCGAGCATCCACATGTAGCCGGTGAGGTAGGAGCGGAAGAGCTGATCTCGGTCGGTGGCGTATCCGGCTCCGAGGAGGGCGAGGCCGACGAGGCCGGCGACGAGGCCGATCCGGCCGAGCTTCTCGACGCCCTCGGGGAGGGGGTTCGAGCCCTGGTTCACGGGTGGACCTCCGGCGCGGCCGCGGAGGCGGCAGCCTTCTCGAGCGCCTCGAGGTCCGCGGCGGAGAGCTCGGAGGCGGGGGCGTTGCGGGAGAGCTGCAGGGCGCGGACGTAGGCCGCGATGGCCCAGCGGTCCTTCACGGGGACCTGGCTGGCGTAGCTCGACATCTCGTTGAAGCCGTTCGTCATCACGTCGAAGTAGTAGCCGAGCGGCTGGGCGCGGAGGCGGTCGACGTGGAACGAGACGGGCTGCTTGAAGCCCCGCTGGACGATCATTCCCTCGCCGTTCCCCTGCCGGCCGTGACAGGGGGAGCAGAAGACGTCGTAGCGCTGGCGTCCGCGCAGCAGGAGCGCCTTGTCGAACGGAACGGCCCCGGGAAGCTCGGAGACGAACTTCCCGTCGGGGCCGATCCCGGTGTGGAGGACGCGGTCCTCGCGGAGCCAGCCGCGGGCGACGGTCCCCGCGGGCGGGACGCGGGAGGAGAGGCCGTCGCGGAAGAAGTCGCTCCGGCCGAGCGGCTTCGCCTTCGGCTGGTCGTACATCCCCTGGCGGCAGCCCGCGCCGAGGAGGGCCGCGACGGCGAGCGCCGCCACGCCGAGCCGGCGGCCGGGCGGAAGGTCAGTTTTCAAGGTCGTTGACCTCCACGGGGGCGAGGCCCTCCAGCAGCCGCCGGACGGCCGAGACGTCGAACCTCGGGTCGTCGGCCTCCACGAGGAGGAAGTAGCCGTCCTTCGAGGCGTGCTCGACGAACCTCTTCACCTCGAAAACCGGGTGGTGCGGCCGCGGGAGGCCGTTCAGGACGAGCATGCCGAGCGCGGCCGCGAGCCCGCCGTGGAAGACCGCGCCTTCGAAGGTCGCGGGAATGAAGGCGGGCCAGGAGTTGAGGGGCCGCCCGCCGATGTTGAGCGGGTAGTCGATCGCGCTCGCCCAGTAGGCGAAGGAGAAGACCGCGACCGCGCCGAAGATCGCCGCCCCGAGCGTCAGGAGCGGGACCTTCGAGTGATGGAGGTCGAGGGCGTCGAGGACCTTCTCGATCGGGTAGGGGGTATAGGCGTCGAGCTTCGTGTAGCCCGCCGACTTCGCCGCCTCGATCGCCGCGAGGAGCTCGTCGGGCGTGCGGAACTCGGCCAGGACGCCGTGGAGGGACGGCTCGGGGTGCGTGCCGTGCATGACGCTACTTCTCCTCGCCGTGGGCCTTCGTGGCCTCGGGGGTCAGGACGCGCATCTCGAACATGTTCAGCGCGGGGAGGAAGCGGATGAAGAGGAGGAGGAGCGTCAGGAAGAGGCCCATCGTCCCGACGAACGTCATCACGTCGAACTTCGTCCCGGAGTACATCGCCCAGTTCGAGGGGACGTAGTCGCGGTGGAGGCTGACGACGATGATGACGAACCGCTCGAGCCACATCCCGACGTTGATGCACATCGAGATCGCCCAGAGCGCCCAGACGTTCGAGCGGACCCCCTTGAGCCAGAGGAGCTGCGGGATCGCGATGTTGAGGAGGATGAGGAGCCAGTACTGCGTGGCGTACGGCCCCGTGAAGCGGTTCAGGACCATGAAGATCTCGAACTCGTTCCCGCTGTAGAAGGCCGCCCAGATCTCGAGGACGTAGCCGTAGGCGACGATGAGGCCGGTCGTCAGCATCACCTTCGCCATGTTCTGCAGGTGCCGCTCGGTGATGAAGTCGTGGAGCTTGAAGAGCGGGCGGAGCGGCAGGACGAGGGTGAGGACCATCGCGAAGCCGGCGAAGACGGCCCCGGCGACGAAGTAGGGCGGGAAGACCGTCGTGTGCCACCCGGGAACGATGCCGACCGAGAAGTCGAACGAGACGATGGAGTGGACCGAGAGGACGAGCGGCGTCGAGAGGCCCGCGAGGAGGAGCGAGGCGACCTCGTAGTTCGCCCAGTGCCGCGCGGAGTTGCGCCAGCCGAGCGCCGCCATGCCGTAGGCGAAGCGGGCGAACTTCGCCTTCGCGTGGTCGCGGAGCGTCGCGAGGTCGGGGAGCATCCCGACGTACCAGAAGACGATCGAGATCGTCGCGTAGGTCGAGACGGCGAAGACGTCCCAGATGAGGGGGCTCCGGAAGTTCGGCCACATGCCGAGCGTCCCCGGGAGCGGGAGGAGCCAGTGGGGGAGCCAGGGGCGGCCGAGGTGGAGGATCGGGTACATGCCGGCGCAGGCGACGGCGAAGACCGTCATCGCCTCGGCGAAGCGGTTGATCGAGTTGCGCCAGCTCTGCCGGAGGAGGAGGAGGATCGCGGAGATGAGCGTCCCCGCGTGCCCGATGCCGATCCACCAGACGAAGCAGATGATGTCCCAGCCCCACCCGACCGGGATGTTGTTCCCCCAGACGCCGATGCCGGTCATGAAGAGGTTCGTGACGGCGAAGAGGAAGACGTTCAGGAGGGCGAAGCCGACGGCGAACCCGCCGAGCCACCACTTCGGCGTCTTCGTCAGCTTCGTGGTGACGGCCTCGCTGATCCGCTCGGTGACGGAGGCCGGCGTGTGGCCCGGGGCGAGGACGGGAGGCTGCGCGATCGGGTCGGCGCCGCGGACGTCGTCGTAGGCAGTCGACATGTCAGGCGCCCTCCACGTCGGGGCTCGGGTTCGTGACCCGGGCGAGGTAGGTCGTCCGCGGACGGGTGTTCAGCTCGTCGAGGAGCCAGTAGGTCCGCGGCTCGCTCCGGAGCTTCGAGACGCCCGCCGCCGGGTCGTTGATGTTCCCGAAGACGATCGCGTCGGCCGGGCAGGTCTGCTGGCAGGCGGTCTTGATCTCGCCGTCGCGGATCGCACGCCCCTCGCGCTCGGCGGCGATGCGCGCGCGATTGATCCGCTGGATGCAGTAGGTGCACTTTTCCATGACGCCCCGCGAGCGGACGGTGACGTCCGGGTTCGCGAGCATCTTCAGGACCGGCTCCTCCTCCCTCTGGCCGTTGTACTCGAGGAAGTTGAAGCGGCGGACCTTGTAGGGGCAGTTGTTCGAGCAGTAGCGCGTGCCGACGCAGCGGTTGTAGGCCATCTCGTTCAGCCCCTCCGCTCCGTGGACCGTCGCGGCGACGGGGCAGACGACCTCGCACGGCGCCATCTCGCAGTGCTGGCACATGAGGGGCTGGTGGTGGACGGCCGGGTTCTCGAGGTCGCTCCCCTCGTAGTACTGGTCGACGCGGATCCAGTGCATCTCGCGGTTCTTCGAGACTTGCTCCTTGCCGACGACGGGGACGTTGTTCTCCGACTGGCAGGCGACGACGCAGGCGTTGCAGCCGAAGCAGGAGCCGAGGTCGACGGAGAGGCCCCAGGCGTTCTCCTTGTACTCCCAGCCCGGCTGGAAGAGGGAGGCCTCCTTCGGCGGGAGGCCGTGCCCCTTCGCCTTCGCCGGGTCCTTGCGGTACTCGGGGAGCGTCATCGTCCGGACGATGTCGCGCCCCTCCATCCGGAAGTGCTGCTGCGTGTGGGCGAGAGGATGGCGCCCGCCGGTCTTCGTCACGGTGACCGCCGGGACGAGCCAGGGGGCGGCCGTGGTCCGGAGCGGGTTCACGTCAGCGCCGACGCCGTTGCCGACGCGGCCCGCGTGCTTCCGGCCGAAGCCGAGGTGAAGCGTGACGACGCCCGCCGCCTGGCCCGGCTGGATCAGGACGGGGAGCTCGGCGGAGCGCCCGCCCGCCTCGACCTTCACGACGTCCTCGTTCGTGACGCCGAGCTCCTGGGCGGTGGCGGGCGAGACGACCGCGGCGTTGTCCCAGGTTAGCTTGCTGAGCGGCTTCGGGAGCTCCTGGAGCCAGCCGTTGTTCGCGAAGCGGCCGTCGAGGAGCGAGGGGTCGGGGCGGAACACCGCCTCGAGTCCCGCGGGCTTCACGGCGGAGGCGGCGGCGAGCGCGGCGGCCACCTCGGCGAGGCGGACCGGCGCCGCGACGGCGGGGGCGGCGCTCCCGGGGACGACGCCGTCGTGGAGCGCCTTCCGCCAGAACGCCTCGAAGTCGGCCTCGGCGGGGCGCGCCGCCTTCCAGGCCTCCCGGACGACGTCGTAGCCCTTCCGGGGGACCTCGTCGAGGAGGACGGAGAGGAGCTCGTGCGCCGACTTCCCCTCGTAGAGCGGCTCGATCAGCGGCTGGACGAGCGCCGCGGTCCCGTCGAGGGAGCGGGCGTCACTCCACGCCTCGAGGTCGTGGGCCATCGGGACGGCCCAGTGGCAGTAGCGGGTCGTCTCGTCGGGGTGGCTGGCGAGGGCGACCGTCAGGCCCGCCTTCAGGAGCGCCTCGCCGAACGCGAGGTCGGAGGGCGCGTCGTAGACCGGGTTCCCGCCCAGGATCAGAAGGAGCTCGACGGAGCCCGCCTTCACGTCTTCCGCGAGCTCGCGGAGCGAGGCGAGCTGGTCGATCGGGGCGGCCTCGACCGGCTCGGTAAGGAAGACGGTCTTCCCGAGGCTCCCGAGCGCCTCGTTGATCGCGTGCGCCGCGGCGTGCACCTCGGGGGCGGCGAAGTCGCCGGCCACGACGACGGAGCGTCCGGCCGCCGCGCGCAGGTCGTTCGCCGCGGTCGCGGCGAACCTCGCCGCGCTCTCGTCGAGCCCGGCGGGGGCCGCGAAGCCCGGGAGGCCGAGGGCGGCGCCGAGCGCCTGCGCGAAGGCGGGGAGAAGGCTGGCCCGGAGCGGGAGGCGGTGGTCGGCGAGCGTGCCGGTCGGGGTCGGGGAGACCTCGACGGCGTAGAAGCGCGAGGTCTCCGTCTTTCCGCCCGTGAGGCGGCGGCGCGCGGAGAAGGCCTTCGCGTTGCGGACGGAGTCGGGGCCGGAGGCGAGGAGGTCGGAGTCGAGGGCGACGACGACGTCGGCGGCGCCGAGGTCGTAGCGGGTCTCGACGGCGCGTCCGAAGGCGAGTCGGGCGCCGGCCCGCACGGCGTCGCGGCCGGCCGGCTCCCACTGGTGCCACTTCGCCTTCGGGTAGGCGGCGAGGAGCGCCGCGAGCTGCGCGCCGAGAGTGGGGGAGGTGACGGTCTGCGTCAGGATGCGGAGTCCCGCCCCCTCCACCTGCTTCTGGGCCTTCGCCGCGGCCTGGAGCTCGGAGACGAGGCGCGGCCAGGTGTCGAGGAGGCCGAGCTTCGTCGGCACCTTCAGCCGGTCGGGATCGTAGAGGCCGAGGACGGACGCCTGCGCCAGGGCGGTGGCGCCGCCGAGGCTCGCGGGGTGCTCGGGGTTCCCCTCGACCTTCGTGGGGCGCCCCTCGTGGCTCTCGGCGAGGAGCGGCTGGGCGAAGCCGCCGATCGTCGCGGCCGTCGCGAAGAACAGCGGCACGCCCGGGACGATCTCCTCGGGCTGCTTCACGTACGGGACGATCTTCTCGACCGGCTGCCGCGTGCAGGCCGTCATCCCTGCGAGGGCCATCGAGGCCATGCCGAGCTCGAGGAAGCGCCGGCGGGAGAAGCCGCGGTCGAGGCTCTCGTCCCAGTCGGAGGCGTGACGGGGGTACTCCTTCGCCAGGAATTCGCGAAAGCCCGCGTCGTCGGCGAGCTCCTCGAGGCCGCGCCAGAAGGCCGGCCCCTGGCGCCTGTCGAGGCGCTCGCGGATGGCGGCGAGGTCGATCGGGAAGCGGGCGGGCGTGTCGTCCGCGGGCCCGGGGTGGAGGCTCGAAGGGGTCATCAGGTCTCGCTCCTCGCCCCGGCTCATCGGTGGCACGTTCCGCAGGAGGTGATCTCGGCGGGCGGGCGGACGCCGTAGGCCTTCACGAGCTCGCGCCCGAGCGTCTCCTGGTCCTTCGCCTTCCAGGTCATGTTGTAGATCTCTTCCTTCGGCCGGATGAACTTCTCGGGGTTCCGGTGACAGTCGAGGCACCAGCGCATCTGGAGCGGCTGGGCCGAGCGCATGAGGCGCATCTCGTGGACCGGCCCGTGACACGTGGCGCAGCCGATCCCCTTGGCGACGTGGATCGAGTGGTTGAAGTAGGCGAAGTCGGGGAGGTCGTGGACCCTCGTCCACTCGAGCGGCTGGCCCGTCTTCACGCTCGAGCGGACGGGCTCGAGCATCGGCGCCTCGTTCCAGACGGTCTTGTGGCAGTTGTAGCAGGTGGACGTCGGGGGGACGCCCGCCACGGCCGACGTCTCGACGGAGGTGTGACAGTACCGGCAGTCGATGCCGAGTCCGGCGACGTGGTGCTCGTGGCTGAACGGGACCTTCTGCTCGACCGTCTCGCCGCGCCGCTGGTTGAAGCCGGCGTAGTCGAGCGCCAGGAGCGAGCCGACGGCGCCTCCCGCCACGAGGACGAGCGCGGCGAGGGAGGCGGGCGCGAGAGAGTTCGCGCTCTTCGGAAAGAGCTGGGCCATCTGCGCTTATGCCTTTCTCGGAGACGGGCGGGGAATTTCGACCCCTCCCGGGGCCGTTACGGATTCGGGCCGATTCCCCGGAGCTGTCGCGGACGGGCGGAGGTGGTGCCGGGACCTCCCTGTAGAGTGCAAATCCCTCTCCTCGCGGTGGGTCGCTGTTGAGCGACGATCTCAAAAAAAACGTGGAAGGTACCACACGACGGCGAGTGCGAACAGGCCCCGTGTCGGTCCTGATTGGAGGGCTGATCGTCGAGCGAGCAGGAGGCGTGCGACAGCGCCCGGCTCTGTCCGGAGCCGGGGAGCGATCACGCCAGCGGCGGAGGAGCGGCCGGATGGGTCGGCCGCTCGCTCAGGACCCCGGGAGCGGAGTCGTCAGAAGCCGGTCGGCCTTTTCGGGATCCGGCCCGACTTGACCGTTTCGCTCCGGAGGCGCCGGCCGACGATCCGCTCGACCATCCGGCCCGTCGCGAGGACGCGGTCGACGTCGAGGCCGGTCTCGAGCCCCATCTCGTCGAGCATGACGACGAGGTCCTCGGTGCAGACGAGGCCGACGTTGTTCGGGTCCTGGTAGTAGTAGCGGCCGGTGCCGGAGACGGGGGCGCCCTCGAAGAAGTTTGCCGGCTGGCCGCCGATCCCGCCGAGGGTGCTCTCGAAGCGAACGATGCCCGCCTGGAGCGCCGCGAGGACGTTCGCGAGGCCCCAGCCGCGGGTGACGTGGAAGTGGGCGAGGTGCTTCGTCACGTCCGGAATGGCGTCGAGGACAATGGAGTAGTACGCGTAGACCCGGTCCGGGGGAGCGGAGCCGTCGTGGTCGGCGTGCTCGATGTCGTCCGCGCCGATGTCGAGGAACCGCTTCGTGAACGCGACGGCGTCCTCGAGCTTCGTCGGCCCCTCGATCGGGCAGCCCCAGATCGTGCTGACGGTCCCGTTCACGCGGATGCCGGCGTCGTGCGCCTTCCGGATGCAGCGCTCCGCCTCGGCCCAGTACCCGGCGTGGTCGAGGCCGGAGTTCTTCTTCATGTGCGAGGCCGAGGTGGAGACCATCATGAGGATCCGGTCGGGCCCCCACCCTTCGGCCTTCGCGGCGATCGCGCGGTCGACGGCCTTCTCCCGGATCGTCACCGCCGTCAGCTCCACCTCGCCGATCTGCTTCGAGACGCGGGCGCTGCCGCGGATCCCCTTCAGGAGCGCGTCCGCGTCGCGGAACTGGGGCATCCCCTTGGGGTTCCCGAGGTTCGTCACCTCGAGGCGCCGGTAGCCGGCGAGGACCAGCTCCTCGAGGACCCAGAGCTTCGCCTCGGTCGGGATCCACCTCTCCTCGTGCTGGAAGCCGTCGCGGACGGTGATGTCGGCGAGGTCGACGCGCTTCGGGAGGTTCCAGCTCTTCATGTTCACCTCAGCCGCTCGCGGGCGGCGAGCACGGTAAACGCGTGGGTCTCGAACGTGACGGCGACGCTCCCGAGGTGGCCCCCCTTCAGGTAGTCGAGGCCGAGGGGATGCGCCCTCGCCCGCTCGAGGAGGTCGGCGACGACGACCGCGTCGCGCGGGTCGACGGGGTGGGCGTGGAGCGGCTCGTCGGCGCCGAGCAGCGCGTGGAGGAGCTCGTCGGGCGTGGCGTGGGCGTGGTGGACGGCGTCGGCCAGGGCCGCCACGACCTTCTCGACCGTCGCCTCCGGCAGGCCGGAGCGGGCGGCGGCGTCCTTCACGAGCGATTCGTGATTCATCGGTCGGCCTCCTTCGTCGACGGAGCGGGCGGGAGGATGGGGCCGCTCCGGTCGGCGAGCGCCCCGAGGAAGGCGACGATCGAGGCGATCTCGTCGTCCGTCAGCTCCTTGCCGAGCTGGTGCCAGGCCATCTTCTTCACGGCGACCTCGAGGCGGTCGACGGAGCCGTCGTGGAAGTAGGGTCCCGTGGCGACGGCGTTCCGGAGCGAGGGGACCTTGAACTTCCGCCGGTCCTCCTCGTTCTTCGTCACGGCGAAGCGACCCTCGTCCTTCGTCTCCCACTCCTTCACGAGGCCAAGGACCTGGAACTGGTTCGCCCCGATGGTCGGCGAGTTGTGGCACGTCGTGCAGCCCGTCGTCAGGAAGAGCTTCAGGCCCGCGGCTTCGCGGTGCGAGAGGGCTTCGAGGTCCCCCCGGAGGAAGTCGTCGAGGCGGTCGCGCGTCTTCAGGGTCCTCTCGAAGGCGGCGAGGGCGCGGGCCGTGTTCGGGAGCGTGATCGGCTGCGGCACGCCGGGAAAGGCCGTGGCGAACGGCGCGCCGTACTCGGCGGCGCCGCGGAGGACCGCCTCCACGGCGGCCGCGTCGGGCATCGCCATCTCCACCGGGTTCAGGATCGGCCCCTCGGCCTGCTCCTCGAGCGTCCGGGCGCGCCCGTCCCAGAACTGCGCGACGTGGTAGCCGGCGTTCTTCACGCTCGGGGAGTTGCGCGGCCCCTTCGTTCCCCGCGCGCCGTTCGAGGTCGGCGCGACGTCGGCGCCGGTCGGATTCTGGCCGTCGAGGCGGTGACAGTCGTTGCAGGACTGCGTCCCGGTGACCGAGAGTCTCCTCTCGAACCAGAGGGACCGGCCGAGGGCGACGAGCTCCGGGGAATCGGCCTCCGCTCCCGGCATCCTCTCCGGAAGGACTCCGAGCGTGGAGCCCGCCTGCGCCGCGAGCGCCTTCCGCTCCTCCCGTCCGACCCGCGGCTCCGGGGCGCTCCGCGAGCAGGCGGCGAGGGCCAGGAAGGCGGACGCTACGGCGAGACGAGGAGCCCGATTCATGGAGGCGGGATTCTAGACGGACGTCGCCCGGCACCCGTCGGCGCGCTTCCCAACGCCTCGCCCGGCTCCTACGATGTCCGTCTGATGAAACAGGCGTGGCTTCGCAGGGGCGGCGTCCTCCTCGGGATCGTCGCCGCCGTGCTTCTCCTCCGGGTGACGCTCTTCCGCCCGGACCCCCTCCCCGTGACCGTCGTCGCCGTCGCGAAGGGCGCCGTCGAGGAGACGGTGGCGGGGAGCCGCGCCGGGACGGTGAAGTCCCGGCGGCGCGCGACCCTCAGCCCCGAGGTGGGTGGCCGCGTCGAACGGCTCGCCGTCCGCGAGGGAGACCGCGTGAGGAAGGGGGACCTCCTCGTCCGGATCGCGGCGGAGGACGTGAGGGCGCAGGTCGCGCTCGCGGAGAAGTCGCTCGTCGTCGCCGGGGCGGCCGAGGTCGAGGCCTGCCGGGCTGCGGAGCAGGCGCGCCGCGACCTCGCGCGGAGCCGGAGCCTCGCGAAGGACGAGGTCCTCTCCGTCGGCCTCCTCGAGAAGGCCGAGACCGAGGCCGGGATGACGGCGGCGGCATGCGACGCGGCGCGGGCCCGCGTGGGGCAGGCGCGCGCCTCCCTCGACGTGGCGCGCGTCGCCCTCGAGAAGACGGTCCTCAAGGCGCCGTTCGACGGCGTCGTGGCGGAGATGTCGACGGAGGAGGGGGAGTGGGTAACCCCATCGCCGCCCGGCCTTCCGATTCCGCCGGTCGTCGAGCTCTTCGACCCGGACGACGTCTACGTGAGCGCCCCGCTCGACGAGGTGGACCTGGGGCGTGTCAAGAAGGACGCCGAGGTCCGCGTGACGATCGACGCGTATCCCGGTCGGACGTTCGCCGGTCGGGTGAGGCGCATCGCCGACTACGTCCTCGACCAGAGGGAGCAGAACCGGACGTTCGAGGTGGAGGTGGCGCTCGACGACGCCGCCTTCGCGCGGACGCTCCTCCCGGGAGCGTCGGCCGACGCCGTCGTCGTCCTCGCGCGAAAGGAGGACGTTCTCCGGGTGCCTTCGTACGCGATCCTGCCGGGAGGCCGGGCCCTCGTCCTCTCGAAAGGGAGGCTCGCCGAGGCGAAGGTCGAGACGGGGCTGAAGGGGGCGGAGTGGGCCGAGGTCGTCTCCGGCCTTTCCGCCGGCGACCTCGTCGTCACGTCGCTCGACCGGCCGGAGGTGAAGGAGGGGGCGAGGGCGCGCGCCGAGGAGGCGCGGTGATCGAGCTGACCGGCGTGTCGCGGACCTGGGAGGTGGGCGGTCGCCCCGTCCACGCCCTGCGCGACGTGACGCTCTCGATCGGCGCCGGGGAGTACGTCTCCGTCATGGGGCCGTCGGGCTCGGGGAAGTCGACGCTCCTCTCCCTCCTCGGCGGGCTCGACCGGCCGACCGCCGGCTCGTACCGCTTCGAGGGGCGCGAGGTGGCGAGCCTCCCCGACGAGGAGCTCTCGCGCCTGCGCCGCGAGCGGATCGGGTTCGTCTTCCAGTCGTTCCACCTCGTTCCGCGGATGACCGCGCTCGAGAACGTGGCGCTTCCGCTCCTCCTCGCGGGGGTCGCGCCGAAGGAGCGGACGGCTCGCGCCGCCGAGGCGCTCGCCTCCGTCGGCCTCTCGCCCCGGCTCGACCACCGCCCCGACCAGCTCTCGGGCGGCGAGAAGCAGCGCGTCTGCCTCGCGCGGGCGGTCGTCACGCGGCCCGGCCTCGTCCTCGCCGACGAGCCGACCGGCAACCTCGACAGCGCCTCGGGGGCCGAGATCGTCGCGCTCCTCGAGCGGCTCCACTCCTCGGGGATCACGCTCCTCGTCGTGACACACGACGCCGGCATCGGCGGGCGCGCGAGGCGAAGGGTGCGCCTCGCCGACGGGAGCGTCGTGGGAGACGAGGCGGCGTGAGAGGCGGCGACCTCCTCGCATTCGCCGGCGGGGCGTTCCGGGGCCACAGGCTCCGGACCTCGCTCTCGCTCCTCGGCGTCGCGATCGGCGTGGCGGCCGTCATCCTCCTGACGAGCCTCGGAGAGGGGGCGCGGCGCTACGTGACGGGGGAGTTCGCCCTCCTCGGCTCGAACCTCGTCATCGTCCTCCCCGGGAAGGCGGAGACGACCGGCGTCGTCCCGGTGGGCGGCGTCCCGCACGACCTGACGCTCGAGGACGTCGAGGCGCTCCGCCGGCGCGTCTCGCTCCTCGTGTCGGTGGCGCCGCTCTCCGTCGGAGGGCTCACGGCCCGTTTCGGCGAGCGGAGCCGCGACCTGACCGTCGCCGGGGTGACGTCGGACTGGAAGGACGTGCGGCGCCTCGCGCTCCGGGAAGGGGTCTTCATTCCTCCCGGCAACCCGGACCGGGCGCCGCGCGTCTGCGTCGTCGGGGCGACGGTGGCGTCCGAGCTCTTTCCGGGGCGGTCGCCGGTCGGCGAGCTCCTCCGCCTCGGAGACGAGAAGTTCCGCGTGACGGGCGTCCTCGTCCCGCGCGGCGTCTCCGTCGGCCTCGACCTCGACGAGTTCGTCCTCGTCCCGATCGCGCACCACCTCCGGATGTTCGACCGGCGGTCGGTCTTCCGCGTCCTCTGCGAGGCGCGGACCTCGGAGGACCTGGAGGCGGCGAAGGCGGGGATCCTCGCCGTCCTGAAGGACCGTCACGACGGCGAGGAGGACGTCACCGTCCTGACGCAGGACGCGGTCATGAAGACGTTCGGGAAGGTGCTCGGCATCCTGACCGCGGCGCTCGCCGGCATCGCGGCGGTCTCGCTCACGGTCGCGGGCGTCGGCATCATGAACGTCATGCTCGTCTCCGTCTCCGAGCGGACGCGCGAGGTCGGGCTCCTGAAGGCGCTCGGGGCGAGCGGCGGGCAGGTCCTCCGAATCTTCCTCGTCGAGGCGGCGATCCTCTCGTCGGCCGGCGGCGTCCTCGGCCTCCTCGCGGGGGGACTCGGGACGCTCGCGTTTCGCGCGCTCTATCCCGACTTCCCTCTCGCCCCGCCCGCCTGGGCCGTTGCCGCGGCCCTCGGCGTCTCGGTCTCCGTCGGGCTCGTCTTCGGCGTTGTGCCGGCGCGGCGGGCGGCTCGGCTCGACCCGGTCGTCGCGCTCGCGCGGAGGTGAGGCCGTGACGTTCGCCGACGTCCTCCGCCTCGCGCTCGGCTCCGTGACGGCCCACCGCCTCCGCTCGGCGCTCACGGTCCTCGGAATCGTCATCGGCATCGCCTCGGTCGTCCTCCTCACGTCGCTCGGCGAGGGGACGCGGCAGGCGATCCTCTCGGAGTTCTCGCAGTTCGGGACGAACCTCCTCGCCGTCACGTCCGGGAAGATCGAGACGCACGGGATCGCCGGGGCCGTCGGCGGGACGACCCGGCCGCTGACGCTCGACGACGCCGAGGCGCTCCGCGCCGTCCCCGGGATCGAGAAGGTCGTCCCGGTCGTCTTCGGGACGGCGCGCGTCTCTTCCGGGGAGCGCGCGCGGGACACGTTCGTCTACGGCGCGACCTCGGACGGGCCTGAGGTCTGGCGGTTCCAGGTGCGCCTCGGCCGCTTCCTTCCCGAGACGGAGCTCGACCGGGCGACTCCCGTCGCCGTCCTCGGGCCGAAGCTGAAGCGGGAGCTCTTCGGCGCGGAGAACGCCATCGGGCGGCGGATCCGTGTCGGCGGCCACCGCTTCGTCGTCATCGGCGTCATGGCGACCGTGGGGCAGTTCGTCGGCTTCACGCTCGACGACGCGGTCTACGTCCCCGTCGCCTCCGCCCAGCAGCTCTTCGACCAGGCGCAGGTGATGGAGATCGACGCGACGTTCACCCCCGGCCTCCCGCCGGAGACGGTCGTCGCGGCGGTGAAGCGGGTCCTGAAGGCGCGGCACGGCGGCGAGGAGGACTTCACCGTCATGACGCAGGGGGAGATGCTCGAGTCGTTCGGGCGCGTCTTCGCGATCGTGAGCGTCGTCGTCGGGGCCATCGGCGCGATCTCCCTCCTCGTCGGGGCGATCGGGATCCTGACGATGATGTGGATCGCGGTCGGGGAGCGGACGGCCGAGATCGGCCTCCTGAAGGCTCTCGGGGCGACGCGCGGCGACGTGCGGAACGTCTTCCTCGCGGAGGCGGCGATCCTCTCCGGAGCGGGCGGTCTCGCGGGCGTCCTCCTCGCCGTGACGCTCGGGTCCCTCGTCTGGCTCGCCCTCCCGGCGGTGCCGTTCGCGACTCCACCCGAGTACGCCGGCGCGGCGCTGGCGACGGCTCTCGTCGTCGGCCTCGTCGCGGGCGTGGCGCCGGCAGGCCGGGCGGCCGCGCTCGACCCGGTGGAGAATCTCCGGGCGGAGTGACCAGCGTGAGCGATCCGGTCCCGGCGCCCTGGCAGGAGGAGGTCTTCTCGGCCCTGAAGGGAGCCGGGGTCCGCCAGGTCGCCTGGGTGCCCGACGCCGGGCACGCCCACGTGATCGATCGCGTCCTCGCCGACCCGGGACTGCTCGGCATCCCGCTCACGACCGAGGAGGAGGGCGTCGCTCTCGCCTGCGGCGCCGCGCTCGGCGGCGACCGGGCCGTTCTCCTCATGCAGTCGAGCGGCGTCGGAAACTGCGTGAACATGCTCTCGGTCGTCTCGACGTGCCGCTTCCCGTTCCTCGCCCTCGTCACGATGCGCGGCGAGTGGGAAGAGCGGAACGAGTGGCAGGAGCCGATGGGGAGGGCGACGAGGACCGTCCTCGAGGCGATGGGCGTGACGGTCCTGCGTGCCGAGGAGCCGGGAGCGGTGGCGGGAGTCGTCCGCGAGGCTCTCGTTGCCGCGTTCGAGCGGGAGGAGGCGGTCGCCGTCCTCCTCGCGCAACGACTCGTCGGCCGGAAGGACTGGGGAGACGGCAAGTGACCGCGCCGTCGCGCGAGATCGACCGGCGGAGGTTCGTCGCGGACCTGATCGAGGCCTGCCCCGACGTCCTGGCGATCGCCGGTCTCGGCGCGCCCGCCTACGACCTCTTCGCGGCCGGGGACCGCGACACGAGCTTCTACCTCTGGGGCGGGATGGGGGGCGCGGCCGCGATGGGGCTCGGTCTCGCGCTCGCGCAGCCGGAGCGGAGCGTTCTCGTTCTCACCGGCGACGGCGAGCAGCTCATGGGGCTCGGGGCGCTCGCGACGATCGGAGCGCGGAGGCCGCCGAACCTCACGGTGGTGGTGCTGGACAACGGCCGCTACGGTGAGACCGGGATGCAGGAGACTCACACGAGCCTCGGAACGAGCCTCTCGGGTGTCGCGGTCGCCTGCGGTCTCGCGTGGGTGGAGACGGTCTCGAGCGCGGCGGAGCTCCCGCGCCTCGCGCAGCGGATCCGGGAGCGGGCCGGGTGCGGCCTGGCACAGGTCGTCGTTCGCGCCGAGACGATGCCTCGGGCGCTTCCGCCGCGAGACGGCCTTCTCCTGAAGCGACGCTTTCGCGCGGCCCTCGACGCGCGGCGGCCCTGACGCGAGCGCGGTTCGCGGCCCGCCTGTCCGAGTCCAATGGCCTCCGGGACGGGCTTGAGCGGCCCGGTCGCTACCGGAATCACGACGCAGCGGCAGAGGGTCCGCGACGACGCGGGGATGCGTCGCCGTCACCGCGGAGCGCGCTGGACGAGGACGGAAGGGTCGGAGAAGGGCCGGATCGTCGGCGATCCGGCGTCGCGGCCCTACGCGGCCTTCCGGAAGAGGACGGGCAGGCGGCGGGCGGCGTCGAGTTAGCGGACGGCGAAGGCGGGGGGAGGGATCGGGTCGCCTTCGCGTGGTGGCGGAAGGGCGCGGTCCCGGGCCGGTCCACTCTGGAAGTAGACCTCGGCGGGCGTCGCGCCGCCGAGGCCTTGGTGGGGCTTGAGGACGGAGTCGTAGAAGAGCCCGAGGCCGATCCTGCTCTCGAGGTCGTCCCGCAGGAGGCAGCGATCGAGCCGGAGATGGAGGAGGCCCTTCGGGCCGAGCCAGAGGCGCTCGATGAGGGCGATGGAGCCGTGTCTGCCGACGGCGCCGAAACGGGCCTTCATGCCGTGTCGGGCAACGGCCGCCTGGAAGGTCTCGGCGGTGAAGCAGGCACCCTTGTCGGTCGCGAAGTGCGAGAGAGAAACGCCGGGGTGAAGTCTCCTGGCGCGGGCGAGAGCTTCGTCGAGGACGGAGGCCATCTCCTCGGCCGTCGGCTCGTCGGAGAACAGGCGCCAGGCGAGGGGGAAGCGGGAGAAGACGTCGATGACGACGGCGAGGCGGAAGCGGAGGAAGCCCATGAGCGCCTTGACGAGGGTGACGTCGACCATGAGGGCGTGATTCGGGCGGCGTGCCCGGACGGCCCGTTCGACGGGGCGTGGTGCGACGGAGGTCGGTCGGGAGAGAGGGGCTTCGTCATCCGCCCTGGTCGATGTCGCGGGCGTTCTGGAGAGAGAAGCGCCGCGCGTGGGAGCGGGCTCCTTCGTCCAACGCCTCACGGTGCTGCGTGAGAGGAGGATCCCTCGCGCGCGAGGGTCTGGGCGATCCGGAGAGAGCCGCCGAAGCCGGCCATCGAGAGGTTGAGCACCTATTGCCGGAGCAGGACGGGGTAAGAGCGATCAGGCGGCGGTGCGACCAAGGGCCTGTCGGGCCGCTTCGGCGCCACGCAGTCGACGACCCAGCGGTGGACGGTGGAGCGGGTCAGGGCGTAGAGGCGGGCGATCTCCCGACAGGAGAGATGGAAGACGTCCTTGTGGAGGAGGATTCGGCCGCGATCGGCCTTCCTGCAGCGGGACCTGTGCGCGGAAGGGACGCGGTTCAAAAGTTCGAGGAGGACGTCGATCGTCGGCAACGCGAAGGCAAGCTGGAGCTCGAGCTCCTTCGTCCGGGCGAGGGCGCGCTCGACGGGATCGCCGGCTCGGCGAAGCTCGGCGACCTGCAGGAGGAGCGCCGCACCGAAGAGCTGGTTCGCACGCCGGAGCGCCGCCATGAAGAGATCTCCGAGAGGCCTCCTTGCCCATGACGGCGGCGAGGGCGCGGGTCTCGAGGTCGGTTGGCGAGGGGCAGGTGGAGTCGCTGGGCACGAGACGGGGCAACGGGTGAGAGTAGCGGCCTCAACGGCAGCCGGTACGTGAGGGCCTCGGGCGTGGAGCGGACGGGCTCCTGTCAGCTCCTCCGGCACGCGATGGCTACGCTGATTCTCGAGAACGGGTCCGACGTCCGGATGATCCAGGCCATCCTCGGGCACGTGACCCTCCCCACGGAATCGGTCCATCGGAACGAAATTCCGGTCTCTCGCGCGGCGGGCCGTGGTCGGCTGGTCAGGGCGTCTCCGCCAGCAGGTCCTCGATCCTCCTCGCGAGCTCGCTCTCGGCGAGACGTGTCGGGGCGTAGAGGCGGACGACGCCCTTGCGGTCGACGAGGACGTACGTCGGGGTCGCCGAGGCGCCGTAGGTCACCATCGTCTCGGTGTCGAGGACGACGGGGACCGACTCGAGGCCCGGGTACGACTCTCGCCAGCTCTTCTCGACGAGCTCCTTCTCCTCGGCGGGGGTGGCGGGCTTTCCGTCTTCTCCCGGCCCGTAGAGCCGCGTGGCCGCGACGAGGGCGAGCCCTTTCGGCGCGTAGGTGGAAGAGAGGCGTGCGAGGGCGGGGGCCTCGGCCTTGCAGTCACCGCACCATCGGGCGAAGAGGAAGAGGAGGACGGGGCGGCCCTTCAGCTCGGCGAGCGCCCGGGGCGCGGGACCGACGTGGTCCGCGAGACCGAGAGGCGGCGCCGGCTGCCCCTCCAGGGTGAGGAGGTCGAGGCTCTTCCGAATGCGCGAGCGGAGGGCAACGTCCTTCGCGCGAATCGCCTCTCCCTCGAGGTACGAGACGGCCGCGCCGCGCCCGTCCCGCGCGAGGCGGAGCTTCGCCTCGACCTCGATCGCGGCCCCGAGCGGGATGAGGAGATCGGGCTTCTCCGCCGGGATCTCGCGGCGCAGCTCGGCGACCCAGGCGGCGGCGAGATCGGGCCGGCCCAGCATCTGCGCGCCGCGGGCGAGCCAGCCGACGGCGTCGAGGTACTCGGCGTCGACGCCCGTCGCCTTCCTGTGGGCCTCGACGGCCGCCTGGCCGCTCGCGAGGTCGCCTGCCGAGAGTTTGGATCGGACGCCGCGGACGAGGTTTCCGGCGCGAGCGGCGGTCGGGACGAGCGAGGCGACGAGGAGCGCGACGACGGGGAAGAGCGATGGTCGGGCAGGTCTCAATGGGTCCTCCTTCGGGACGGACTGCGGCGATTCGGGCCGGATTGGCTGCGAGAAGACCGTCGAGCAGGGGGCGTGCCAGGGCGCCCGAACCGCTCGGAAACGCCGGGACGATTCGGCGCGGAAGGCGCCGCCCGCCCGGTAGGGGCGCAGGAACGCGAGGACCTGCGGACGCTCCCGGGCCGCGCGTGACGCCGGGGCCGGCGTGGAAACCCGGCGTGCCCCGCGACGTATTTCCCGGGAGACACCGACAGGACTCGGGCGGAGCTCCGAGATTCGATGCGGGCTTCGCCGTTGCCCTGCCGAAAGGAGGACTCCGAATGCGCACGTCCCGATTCGTCGTCGCCGGCGCCCTGGCCCTGGCCGCCGTGCCGGCCCTCGCCCAGATCCCGCCACTGCAATTCCCGGCCGCGAGCCCGAAGGCGTCCGTCACCCAGGTCGTCGGGATGACGGAGGTCGGCGTCCGCTGGTCGCGCCCGACCGTGAACGGACGAAAGGTCTGGGGCGGCCTCGTGCCGTACGGCGAGGTCTGGAGGACCGGGGCCGACGAGAACACGACGCTGTCGTTCTCGAGCCCGGTCACCGTCGGCGGCAAGACTCTCCCGGCCGGCACCTACGGGCTCCACACGATCCCGGGCGAGAAGGAATGGACGGTCATCCTGAGCACGCAGGCGAAGGCGTGGGGGAGCTACAGCTACGACCCGAAGGAGGACGTGGTCCGCTTCGTCGCGACTCCGAGGGAGGGGCCGCACGAAGAGCGTCTCCTCTTCACGCTCGCCGAGCCGACGGACCGCTCCGTCGCCATCACGCTCGCCTGGGAGAAGCTCCGGCTCTCCTTCCCGGTCGAGGTCGACACGAAGGCCGTCGTCCTCGCGAGCCTGAAGGAGCAGCTCCGCGGCCTGCCGCGCTTCGGGTGGCAGGCATGGAGCGGCGCCGCCGCCTGGTGCGTCCGGAACGACACGGCCCTCGAGCAGGCCGAGGAGTGGGTCGACCGCTCGATCCGGATGAACCGCAACTTCACGAACCAGGCGACGAAGGCCGACCTCCTCGAGAAGAAGGGGGACGTGAAGGGGGCCGCCGAGCTGCGCGCGAAGGCGCTGGCGCTCGCGACCGAGGCCGAGGTGAACCAGTACGGCTACCAGCTCCTCGGGCAGAAGAAGGTCGACGAGGCGATCCGGGCCTTCGAGAAGAACGTGAAGGACCACCCGGCCTCCTGGAACGTCTGGGACTCGCTCGCCGAGGCGCAGGCGTTGGCCGGGGACGCGAAGAGGGCGATCGGCAACTACGAGAAGGCGCTCTCGCTGACGGAGGACGAGGAGCAGAAGACGCGGATCCGCGGGGTGCTCGCGAAGCTGAAGAAGTAGCATTGGTCTCGATGGGAAGCGGCGGATGACGAAGGCCCGAATCGCCGGCGGCGTCGTGGCCGCCGCGCTCGTCGTCCTCGCCGTGGCGTTCGTCGTCCGCCCGCGGGCGGGCGAGCCACCGGCGGCACACGACGACGGCCTGCCGCGGCCGGCCGTCGTCGGCGCCGGGACGGCCGCCCCGGGGGAGATCCACCCGGGTTTCCTCTACGGCCGCGTGACGACGCTCGGCGGCGACACGTACGAGGGGCGGCTGCGCTGGGGAGGGGCACAGGAGGCGTTCTGGGGCGACTACTTCAACGGCCGGAAGGAGGCGAACCCGTGGCTCGCCCACGTGCCGCCCGATCGGCTTCCGAAGGAGCGCCGGGGTCTCTCGCTCTTCGGGATCGAGCTCGGCGGGCGGAGGAGAGAGGACGACTACGTCCGGCTCTTCATGGCGCGTTTCGGCGACGTCGCGAGGATCGAGGCACGGGGTGGCGACGTCCGGGTGACGCTCCGGAGCGGGGCCGCCTTCGACCTGAATCGCTTCGACGCGAGCGACTTCGACGACGGCGTGCGCGTCTGGGACGCCCGCCGGGGCGAGGTGGACCTCGATTCGGCGCGGATCCGCTCGGTGGAGCTCCTTCCGGCCGGCCCCTCGGCCGCCGTCCCGTCCCGGCTCTTCGGCACAGTCCGCTCGCGAAGCGGAGAGTTCACGGGGTTCATCCAGTGGGACCGGGAGGAGTGCGTCGGCTCGGACACGCTCGACGGCCGGAGCGACGCGGGCGAGGTGCGGCTCCGGTTCGACGCGATCCGCTCGATCGCTCGAGGGGAGCCCGTCGGCTCCCTCGTGACGCTCGCCGACGGCGGCGAGGTCGCGCTCTCGGGGACGAACGACGTGAGCGACGGGAACCGCGGCGTCTACGTCGACGACCTGCGATACGGGCGGGTCCTCGTCTCCTGGGAGGTCTTCGAGCGCGTCGACTTCCGCGAGGGCGGCGAGGGTCCGGGGTACGGCGACTTCCCGCCGGGCGGGCCGCTCTCGGGGAGCGTGACGACGCGCGACGGCCGCCGCCTGGCCGGACGCCTCGTCTACGACCTCGACGAGAGCGAGACGACGGAGACGCTCGACGCTCCGGCGGCGGGAATCGACTACACGATCCCGTTCGGCCTCGTCGCTTCCGTCGAGCCCGCGGGAGAGGGCGCGACGCCCGCGCGGGTCACGCTCCGGAGCGGCGAGGAGCTGAAGCTCGAGCGGAAGGGGGACCTCGGCGCGAGGAACGCCGGGCTGCTCGTCTTCGTCGAGGGCGCGGCGGGGCCCGAGTACGTCTCCTGGAAGGAGGTCGCGCGGATCGACTTCGACGGGCCGAAGGCGTTCTACCCGCCGATCGTCTCTCGGCACGACCGGTGACGACGGGGTCACCGCCTTCCCGCAAGACTGGCGGCCGGCGGCCGGCCGCTCGACCCTCCCTTTTCTGATGGGACGGGAGAAGCCTCGCCTGCACGGTGCGCGCGCCGAGGCCGTCGCGAAGGAGCTCTCGGGTGCCTCCGGCTGCCTCGCCGCAGCTCTCGTCACCCTCGCGGCGCAGGTGTGAAGACGCCGGACGCCTCGGCGACGGCCCGCTCTCGCCCCTGCGCCGCGGCGCGGAGGCGTGCGGCCACCCGCGCGTCGTCGCGGAACGTCGACAGGGCCCGCGCCGCCGCGACGGCGTCGGGGAGCTCCCCGTCGCGGACGACGCCGAGGAGGACGTCGTTCGCGGCGTCGTCCCTCAGGAGCGCCAGGGCGAGGTACCCCGTCCGCTCGCGCGCGTCGCGCGTCGCCTCCCCGCAGTACGCGAGGAGGAGCGGAAGCGCGGCCGCGAGCCGGCTCGAGCCGAGCGCGAGCGCGGCGGCCTCGGCCCTCTCGTCGCGTCCCTCGAGGAGGCCTGCGAAGAAGGGGAGGGACGACCGCGGCCCGAGCGCGAGGATCGACCCGAGGCAGGCGGAGAGGACGTCCGGCTCCGGGTCCCCGATCCGCACCTTGTAGCGAAGGAGCGCGGCCGCGTCGGGGCGCCCGGTGTCGCCGAGCGCCTGGGCGGCGCCGGCGCGCGCCGCGCGTTCCGGGTCGGCGAGGAGATCGGCAAGGACCTCGAGCGCGTCCTCGCGCCCCGAGTGGGCGAAGGCCATCGCGCACTCGGCGCGGAGCTCGGCCGCCGTGTCTTCCCGTCCGCCCCACACCGGCTCGTGCTGCACGAGCGCGACGCCCGGGACGAAGACCTCGTCCTCCCATTCCTCGAGCGCGCGGAGCGCCTTCGCGATCGCGACCTTCCCGCGGCAGCCCGGGTCGCGCTCGACGGGGCGCTCACACAGCCGCGTGAACGCCGGCCCCAGCTCGGCCGCGAGGCCGCGCAGCTCCCGTCCCGCGACGATCCGCGCGGCGAGCGCCACGACCGCTCCGGTCTTCGATCGGAGCGCCTCGCGCACGGCCTCGGTGTCCGGCGCCTCCGGTGATCGTTCCAGGGCGCGGAGGTCGGCGAGCCGGTCGTCCAGCGTCCTCGAGGGGCGAGCCATGCGGCGATGGTAGCGGATGGGGTCGGTGGTCCCCCGCGGGGCGGCCGGCCGAAGCCCTTTCGTGGCAGCGCTGCGGTCTGCGCGGCCCTGACCCGCGGACGGGGTCGGCCTTCCTGTACCCCCTGCGCGACCATGCTTCGCCGGTCGTGGCGTGAGAGCCCGCCGCATGAGACCGACGGGCTCCGGGTCGGGGCCCGGTGCCATAATTGGATCGTTGGCGCGCTTCCTCCGCTCTGCGATCCTCCTCGCCGCAGCGTTGCTGCCCCTGGCGATGCAGGCGGGCGCCGTGCTGGACCTGCTCGACGCAGGGCGGGTCGCGCACCCGGCCGCGATCGTCGAGCTGCTCGTCCACGGCCACAATCACGGAAAGGCCGTCGTCACCCATGCGCACCTGGCGCCGGCCGAGCTGGATCGCCTTCCGCACCTCCGCGCTCCCGAAGCGACTCCGGCGGGTCCGGCCTTCGCGGCACGGGGAGAGCTCGACACGGCTCCGGTTCAGCGGCTCCTCGACGCTCCTCGCGGCGGCGACTCCACGCCGCCGAAGTTCCTCCTGAACGCCGCGCTCCTGCGCTGATGCCTTCCCGGATTCCGCCGCGATAGAGGTCGCGGCGGCGCCCGTTCCTGCCGTGACGCCAGGAGGAAGGCCGTGGGAGAAGAGCACGCAGGGAAGTTCCCGGGAACGACGCGGAGCATCGCTCGCGAGATCGGGCTGACCGGACGCGGCGAGCGGGTCGCCGCAGGCACCGGCGGTTCTCGCGCCATCGCGAACGTAACCCGGCACGTCCGCGCACCGGGCGCGGCCGGAGAGAGGTAGATCATGGCGCTCCGGTTCACCGTCACGCGGATCCTCCCGTCGCTCGCGCTCTTCCTCGCCCTGATCGCCGGGGCCATCGCCTGCGACCTCGCCCTCCACCGCGCCGGTCTCGCGTGGGTCGGGCGGTACGGGGGGATCGCGGGGTCGATCCTTCTCGCCGTCTCGTTCCTCTACTCGGCGCGGAAGAGGAAGCTCCTCTCCCGGGGCTCTCCGAAGGTGCTCCTCAAGGTTCACGAGACGCTCGGCTGGGTTGGGTCGCTCCTCGTCCTCGTCCACGGTGGCATCCACTTCAACGCGCTCGTTCCCTGGCTCGCGCTCCTGGCGATGGTCGTCGTGGTCGCGAGCGGCCTGACTGGGCGGTTCCTCCTCGAGGACGCCCGCGCAAGCCTGCGCGGTCGGGCGGAGGGGATGAAGAAGGCCGGGCTCTCTCCGGCCGAGATCGAGCGGGAGCTCCTCGGCGTCTCGCTTCTCGTCGACACGATGAAGCAGTGGCGGAAGGTACACCTGCCGCTCACGATGTTCTTCTTCGGGCTCGTCCTGGTCCACGTCGTGGCGACCCTGCTCTTCTGGAGGTGGTGAGATGAGACGGACCTGGATCTCCCTCACCCTCACCGTCGCGGCTGCCGCGGGCGCGGCACTCGTCTTCCCCTACCATGCGATCACGCCCGGGAGGCTCTCCGCGGGCCACCTCGCCCAGCGCGACGACTGCCTCTCCTGTCATACGCTCCTCGACGGCGCGCCGGACGCGAAGTGCGCCGCGTGCCACCGGCCGGGCGACGTCGGCGTGAGGACGACGAAAGGGGAGCCGATCGCGGGGCCGAGCGCCAGGACCCGGCGCGTCCACGAGGTGATCCGCGTCGGGTGCGACCGCTGCCACCCGGGGCACGCAACGCGAGCGGGCTCCCGGCGCTTCGAGCACGCGCTCCTTCCCGCCGACGTCGCAGCGGGCTGCGCGGCCTGCCACGCGGACGAGCGTCCGAAGGACGCGATCCACGCCGCCGGCGCCGCCGAATGCACGCCGTGCCATGGCACCTCCGGGTGGAAGCCCGCGACATTCGAGCACGAGAAGGCGTTCCGGTTCGACCGCCACCATCCGTCGCGATGCGCCGACTGCCACCCGCCCGGTCGGAGCCTGAAGGAGTACACCTGCACCGGGTGCCACGAGCACGCGCTCGACCGCCTCGAGCGCAAGCACCGCAAGGAGGGGATCACGAACATCGACCGCTGCCGGCGTTGCCATCCCTCGGGAGACGAGGACGACACGATCGGCGGAGAAGGCGGGCGAGGCGAGCGGTCGCGGGAAGACGACCGCGATTGACGGACGGGCCTACGGGGATTCCCGGGGTGCCGGGCGCGAGCCGAGCAGCCCCACCGTCATGACGAGGATGACGGCGGGCCGCCACCAGGGAGAAAGCGGCTCCTCGGAACCCTGCGACGACAGGCCGTCCGACGTCATCCGCTACTCCGTTCTACTGCGCGAGGTCCGGCCGGTCGCCTCGTGGTCGTCGAGCCGGGGCGACGGGGGAGCGGCCGGACGCGGGGCGGCGCCTCGCGAGCTTGACCCTTCGAATTGTCAGTCATAACATCATGATAACAGTGACAAGCAGCCCCGCTCCCGCCGCATCGCCCCCGCTCGCCAGTCCGCGAGCCGGCGCCGCGGCGGTCTGCCCGCTCGCGGCCGGGGGCGGCCCGGCCCAACTCCCCGTCCTGGCGAGGGTGCCGCTCTACCCGCGCTTCTTCCTGACCGGCCTCGCCGTCACGCTGACCGCCGGAGCGGGCTGGGGCGCGTGGCTCCTCCTGCGCATCGCCCGGACCCGTGACTTCACGGCGCCCTCGATCTTCGAGGTCAACGCGCACGGCCAGGCGCAGATCTACGGTTGGATGGGGCTCTTCATCATGGGGTTCGCGCTCCAGATGTTCCCGGCGTTCTGGGGCGTGAAGCTCGCCTCGCCGCGCCTGGCCCGCGCCCTGCTTCCGCTGATGGCCGTCGCGGTCGCCGCGCGAACAGTCGGCGAGGCGCGCCCCGTCGGCCTCTTCGCCACGCTCGCGATCGCGGCCGGGGCGCTGCAGCTCCTCGTCGTGGCGGCCTTCGTCGCGCTCCTGGCGGCGACGGCGTGGCAGAAGGGGGTGCGCGGGCGGGCGGCGGACCTCTACATCGGGGCCGGCCTGGCCTGGTTCCTCCTCTCGACCGTCTTCGACCTGCGGCACCTCGTCCTGACGATCGGTGCGCCCGACCGCGCGTCGCTCCTGGCCGAGATCGCGATGTGGCAGCTGCCGCTTCGCGACCTGCAGATCCACGGCCTCGCGCTCTCGATGATCCTCGGCGTCTCGATGCGCGTCCTGCCCGGCCTCTTCGGGACGCCGGTCGTCGACGAGCGGCGCGCCGTCCGGTTGTTCTGGCCGCTGCAGGCAATGATCGTCCTCGAGGTGGCCCTCTTCCCGGTGGCGATGGCGACGCGCCGGCTGGCCGTCTTCGCCGCCGTCTGGCTGGCCTGGGTCGGCCTGGCGGTCTTCGGGGCGCTCGCCGTCTCGAGCCTTCGGGCCTTCTCACGGCCTCGGTTCGTCGTGCCGCGCCTCTCGCCGCTCGCCTTCGTCCGCGCCTCGCACGTCTGGCTCGGCGTCTCGCTCGCGATGCTCGTGGCCGGACCGTTCTGGTCGCGCCTCCTCGGCGTGCCGTTCTCGCACGCGTGGCACGGCGCCACCCGGCACGCGATCACCGTCGGCTTCGTGAGCCTGATGATCGTCGGCGTCGCGTCGCGGGTGGCGCCGCGGCCCCCGGGGAGCACCGCGGCCGCCGAGGCGATGCCGCTGGCGCCCTTCGCCCTCCTGAACCTCGGCTGCGCCCTGCGCGTGACGCAGCAGGTCCTGACCGACGTGACCCCGATGGCCTTCCCGACCGCCGGTGCCTCGGGCTTCCTCGAGGTCGCCGGCCTCGTCTGGTGGGCGACCTGGATCGTCCCGCGCCTGCTCCAGGCGGGGCGCCCGCAGGGCGGGCGGGCCGGCGTCGCTCCGGACGCGGCGCGGGGCTGAGGGAGACGAGTCGATGCAGACCAGGGAACCGGTCTTCGGCCCCGGGATCGGCGAGAGCCAGCGGAAGCTCCTCGGCCTCATCAAGCGGTCGGGCGAGTGCACGATCGCCTGGCTCGAGGCCGGCTTCGACCTGAACCGCGAGACGCTCCGCACCCATCTGAAGGCGCTCGTCGCGATGGGGCTCGTGGAGCGGTCGGGCGTCCATCGGAAGGGGCCCGGCCGGCCTCACGTCCTGTACCGCCTGACGCCCGCCGGGGAGGCCCTCTTTCCCCGCCGCGAGGGAATGCTGCTCGGGGAGCTCGCGGGATTCCTGAACGAGCGGGGGCACCGGGACCTTCTCGAGGAGTTCTTCGAGCGCCGTCTCGCGCGTCGGCGCAAGGAGCTGGCGCCGCGCGTGGCCGGACTGCGAGGCCGCGAGCGGCTCGAGGCGACCGCGGGAATCCTCTCCGAGGAGGGCTTCGTTGCCGAGGTCGTCGACGGCGAGGGGGGAGCCCGCCTGCGACTCTGCCACTGCCCGCTCCAGGAGCTGGTCGCGCTCTCCGACCTTCCATGCCGGTTCGAGAAGAGGCTGATCGAGGGCCTGCTCGGCGCGCGGTCGCGGCGCGAGACGTTCATCCCGGAAGGGGAGCACGCCTGCACCTACGCGGTCGGGCCGCTCGCGCAGCTTCGGGGGCGCCCGTAGCCGTGCCGGAGGGCGTCGAGCGCGCCCTCGCTCCCAAGCGGGCGAAGGCCGTCGCGGGCTCGGCGCGCCGCTCTGCCGCCGCGGGATCGGATGGTCGCCGGGGCCCGGCCCTTGCCCCGGCTTCGACCCAGACCCTATGCTCATGACCCAGCCGATGAGCGACGCTCCGCCTCCTCCCGGGCCGGCCAGCACGCACCCCATGGCGAGCACGCCCGACGCGCTCGCCCTCGTGGCGTTGTTCGACACCGTCCAGGGGTTCCTCTGGATGAAGGACCTCGACGGCCGATACACCTACTGCAACGACCTCTTCGCGCGGTCCTTCGGCGGGGAGGCGGGTGGTGTCCTCGGGAAGACCGATTTCGACCTGTTCCCGGCAGAGACGGCGGTCGCGTTCCAGGAGAACGACCGGAAGGCGATCGCCGCGGGCGGCGTCGTCGTCTTCGACGAGGAGGTGCGCCTTCGGCGGGACGACGAGAAGACGCTCTTCGAGTCGCGGAAGGGGCCCCTTCGCGACGCCGGGGGCCGGGTCGTGGGGACGGTGGGGAGCTCGCGCGCCGTCGCCGACTCGAAAGCCGCGGAAGACCGGCTCGCGCTCGAGGACCGGGTCTTGGCGAGGATCGTCGCCGGCGAGCCCCTCGCGGGGACGCTCGACGCCATCGCGCGCGTCATCGAGGCGCAGACGCTCGACACCGCGGTCACGATCTACCTCCTCTCGGCCTGCGGAAACGTCCTCCGGCTGGCCGCCGGGCCGAGAGTCCCCGAGGCGACGCTGCGCGTCCTCGACGAGCTCCCGGTCGGAGAGAAGGATTCCCAGAGCGGCGCCGCCGCCTACCGAAAGGAAGCGGTCGCGGTGGAGGACGTCTCCACGGACCCGCTCTGGGCCGGCTACCGCGACGTCGGCCTCGCGCACGGCATCGGGGCGGGCTTCTCGACCCCTCTCCTGAGCCGCGAGGGGAACGTCCTGGGCGTCCTGACGCTCTATCTGGGGCGAAAGGGGCGTCTCACCGAACGCCAGCGACGTCTGGTCGACACGGCGGCGCGGATCGCGGCGATCGCCGTGGCGAGGAGCCGCGAGGAGCAGGCGCTTCGCGACAGCGAGGCACGATATCGGCTCGTCTCCGAGAAGTCGGCGGACGTCATCTGGCTCTACGATCTCCGCGCCGAGCGCTTCGAATGGGTCAGCCCCTCGATCGAGAGGCTCCGCGGATACACCGTCGCCGAGACGCTCGGCCGGTCGCTCGCCGACGTCCTCACGCCCGAGTCGATGGCGCTCGTCGCCGAGCAGCTTCCCCGGGCGCTCGCGGAGTTCGCGGAGAAGGGCGAGGCGGCGCAGACGCGGACGATCGAGGTGGACCAGGTCCGCAAAGACGGTTCGATCGTCCCGACGGAGGTCGCGACGACGTTCGTCACGGACGCGACCGGACGCGTCACGCACCTGCAGGGGGTCACGAGGGACATCTCCGAGAGAAGGCGGGCCGAGCTGGCCCGCGACGAGGCGGCGGCGTTCCGGGATGCGCTCATCGACGCCTCCGGCGACGGCATCGCGGTCTTCGACCAGGAGCACCGGGTCGTCCAGACCAACAGCCGATTCGCCGAGATGCTCGGCTACTCGCGCGAGGAGGTCCTCTCGCTCCGGACGTGGGACTTCGTGGCGGACCTGACCGAGGAGGAGGTGCGAATCCGCTTCGCGGACCTCTCGCGGGTCCACGAGACGTTCGAGTCGCGGCACCGGCGGAAGGACGGGTCGGTCTACGAGGTGGAGGTCTCCGCCTCGGGCCTGAGCGTCAACGGCGAGAACGTCCTCTTCACCATCTCGCGGGACATCAGCGCGCGCCGCCAGGCGGAGGCGGCGCGGGAGCGCTTGCAGCAGCAGCTGCTCGCCGCCCAGAAGATGGAATCGGTCGGGCGCCTGGCCGGAGGCGTCGCCCACGACTTCAACAACATGCTTTCCGTCATCCAGGGGCACGCGACCCTGGCCCTCGACCGGGTCGACCCGGAGAGCCCGATGGCCGAGGACCTGCGGGAGATCCGGACGGCCGCCCAGCGGTCGGCGCGGCTCACGCGCCAGCTCCTCGCGTTCGCCCGGCGGCAGCCGACCGAGCCGCGCGCCCTGGACCTCGAGGAGACGATCGGCCGGATGCGCCGGATGCTCGGCCAGCTCCTCGGCGAGGACGTCCGCCTCCGGATCGTCTCCGGCACGAGCGCCGCGCGGGTCCGCATCGACCCGGCCCAGGTCGACCAGCTCCTGACGAACCTCTGTACGAACGCGCGCGACGCGATCTCCGGCTCGGGAACCGTCACGATCGAGACCGCCTGCGTCGTGCTCGACGAGCGGTGGTGTGCGAGGCGCGGCGCGGGCCGCCCCGGGCGCTGGGTGCGGCTCACGGTCACGGACGACGGCTGCGGCATCGACCCGGAGGTGATCCCCCACGTCTTCGAGCCCTTCTTCACCACGAAGGAGGTGGGCCGGGGGACCGGCCTCGGCCTCGCCTCGGTCCACGGCATCGTGGAGCAGAACGGCGGGTTCCTCGACGTGGAGAGCGAACCCGGGAGGGGAGCGAGCTTCCACGTCTTCCTCCCCCGGCTCGAAGGGTCCGTCTCCTGGTCGGAGCACCCCGCGGTCCGTGCGACTCCGCGGGGGGCCGGAGAGACCCTCCTCCTCGTGGAGGACGAGCCGGCGCTCCTCGGGCTCGTGCAGCGGATGCTCGAGGGGCTCGGCTATCGCGTCCTCACCGCGTTCTGCGGCGAGGAGGCGTTGGAGGTCGCGGCGGAAAACCGTTCGGAGATCCGGCTCCTCGTCACCGACGTCGTGATGCCCGGGATGAACGGCCGCGAGCTCTGCGAGCGTCTCCTCGCGACGGTCCCGGGCCTCCGGTGCCTCTTCGTTTCGGGTCACCCGGCCGACGTCCTCGCGGACAGGGGGCTCGCCGGCGAAGGTATCCGCCTCCTGACGAAGCCCTTCACGGCCCACGACCTCGCCGTCCAGGTCCGCGAGGCCCTCGACGTCTCCCGGCCCGGAGGTCTCACGCTCGACTGAGCGGCGAAGAGCGCGTCACCATTCGATGACGCCGCCGCGCATCAGGTCCCAGCAGGCGCACGGGGCGTCGCGGTCCAGCCGGTCGACCCAGTCGGCGAGCGCCCGAGCGGCCACGGCAGGCTCCGTGTCGGCGTCCGCCGCCCCTACCGTGGTCCGAAGCCGCCCCGGGTGAACGGCGACGACCCGGATGCGCTCGTCGCGAAGCTCCTGGTCCAGGCAGGCCGTCAGCATGTTCTGGGCGGCCTTGGCCACGTTGTAGGCGTAGATCCCGCGGAACCCGCCGGCCGCGGTCTGTCCGATGGACCCGAATCGAGACGTGACGTTCACCACCAGAGGCCGCTCCGCCCTCCGGAGCCACGGTCGCGCGGCCCGCGTGCATCGCAGCGCCCCGAGGCAGTGGACGTGGAAGTGGCTCTCGAGGTCCTCGGGCTCGGCCGCCGCGAGGCCGCGGGCCTTTCGGATGATCCCGGCGTTGTTCACGAGGAGGTCCAGCGGATCACCGTAGGCGTCGAGGGTGGCCGCGATCAGACCCTCGGCGTCGCTCGCGACGACGTCGGCGACGATGGGACGGCAGCCGGAACCCTCCAGCGACGCGGCGACCCGGGAGTCGCGAACGACGGGATAGGCCGTCCATCCGCGCCGGAGGTACTCCTCCAGCATCGCCCGTCCGAAGCCCTTCCCGGCGCCGGTAATCAGGACCGCTGGCATGTGTGGTCTCCCATGAACCTTACGTGGCGTCTGCGGAAAGGGTCTGCGCGATCGCGTCAGACGGCCCGGCTCGAGTTCCGCCGGATGGACGCAGGACACGCCGAGGCGCTGCCGGCCGGCGGCGGGACGGTGTTGGCGCGCGACCTCGACGGGCTGAAGAGCGTGGACGACCGATGGGGTCACGGGGCCGGCGACGAGCTCCCGCGCCATTTCGCCTCGATGATGACGGCGGTCGTCGGCCCGGGGAGACAGACGTGGCGGCAGCGAAGAGTTAGCCTACGGAAGATGAGTCAGGGGAAGACGATCCCCGGAAAAGCGTTGCCAATTCGCCGTTCGGTCATTGCGCAGGGTGGCTTTCGCGTCGGATTGGCCCGGGCCACCGTCGTCGCTCTCCTCGCCTCCCGCGGCCTCGCCCTGGCGGACGAGCGATCGCTCGAGCCGGTCCTCGTGGCGGGGGGCGGAACCGCCGACGGGGGCACGCCCGTGCTCGTGGATCTGAAGGACCCCGAGTCGCTCGCCGTCGACGGGCAGGGCCGCGTCTACGTAGCCGACCGCGAGAAGGGCGTGATCTTCGTCCTCGATTTCCGGCACGGAACGGCGGAGACCATCACCGGGCCGGGATCCGAGCAGGGCCGTACGTCGCCGGGCCCGGCGTCGAACCGGACGCTGCCCGGCGTCCAGCACATCGCGCTCGACCCCTTCCGAGGGGTCTTCTTCGCGCAGGAGGACGTCGGGGTCGTCTTTCGGTACGACCTCGTCGCGCGGACCGTGGAGCGTGTCGCCGGGAGGTACAGCGAGGCCGAGTTCGACGGAGACGGAGGGCCGGCGACCAAGGCGGTGCTTCGCGTGCACGGTCTCGCCTGCGACGCCGAGGGGAACCTCTACGTCTCGGGAGCGAACCGCATCCGGCGCATCTCACGCGCCTCCGGTCTGATCCGGACCGTGGCCGGGACGGGGAAGCTCGGATTCTGGGGCGACGGGGGACCGGCGACCGAAGCCGACCTCGCGAACCCCGGGGCCATGGCGTTCGATCGGAACGGGACGCTCTACTTCTCCGACAGGGCGAACAACAGGATTCGCGCGATCGACCCGAAGGGGAGGATCCGGACCGTCGCGGGCAACGGCAGAAGCGGGCCGCCGGAAGACGGCGAAGCAACCCGCTCCGCGGCGGGCGAGGTCGTCGCTCTCGCCGTGGACGGCGACGGAGACGTCGTCTTCGTGACCGAGGCGCGATTCGTTCGTCGGCTTCTGGTCTCGCGGAACCGGCTGGAGACGTTCCTTCAAAGCCCGTGGTCCACGCTCCACTACCCTCGAGAGATCACGGGTGTCGCTGTCGGGGCAGAAGGCTCGCTCTACTTCGACGTCCCGAGGTCGAACGGGCTGATGTCCCTGCCGGCCGCCCTTCTCCGTAAGGAGAGCGGCTCGAAGGGCTCCCGGCGGTGAAGGCCTGCATCGTCGTCGCCCTTCTGCTGGCCGGCGGGGCCGCGCGCGCTGCCGGCCCCACTGTCGTCACGGTGGCGGGAGGCGGAGCCGGCGACGGCGGCCCGGCGGTGAGCGCAGAGGTCGGAGCGCAGGGCGGGCTCGTCGTCCTCGAGTCGGGTGACGTGCTGTTCGCCGACCCCGCGCATTCGAGCATCCGGAGAGTCGACGCCGCGACCCGGACGATCTCGACGGTCCTGCGGACGGGGGAGCGAGAGCCGCCCCTCTCTCTCGCGCTGGGAGCGCCGGGGAAGGTCCTCTTCGCCTCCGCCTACCGGGTGGAGGAGCTCGACCTCGCCACGGGGCACCGCAGAGCGATTGCGGGAAGCGGCCAATCTCTGTACGCATATGCGCCGCTCGAGCTGAGCGGGCCGGCGACCCAGGTCCCGCTGGGCCACATTTCGGCCGTCGCCGTCGACCCGCAGGGTCGCGTCTGCTTTGCGGACTCGTTTCGAGGAGTGATCCTCCGCGTCGATCCTTCGACGGGGTCCCTCGAGCGGTTCTTCGAGATCGACGGAGCCCCGCCGACGACCGGCTCCGAGCCCGCCTGGTTCATCTCCGGCGTCGCGTTCGACTCTGCCGGAGCCCTCTATTTCTCCGACGGCCGCCGCCACCTGGTCCATCGGGTCGAGGCCGGCAAGGCGACGGCCGTCGCCGGGACCGGGGAGATCCGAAGGGCCTTCCCCAGGAAGTCGGCCCCTCCCGGCCAGGATGACAGCGCGGCGCCGGCCACGTCGTCGCCGCTCATCCGGCCCGGGCCGTTGGCTATTCGACCGACGGGCGAGGTCGCCTTCGGAGAGGAGTACGGCCTGGTCCAGTACGTCAACCGTCACGGCCAGCTCGCGACGCTCCTCGGCTGGAAGTCGCGCGCTTCGGCCGTCGGAGGGATCGCTTTCGACAGGGACGGCGCGCTCTACGCGAAGGTCACTCCCGAGAGCGGCGTGGGGCAGGTGCTGAAGCTGCCCGCCGGTGCCACGGAGCCGGAGGTCCTGGCGGGAAGCGGTCTCGCGCACTGCTGCGGGGACGGCGCCCCGGGCCCGGAGGCGGTGTTGTCGAAGCCCGAAGGGGTAGCGATCGACGCGGGGGGCGACCTCGTCTTCGCGGACACCGGGAATCACCGCATTCGGCGAGTCTCTGCCCGAACGGGCCGGATCGAGACGATCGTGGGCGGCGGGAGCTACGCGCTGCCCGGGAGCCGTCACGTGAACGGACACCCGATCCGCCCCGCCCCCCCGCCGGGGAGGACCCACGGCCTTTCGTTCGAGGTGCTCTGGCCGCGATTCGTGGCGACGGACCCTGCCGGCAACGTCTACTTCGCCCAGCGCGACGGGCCCGTGCACCGGGTCGAGCGGGACGGGACCGTCGTTACGCTCGGCGCGGAGCGAAAGAACGCGCTGGGAGCGAAGTTTCCGGACGGTTTCTCCGGCATCGGCGGCCTCGCGGTCGACGCGTCGGGCACCGTCTTCGTCGCGGCGGAGCATCGGATCTGGAGGATCTCCGCCGACGGCCGGCTGGGCGTCCTCGGCGGATCGGGGCACGAGGGGTTCGCGGGAGACGGCGGCTTCGCGCTCCCCGCCGACCTCTCGCGGCCCGCCTGGCCCGTCGTCGACGGCCGAGGCACGCTCTACTTCGTCGACGGGGGCAACAGCAGGATCCGCCGGATCGACCGGACCGGCAGGATCTCGACGGTCGCGGGGAACGGCCTCGGCTGGGAGCTGGGAGAGGGCCTGGCGATTCGGCAGGCGATCGGGACCGTGACGGGCCTGGCGCTCGATCCCGCCGGAGACCTCCACTACGCGACGAGCGACAACCGGATCTGGCGCCTTTCCCGGGCGGACGGGCAGCTGCGGGTCGTGGCCGGCCGGGACTTCGGACGCCCGCCTTCGCCCGACGGACCGGTCGCCGGCATCACGAGCCTGGGCCGGCCTCGCGCGCTCGCGTTCGACCGCCGCGGAGTCCTCTATTTCTCCGAGCCCGACAGGTCCCGGGTGAGGGCCATCCGGCCGTAGGCCGCGTTCGCGGCGGGGTGATTACCAGGTCGACTCCGGGCGGGCCACGTTCACCGTCACGAAGGCCTTCGGCGCGGGGTGGTAGTTCTCGTTCCCCGGCTGCTCGGCGGTGATCGCGCAGGCACCCGTGCCGGTGACCCGGAGCGCCTCGCCCGTGAAGACACAGGGGCCCGCAGTCGAGATGTACACGGAGAGACCCGAGGAGGCGACGGGGACGAACGGGACGTCGTCCGGACCGTGCGAGCGTTCCCCGAGGTCGGGTAGCTGGATCGTCTGCTCTCCCTTCACGACTGTCACGACATGCTCGACGATCGGAGCCGCCGCGTAGTTCGCCGAGCCCGGCTGGTGGCCGGTGATCAGGCAGGTCCCGACTCCCGCGAACCGGATGCTCGCTCCGTCCGCCGTGCAGCAGCCGTCTGCCCTCACGACGACGTCGAGACCGGACGAGGCGCGCATCCCGGCGACGAGCGTCCCGCTCCCGAAGGGGAGCTCGAATGGGAGGTCGGGCACGATGATCCACTGGTCCGCCTTCCGGATCCGGAGGACCTGGACGACGTCCGGGGCCGGTGCGTATCTCTCGTTGCCGGGATGCTGAGCGGTGACGACGCAGCTCCCCGCGGAGAGGATCCTCACGGTGGAGCCGCTGAGCGAGCAATCGCCGGAAGCGGTGAAGTAGACGCGGAGCCCCGAGCTCGCCCTGGCTTCGAGCCGGAAGGCGGGATCGAGGTAGGTCACGGAAGGGAGCGGCGGAAACGACAGCTCCTGGGGCGCCCTCCCGCCCTGGTTCGTCGCGCCCGAGGCGATCTCCCTCTCCATGTCGGCTTCGTAGGTCTTCTGAACGTAGGAGGCGAGGCTCACGAAGGCGGCCTCTCCGAGACGCGACCGGAGCAGCGCGACGCGCCCGTCGAGCAGTCGATCCCTCTCGTCCGGCGGCGCGCTCCGGGCGAGGCGAGAGTCCGCGAGCGCCCAATCGCGCGCGACCTCCCGGTAGATCGGCCCCTCCGATTCGAGGAGATACGCCGCGCGCTCGTCGGCGGGAGTGGAGTTCCGGAGGAAGAACCTCCAGGTCGCTCGCGAAGGCGATGGCGGCTGCGTAGCCTGCGCAGCCCGATAGCGCGAAAGGTATCCGCCGCCCCCGGGCGCAGGGAATCCTCCGCCGACTCCCGGAGGAGGCCCGACCCGTTCGCTCCCGCGTACAACTGTGCCGCCGGTCCACGCCCGGGGTTCCGTCTGGGCATTGGCACCGACGGACAGAGCGACCCCGGACGCCAGAGCGAGGAGCGCAACGACGGGCTTCATGCGAATAGACGAGTAGCAACCCTCGTACCGCCCGTGTCGTCTCCTCGCAAGGACAACGAGATGGGGCCGGCTCCTGCTCATTGAGGACCTCGATCGGACCAGCTGTTTCGAGCTTGTCGCTTCGGTGGCTGCCGCGTAGGCTTCCAAGGCGACTGACCGTCTCCCCGGGGCGGAGTCCGACAATCGGTGGGATACGCCCCGCCCGACGAGGAGCTCCTGGATGAAACCTATGCGACTTTCGACCGCGCTCGCCCTTCTCCTTCCGGCCTTCGTCCTCGCGTCCGCCGCCGTCGGGGCCCTCCCGACGGCGACGGTCACGGGGTCGGCGACGATCTGCGCGGGCCAGACGACGGAAATCCGGGCCGACCTGACAGGCGTCGGTCCCTTCACCGTCCGATGGTCCGACGGCTTCGTCGACGCCGGAGTCGTCGCGAGCGCCTCGCGCCACCTCGTCACCCCGGCCGCGACGACGACCTACACCGTCACCACCGTCAGCGATCCGGGAGGCTCGAGCGCCGGCACCGGGTCGGCCACGGTCACCGTCCTCCCGACCGCGGCGCCCCTCACCGACATCACGACGCCGAGCCCCGTCGCGCCGGGGACGACGGGCCTTTTGGCGAGCATCCCGGACGCCGGGGCGGGCGCCACCTACGCCTGGACGATCACGAACGGGTCGATCACGGACGGCCAGGGGACGGCGTCGATCACCTACTCCGTCGGCGGCCTCGGCAAGACGCTCCTCGGCGTCACCGTCGCATCTCCGGGCGGCTGCTCGGCGACCGGAGCGACGTGGACCTGGGTCGGCGCCGACCCGGCCGAGTCGCTCCACGTGTCGCGCCTCGCCGGGCCGAGCGGGGGAGGCGCCTGGTTCGACGGGCCGCTGGCGACGGCGCGCTTCCTCAATCCGTCGGGGGTCGCGAGCGACGCCGCCGGAAACGTCTACGTCCTCGAGTGGTCGTGGGGGCTCGTTCGGAAGGTTAGCCCGTCCGGCCGCGTCACCACGCTCGCGGGCCTCGCGGGCTCGTACGGGGCGGCCGACGGACGCGGCCCGATCGCCCGCTTCTACTACCCGGACGGGATCGCGGTCTCGGCCTCCGGCGAGGTCTACGTCGCCGACACCGGCAACCACACGATCCGACGCATCCTCCCCACCGGCGAAGTCACCCTCTTCGCCGGGACGACCGGGGTTCTCGGAGGCGCCGACGGCGAACCGGGAGTCGCGCGGTTCTACTCGCCCCGAGGTGTCGTCGTCGACGCGGCCGGGACTCTCTACGTCGCGGACACGAGCAACCACACGATTCGGAAGATCACGCCGGCTGGTGTCGTGTCGACGCTCGCCGGGGAGGCCCGATCGCCCGGGAGCGCGAACGGCAACGGCAGCGCGGCTCGATTCCGGAGTCCGGAGGGCGTGGCCGTCGACGCAGGCGGGAACGTCTACGTCGCGGACACGGAAAACCACACGATCCGAAAGATCACGCCGGCTGGCGAGGTCACGACGCTGGCCGGGATGCCCGGGGTCACGGGGGGCGCCGATGGCGACGCGACCCAGGCCCTGTTCCGCAGGCCGGCCGCGCTCGTCGTCGACGGCACGGGGAACGTCCTCGTGGCCGACACCGGCAACATGACCGTCCGGCTCGTCTCGACCTCCGGCGTCGTTTCGACGCTTGCCGGAACCGCCCTGCAACGCGGGAATGCGGACGGAACGGGCTCCGACGCTCGCTTCACCTCTCCGAGCGGAATCGCCCTCGAGCCGGGGGGCACCTTCGTCGTTTCCGACAGCCGCTCTGTCCGGAGGATGACGGTCGCCGGCGTCGTCTCGACCGTCACCGGCGAGACCGACGCCCCGATGGGCCAGGTCGACGGCCCAGGGGCCGACGCCCGGTTCTACTCTCCCGCGGCCCTCGCCTCCGACTCTCACGGCAACCTCTTCGTCGCCGACTCCGACGCCCACGTCATCCGGAAGGTCACGCCCTCGGGCGAGACGACGACCTTCGCGGGCGCCGTCGTCGACTTTCCCTGCGCGCTCGTCGATGGGCCGCCCGCGGACGCGAGGTTCTGCTCCCCATCGGGCCTCGCGATCGACGCCCTGGATAACCTCTACGTCTCCGACACCTACAACAACGCGATTCGCAAGGTGACGCCCGACGGCGTCGTGACGACGCTCGCTGGGGGGAGCGCCTGCGAATCGTGCGACGGGACAGGCCGGGCAGCGGGCTTCGACGAGCCCTGGGGCCTGACGGTCGACCCCGCCGGCAATGTCTGGGTCGCCGATTTCTACAACCACACCATCCGCCGGATCACGCCTTCGGGCGTCGTCACGACCGTCGTCGGGAGGGCCGGGAACCTGGGCTACAACGATGGAACCGGAAGCGCCGCGAGCTTCGATCGCCCGGCCGGCGTGGCGGCGGATCGCCATGGGAACGTCTACGTTGCCGAATTCGAGAGCGGGAGGATCAGGAAGGTGACGGGCGACGGCGTCGTCACAACCCTCTTCGGGCCGCACATCATGAGGCCGGTCGGAATCCAGGTCGACGGATCGGGGAACGTCTACCTATCCGGCTACATCAGCACCGGGATTCTTAGGGTATCTCCCTCGGGAGCCGCGACCCCGGTCGCTGGCGAGAGCGTTGTGCCTGGCGCGGCTGAAGGGACGGGCGCCGCGGCGCTCGTCCATGCGGTCGAAGGGCTCGCTCTCCGCCCGAACGGCGACCTCGCTTTCTCCAACATCTCGGCGAGGTCGATCTGGCAGGGTGTTCCGTCGCTCGCCGACGTGGCGACGATCGACGCCATCTCGGCTCCCGTCGGCCAGACACGTCAGCTCGGAGTCGCCCCGAGCACCGCGACGAGCTGGCATTGGGAGCTCGTCCGGACCGAGTCGGCCTCGACGGCCGCCCTGTCCGCCACGAACGTCCCGAACCCGACGTTCACGCCGGACGTCCCCGGCCTCTACAAGTTCCGTCTCACGGCCTCCGACGGAACGAAGAAGAGCGTCACCATCGCCACGCTCAATGCCGGCCTTCCAGCGCCGAGCGTCCACGTGACGGGAGGCGGCGCCTACTGCCCTGGCGAAGCGGTCCCCATTCGCGTGGAGAGTTCGGGCATCCCGCCCCTGACGATCACCTGGTCGGACGGCCTCGTTTGGAGCGGAATCCATGCGGGGTCCGGGATGAGGGAGGTCACGGCCACCACTTCCACGACCATCACCGTCACCTCGGTCACTGACGCCACCGGCGTGACCGGCGTCGGTACGGGCGGCGCCGTGATCGAAGTGACGCCGCGGACCGCCACCCCGGTCATCTCCGCTCCCGCCACCGTCGGCGCCGGGTCGCCCGATTGGACGGCCTCCATCGTTCCCCATCCCGGAAACACCTACTCCTGGTCGATCTCGGGTGGAAGGATCACGTCGGGGAGCCACGGGAGCTCGATCACGTTCACGGCAGGCGATGCCGGAACCCTCACGCTCTACGCGAGGGAGCAGGCCCCCGGCGAGTGTCAGTCGTCGTCGGGCACCGCGACGGTCCAGGTCCTCCCCGCAGGCTCGGCGATGCGGTTCTATCCGGTGACGCCCTGCCGCGTCCTCGACACACGCGACGCCTCCGGCCCGAAGTTCGGCCAGCCCCTCGCGGGCGACGGCACGCTCGGCCTCAACGTCGCGGGGATGTGCGGAGTCTCGCCGACGGCGAAGGCCGTCGCCGCGAACGTCACCGTCACCCAGCCGGCCGGGTCGGGCTACATCGTCGTCTTCCCGGGAGACGAGGCCGAGCCGATCACGTCGACGGTCCACTTCTCGGCCGGGCGCACCAGGGCCTCGAACGCTCACCTGAAGCTCTCGCTGTCGGGCATCGACGACATTTCCGTCAAGAACGCGAGCCCCGGCCCCGTTCACGTCATCCTCGACGTCAGCGGGTACTACGAGTAGCGGCGTCGCCACCGAACGATCGGGACAGGGGGCGGCGGCCACCGGCCGCCGCCCCCTGTCTCGATTGCTTTCCGAGACGCGAAAGATCCGGCCCGCGAACGACACTACCTCCGGATGCTTGTCGCCCCGCCTCAGACGAGACGCGCTCTCTCCCGCAGCGTCATTTCCTGCGCCTGTCCCATAATCCACCTTGCTCTCTTCGCCTGCCGCGGCCGGTGAGCGCGGTGAGGCATCTGTTTTCTTGGGGTGCCGACCACGGGGGGACTCGATGAACGTAGCTCGCGAAGGTTCGAACGGACGTCTTCTTCCGGCTCTGATCGCTCTCGTCGCCGCCGCGGGGAGCCTCGCTTCGGCACGCGCCGAGGCGCAGTGCCAGGTCGTGAGCCCTCCCTCGCTCTTCGATCCGGTCGTCCCGGGTCCGAGTTTCGTTCCCCAGCCGAACAGGCTCGCCGTGGCTGGCCCGGCCGGAGCGAGGCGGCTCTTCGTCCGATACAACTACGGGTTCGTCACCTTCGACCTCGGCTCTCCGGCGGCGCCGACGAAGCTTCAG
>Ga0209604_1000272_pt1 | contig 50505 bp, 50 predicted proteins | sample AD_UKC097_MetaG_FD_184405 | JGI IMG/M metagenome (GOLD analysis project Ga0209604, IMG submission 184405) | Active sludge microbial communities of municipal wastewater-treating anaerobic digesters from USA - AD_UKC097_MetaG (SPAdes) (version 2) | ecosystem: Engineered > Bioreactor > Anaerobic >...
CGGCCTCTGCCTTTTGATTGCGATCGATGTCCCGGCGTTCCTTCAGTCGGGAGGGACCCCGCTTCAACCCCTTGGCGGCCTCCTTCAGTTCAGCGAGAAGCACGGCGGCCTTTTCGGCAGTCCAATGCTTCTTGTCCTTGGGGTCCAGCTCGCTCGTCCACCCGATGCCTTCCTCGACCCGCCGCCCGTCCCTCTGGTACCTGATGGTAAAATACCTGTCCCTGCCGACCCCATGTTTTCTGGTCGGGTGTTCGTAATACCGGACGCCGGGCCACTTGGTGTTCTTCCATATTACGGGCATTGTCTCACCCCCCGATCTTGGTTTCCCGCTAATCCTCTCCCCATCCTCTCCCCACTCTCTCCCCACTTTTAGGCTGAAAATGCCTGAAACGTCATGATAGGTTGTGACGAAGAATATCGGAATTTAGGTTAATTGTCAAGTACTTAATGGAGGGTCGTGATGGTTTCTGAAATGCTACAAAACGGATTCCTAATCCGGGTGCCGCGCGTTCGAATCGCGCCGGGGGCACCAATTATTTCAAGGGGTTACACGACAATATCGTAACCACTATTTATCGACACCCCCCGATTGTCCCCGTTCTCTCCCCGTTTAATTTCTGTCTGGAAGGTATATTTACCCCTTTCACAGGACCGGCCGCGTTTTTGAAGGGGCGGCATCGGCGGAAAGGTAGCTCCGGAGGAACAGCCGTTGCGGGGGCGTCAATACCGTCCGGTGACGCAACTCGTGGATCCGCCGGATCGCCTGCTCCGTTTCGAGGGATTCCTGCCGGGCAAGCCACGCGCAGAGAACCGTGCCGGTTCGTCCGCGTCCTTCCATGCATTGAACGGCGACGCCGACCGGGAGAGAGGCTTCGATGAAGGCCAGCGCGCGGTCCATGCCCGCCGCCGTTGGCGGTCCGGCATCATCGATGGGCTCGTGGTGGTGACGGAAGCCGGCCTTCCGGTGCCTGTGCCCGTAAAGGTCGTCTTCCGTCAGGGTCAAGATGGCCCCGATGCCCAGTTCGCGCAGGAGCTTGTGGGTGCGCTCCATCTTCCCCAGGACGGGCTCGCCCATGCCCGCCACCCGGTACGACCCGAGAAAACCGAAGTTGATTTCCTCGAGAACGGATGCATCTGTTTCAACAGGTTCAGGTCTCATAGATCGCGGTATGGTTTACTCCCCTGCGGAACCGGCCATTTTCCCCTTACGGATCAAGTGCTTCCGCTCTTGCCTTTTTCTGGTACCCGATGAGGAGCGGAATGCGGGAGGGACTGTCAATCAAGGTCCTGAACAGAATAACGCCCCTGGGGCTGGGGGCCACAACCACCGTCGTGTTTTTCGGGACAGGGTAGGGTGCGTTTTTCTTCACAAGGACAACGTCGGCATAACCGCCTTTTACCGTGCGGTCATTCATCACATAAAAGTTGTCGGTATTGATGGCGAAGAAAGAGGCCGACCAGTAAGAAGGGGGAACGGGGGCCATGATCCGAACCGGCCTCTCGCTGACGTCATAGGCCATCCCCGAATAGAGAAGATCGGGGCAGGGCCTGACGACCTTACGCGTGTCTGAATTTACCACTTCATTATGGTAGACCGTATTTGTGGGAATGTCAAAATCGTTCTGAATCCTGTAGATCACGTAATTCATAATGATATCAGGCAGGAAATAGACAAAGGCGACATGAAAGACGATTGTCAAGGCGAGGACAAACAGTAAGCAGGAGGATAGCTTTTTCATCGGCACCCCTCCTTAATGATACGGGGCAGTCTGACTGAAGCGGGATTCTTCAGGACTTCGCTCCCCGGATTATAAATGCGGAGAAACAGGTAGAGTCTCTTTTCGTCGCCAGTGGGGATCCAGTTTCCTATCCTGGATGTGGACGAAAGCCGGACCGTGTAGCGTGAGCTACGGCCATCCCGAAGGATTGCCCGGTTGAACGAGAAACGATTCTCGCCGTTTTTTATCAGATACTGGTCTGAACCGTACACGGTAACGCTCCACCACCTCGCGTCAATATCTCCCCCTTCAATTCGATAGACGCAGGCGGCGGTAAGGGGGGCGCCGTTATCGTCGGTTTCAGCGTAATAATATACAGCCTCCGATCTGTTGAGAGACATCAGGGATATGAGTGCGACATTGGCCTTTGAATACATGTCGAGGTTTTCTGAGCCGATGGAGGGATTGGTGCGCCAGGCGCCATTTGTGACCCATCCCCGCTGACCCGTATACTTGATTGCCAGAAAAGCGCTGGCGGCACCCAGAACAAGGGCCGTTATCAGGCATCCCGCGATGATCAGTATTTTTTTCATTCCCGCGCCTTTCCTACAGGTATTCATCTGTCTTCAGGAAGGTTGATCCAGAAACTCCAGGACGGCGGCATTGAAGCGGTCGGCCTGTTCCACATTCACAAGATGGGCGGCGCCGGGAATGACCCTGACCACGGATGACACGATCCGCTCCCCGATGAATTCCGCCTCCGACACGGGTGTGCCCTGGTCCTGTTCGCCGACGATGATGAGCGTTCGGGCGGAGATGTTGCGGATGGCCTCACGAAAGTCCATCCCGCGGATCGCCCAGCCGCATCCGCAATATCCGTCCACGGATGTGTTCAGGATCGCCGTTCGGATTTCATCGATTTCCCGTTGGAGGCGCCGCCGGCCGTCTTGCGTGAACCAGCGATCGAGGGTGGCATCGACCAATGCCGCCATTCCGCCCCGCCGGGTCGCCTCGATGCGCTCATCCCATATCTCGGGAAAAGGCAGGTAGGATGCCGTGGCGCAGAGGATCAGGGAGGACAGGCGATTTCCATGGTACGCGCCCAACATCTGGCCGACCATCCCGCCCAGCGAAATGCCGCAGAAATGGACCTTTTCCAGCCCGAGAAAATCGATCAGACCCACGGCGTCCCTCGCCAACATCTCCATGGAATAAGGCCCGGGCGATGAAGCGGACTGCCCGTGGCCGCGACCGTCATAGCGAAGCACCCGGTAGCCGGCATCCGTCAGCGGGGGCACCTGAAACTTCCACATGTCCAGGTTTGCCGCCAGCGAATTGGACAACATCACGGTTTCCCCGCCCGCGGGTCCGTCGAGCCGGTAGTTGAGCATCGTTCCGTTTATTTGCGCCCGCGTCATAGTCACCCTCCGAATCGGTATTGATGCGCCCGGTCCATGGACTTCACCCAGGCGGGTTCACGGCGGCGCGACCATCCGGTCGAAATCGTCCCGCAGCGTGCCGGCCAACCGGTTCCGGACCCCGTCGGGATCGTGGACGATGTCGTGGATGATCTTCTTCGTGTCGTTGAGGTTGCTCGTGAAGCGGCGGTCGATGCGGCTCAGGAGCAGCGCGGAGAAGAGGCGCATCGCCAGCCGCGAGATCCCGTTGCTGCCCCGCATGAAGATCTTCGCCTCTCCGGCGAGCCCGCCCCCGTCCGGTTTGCACTCAAAAGCGACCACGCCCTCGGCGCTGAAAAACGAGGGCACCGCCCAGTGCCGGAACGTGCCCGATCCGTAGAACGCCCGGGAGGCGTCCGAGGGGGGGAGCGGCCGCAGGTCGCCGGTGATGCCGGAAGGATCCACCACGCGGAGGTCCGCTCCGGATCGGGTCACCCGGTAGGCGGGCTGAAACCGGTACTGGGTCCAGAGCTGGGTCATCAGGTAGGGATGATCCAGGATTCGGTTCCAGGTCTCCGGCGTGGTCTCGACGCGGAAGGCCTTGTGATAGGAGAGGGTCGGGTCGCGGACGACGCGTGCGGCGGGGTCGTCGTCCGCCCGCGCGGGTGCGGCGGCGAGAATGAAAAGTGCGGCCAGCGCCGCCATCAGATACCGTTGGATCATCGGGGTCCCCCGGTCGTTCAATCCGGAATCCGCGGCAGGGTCACGGTCTTCCCCTCCGCGTTGCGCAGACGGCAGGATCGGCCGGCGCGGGACCGGCGCTCCCGCGCCTGAATCGGGATCTTGCCGATATTCGTCGAGACGACGTAGTGGGGCTGGGCCAGGCCGGTGATCTGCCCCTGGAGGGCGTCCCGGATCAGCTCCGCCCCCTTTTCGAGCGGCGTCCGGAAATGATCTATCCCGGGGGCGAAATCGCAGTAGAACAGGTAATAGGGCCTGACCCGGATGGTCAGGAGGCGGCGGTGGAGTTCACGGAACGTCTCCGCGTCGTCGTTGATCCCGCGCAGCAGGACCGCCTGATTCCCCACGCTTACCCCGCAGGAAAGAAGATCGTAAACGGCGCGGGCCATCGGTTCGGTGATCTCCCGGGGGTGGTTGCACTGGAGGCTGATCCAGATCGGAACCCGGTGGTAGCCGCGGAGGATTTTCATCAGCCCCGGCGTGATGCGCTGCGGCAGGACGACGGGGGTGCGCGTGCCGATCCGGATCAGGGTGATGTGGGGGATCTCCCGCAGTTTGCGGACCAGGTGGTCGATTTCGGCGTCCACGAGGAGGAACGGGTCGCCTCCGGAGATGAGCACATCCCGGATTTCCGTGTGCTCGCGGAGCCAGCGCAGGCCCTCTTCGCGCTCCAGGCGCGGGCGTCGCCCCGGGCACAGGATCAGGTCCCGGCGGAAGCAGTGGCGGCAGTAGCTCGCGCAGCGATCTGAGACGAGGAAAACGACGCGGTCCGGATACGCCTTGAGGATACAGGCGGGCGTGGCCTCGGCCCCCTGTTCCACCCAGGCGAGGAAGTCCGGCCGGCCGTAGCGGTTCTCGCGCTCCGCCAGGGAAGGGATAACCTGGCGGCGGATCGGGCAGGCGGGGTCGCGGGGGTCCATGAGGGCGGCAAAATGGGGCGTCGTCCCCCAGACCGTCTGCAGGGTCGCGATCGCCTCCCGTTCGCCGGGCGTCGTTTCGATGAACCGTTCGAGTCGCCGCAGGGTGTTGACCGGGTGCTTGAGCTGTTCCGTCCAGGATTGCCCAGCCGCGCTCTCCAAGGCTCGCGCCCGCGGCGCCGGTGAGCCATGTCCGTGCCGGTTCAACTTTTCCGGCTGGTTTTGGCCGTGAAGCTGGAAATCTGCTGCCGGACCTTCCTGCTCTTGCATTTCGGACAGACGATCTTTCCCCGGTCCCGCTCGGAGACGGAGAGGGTCAACGAAAACTTGCGATTGCAGGCCTCGCAGCGATAGTCGTACGTGGGCATGGTCAAACCTCCTGAACCCCTTATTTTATCGGAATTCCTCGATACGTTCCTTCATGCGGAAGACCTGGCCCGGATTCTAACCAAAAGGGGCGGGAGCGGTCAACCCCTTTTTGCCGCGACGGTCGGTCCGCGCGTTTCGCGGGCGCGGTTCCGGGAGGGCTGATCCGATCTCGGTGGAGGCGCAAGCCGGCGCCGAGCAGAACGGAGGTGACTTCCGGGTGGAGAATCGTGTATAACGGACGTGGACGAAACCCGGACGGGAGGAGGCGCCGATGGCGAACATACTGGTCGTTTATCATTCGCAGACGGGTCATACGGAGGCCATGGCCCGGGCGGTGGCCGAGGGGGCCGCTGAAATAGAGCATGCCCGCGTGACCCTGAAGCGGGCCGGGGAGGCCGGCCTCCAGGACCTGCTCGACGCTGACGGAATCGCCGTCGGCACGCCGGAGAATTTCGGCTACATGTCGGGCATGGTCAAGGACTTCTTCGACCGCACCTTCTATGCCGCGCAGGACAAGGTTTTCCGAAAACCCTATGTCGTCTTCATCAGCGCGGGGAACGACGGCCGCGGCGCGCTCCAGGCGATCGAGCGGATCGCCCTGGGCTACAAGTTTCGGAAGGTCTACGACGCGGTCATCGCCCGGGGGGAGCTGACCGAGGACGTCCTGGCGCAGTGCCGCGAACTCGGGGGCGTCCTGTCCGGCGGGTGCGAGGCCGGGATTTACTGAGTCCCGGGGAAGGCGCCGCGCCGCCCGAACGGCCGGACGTTCAATAGGTCCAGCCCCAGACGCCCAGTGCAAGCACGTTCATGACGACCGGGACGGCGTAGATCAACCCCACGATCGTCAGTTTGGCCCGCAGCGTCTTCCGGCCGATGACCAGGATGGCGTAGCAGAAAAACTGGAAATAGCCGACGAGGAAGATCAGCCAGATGCCCTTGAACGACAGAGACCACCAAGGGTATTCCCAGACGAGGTGTCCGCCGACGTTCAGCACGCATTCGATGAAGACGCAGAAAACGCTGTAGCCGATCGCCCAGAACCACGTTTCGGGCAGGCCCAGGATTCGCTCCTTGCGGCTCTCCGACAGGGTGTGGGTGTAGATGATGCCCAGCAACAGGAACATGAACATGATCTCGATGTTCCAGCCGACCATCGTCCTCAAGGCGGTGTCCCCGGGCGTCGTCCAGAAGGCGGAGCGCTGCGTCAGATGCATGACCCAGCCGTTCCAGGTCTCGTTGAAGAAGTCGGCGCCGAAGACCGTCAGGCCGGCGAGGACGGCGTTCCAGTCCCGGGTCCTTTTCGCCTCCTTGATTTCACGGGTGTAGACGTAGAAGACGATCGCCATCAGGGGGATGACGTACCATTTGAGCATGGAGAGGTCACGCAGGCCGCTTAACGCTTGCTGGGTCGCTTCCGTCATCTCGAACCTCCTTGATCCGGTTGAAGGTTAGAGGTGCGGCGCATCGGGGGCTCCCGTCCGCCCGATGCGCCGCGCCGGTGAACCGTCGGGCATCGATCCCCGCTATTTCCATCTTTTCATGCATGCGCCGCACCCGCTGGGCGCAGTCCATACAGTTAGTTGTTCGCGGACCCGTTGTCCGTAAGGTGCAAAGGCCTGTCCCTTGAACCATAGGGCAAAGCCCGGCCCGTGTCAATTGGAAGATCGGGCGTGCGTTTTGTCTGGAGACGGAGATTCGGGACGCGATCCCTATACCGGGGCCTCCGGCTTCCAGCCCAGGTAGAGGTAGCAGATACCGAACATCAGAGGGTGGCGGGCGATCCGGACGAGCCCCGCCTCCGCCATGAGGCCGGTGAAGGCCGCGGGCGCGGGAAAGTGGAGGATGGAGTCGCCCAGGTAACGGTACGCCGCCGGATTGCGGGAGACCAGACCCGCCGCCCGGGGCAGCAGGAGGTTGAGATAGACGTGGTAGAAGGGCTTGAGAAGCCGGTGCTGGGGGAAATGCATTTCGAGGATGAGAACCTGGCCGCCGGGGCGCACGACCCGCGTCATCTCCCGGAGAGCCCGGGGGCGGTCCGGGATGTTCCGGATCCCGAAGGCGCACCCCGCCACATCGAAGGTGTGGTCGGGGAAGGGCAGGTTCAGGGCGTCGCCCTGGATCAGGCGGATCCGCCCTGCGAATCGCAGCTTCCGGAATTTGGCGACGCCGACCGCCATCATCTCGCGGGCGAAGTCGAGACCCGTGACCTGGACGTCCGGATGCTGCCGGGCCGCCTCCAGGGCCAGATCGGCCGTGCCCGTCGCGACGTCGAGAAAGCGTCTCGTTGAGCCGAAGCGCATCTTCCCCACGGCGAACCGGCGCCAGGCGACGTCCCGGCGCAGGCTGAAGATGCGATTCAGGATGTCGTAGTGCGACGGGATCGTGGCGAAGACCTCGCGCACCATGCCGACCCGTTCGGCGGCGTTCATGTCCTCGACGGGGGGATAGTGCTTTTTGATCCGTGGGGTCATGTCCCGGATCTCCGCGCCATACCGCGCTGGCGGAGGTACTCGAACACCCCCGGCAGGATCGACAGGACGATGATCGCGACGACGATCAGGGTGAAGTTCTGCTTGACGAACGGGAGATTGCCGAAAAAGTAGCCGCCGAAGAGAAACAGCGAGATCCAGGCGATGCCGCCGATCACGTTGAAGGCCAGGAAGCGGGGATAGGTCATGCTGCCGATGCCCGCGACGAACGGGGCGAAGGTCCGAATGATGGGGATGAAGCGCGCGATGATGATCGTCTTGCCCCCGTGCCGCTCGTAGAATTCATGGGTCCGGACGAGGTGCTCCTTTTTGAAGAAGCGGATCTTGTCCCGATCGAAGATGCGGGGACCGATGTAGTTCCCGATGGCGTAGTTGACCGAGTCCCCCAGAATAGAGGCGAGGCACAGGAGCGGGAACATCCACGCCATGTCGAGGGCGCCGATGGCGACTAGGGCGCCCAGTCCGAACAGCAGGGAGTCACCGGGGAGAATGGGCGTGATCACCAGGCCGGTTTCACAGAAGATGACGAGAAACACGATCACGTAAGTCCAGACCCCGAACATCTCGACGACGGTCTTCAGGTGCTGGTCGAGGTGGATCGCGATGTCGATCAGGGTGAGCAGGAGGTCCATGTCGATCCCGATTGTATCGTCCCGGCGGGAGAGATTTCACGGTTGCGGCGCCGCCCGCGGCCATGCCCTTCGAATCAGCGTCCTTAAATGATTTCCGCCGTCAAGTCAAGCGGCACGGCATCGCGGGCGGATGCCGCACGGCCGTTCCCGGGAAACCGGCGGGCGAAATCCCTTGATCTTTCGGAACGGACGTCGTAAGCCCATCCTGACGCCCTTTCCGGCGTGCACGCCAAATCCACGACACAGGGAGGTTTCAGACGCCATGTCCGAGGAAAACTACGGTCCGCTGACCCTGATCCGCGGCGAGAACCGCGGGCGCTATCCCTACTGCCACTCCGTCTTTATCCCTGGAGCCGGCATCCTCATCGATCCGTCGTCCGACCGCGAACAGCTGATCCGCCTGCGCGACGAGGGCGCGGTCAAAACGGTCTGGTTGTCTCACTGGCACGAGGACCATCTGATGCACCTGGATCTGTTCGACGACCTCCCCCTGTGGATGGCGGAGGAGGACGCCCCGCCCCTGGCGGATGTCGAGGTGTTTCTGGACTGGTACCAGATCGACCGGCCGGACGAGCGGGCCTATTGGCGGAAGATCCTTCTGAAGCAGTTTCACTTTCATCCCCGTCGTCCGGCGCGGTTCATGCGGGATGGCGAGGTCATCGATCTGGGCGGGGTGACGGTCGAGGTCCTCCGGACGCCGGGCCACAGCCCCGGGCATCTGGCCTTCTTCTTCCGCGAGCCCAAAATCCTCTTCCTGGGCGACTACGATCTGACGCCGATCGGTCCGTGGTACGGCGATCTTCACTCCAGCATCGAGGACACCCTGGCCTCGATCCGCCGCCTCAGGGCGATTCCGGCCGAGCGGTGCCTGTCCTGCCACGAGACCGGCGTCTTCGACGGGCCGGTCGAGGCGCTGTGGGACGGTTACGAGGGGACGGTCTTCGAACGGGAGAGGCGATATCTCGAGCTGCTGGAAGAGCCGAAGACCCTCGCGGAGATCATGGGCGCCTGGGTCTTCTACGGCCGGCCGAAAGAGCCGAGGGATTTTTATGAATTCGGCGAGCGCGTCCATGCGGGCAAGCACCTTGACTGGTTGAAGGCCAAGGGGCTCCTGGTCGAGCGGGACGGAAAATTCATGAGCCCATCCTCAGAGCTTTGACCCGTACGCCAGGGCGGCGCGGTCCAGGGTCAGGCGAAGCCTCTCGTGGAGGAGCTCGCTGCGGCCGATGAGGAATGGGTGATAGACGAGACGGGCCGCCTCCACCGTGACGCGGGTTTCCTTCAGGAGAGGGAGGGCCTGGCGTCTGTTGGGGGTCAGGTTCGCCAGGGTGACCCGAATGCTCTCCCCCGCCTCGGACAGGGGCAGCGTGACGGGATGCCGGGAGGCCTCGGGGAATTGTGCGGCGCCCTCCCCGTCGGGCTGGGCGGCGGTCAGCTGGCGCGCCCAGCGGAGAAATTGCGCGGGGTTGATCTTGAAGGCGGGCGACCAGAAGTGCACGGGCGCCGCGGCGAAGGCGGGTGTGACCACCCGGGGGAGGTTGGCGAACCGGATCAGGTCCGCGAAGGTCCGCATCTCAAGGCCGTCCAGCCGCGCCTGCATCCGCCAGAAGGGCAGGTAGAAGACCTGGCCGGCGGCGGTCGGCAGGACGCGGAAGGCCACCTCCTCCCAGCCGTCGTTCCGGCCGGCCCAGGCCGACTGGCAGTTCCGGCACGTCAGGACCAGGCTGTCCCGTTCCCCCCCCAGATCCCAGCCGCAGCGGGGGCACTGGGCGGGCAGGAACCGGACGGCGGCGGTCGGATGCGCCGGCGCGTCGAGCAGCGCGGTCAGCGCGCCGGTCCGGTCGTCGGCCAGCGGCAGCGGACGATTCAGGATCGCGTCGCATAGGGCGTTCCTGTCGAAATACACGGGGGTGTGGATGAGGCTCACCATCTCGCCGATGAACTCCTGGAGCCCGTCGCCGCCCGCGGCCTGGGCGGCGGCGGCACGGACCACCTCCCGGCAGGGCACCCCGGGTTCCAGGAACCGGCCCGCTTGGCCGGCGGCGCGGAACTTCAGCTTCATCGCCTGGGGTCGGACGCCGAGGCTCCGCGGGAGGCCGGCGGCGTCCAGGGCAAGGGTGCTGGTGTCGACGAAGCGGCTGACGATTCCGGACGGACGGCAATCGTACGAGGCCCCCTTCAGGCGCCAGTAGGGGAGGAAGAGGAGTTCCCGGCCCGTTGCATCGGCGGGCGGCGGCAGGAGGTAACGAAACCCCTCCGGGGCCGTCATGAGCAGGCGCGTCCGGCAGAATTTGCAGTTGAGCAGCCGGTCCGTCTCGTCCAGGAGGACCGGCGCCCCGCACTGGGGGCATTGATGTTCGATCTGCCAGGCGTTCATGGGATCTCAATTCTTGAGGCCGGGGGCGTGTGGCGCCGCTGCGGCGCCCCGCGGGGCCACTATGCCGCCTGATGCGGGGATTTGCAAGCGGGAAGTGATCCGCGGCGGGTCGCGGTCGGGATGGGGCTATAAATATAAGACATAGGGATTGCCAGAATATGCTTGCATCCGTTCCCCACCCTTGTTATATCCACTCCGTAAAGCACCGGGAATCTGAGGGGTCTCCGGGGATTCCCGGCTTGGCGGGCGGACGGGACTCTCCCGGCATCTCCCGCCGGGTGGGCGCCGCGTCGTCGGGGCGTCGTTGACGGTTTTTCCCCCGATCATTCATGGAAAGGAGATTGCGTATGCTGAAGGAGTTCAAGGAATTTGCCATGCGGGGAAACGTTCTCGACATGGCGATCGGCATCATCATCGGTGCGGCCTTCGGAAAGATCATCACGTCCTTCGTCAACGACCTCTTGATGCCGCCTGTCGGTCTTATGCTCGGAAACGTCGATTTCTCCAATCTCTTCGTAAATCTGTCCGGGCAATCCTATGAAACCCTGGCGGCCGCCAAGGAGGCCGGGGCCGCCACGATCAATTACGGCCTGTTTTTCAACAGCGTCATCGATTTCGTCATCGTGGCCTTCGCCATCTTCCTGCTGATCCGCCAGGTCAACCGCTTCAAGCGCGAACCGGAGAAGGCGGCGACCACCAAAGAGTGTCCCTACTGCTGTTCGGAGATCCCCGTCAAGGCGGTGCGCTGCGCCCACTGCACCGCGGAGCTGAAATAGACGATCCGGCAAGCGCGGCGGCGCCCGCGTAAGGGATGCCGGTTATCTGTGACCGCGGTCACGGACGGTTTGTGATGGTTTTCACATAACGGCAAATGATCCTTGACACCGTGCGTGAGGGATCCTATGAAACACGATATTCTATAAGACATACCATCCTGTCATGCAGAACGGTGGGGGATCTGGAGCGGGTTCATCCCCCGTGCAAAAATTTTAATGAAAGAATTCAGGAAGGAGGAGTCATAGATGAAAAAGATCATGTTTATCTTGTTGTGCGCCGTAGCCGCCCTGTTCTTGGCGGCGTCGGCCGGCGCCGAAAGGGGGAAGAGCTTCTCGGTCACGCCCTTTGTCGGCGGCTATACCTTCGAGGGGAATGAAGACCTTGAAGACAGTCTCATCGGCGGCCTGCGGTTCGGTTACAACCTGACGAACAATCTGGCCCTGGAAGGCGTGCTCAATTACGGCGATTCCGAGTACAACCTGACGGACGAGGATGTCGATCTTTACGGCTACCGCCTGGAGGCCCTGTACCACTTCATGCCGGACAGCCGATTCGTGCCGTTCGTGGCCGTGGGCGCGGGCGGACGATCCCTGCGGTTCGACGACACGGACCGGGGGGACCGCAATTACCTCGCCGCGGCTTACGGCGTCGGATTGAAATTCTTCTTCACCGACAGCCTGGCGCTGCGCGCGGACGTGAGGCATGTGATCCCGTTCAATGACGTTTACAACAACCTGGAGTACACGCTCGGCCTGACCTATCTCTTCGGGGGTGGGGCGGCGCCGGCGGCCCGCGCCGAGGCGGTGGTTTCGGACGCGGACGGGGACGGCGTGATCGACAGCGCGGACGAATGTCCCAACACGCCTTCGCGCGCGAAGGTGGACGCGGTCGGCTGCCCGCTGGACAGCGATAAGGACGGTGTGGCCGATTATCTGGACAAGTGCCCGGGAACACCGGCCGGCGTGAAGGTGGACAAGGACGGCTGCCCGCTGGATTCCGACAAGGACGGCGTGACGGATGACCGTGATCTGTGCCCCAACACCCTTTCGGGCGTCGTGGTTGACAAGGACGGCTGCCCGCTGGATGCCGACAAGGACGGCGTGGCCGATGCCAACGATCAGTGCCCGAATACGCCGGTTGGAGCGACGGTGGATCGGAAGGGCTGCCCGCTGGATTCCGACAAGGACGGTGTGGCCGATTATCTGGATAAATGCCCGAATACGCCGAAGGGCGTGAAGGTGGACAAGGACGGCTGCCCGCTCGACAGCGACGGGGACGGCGTGGCGGATTACCTCGACAAGTGCCCCAATACCGAGAAGGGCGTGAAGGTCGAGAAGGATGGATGCCCCGTGCTCGTGGAGCAGAAGCAGGAGGCCAAGGCCGAGGCGGTCGTCAAGAAGATGGCCAAGGAGAAGGAGGCCGTTTCCCTGCTGGTGGAGTTCGACACGGCGAAGGCCGTCGTCAAGAAGAAGTACTACAACGAGGTCAAGAGCGTGGCCGATTTCATGAAAGAGTATCCCCATTCGAAGGCCACCATCGAGGGCCATACGGATAGCGTGGGGAATGCGTCGTTCAACAAGAAGCTGTCTCAGGCCCGCGCCGACAGCGTCCGGAAATGCCTGATCGAGAAGTTCGGGATCGACGCTTCCCGCCTGACCGCCGTCGGTTATGGAGAAGAGATGCCGATTGAGAGCAATGCCACGAGGGACGGGCGGCAGAAGAACCGCCGGGTCGAGGCGATCATCGAGTCGACGGATAAATAACCAGCCTGTCAACCGATAACAGGCGTTGAAACAGGAAGGCCCCGCAGCCGATATCGGCTGCGGGGCCTTTGTCTTTCTTGGGGTCGGGACGCCGGCGGGCGCTCAGGCGGGTCTCGCCTTCGGCGGGCGGCGGTTGAACCAGGGCCTGGCCGCTTCGAGCTGGGCGGCCAGTCGGAAGAGGGCGGCCTCGTCCCCGAAGCGCCCGATGAACTGGACGCCGCAGGGCAGGTCGTCGGCCGTCCAGTGCAGCGGCACGGACATGGCCGGCAGGCCGGTGAAATTCGCGAGCTGGGTGAAGGGGGTTTTCGACAGGCTTTCGATCGCCAGCTTGTCCGTGATGCCGGACAATTGCAGTAATTTTCCCAGACCCAGGGCGTTGATGACGTTCATGGCGGTGCGTTCGGCCGGCTTGGGGGCCAGTTCCCCGATCCGGACGGGGGGAAAGGCGACGGTCGGCGTCAGGTACAGGTCGTAGGTTTCGTGGAAGCGGCCCATCTGACGCGCGGCGATGTCCCATTCGCGCAAGGATCGGACGAAATGGCCCGCGGAGAAGGTACGGCCCATCAATCCCAGGGTCCAGGTCAGGGACTCCACGTCGCGGCGGGTGGCTTTTCGGTCCAGGATGGACGCAAGCTCCTGGATGTCGGCGGCCATCTCGCCAAAGTACATGGTTAGATAGCTTTTCGCCAGGGCCTCGCCGTTCAGGTCGGGCTGGGCCGCCTCGACGGCGTGTCCCAGGTCTTCGAGCAGGCGGGCCGCCTCCTCGACCGCCCGGACACATTCGGGATGGACCTCCGTGCCGATGGGGGAACGGGTGTTGAAAGCGATTTTCAGTTTCCCCGGTTCTCTGCTCACCTCCTCGAGGTAAGGCCGTTTGGGCGGCGGGATGACGTAAGGGGCGCCTGCATCGGCGCCGCAGGTGGCATCGAGCAGGGCGGCGCTGTCCCGGACGGAGCGCGTGATGGCATGCTCGACGACGGCGCCCTGCCAAAGGGTGCCGTAGAGAGGGCCGGTCGGGTTCCGCCCCCGGGTAGGTTTGAGCCCGAACAGGCCGCAGTGCGAGGCGGGGATGCGGAGCGATCCGCCCCCGTCGCCGCCCGAGGCCAGGGGGGTCATGCCCGCGGCGACCGCGGAGGCCGAACCCCCGCTGGAGCCGCCGGGTGTGCGCCCGGTGTCCCAGGGGTTCCGGGTGGGGCCGTGCAGTTCCGGCTCCGTGACGGCGAGCAGGCCGAACTCCGGACAGTTGGTTTTGCCGAGGATGACGAGCCCCGCCTGCTTGAAGCGCCGGACGAGTTCGCTGTCCCGGCCAGGGATGAAATCCCGTCGGGCGCGGCTCCCCGCGGTGAGCGGCACACCGGCGTAGGCGGCCACCAGGTCCTTCAACAGGTAGGGGACGCCGCGAAACGGTCCGTCGGGCAGCCCCGTCTCGACGGCCCGGCGCCCCAGGTCGAACATCGGCTGGATGACGGCGTTGAGCGCGGGATTTAAGGTCTCGATCCGCAGGATCGCCGCTTCGCAGACCTCCCGCGCGCTCACCTCGCCCTTCCGGATCAATTCCGCGAGCCCCAGTCCGTCGTACCGATCGTAGTCGCTGAACGTTTCCATCGCTTGCCCTCCTTCAGTTCGATGCGCTGTCTTGCCGGAACGAAATGGCCGCCTTCTCGTCAACTGGAACCCGCCGTGCAAAGGTGGGATAGTCGGGGCCCCGGCAGGGGGTTCGCAGGGGATAAGCCGGGACCGCCCGTACGTCGGGTGGAGGCTCGGGAGTTTTCCGGACATCGGGACGGGTCCCGTGCCGCCGGGAATCGGGTGGACGGTTCAGACCGGTTTCCCGCACCGGGAGCAGAACTTGGCCCCGGCCGGGGTTTCCGCCCCGCACTGGTGGCATTTGGGGGTTTCCGAGGACGCGGCCTGTCCGCACCGGGGGCAGAAGCGGGCGTCGGCGGGAAGATCGGCGCCGCAGCCGGTGCACGTGTGGGTAGCGGGAACGGGCCGGCCGCAGGAGGGGCAGAAGCGCGCCCCGGCGGGGACGGACTGACCGCAGCGCGGGCAGGGCGCCGTTCCCGGCGCGGCGGACGGCGTGCCCCCCGCGGTTTTGAAGGCGTCGGCGAACATGGCGGGCATCATGAACCCCATCCCCATGCCGAGACCGGCGCCCGCCTCACCCTGTGTCTGCGAGGCGTTCTCCATGGCCATGGCCGCCTTCATCTTGAGAAGCTTGTTCAGGTCGTCGAAGATGCCGAGCCTGCTCTTGTCGTCGATGGCCTTCTGGACCTCCGGCGGCGGGGTGATGGAATTGATATAGAGGTCCGCAAGCCCCAGTCCGAAGCGCCGGAAGTCCTCCTGGAGGAGCCCGGAGAGGTCGCCGGCGAGCTCGTTGTACCGGGCGGGCAGATCGAAGATCGTGTCGAGGCGCTCCCCCATGAAGTCGTTGAAGCGGGCCACGATCACGCGGTTCAGGTACTCCTCGATGTCGGACTGTGTGTAGACCCCCTGCGTGCCGACGAGGCTGTTGATCAGCAGGACGGGGTCCAGGACCCGCAGGTTGAAGACGCCGAAGGCCCGCAGACGGATCAGGCCCAACTCCCGGTCCCGGAAGGCGACCGGGTCGCGCGTTCCCCAGGTCAGGTTGGGGAAGACCTTCATATTGACGAGGTAGACCTCGGCCCGGAGCGGGCTCGTCATGGCCCAGGGGATGCTGAGCACCTTCGTAAGGATCGGGATGTTCGCGGTCTTCAGGGTGTGGCGGCCGGGGCCGATGGCGTCGTAGGCCTTGCCCTGATAGAAGAAGACGGCCGCCTGGCTGTCGCGGACCGTGAGCTGCGCGCCCCACTTGATCTCTCCGGAGCCCTGCTCCGGGAGCCGGTGAACCAGCTCTTTCCCCGATTCGTCAAACCACTCCAGGACTTCCAGAAAGACGACATTGTCCGTTCCCATGACCCCATCCTGTCAACGGTTGTTACGGCTCGGTAAGTTGCGCGACCGGGATTCGACGACGGCCCGAATATAAGAGAGGGGATCGGCGATGTCAAGCGCAAACGACGGATGTGCCCGGGACGGGGGCGCCGGCCGCCCCGGGGAGGGTATAGCGACGGGAAGCTTCGTTCGGCTTTGGTCTGATTCGATCCAGGTTTGTATTTGATCTTTCCCCGGGTTTGTTGTACAGATGACGCCATGAAGTCCAAGGGAAGCGAATATCCAAGGATATACAAAGGGATAGCGCTCATTGCCGACCCGATCCACCAGTACGCGGTCTTTACGGTGCCCGCGGAGGACGGCGGGGGCGAGAAGACCGAAAAGGACCTGATCGATTCCCCCTGGGTCCAGCGCCTCCGCCGCATCTATCAGCTCCAGAGCGCTCGATGGGTGTATCCGTCGGCCGAACACACCCGGTTCCAGCACTCCCTGGGGACGATGCACCTGGCCGGGGAATTCGGCCGCTTTCTCTACCCGAGCCTGCGGGAGGTCTGCCCCAACCTGCCGTCGGCGCCCTACGTGGAAGAACTGCTTCGCGTCGCCGGGCTTTTGCACGATGTCGGCCACGGTCCCTACGGGCACTTCTTCGACGACCATTTTTTGAACGCCTTCAGCCTAACGCACGAGGACCTGGGACAGGCGATCATCACCCGCAAGCTCGCCCGCCTGATCCGCGGACTGCGCCGGAGTCCCACCGGAACTCTGGCGGCGCGGGAGGTCCTGGACCCGGCCCAAGTGGCCTTCCTCATCCGCATGCCGGATGGCCGGGACGGCCGGGCCCCCGAGTGGCTCACGCTCCTGAGGCAGCTGTTCTCCGGCACCTACACGGTGGACAACCTGGACTACGTTCAGCGGGATGCCTATATGACGGGATACTCCCTGGACATGGTGGATATCGCGCGGCTCAAATTCTACACCTTCTTCAGCCGGGAGGGGCTGACCCTCCACCAGGCCGGTGTCTCCGCCCTCAGCCGCTTTTTGAATGCACGCCTTAATCTTTACGCCAACGTCTATTTCCACCGGACCACCCGGGCCCTGGACCTGCACCTCCAGGAGATCTTCCGGGAGACGATGGATCTTCTCTCTCCGCTCAATCCGCTGGTGCACCTGGAAGCCTACCTGGGGCTCGACGAATGGACGCTGTTCCAGGAGGTCGGCCGGTGGCCGGAGGCAAAGGACGCGCGGCGGCGGTGGCTGGGCCGGGAGTGGCGGAAACTCCACCGGCGGCGGGTGAAGTGGAAGATGGCCTTTTCGACGGAGATCTCCGTGGACCAGATCCAGCGCGGCACCCGGTTTATCCCCGGGACGGACTACGAGCAGCGGATTCGGGAGTTCCTGCCCGCCTCGGTCAAGAAGCTCGCCTTCCGGGTGGATCTGGCGACCCAGGACCCCCGGCCGCTCAACCCCATGGCGGAAACGGGGAAACGGATCAACATCTTCAACCCGTCGACCGGCCGGACCTCCCCGGAGCCCCTGCAGGAGCTCTACCGGTTCATTCCCGCCCGGGTCGTCCACTTCCGGGTCTTCGCCCTGGATCACGACCATGACGACCTCCTGACGGCGGCGGCGGAAGCGGCCCTCAACGCGATCGAAGGGGCGGCGACGACGAATCTCTGATGATACTCCCCGAGGAAACCACCGACATCACCCTGTTTGTCCGGACCTCTGGCGAGGAAATCGCCCGGTGGGACCGCCGCCGGATCGTCGAGGCCCTCATCCGCGAGACGGGAAGCGAGGCCGGCGTTGCGGAGGAGATCAGCCGGGAGGTCGAGAGGCAGATCGTCGCCTCGGGCATCGCCGTGCTCACCACGTCGCTCATCCGCGAACTCGTCGACGCGAAACTCGTGGAGCGGGGGCTGGAGCAGGCCCGGCGGATGCACGCCCGCCTCGGTTTTCCCCTGTACGACGTGGAGCAGCTCATCCTGCACCCGAACCGGGAGAACGCCAATGTCCCGCACGGGCCGGAGGGGACGAACCTGATCCTCGCCGAGGGGATCAAGCGGGAATACGCCCTCCACCACGTCTTCTCCCGCGGGGTGGCCGACGCCCATATCGCCGGCGATTTTCACCTGCACGGTCTGGGCGCCGTCGACCGGCCGTACAGCGCCTGCCAGACGCTCGAATACCTGAAGGCCTTCGGGCTTCAGCTTCCCCACGCCCTGAACGCGGCCCGGCCGGCCCGGCACCCCGAGGTCCTTCTCGCCCATATGGTCCGGTTTTCCGCCGCCCTGCAGGGGCACTTCGCCGGCGTGATCGGCTGGCTCGGGGTGAACCATTCCTTCGCCCCCTATCTCACCGGGATGACGGATGGGGAGGTCGAGCACTTCGCCCAGATGCTCATCTACGAATTCTCCCAGTTGACCTCGGCCCGCGGGGGGCAGTCGATCTATACGGACATGCACCTGTCCTGGGAGGCGCCCGCGTTCCTGGCCGGTCTTCCCGCCGTGGGACCGGGCGGCAAGGCGGCCGGAGGGACCTGCGACGCCTTTGCCCCGGAGGCGCAGCGTTTTGCCCGCGGCCTGATGGCGGTCTTCCGGGCCGGCGACGCCACGGGGAAGCCCTTTACATTCCCCCGTCCCGTCATCCACCTCTCGCCCCGGTTCTTCGCGACGCCGGGACACGAGGCGTTTCTGGAACTGGCCTGCGACGTGGCGGCGGACAAGGGGAACCCGTGCTTCGTCTTCGACCGCGGTGACACCGGCCACGCGGGCCTGCCGTTCTGCCCGGAGGCCGCCGGGGAACCGTGGCGCATGCGCGCCGCCGCCCTGCTGAACGTCACCCTGAACCTGCCCCGCCTCGCCTACCGGGCGGGCGGGGATGAGCGGCGCCTGTTCGGACTGATCTCAGAGCTGCTGGCCCTGGCGGTCCGTGCGCAGGTCGAGAAAAAGGCCTTTCTCAAGCGGATTCTCGGCCTCGCGGCCCGCGGCCCCCTCGCGCTGCTCGCGATGGACCGGGACGGCGCGCCCTATCTCGACCTGGATCGGGCGGGCGGCCTCATCGGGATGGTCGGCCTGAACGAGCTCGTCCAGATCCACACGGGCGGGCAACTGCACGCCTCGCCCGCGGCCCTTGCGTTTGGCCTCAAGGTCGTCTCGCGTCTGAAGGACGAGGTGGAGGCCCTCGGGCGCGCCCGCGGGATTCCCCTGGCGCTGGAGCAGACGCCCGCGGAGACGACGGCCCACCGGTTTGCCCGTCTCGACCTCCGCTTCCACTCCCCGGCCTCCGGTCGCATCGTCAAGGGCAGCATCGCCCGGGGGGACGTCTATTACACGAACTCCACGCACCTTTACGTCGGGGCGGCGGTCACGCCTCCGGAACGGATCGAGATGGAGGGTCGCTTCCATCCGCTGATTCCCTCGGACGCCATCACCCACGTCTTCCTGGGGGCCGTCCGTCCGTCCGGGGCGGCACTCGCGCGCCTTGTCGAGACGGCCTTCCGGCAGACCGCCTGCGCCCAGATCGCCTTCACGCCGGAGTTCTCCAGCTGCGCCGCCTGCGGGCGCACCCGGCGGGGTCTGTTCGACCGCTGCCCGGACTGCGGCGCCGACGCCGTGGAAGGGATCACGCGCATCACCCAGTACGTGACGGGCATTTCCAGCTGGAACAAAGGCAAGCTCGCGGAATTGAAGGATCGGCATCGCCATCCGGGCTTCTTTCCCGATTCGGAATAATCCCCGCCCCCGGTTCGGACCTCTCCGCGAAAAATCCGCGTTTCCCGGCGAATTCCCGCTCCCGCCCTTGACAGGGGGGGAAAGGATAACTAAATTACCGCCAAAATTGAAGGAATGAGAATCGGAATCCGCATGGAAGATCACATCATCCGGTCTTTTAAGGAGGGCAGCGAGCTCAAGGAGGTCTTTCTCAACGAAAACCTCGGACATGTCGTGCGGGCGATCGAAGCCATCACCACCGCCCTGCAGGCCGGAAACAAGGTCCTCCTGTTCGGCAACGGCGGGAGCGCCGCCGACGCCCAACACCTTGCCGCCGAATTCGTCAACCGCTTCATGATCGAGCGGCCCCCGCTGCCGGCGATTGCGCTCAGCACGGACACGTCGATCCTGACCAGTATCGGGAACGATTACGATTTTTCCGAAATCTTCAGCAAGCAGATCCGCGCGCTCGGCCAGGAGGGGGATGTCGCCTGGGGAATCAGCACCAGCGGCAAATCCGCCAATGTCGTCCGGGGCCTGGAGACGGCGAAGAAGAAGGGGCTCGTCACGATCGGGCTCACGGGCGGCGACGGCGGGGACATCGCCCGGATCGTAGATTATGCCCTGATCGTCTCCTCGCGCAACACCCCGCGGGTTCAGGAAGTGCACATCGCCGTGGGGCACGTGATTTGCGAGATGATCGACTATAAACTGTTTCAGCGGCCCGACGCGCCGTAAGATAACGAAAGGAACGAGCGGCAAAGATCATGGTAAAAAAAGGTAAAAAGGACTCTGTGGTGACAGCCGCGTTTGAGACCTCGTCCATGCCGGAGGCCGGGGACGGTCGTCCGGAGACCGATCGGACGGTCGGTGAAGACTTGGACGCGTTGAGGGCGAAGCTTCATGAGAAGGAACAGGAGGCGGCGGAGAATTACGACCGGTACGTCCGGGCCGTGGCCGATCTGGAAAACTACAAAAAACGCGCCCTGAGGGACAAGGCGGATGCCGTCAAATACGGCAACGAAAACGTGATCCGCGACCTGCTGCCGTTGACGGACAGTCTGGACCGGGCCCTCAAGCAGGCGGAGGCCTCCTGCGATTTCGAGGCCTTCCGGAAAGGCTTGGAAATGCTGCGCGTGCAACTGCTGGGCTCTCTGGAGAAGCACGGGGTGCAGGCGATCGACAGCCTGGAAAAACCGTTCGACCCCAATGTTCACGAGGCCATGATGCAGGTGGACAGCGACGCCCATGAGGACAACCAGGTCGTCGACGAGTTCGAGAAGGGCTATACGCTCAACGGGCGGCTGCTTCGGCCTGCCCGGGTCTCGGTCTGCAAGAAGAGAACGAACGAAGGTGTGTGCGAATAAACGAATGCGAGGCAAGCGTCATGAAGGAGGATAGATAACATGGGAAAAATCATCGGAATCGATTTGGGAACAACCAATTCCTGCGTCGCCATCATGGAAGGCGGGGATCCGGCCGTTATCGCCAATCAGGAGGGCAACCGGACCACGCCGTCGATCGTGGCGTTTACCGAGAGCGGCGAACGGCTGGTGGGTCAGGTGGCGAAACGCCAGGCCATTACCAACCCGGAGAACACCGTTTACGCCATCAAGCGGATGATCGGTCGTAAATACACCTCGAAAGAGGTCCAGTACGACAAGACCATCTCCCCCTACCAGATCACCGAAGCCTCGAACGGCGACGCCCAGGTGACGGTCCGCGGACGGAATTACAGCCCGGCGGAGATCTCCTCCATGGTGCTGACGAAAATGAAGCAGACGGCCGAGGACTATCTGGGCGAGAAGGTCACCGATGCCGTCATCACCGTGCCGGCCTACTTTAACGATTCGCAGCGTCAGGCGACCAAGGACGCCGGCAAGGTGGCGGGGCTCAACGTTCTCAGGATCATCAACGAACCGACGGCGGCGGCCCTGGCCTACGGCCTCGACAAGAAGAAGGACGAGAAGATCGCCGTCTTCGACCTGGGCGGCGGGACCTTCGACATCTCTATCCTGGAGCTGGGCGACGGCGTTTTTGAAGTCAAATCCACGAACGGCGACACCCATCTGGGCGGCGAGGACTTCGACCAGCGCCTGATCGACTACCTCGCCACGGAGTTCAAGAAAGACCAGGGGATCGACATTCGCAGCGACCGCATGGCGCTCCAGCGGCTGAAGGAGGCGGCGGAAAAGGCGAAGATGGAATTGTCCACCTCCATGGAGACGGACGTGAACCTGCCCTTCATCACCGCCGACGCCTCGGGTCCCAAGCACCTGAACGTCAAGATCACGCGCGCCAAACTGGAGGCCCTCGTGGAGGAGCTCATCGAAAAGCTCGATGCGCCCTGTCGGACCGCCCTGAAGGATGCGGGACTGACGCCCGGCCAGATCGACGAGGTGATTCTGGTCGGCGGCATGACGCGGATGCCCCGCGTCCAGCAGAAGGTGAAGGAGCTGTTCGGCAAGGAGCCCCACAAGGGGGTCAACCCCGACGAGGTGGTGGCCGTGGGCGCGGCGATCCAGGGCGGTGTGCTCTCGGGCGACGTCAAGGACGTGCTCCTGCTCGATGTGACCCCCCTGTCCCTCGGGATCGAAACGCTGGGCGGCGTCATGACGCGGCTCATCGAGAAGAACACGACGATCCCGACCCGGAAGAGCCAGATCTTTTCCACGGCGGCGGACAACCAGCCGGCGGTGAGCATCCACGTCCTCCAGGGCGAGCGGCCCATGGCGGCGGACAACCGCACCCTGGGGCGGTTCGAGCTCGTCGGGATTCCCCCGGCGCCGCGCGGCATGCCCCAGATCGAGGTGACGTTCGACATCGACGCCAACGGCATCGTCCACGTCGCCGCGAAGGATCTCGGCACGGGCAAGGAGCAGAGCATCAAGATCACGGCGTCGAGCGGGCTTTCGGAAGAGGAGATCCAGAAACTCGTCCGCGAGGCCGAGGCGCACGCCGGCGAGGACCAGAAGAAAAAGGACCTGATCGAGGCTCGCAACCAGGCCGATGCCATGGCCTACAGCGTCGAGAAGAACATCAAGGAGTTCGGCGACAAGATCGGGTCTGATGAAAAGACCCGGATCGAGGAGGCCATCGCGAAGGTCAAGAAGACCATCGAGGGGGATGACCTGGACGCCATCAAGGCCGCCCAGGAGGAGCTGACCACGGCGTCCCACAAGCTGGCCGAGGCCATGTACGCCCAGTCCACCCAGCAGCAGGCCGGGACCGGCCCCGGGGCGGGCGCGGGCGCCGACGCCGGCGCCCAGACGGGCGGCGGCAAGAAGGACGACGACGTCGTCGATGCGGACTTCGAGGAAGTGAAGTAGTTTTCTGGAATCAGTCAGACCTGCGGGTCGCGTGCCTGGAAACCTTTTGCGGCTTCCAGGCATTTTTTTGTATCGACGCGAGACCTGAATTCATGTAGGACTGAGATCGTCGGGAGCCGTAATTTCTTCCCGCACCGAACCTTTGCCCGCCGCGCAGCTCGGCGTACCAATCACGGGCGGGGGGAGAGGGGCATCGACCCACCTCCCGTGCGCGCATCCGGGATGCGATGTCCGATGGACGCGGCGGACCCGTTCCGACTGTTGCGGAAAAATCGAACGCCGAGGAGGGCCGCCGGGATGAACAAACCTCTTGCCGCGTGGATATTCGCGGCCGTTTTGGCGATTGTCATCGCTGTGGCCCCCTTTCCCGCGGACGCCTCCATTCGCCTCCTGAAGGACCGGGAATACGTCCGCGATCTGATCCGGGCGATCGACGGGGCGCGGGAAGAGATCGTCGTCTGCATGTTCCTGTTCAAGGCGAGCGGCTATCGGGGCAGCTATCCGGACCGGGTTGTCGAACGGCTCCTCAAGGCCGCGCGGCGAGGCGTGCGGGTGGAGGTGGTCCTGGAGCGGGGCGGCGATCCCACCGGTACGGTGGACCGGGACAACGAGGCGACGCGCCGGCGTCTGGAGCAGGGGGGCGTGCGGACGCGGATGGACTCTCCCCGCCGCACCACCCATACGAAGCTGGTCGTCATCGACCGGCGCACGACCTTCGTCGGCAGCCACAACCTGACCCACTCGGCCCTGAAAATGAACCACGAACTGTCCGTGGTGATCGATTCACCGGCGGTGGCGGCCGAGACGCTGAAGTACATCCGGACGTCCGTGCTGAGGGACTGAGGGTCCCTGCGGACGGCTTGAGGAGTCGGAACACCATGCGTTACCTGTTGACCAATGATGACGGGATCTATGCCCGGGGGCTGAGCGCCCTGTATCAGGAGCTCTCCCGGGATGCGGAGTGTCTGATCGTGGCGCCGGAAATCGAGCAGAGCGCCGTCGGGCACGCCATCACGCTCCTGCGCCCGCTGATGGTAAGGCGGGCGAAGCGGGAAGGGGAGTTTTACGGATACGCCGTGCTCGGAACGCCGGCGGACTGCGTGAAGCTGGGCATCCGGGAGCTTGTCCGTGAACCCGTGGACCTGGTCGTTTCCGGAATCAACCGGGGGGCGAACGTCGGCATCAACGTCCTATATTCGGGGACCGTTTCGGCGGCGACGGAAGCGGCCATCCTGGGCGTTCCCGCCATGGCCGTTTCGCTCGACACGCATCGGGAGGCGGACTACACCGTGGCCGCGAAGGTCGCGCGCCGCCTGGCCGCCTGGATGACGAACAACGGCCTGGGGAGTGGCGTGGCCCTGAACGTCAACGTTCCGGCGCTGCCGGAAGACCGGATCCGGGGGATCGCCGTGGCCCGACAGGGACGGGCGCGGCTGATGGAGAGCTTCGAGCGGCGCGTCGATCCCCGGGAGCATGAGTATTACTGGCTGGCCGGGGAGACCCAACTGGCCGTCGACGAGGAGCCCGATTCGGATGCCTCCGCCTTGAAGCAGGGCCTGGTCACGATTACGCCGATCGACTACGATCTGACCTGTCACGAAAGCCTGGACAGACTCAAGGATCTGATCGCGAAAATCTGAGACGGCATCGACGGGCGGGGCGCGCGGCGATAGGGCGCTTGCCGGCGACCGGACGCGTCACGAAAAGCCCGGGTGGATTCAGGGACCGGATCGCGAGGATCCGGGGCGGCGTCAACGGGTGAGGAGCACGGGGATGGGACTCTTCCGGATGACGGCGGTTGTGGTGCTGCCGACGAAGAGCTCCCGCAGGCGCCCCTGTCCGTAGGCCCCCATGACCATCAGTTCGACCGAGCCCTCCTGGATGAAGCGGAGCAGGGCCTTGTCTTCCTTCCCCGGCAGAACGATCGTCTGGGCGTCGATCTTGACGTCCGCCAGTGCCTCTTCGACCTGCTTCATGCGTTCCGCGGCCAGGGTCTGATTGTCGGTGATGAGGACGACGGTCAGCGGCCAGCCGGCCTTCTCGGACAGGAACGTCGCGATCGAAAGCGCGTTCCGGGCCGGGGCGCTGCCGTCGTAGGCGAGGGCCATGCTCTCGATCTCGCGGAAGGTATCCGGCGTCACGACGACCGGCTTGCCCGCCTTCCGGACAACAGCCTCGGCGGTCGAGCCGAGGATGCCGCCGCTCCCCAGGTGAAAGTGCTCGCCCCGCCGGGCCAGGAGGATCCCGTCGGCCTCCCGGCCGGCCTCGATGATGGATTCGTCGATGACGCCCATGACCTTCCGTGCGGTCGCCGGGATGCCCGCCTCCCCGCAGCGCTGCTGAAACGCCGCGAGGATCGTCTCCGCCCTCGCCTCCAGTCCGCCCTCGACCGCGGGGAGGAACTCCTGATAGGGCGGGAGCCCGACCGAGCCGGAGATGTCGCTGAAAACGGGGGCCTGCAGCAGCCGGATATCGACGACGTGCAATCCCGTGAGGGACGCGCCCAGTTTTCCGGCCATGTACAGAGCGTACTCCAGGGCGATCTTTCCCTGCTCCGATCCGTCCGTGGGGATGAGGATACTCCGGATCATGTTTCCTCCTTAGAGCTTTTCGTAGGTTGAGAAGTTCTTGAGGAGATCATCGATGATCTTGTCCTTTTCCATCCGTTCGTCTTCGTTTTCCTCCGTGTCGGCCGTGTCTGCCGGCAGCACGGTTTCGATTTCCCGCCCGGCTTCGTCGTAGGAGACGAATTTCCCGACGAGGCGGCCGTTCCGGTAGGTGGCCGTTTCCCGGATGCGGCCGTTGCGCCAGTAGGACATGTACCGGCCGTCCCGCTTGTCGTTTACGAACGCGCCCTGCTCCTTGATCTGTCCGCTTTTGTAGTACGAGACGTAGGGGCCGTCGAACTTGCCGTTTCTGAAGTGCTCTTCCTCCTTTAACTGACCGTTGCGGTAGTATAGCCGGTAGACGCCGTCCAGCGCCCCGTTCCGGTAATGCTCGCTCTCCCGGATCTGGCCGTTTTCGTAATAGCAGACGTAATCGCCTTCCAGCCGATCGTTGACGAAGGTTCCCTTTTCCCGGAGGCGGCCGTCGCGGTAATAGGAGAAGGCCTCACCTTCCCGCCGGCCCTGGTGGAACCGCATCTGCGCCATGACCTGGCCGTTCGAGAAATAAGACGTGTAGTCGCCCTCCCACTTCTTGTCCAGGATGTGGATCCGCTCTTTGAGGCGGTCCTCGTCGTCATGGTAGATTTTTTCGTGCAGCGTGTTCCGCTTGGCGAACATGGCCGTCCTTTACGCGTCCGTTCCCGTGCCGGTCGGCGGCGCAGGGCGCCGGACCACGACCGTGCCCGCGATCTTGTCGTGCCAGCCCTGCTTCCGCCCGTCCCAGGCGATCCACAGGAATCCCAGGTACAGGAAGATGCCGGAGAGAATATACCCCACCCAGCGCAGGAACGCAAGGCCGAAGGTCATTCTTTCTCCTGAGATTTGAATGACTTGCAATTTCATCGCCATCTTCCCCGGCGTCTGGCCGGTCAGGCCGTGAAAGTAGGTGAAGTAAGCCGCGCTCGCGAGCGTCGAGACGAACAGGTACAGCCCCGTCATGCCCCGGATCAGCGCCTCGATCGCGTCCGGGGTTGGGGAGCGGCGGGGCGAGGGCAGGTCGACGCCGCCGGCCAGTACGAGGATGAGAAAAAGGAAGAGGGAAACCCCGTAGAGGAGGGCCTTGTCGATGGCGAAGGCCGCGAAGCGACGCCAGAAGCCGCCGTACCGGATCGAGGTCATGTCCCGTCGTTCCCCTTTTCGGCGGTCCCGAGGGTCTCCCGTTCATACTGCACGATGGCGAGCGCCGCCACCGCCGCCGTTTCCACCTTCAGGACCCGGCGGCCGAGGCTCGCGATGAGAAACCCGTGCCCCTTCGCCAGCCGGACCTCCGCCTCCGTGAAGCCTCCCTCCGGACCGATGACGACCGTACACGGCCGGCCCTTCAGGTCCGTCAGCCCGCGCAGCAGGTTCCGGAGGCCGGTCTCGCGCTCCTCTTCCCAGAGCATCAGGCGGACCGCCCCGTCTTCCGGCGCGGCGACGATGTCCTCAAAGGAGGCGATGTCCTCCACCCGCGGAATATCCGCGCGCCGGGACTGCCGGCAGGCCTCGACGGCAACGGTCTGCCAGCGGGCGACCCTCTGCCGGGCCTTCTCCGCCGTGAGACGGGGGATGGAGCGCTCGGAGGGGAAGGGCCGGATCGCCGTAACCCCCAGTTCCGTGGCCTTCCGGATGACGGCCTCCATCGTTTCCCCCTTGGGGAGGGCCTGGGCGAGGGTTAGGGGCAGGGCGTCCGCGGGAACCACGCGGCAGACGCCGACCTGAACGCTCACGCCGTCCCGGTCGATGCCCGTCATGTGGGCCCGTCCCTCCCGTCCCTGGCCGTCGAACAGGACCAGGGCGTCGCCCTCCCGGAGGCGGAGGACCGTCCGCAGGTAGCGGCGCCAGTTGCCGTCCAGGACGCAGGTCTCCCCGACGGCAAAGGGGTGGGGATAGTAGATGCGGGGTGCGGTCAAGGCGTCTGTTCCTTGTTTTGGAGGACGTAGCAGACCCACTCCTTTTCCGTGATCGTCCGGCGCGAAACGAACGGGGGGGCAAAAAAGTGCGCCTCCATTTCCGGCCGGTTCTGATCGATGATTCCGGACAGCACCAGATAGCCGCCGGGCGTCAGCAGCGACACGAGATGGGATCTCAGACTGACCAGAAGCCGGGCCGTCAAGTTGGCGATGATCAGGGAAAAGGGATCGTGCAGGGTCGTCACGTCCCGATTGACGATTTTGACCCGGTCTTCGACCCCGTTGATCCGGACGTTCTCCCGGGCGATATCCGCGGCGTTTCGGTCGATGTCCACGCACACGACCGCCTCCGCGCCGAGCTTGGCGCTGGCGATGCCCAGGATCCCCGTCCCGGTGCCGACGTCGAGGACCCGCGCCTTCCGAACGGAGCGGTTCTTGAGCAGGATGTCCTCCATCGCCTCCAGGCACATGCGGGTCGACGGATGCTGCCCCGTGCCGAAGGCCATGCCGGGGTCGATATCGATGACGATGTCGTGCCCCTGCGGCGTGAAGCGTTCCCAGGTGGGCTTGATCACGATGTTTTTACTGACCCGGAGCGGTTTGAAGTATTTTTTCCACTGCTCGCCCCAGTCCGGATCGTCGATGGTTTCGGTCGTCAGCGTGACCGGGTCGTATTCGGGAAAGAGCTTCCCCAGGCTCGCCAAATACGTTTCCAGGCGCGCCAAGCGGTTCTCCAGGCGCGTATCCACGGGCAGAAAGGCGTTGAGCTTGTCGAGCGCCGCCGGCCGATCGTTCGGGGCAAAGGGCTCCAGCACCTCCTGATAGGCCCCCTGGGCGCCGATCTCCGTCACGTAATTGGCGAGCGCGTCGACCAATTCCGGCGGCGTCGACAGTTCGATCTTGAACCAGCGTTCCCGCTTGTCTGGCGTCATTCCCTGTTTCGCCGGCATGGCGGTCCTCCCTTGTTTGGCCCCGGGCAGGCGTTGCGTGTTGAGGCCCTGTCGTGTTTATAACCTTTTCCCCCGGACTTTTCAAGAGGGCGCGGGGGTTGCCTGAATGATGAGGGAACCTTTCCCCCTCCCGAAAACCCTTGGGCGTGAGGCAACGGGGGGCGGCGACCGGGAAAGGGCGTGGCCGCCTCCCCTAGTCGCGGTAGAAGCGGATCCCGTCGACCCACAGGGAGCCGGCGACGTCTCCGTTCATTTTCTGGTTGAGGCCGATCTGAAATCCTTCCACGCGCTCGAGACGCAGGACCTGGTCACCGGGCCGGGCCCCGTACATGGCCGCCGCTCCCTGCTTGATCCAGCCCCGGGCGACGACCATCTGCGCAAAGGGGATGCGGATCCTCCCCCAGGCCGGACCGGCTTCGAAGAAACCCGTCCAGGCGTCGACCCGGTTCGGGTCGTCGGGCATGGACGTCATGACCATGACCTGGGCATGGACCGTCTCCGTCGCCCGGGCGTCGAACGCGATCCCGTCGTAGAGGGACAGGTCCCGTTTCTTGCGGTTGTCGATGCGTGCCCACTCCGGGTTTCTTCCCGGAACGAGCCGATAGTCGATCCGCATCGATCGCCCGGAATCGGCGCTGCCATCCGCACGGTCGAGTTCCGTCCGGAAAAAGGGCGCCGTCCGTCCCGTGGCGACCATGATCCAGGAGGGGTCGCGGACGGGGGATTCGAACGTTTCGTCGAAGGGGCCGGAATCGCGGATCTCTGAGGCCTTCAGGAGGGCCGTTTTCACGTGAATGGCCGACATCGCCTGCGAGGTCCGGACATTGACGAGCCGCAGGTGGATGTCCCATTCGCCCGCCACCTCGGCGAGGGTACCCGTCAGGAGCAGATCCGCCATCATCAGCTTTCCGAGAACGTCCCCGGGTTTCTCCCGGGCCAGTCCGCTCTGGCTGAGCGTGAGCTCGTTCATCACCGCCTTGAGCTTTTGCCGCTCGACGACGTTGAACTGGCCGGAATCGATCAGGGCCGTGGTCAGGCCTTCCAGGGTCACGCGCCCCTGATCCTTCTCCCGGCCGCGGATCACATCGAAGTCCACGATGGCGATCGTCTTCTTGGGGATCGTCAGGCGGACGGGGACGCCGGCGGGCAGGGGCTCGGGTTTGTCCAGCGCAACCGTCACGGTGGCGCCGCGCACCTCCCCGACGGTCGCGGGTTTCCCGTTGACGTCCGTCCTCATCCCTTCGATGATCAGGCTCTTCCGGATCAGGGCCTGGGCGATCTCGCCGACGGGTGAGCCCGGCGTCTTGCCCATCTCCGGCAGCTTCATTGCCAGGGCGAGGCCGTTTCCGGCGGGACCCTGGACCGTTCCCTCGAGATACAGGACGCTCGCGGGCTCCGGCGGTGCCTTTGTCGGGGCAACGGTGGCGCAGGACCAGGAAAAGAGTGCGAGCGCAGCGGCCAGGAGCGGCATGACAGGCTTCATCGTTTCACCTCCGCGGACCGGGACCCGCCCGGAAACCGGCGACGGACGAAAGATAGGCATTCTCCCACGCCCGGAGTATGGCCAGAATGAAAGCGGGTGTCAATAAAATAGTGACTTCGACGCTGCGCCGCCGCCCGGTCCCGCCTTGAATTTTGCGGGTCTTCATGATACCTTCCCAACCGGTGTTTCGGGCCCCGGCTTGAATCGTCCCGGGCGCCGGGCGGGAAGGAGCCGATGAACTATTATCCCATCTGTCTGAACGTTGCGAAGAAGCGATGCGTGGTCATCGGCGGCGGCCAGGTGGCCGCGCGCAAGGTGGAGCGCCTGCTCGACTGCGGCGCCGACGTGGTCGTGGTCAGCCGCGCCCTCGCGCCGGAACTGGCGGACTGGAAGGCGGAAGGGCGGATCGTTCACCGGGAGTCCGAGTACCACGCCGCCTGTCTGGACGGGGCCTTTCTCGTCATCGGAGCGACCGACCGCGAAGACGTGAACGCGGCGGTCTCGCGGGACGCCCGGGCCCGGGGGCTGCTCGTCAACATCGTCGACGCGCCGGCCCACTGCAACTTCATCCTGCCCTCCCTGCACCAGCAGGGCGACCTCGTGATCGCCGTCTCCACCGGGGGGAAGAGCCCGGCCCTGGCGAGAAAAATGCGTGAGGAATTCGCGCGTATCTACGGCTGGGAGTACGGCGTGCTCGTCGAGATCCTGGGGGAGCTCCGGGAGCGGATCATGGCCCGGGGGCGTCCCCCGGATGAGAACAAACAGCGCTTCGACGCCGTGGTCGGGTCCGATGTCCTCGAGGCGATTCGCCGCCGGGACGCCGAAGCGGTCCGCGGGCTCATCCTCCGGCTGACCGGCGAGGATCTGCCCGTGTCCTTCCGGGAAGGAGCGGAACCCTGATGGACATTCTTCTGTTCCGGGCGGCGCTGTCGCTGTATCTCGTCAGTTGTCTGGGCTACCTCTCATCACTTTTCGCCCGGCGGGTTCTCGTCGCGAAATACGCCGGCTGGGGCCTGCTCGCGGCCCTCGTCGTCCACACCCTGGCCTTCGGCGCGCGCTGCCTCGCGACGCATCAGAACCCGCTCGTCAACATCTACGCCGCCCTGTCCTTCTTCGCCTGGGTCCTCGCGGCCGTCTACCTGGTCTTCCAGGTGCGGACGAAGACGCGCGTTCTGGGGGTCCTGGTTGCGCCGGCCGTCGTCATCCTGATGATGGCCGCCTCCGCCGGCCTCGGGGGGGCGGTGGCCCTGCCGCCGATCCTCCGGGGGCACCTTGTTTCGGTGCACGTCGTCCTCGCGGTGATCGGTGAGGCCTGCCTGGCCCTGGTCGGGCTGGCGGGCGCGATGTACCTCCTGCAGGATCGCCTCATCCGGAAAAAGCGGGCGACACGGCTGCTCCGGCTCCTGCCGCCGCTCGAGGATCTGGACCGGATCAACCACCTTGGCCTCCTGTGCGGATTCCCCCTTCTGACCCTCGGGGTGATCGCCGGCGCACTCTGGGCGCGGACGGTGTGGGGGACGCACTGGCCGGGGGATCCGAAACTGGTCTGGACGCTCCTGGCCTGGGCGCTCTACGGGCTACTCCTGCACCAGCGGCTGGCCCTCGGCTGGAAGGGGCGCCGCATGGCCATCGGCGCGCTGACGGCGATCGGCTTTCTCCTGGCGGCCCTGGCGGCGACGGGCCTGTTTTTCCAGTCGGTGCACACCTTTGGCTGAAACGATGCATCTCGTTCTGATCGGCATGAATCACAGGACCGCCCCCCTGGACATCCGGGAGCGCCTTTCCCTGTCCTGCGGGGAGGAGGGCCGCCCCCTGGCGGAGCTCCTCGCGATTCCCGGCGTGGACGAGGCCTTCTATCTCAACACGTGCAACCGTGTGGAGGTCCTGGTCGGGACGGGGACGCCGGACGCGGCCCTGGCGGGACTCAGGGACTTCGTCCTGCGGCACGGCAACCTGTCGGGGGAGATGCTCGAGCGCTGCCTGTATCTGTATCGGGACGAGGCGGCCGTGCGCCACCTTTTCCGCGTCACCGCGAGCCTCGATTCCCTCGTTATGGGCGAACCCCAGATCCTGGGGCAGGTCAAGGACGCCTATCGTTCCTCGGCGGAGGCGAACGCCGCGGGGGCGATCCTGAACCGGGTCCTGCACCACGCGTTCCGCACGGCCAAGCGCGTCCGAACGGAGACGGCCATCGCGGCCAATGCCGTGTCGGTGAGCTTTGCCGCCGTGGAGCTGGCGAAGAAGATCTTTGGGGACCTCCGCGGCAAAACCGGCCTGCTCGTCGGGGCCGGGGAGATGTCGGAGCTCGCGGCGCGGCACCTGCTCGGCCAAGGCGTGGGGCGGATCGTCATCGCCAACCGGACCCTCGCCCGGGCGCAGGAGATGGCCTCGGCCCTCGACGGGGAGGCCGTGGGGTTCGAGCGTCTGCCCGAATGCCTGGAGGCGGCGGATATCGTCATCGCCTCCACGGGGTCGCCGGGCTACGTCGTGACGGCGGAGATGGTCGGCCGGGCGCTGCACCGGCGCCGGAACCGGCTCCTGTTCCTCGTCGACATCGCCGTTCCGCGGGACGTCGAGCCCGCCGCGGCGCGGATCGACAACGTCTACCTCTACAATATCGACGACCTCCAGGGGATCGTGGACGCCAACCTGGCGCAACGGCGCGAGGAGGCCCGGAAGGCCGAAGGGATCATCGACGCGGAGGTCGCGAATTACCTGGAGTGGTTCAACACGCTGGAGGTCGTACCGACCATCGTTTCCCTGAGGGAGAAGGTCGACGCCATCCTGGAGGGGGAACTGGAACGGTCGCATGCCTGGATGCAGCATATGCGCGAGGAGGATCGGGAGAACATCGGCATCCTCGTCCATGCCGTGGTAAACAAGATCCTCCACGACCCCATCACGGGGTTGAAGGAGGAGAGCCAGGATCACGCCGCCCGGCCCTATGTGGCCGCGCTCCGGCGCCTGTTTCATCTGGAGAGCTGAAAAGGATCCCTCGAAGGGAGGACGGACGATCAGAAACCTCATCCGAATCGGCACCCGTGGCAGCCAACTCGCCCTCACGCAGACGAACGCGGTCGCGACCGAGATCCGCAAGCGGCATCCGGCGCTCACGGTCGAGGTGCAGGCGATCCGCACGAAGGGGGACATCATGCAGGACGTCTCCCTGGCGAAGATCGGCGGCAAGGGGCTTTTCGTCAAGGAGATCGAGGAGGCCCTGGTGCGGGGCGAGATCGATCTGGCGGTTCACAGCATGAAGGACGTGCCCGTGGAACTACCGGCGGGGCTCGCGATCGGCATCGTGACGCGGCGAGAGGACCCGCGCGACGTTCTGGTTTCTCGGGACCGGCTGAAGCTCGAGGCGCTGCCGGAGGGCGCCCGTCTCGGGACGGGGTCGCTCCGGCGCGGGTTCCAGCTTCGCAACATCCTGCCCGACGTCGAGATCGTTTCGCTCAGGGGCAATCTCGACACGCGAATCCGCCGGGTCGGGACGGAGGGGCTCGACGGGGTGATCTTGGCGGCCGCCGGGATCCGGCGGATGGGCTGGGTCGAGCGGGTGAGCCAGTTCATCCCCGTGGAAGTCCTGTTGCCCGCCATCGGCCAGGGGGTGCTCGGCATCGAGCACCGGTCCGACGACCGGGAGCTTCTGGAGGCGCTGGCCTTTCTACACGACCGCGAGACCGCGCTGGCGGTTACGGCGGAGCGGGCCTTCCTCGCGGACCTGGGGGGCGGGTGCCAGCTGCCCGTCGCGGCCTACGCACGGCTCCGCGGTCCGGAGCTGGTCTTGCGGGGCCTCGTGGGCAGTCTCGACGGCCGTGCGATGATCCGCGACGAGGTCCGGGGAGCGGCGGACGACGGCGCGACCCTGGGGCGGAGGCTCGCCTCGACGATTCTGGACCGGGGCGGCCGGGCGATCCTCGAGGCGGTCTATGCGTGCGGCGACTGAGGCCGGTGCCCGCCGCGGGCGGGCCTTGTCCGCGCCGGACGGGGGGACGCAGGCCCTCGACGGCGTTATGGGGATGGCTTAAACGACGGAACGGACACGGAGGCGAAGGGGACGGATGGACAAGATCGGCAAGGTCTACATCATCGGGGCGGGTCCGGGAGACCCGGAGCTGATCACGGCCAAGGCGATCCGCTGCCTGAAGGAGGCCGACGTGGTCATCCACGACTACCTGGTCAGCCGCGAGATCCTCCGCCATGCATCGACGTCGGCGCGCTTCATCTACGCGGGCAAGCAGGGGGGCGACCACACCCTGAGCCAGGAGGAGATCAACCGCCGCCTCGTCGAGGAGGCGCGACGGGGCCATACCGTCGCCCGGCTCAAGGGCGGCGATCCCTTCATCTTCGGCCGGGGCGGCGAGGAGGCGGAGGAGCTCGCCCGGGCGGGGATCCCCTTCGACATCATCCCCGGCGTCACGTCGGCGATTGCCGTGCCGGCCTATGCGGGCATTCCCCTGACGCACCGGGGCCTGACCTCCACGCTCGCCTTCGTCACGGGCCACGAGGATCCGACCAAGCCGGCGAGCGACATCGACTGGACGGCCCTGGCGAAGATCGGGAGCCTCGTCTTTCTCATGGGGGTCAAGAACCTGCCGGAGATCGCGGCGCGCCTGGTCGAACAGGGGCGCGATCCGGCCACCCCCGCGGCCCTGATCCGCTGGGGGACGACGCCGGACCAGGAGACGCTAACGGGCACGCTCGCGGACATCGCGGTAAAAGCGCATGCCGAAGGCTTTCGCCCGCCCGCCATCCTGGTGGTCGGCGAGGTCGCGGGGCTGCGCGGGCGCATGAACTGGTTCGAGACAAAACCCCTGATGGGCCGGGGGGTCGTCATCACCCGGCCCGAGGCCCAGGCGGACGAATTCGCCGCCCTCCTGACCGCCCGGGGGGCGCGGGTCCTTCGATTCCCCACGATCGCGATCGCCCCGCCGGAGCGCTGGGATGCCCTGGACGCTGCCCTTGCGCGGCTCGCGACCTACGCCTGGATCGTTTTCACGAGCGCCAACGGCGTGCGCTTCTTCTTCCATCACCTGCGGGAGACGGGCGGCGACATCCGTGACCTCAAGGGGATCCGGCTCGCCACGATCGGCCCGGCGACGGCCGCGACCCTGGAGGCGATGGGCCTCAAGGTGGATCTCGTCCCGGCGTCCTTCCTCTCCGAGGGGGTCGTGGCGGCGTTTGCGGGACAGGACGTCGCCGGGAAGGCCGTGCTTCTCCCGCGGGCGGCCGAGGCCCGGGACGTCATCCCGGAGGGCCTCGCGAAAATGGGTGCAACCTGCGATGTCGCGACCGTCTACCGCACGGTCCGCTCCGATCGGAAGAAGGAGGAACTCGCGGCCTGGCTCGCGGACGGGAAGGTCGACGTGATCACCTTCACCAGCCCCTCGACACTGACGCACTTCAGGGACATCATGGGGCCGGAATTCCGCCTGCCGCCCGCGGTGCGGATTGCCTGCATCGGCCCCGTCACCGCCGCCGCGGTGAAGTGCGCCGGCCTGCCGGTCGACATCCTGCAGGAGACCTACACCATCCACGGCCTCGTCGCCGCCCTGGAGGCGCATTTCTCGTCGCCCTGACGAACCCGGGCCGATCGTTGCGATCCCTCCGCAGCGGGGGAGCGGTCCCGCGAGCGTGCACCCGTTTCCGCCCGCCGGGGCGAACGATTGTTTTGACATTTGCCGGTGGAGGCTATAGAGTTCGGCAGAACGTTGGGGATGACGGCGATGATCGGGATTTCGAAACTGTACTGCGGGGCCGTGGAGCCCGGAGACGTGCTGCGTTACGGGCGCGAGTCGGGGAAGCTGCCCTCCCACCTGCTCCAGTTCTCCGCCGACAAGAAGCCGGTCGTGGTTTGGAACGTCACCCGCCGCTGCAACCTCCGCTGCATCCACTGCTACTCCAGTTCCCGGGACGTCGAATACCGCGATGAATTGTCGACGGCGGAGGGCCGGGCGCTCATCGACGACCTGGCCGATTTCGGTGCGCCCGTCATCCTGTTCTCCGGCGGGGAGCCGCTGATGCGGCCCGACCTTTCGGAGCTGGTGCATCACGCCGCGGCGCGCGGCGTCCGCGCGGTCATCTCGACGAACGGCACGAGAATCACGGAGGCATTCGCCGCGCAGTTCAGGGACATCGGTCTGTCTTACGTGGGGGTGAGCCTGGACGGCCTCGAACCCACGCATGACCGGTTCCGGGGCCGCGCGGGGGCCTTTGCGGAGGCGATCCGGGGCATCCGGATCTGCCGGGAGGCGGGGATCAAGGTGGGCGTGCGCTTTACGATGAACCGGCTGAACGTCCGGGATATCCCCGCCATCTTCGATCTCCTGGAGGCGGAGGACATCCCGCGGGCCTGCTTCTACCACCTCGTCTATTCCGGGCGCGGCTCCAAGCTGATGGAGGAGGACCTGTCCCATGCCGAGAGCCGGGCCGTGCTTGACCTCATCATGGACCGGACGCGGAGCCTCTTCGACCGGGGAAACCCCAAGGAGATCCTCACGGTGGACAACCACGCCGACGGGCCGTACGTCTACCTGCGGCTCCTCAAGGAGGGTCCCCGGCGCGCCGCGGAGGTCCTGGAGCTTCTGAAGATGAACGAGGGAAACAGCTCCGGCAACGGGATCGGCTGCGTGAGCTGGGACGGGGAGGTGCACGCCGACCAGTTCTGGCGGGGGATCTCCTTCGGCAACGTCCGCCGCCGTTCCTTCAGCGAGATCTGGAGCGATACCTCGAACGAACTGATGGCCCGCCTGAAGGACAAGCGCCCGCACCTGACGGGCCGCTGCGCGACCTGCCGCTGGCTCGACGTGTGTGGCGGCAACTTCCGCGCCCGCGCCGAGGCGGCGACCGGCGAGATCTGGGCGCCCGATCCCGCGTGCTACCTGACGGACGAAGAGATCGCCCGGACGTGAGCGGGGAGACGCGCCGGATGTCCGCGCGGCTTTGAAGCCCGCTCACGCTGGGAGCGCCGCCGCCCGAACACAAGATGCCCGAAAGGATCCGACGATGAATTTTCCGGACTATCGACCCCGAAGGATGCGCAAGAACGAGAACTTGCGCCGCCTGATCCGCGAGACGCGGCTCGTCGCGGACAACCTGATCTATCCCCTGTTCGTCGTGCCGGGCAAAGGCGTGAAGAAGCCCATCGCCTCCATGCCGGGGGTCTTCCAGATGTCGGCCGACGTGCTCGTCCAGGAGGTCCGGGAGGCGCGGGAGGCGGGGCTGCCCGCCGTGCTGCTCTTCGGCGTCCCGGAGCGGAAGGACGAGGTTGCCTCCGGGGCCTTCGCCCGCGACGGCGTCGTCCAGCAGGCCCTTCGGCGGATCAAGGACAAAGTGGCCGACATCCTCGTCGTCACCGACGTCTGCCTGTGCGAGTACACGAGCCATGGCCACTGCGGGATGCTCAAGAAGGGCGCGGTGGACAACGACGTGACCCTGGAGGTCCTGGCCGAGACGGCCGTCTCGCATGCCCGGGCGGGGGTCGACATGGTGGCGCCCTCGGCGATGATGGACGGGCAGGTGGGGGCGATCCGCGAGGGCCTGGACGAGGCGGGGTTCGACGACCTGCCCATCATGGCCTACGCGGCGAAGTACGCCTCCGCGTTCTACGGCCCGTTCCGGGAGGCGGCGGAAAGCGCGCCGCAGTTCGGGGACCGGAAGGCCTACCAGATGGACCCGGCGAACGGCGACGAGGCCATCCGCGAGATCACGCTGGACGTGGAGGAGGGTGCGGACGTCATCATGGTCAAGCCCGCCCTCGCGTACCTGGACGTCATCCGCCGCGCGCGGGAGGAGTTCGACCTGCCTCTCGCGGCCTACAACGTGAGTGGAGAGTTCGCGATGATCAAGGCCGCCGCGCAGCTCGGCTGGCTCGACGGCGAGCGGGCGATGTGGGAGGTTCTGACGGCCATCCGGCGCGCCGGGGCGGATATGATCATCACGTATTTCGCCCTGGAGGCCGCGCGGGGCCTGAGAAAGGCGCAGGGCTGAGGGCGAAAGACGCATGGCGGAGAACTCGGGATGAAGAGCCGAGATCCCGTGGCTTCAGGGCTGAGGGTTGAGGGCGCAGGCAAAAGGCAAAAGTGAAGGGCGAAGGGCCCAAGGCTTCAGGGTTGAGGACCCAGGGGTTAGGCCTCAGGCCTCGGGGCAAAGGGAATCGGGGAGGATCGTTTCGGGGGCGAGGATGGCGGACTCGGTCACGCAAAAAAATGCGCCGAAGGGCGGGGAAACGGACGCACGCAAAGCGCGCGCCCTCCCGATCCTGCCCGCCGTACTCCGGATGGTCGCCTGGGAAATTACGCGGAGCTGCAACCTGTCGTGCGTCCACTGCCGGGCGGCCGCCTGCCGGGGGCCGTACCCGGACGAACTGGATACGACCCGCTGCCTGGGACTCCTCGACGAGATCGCCGCCTTCGCGCGGCCGGTCGTCATCCTGACGGGGGGTGAGCCGCTGCTGCGACCGGACGTCTTCGAGCTCGCCGCCTACGGGACCGCTCTCGGCCTGCGGATGGTCCTCGCCACAAACGGGACCCGGGTCGATGACGCCGTCGCCCGGAGGCTGATCGGGGCCGGGATCCAGCGGGTGAGCGTCAGCCTGGACGGCCTCGACGCCGTCTCGCATGACGCCTTCCGGCAGGTTCCCGGGGCCTTCGACGGTGCCCTGGCCGGGATCGCCGCGCTGCGGGAGGCGGGATTGGAGTTCCAGGTCAACACGACGGTGACGCGGGAGAACCTCTCCCAGCTCCCCGGCATCCTCGACTTGGCCGAGCGGCTCGGCGCCGCGGCCCACCACATCTTCCTCCTCGTTCCCACGGGGCGCGGCAAGGATCTGGCAGGGCAGGAGATCGACGCCGAGGCCTACGAACGGACGCTGGAGTGGTTCCATGAGCAGAGCGGCGCCTGCGCCCTCCAGCTCAAGGCCACCTGCGCCCCGCACTACTTCCGCATCCTCCACCAGCGTGGAGGGAAGGTGCGGGCGTCCGGCGCGTCCGACGGGAGCCGGCCCGGTCCGGGCCCGGACGGGGGGGCGGGGAAGTCCGCCCACCCCCTCCACGCCGCAACCCGGGGGTGCCTGGGCGGGAGCGCCTTTTGCTTCATCTCCCACACCGGCCAGGTGCAGCCGTGCGGCTACCTGGAGGTGGATTGCGGACAGGTGCGGGAACGGGGATTCCGGGAGATCTGGGAAACATCGCGGATCTTCACGGATCTTCGCGATCTGAACCGCTACGGCGGGAAGTGTGGGCGCTGTGAATTCATCCGGGTCTGCGGCGGCTGCCGCGCCCGCGCCTACGAGGCCACGGGGGATTATCTCGCGGCCGAGCCGCTGTGCGCCTACGAACCGAAAGGGGCGAGGCGCCCGGACGGGAGAAAGGAAGACGCATGAAACGAATCATCTGGGGATGCGGACTGGCGTTGCTGCTGGTCGGAGCGGTATCGGCCGCCGGCCCGACGTTCGAGCAACTGGATACGGACCGGAACGGTAAATTGGAGTTGAACGAGCTGGACGCCGCCGCGGTCAAGCTCTTCCGGGACGCGGACGTCAACCGCGACGGAGTACTGGACCGCCACGAATTCAAGCGGCTCCAGGGGCCGTCCTCGTCCTTCGACGACCTGGACGCGAATCGGGACGAAAAGATCGATCTCGGCGAAATCCGGCGCTCGGCCGCGCTCAGGTTCGATCGTCACGATCTGAATCAAAACGGCGCCCTGGACGATATGGAGTGCAGCCCGAACCGGATGCCGACGGTCAGTCCGCTCATGTCCGTCTATTTTTGATGCAGGGCGTTCGATGGACGAACTCGACCGCAAGATTCTGAACCTTATCCAGACGAACTTTCCGCTCGTTCCCGAGCCGTTCGCGCAGGTGGCCGAGGCGGTCGGCAGCACGGAGGCGGAGGTCTTGGCGCGCGTCCGGGACCTGCGGGAGAGGGGCATCATCCGGCGGCTGGGGGCGGTGTTCGACAAGGAGCGGCTGGGCTTCGCGAGCGTCCTGTGCGCCGCGCGTGTGCCGGAGGAGCGGCTCCGGGAGTTTGTGGCGACCGTCAACGCCTTCCCCGGCGTGACGCACAACTACCGGCGTGACCACGATTACAACGTCTGGTTCACCTTCATCGCCCCGTCTGAGGAGGCCCTCGCCCGGGCGCTCGACGCGATTGAGGAAAGGACGGGCGTCGAGATCCTGCGCCTGAAGGCGACGAAGACATTCAAGATCAACGCGAGCTTTGCGCTTTGAAGTCAACGACGGGGACGAGACAGGCGAAGAGCGATCGGCAACGGGCGCGAAGCGGCGGGCGTCAGCCGTCAGGCAAAAGCCAAGAGCGAAAGGGCCGCGTCAGGCAAGGGACCGGAGGACTCTGAGATGAATGACCGAAACCGTCCCACCCTGGTGCTGGTGGACGGCAGCAACTATGTCTTCCGGGCCTTCTTCGCCATCCGCGATCTGACGAACTCCCGCGGCTTTCCGACGAACGCCGTCTACGGCTTCACGACCATGCTCATGAGGCTCCTGAAGGAGCACCGCCCCGACTACATCGCCGTGGCCTTCGACGTCAAGGGGCCGACCTTCCGCCATGAGGCCTTCGACGCCTACAAGGCCACACGCCGGCCGATTCCCGAAACCCTCATTCCGCAGATCCCCGTCATCCGTAAAGTCGTCCGGGCCTTCAACATTCCGGTTCTGGAGAAGCAGGGCGTCGAGGCGGACGACCTCATCGGGACGCTGGCAAAGCGCCATGCGGCGCAGGGGATCAGGGTCCTCATCGTCTCCGGGGACAAGGACATGATGCAGCTCGTTTCCGACGACGTCGTGATGGTGGACACGATGCGTGACAAGACCTTCGACGTCGCCGCCGTGCGGGAGCGCTTCGGGGTCGCCCCGGATCGCGTGGTCGAGGTGCTGGGGCTCATGGGCGACGCCTCGGACAACATTCCCGGGGTTCCCGGCATCGGCCCGAAGGGGGCGCAGCGCCTCCTCGAGCAGTTCGGGACGATCGAGGCGATGCTCGCCCAGCCCGAGAAGATCTATAACACCCGGATGCGCGAAGCAGTGCTTGCCCATGCCGATCAGGCTCGCCTGAGCCGGGAGCTGGCCGTCATCCGGACGGACGTGCCCGTGGAGCTGGACCTGGAGTCCTGCCGCTATACGGGGCCGGATGCGGCGACCCTGAAGGCGCTCTTTCAGGAGTACGAGTTCACCTCGCTGATCAAGGAGCTTGAGCTGCGGGACGCGCCGCAGGCCGTGGTATCCCGTCTCGTCCGGAGCGAAGCGGATCGGGAGGCGCTCCGCGGCGCCCTGCGCGGCGCGCCGGAGATCGCCCTCGACGTCGTCCTCTCCGTGCCCGAGGCCATGCGGGCCGAGTGGGTGGGGCTCGCCGTCTCGACCGCGACGGACCAGGCCTTCTACCTTCCCCTGATCGCGCCCGAAGACGGCGAAGCCCCCGCGCAGGCCGCCGCGGACATCCTTGCCGCCGTCGCGCCGGTCCTCACCGATCCGTCCGTCCGGAAGCACGTCCACGACCTGAAGACCGCCCTGATCGTCCTGGAACGGAACGGCATCGCGCTGGCCGGGATAGGCTGCGACACGCTCGTCGCAGCCTACCTCCTGAATCCGGGGCGCCGCGGTTTCGAGCTCGCCGAGATCGCGGACGAGCATCTCCAACGGTCGCTCGCCGCGGCGAAGGAGATCGTGGGGAGCGGCGCCAAGGCCGTCTCCTTCGCGACCATTCCGGCGGAAACCCTGGCGGACTATGCCGGGGTCCGCTCCTGCGCCGTCCGCGAACTGGCCGGAATGCTGATGGCCGAGCTCGACCGTCAGGGGTTCCGCGACCTCTTCGCCGACGTGGAGATGCCGCTCACGCCCGTTCTCGCGGACATGGAGCGGCACGGGGTCCTGCTCGACGTCGATCTCCTCCGGCGGATGTCGCAGGAGATCGAGCAACTGATGGCCCTATCGGAGGAGAAGATCTACCGCCTGGCCGGGGAGCGCTTCAACGTGAACTCTCCCAAACAGCTTCAGGTCATCCTCTTCGAACGCTTGGGGCTGCCGAAGGGACGCCGGACGAAGGAGGGCTATTCGACGGATGTGGACGTGCTCAATTTTCTCGCGCGCAGCCATGAGCTGCCCGCGGAGATCCTCGCCTACCGGAGCATGGCGAAGCTCAAGTCCACCTATATCGATGCCCTCCCGCAGCTCGTCCATCCGGAAACGGGTCGCGTGCACACCTCCTACAACCAGACGGTGACGGCGACCGGGCGGCTGTCCAGCAGCAACCCGAACCTCCAGAACATCCCCGTCAGGACCCTGGAAGGGAAGCGGATCCGCCAGGCCTTCGTCGCACCGCCGGGGTGGTGCATCGTCTCCGCCGACTATTCCCAGATCGAGCTCCGGGTCCTGGCCCACCTGTCCGGCGACGAAAATCTCTTGGACGCCTTTGCCTCCGGCGCGGACATCCACGGCCGGACGGCCGCGGACGTCTTCGGGGTCTTCCCGGAGATGGTCAACCCGGAGATGCGGCGCCAGGCCAAGGTTATCAACTTCGGCGTCCTGTATGGGATGAGCGCCTTCGGACTCGCGCGGGAGCTCGACATCACGCAGCGCCAGGCACAGCTGTACATCGACGGCTATTTCCGAAAATACGCCGGGGTGCGGGCCTATCTCGACGCCGTGCTCGAGGGGGCGCGACGGGACGGGTACGTCTCGACGCTGCTGAACCGCCGCCGCTATTTGCCGGAGATCGTCGGTTCCAACGCGACGGTGCGGCAGTTCGCCGAGCGGATGGCCGTCAATACCCCCATCCAGGGGACGGCGGCGGATCTGATCAAGATCGCCATGATCCGGATCCACCGGCGCCTGCGGGAGGAGAGGCACTCCGCCCGGATGATCATGCAGGTCCATGACGAGCTCGTCTGCGAGGTTCCGGCGGCGGAGCGGGAGGCCGTGATCGACCTGGTCAAGGCCGAAATGGAGGGGGCGTACCGACTCAAGGTTCCGCTGACCGTGGAGATCGGCTTCGGCGCGAACTGGGACGAGGCGCACGGAGGATAAACAAGGAGGGAAACGATGGAACCGAGAAAGGAATTTGCGGCGCCCTGCGGCCTGTACTGCGGCGTCTGCGGTATCCGGATCGCCCACGAGAACGACGACACAAACTTCAAGGAGCGACTGGCGCCGATCTACGGCCTGACGGCGTCGGACATCCGCTGCAAGGGCTGCCTCTCCGACGACCCCTTCGTCCTATGCCGGGTGTGCCACATCAAGACCTGCACGCGGGAAAAGGGGTATGAGGGCTGCCATCAGTGCGCGGATTTTCCCTGCCGGTACATCGAGGAGTTCCCGATCGCCGTGGGGAAGCAGGTCATCCTGCGGGCGATTCCCCAGTGGCGGGAACTGGGGACGGCGGCGTGGATGGCCGCGGAGGAGAAGCGCTATCTCTGTCCCCACTGCGGCTACAAGCTCTTCCGGGGAGCCAAGCGCTGCCGCAAGTGCAAGGAACCCGTGGCGCTGGATTGAGGGTGAAGACATGGCGGGCATCATCGAAGAGGATCGCCGGCCCTGGGGATATTACCGGGTCTTGGCCGACGAGGCGGATCACAAGGTCAAGCGGATCTGCGTCTATCCCGGCAAGCGCCTGAGCCTCCAGCGCCACCACCGCCGCCGGGAGCACTGGTACGTTGTAGCGGGCGAAGCCGTCGTGACGCGCGATCGCGAGGAGATTCCGCTCGCGGCGGGGCGGGCCGTGGACATCCCGCGGGGCGCCGCGCACCGCATCCGGAACGCCGGCGGGACGAACCTGGTCTTCATCGAGGTCCAGACCGGAACGTACTTCGGCGAGGACGACATCGAGCGCCTGGAGGACGACTACGGCCGGGCGTGAACGAGGGACCGGCGAGGATCATCGAAAAAGGGGGTTCGCGTGAAACAGACCGTCCCGTGGACCGGGGTCATCCTGGTCGCCGTCGTCCTGGTCCTGATCGGGGGCTATCTCCATATTTCCACCGACGCGGAGCGGCTGCCGGAGAACCGTCCCGAAGTCTTCCTGGCTCAGCCGGCAGCGAAACCGGGCGCCAGGGTGGTCGTCTGTGCCGGGGACAGTCTGACTCACGGCGCGGTGAGTGTCAATTATGTCGAGCTTCTCGGCCGGACGTTCCGGGACGGCGGGTACGAATTCGTCAATGCCGGCGTCAACAGCAGCCTGGCGTACAATCTGAACAGGCGCCTGGAAGATATCATCCGGTGCGATCCGGATTACGTCACGATCCTGATCGGCTCGAATGACGCCAATGCGTCGCTCGGCGACCCGACCGCGCGGCGACTCATCCGGAAGATGAAACTGCCCCGCCGGCCCGACCGCGCGTGGTTCCGCAGCAACCTCGTCGCGGTGTGCGAAGAACTGAAGGCCCGCACCCACGCCCGGATCGCCCTGCTTTCCCTGCCGCCCATCGGGGAGGACGTGGACAGTGTCGCCTTTCGGCGCGCGGCCGAATACAGCGGGATCATCAAGGAGGTGGCCCGGTCCCAGAACGTGGACTACCTTCCGCTGAATGAAGCGATGACCGCCGGTATCCGGGCGCGCGGGCAAAAACCGACGCTGTCGCACACGGGGGACACGCAGCTTCCCCTGTACGCGGCCCTGGCGAAGCACTACCTCCTGAGGCAATCCTACGATGACATATCCGCGGGGAACGGATTTTTGTACCTGACCGACCTCCTTCACCTGAACACGCGGGGCGCGACGCTGGTCGCCGGCTTTATCGGGGAGTTCATCACGCGGAAATAACGCCGGAGCGGAAAATGAGTTCATGAAGAACATAAACATCCCCAGAATCGATTTCCACGTCCATCTGTTTCCGGACCGAATGTGCGACGCCATCTGGGAGTTTTTCGCCAGGGATTATCGTTGGGACGTCCTCCATAAGCTCTACCATCGCGAGTGCATCCAGTACCTGCGCGAACACGGCATCGAGAGAATCGTCTATTCCAATTACGCCCATCGGGAGGGCGTTGCGGAGGGCCTCAATGAATGGAATGCGCGGGTGCTCGACGAGAATCCCGACCTTTACTGCTTCGCGGCCTTTCATCCCGGGGATGAACATGCCCTGGACCAGGCCGAGGAAATCCTGGATCATCCGCGGGTGCTGGGCTTCAAACTGCAGCTTCTGGTCCAGTGCTTTTTTCCGCACGACGAGCGCCTCTTCCCGCTCTACGAACGGGTCATGGACCGGGGGAAGCGCATCCTGTTCCACGTGGGAACCGGCCCGGTCGGCAACGCGTACGTGGGGCTGGGTCCCTTCAGGAAGCTCCTCCGGCGGTATCCGGACCTGCCGGCCAATGTCGCCCACATGGGCGCGTACGAGTACCAGGGCTTCATGGATCTGCTGGACGATCACCCCGGCCTCTACCTGGACACGTCCTACACGTTCTTCAAGGATTGGCAGGGCCGGGGCGGATTCGATCTTGGCAACGCGCCCCTTGAAAAATACAAGGACCGCATCCTGTACGGTTCGGATTTTCCGAACATCATCCTGCCGCGCGAGTCGGAGATCGAAACGTTGCGGGAGTACGGCCTGTCGCGGGAATTCTATGACCGGGTTTTCTACGACAACGGCCTCAAACTGATCGACGCGACGGTCGCGCCGATGGCCGAATAAACATTGACTTTTGGGCTCCGAACGGTGTATGAAACGCCCCGTTCGCGAAACCGGGCCGGTTTGCCCGGTTTTTTGCATTCGGAAAACGCGCATCGGAAGGGTTGAATTTGGATAGGCACCATCGACGGGAAGTAGATCGTCGCCGCAATTTCGGGATCATCAGCCACCCGGATGCCGGCAAGACGACGCTCACGGAAAAGCTGCTGCTCTTCGGCGGGGCCATCCAGCAGGCCGGGGCGGTGCGGGCGCGCAAGGCCGCCCGCCACGCGCTCAGCGACTGGATGGGTATCGAAAAGGAGCGGGGGATCTCCGTGACCACGTCGGTCATGAAGTTCAACTACCGCGACTACGAGGTCAACCTCCTCGACACGCCGGGTCACCAGGATTTCTCCGAGGACACCTACCGGGTGCTGACCGCCGTGGACAGCGCCCTGATGGTCATCGACAGCGGCAAGGGCGTGGAGCCGCAGACCGAGAAGCTGATGGAGGTGTGCCGGATGCGCAACACGCCGATCATCACCTTCATCAACAAGCTCGACCGCGACGGCCTGCCGCCCCTGACCCTGCTGGCCGACATCGAGGACAAGCTCCAGATCGAGTGCGTGCCGATGTCCTGGCCGATCGGCATGGGGAAGTCCTTCAGGGGGGTCTATGACCTCTACCGCCGGGAGCTTCATCTCTTCACCCCCGGCGGGTCTACGCAGGCCCGCGAGGGGCTCGTGATCACCGACCTCGAGGATCCCCGCCTCGACGAACTTTTGGGAACCCAGGCCGGCGAGCTCCGCGAGCATGTGGAGCTTGTCACGGAGGCCGCCAATCCCTTCGAACTGACGCAGTACCTCAAGGGCAACCAGAGCCCCGTCTTTTTCGGCAGCGCCGTCAACAACTTCGGCGTGAAGGAACTGCTCGACGCCTTCGTGGAGATGGCGCCCGCCCCGGTTGCCCGGCCCACGCTGACGCGGGAGGTATCGCCCTACGAGACGGCCTTCACCGGCTTCGTCTTCAAAATCCAGGCAAACATGGATCCCGCCCATCGCGACCGCATTGCGTTCCTGCGGGTCTGCTCCGGAACGTTCCGCCGGGGGATGAAGGTCATGCACCACCGGATCGGTAAGGAGGTCACCCTGACCAACGCCACCATCTTCATGTCCCAGGACCGCACGAACGTCGAGGAGGCCTATCCCGGCGACGTCATCGGCCTGCACAATCACGGCACGATCAAGATCGGGGATACCTTTACGGAAACGGAACCGCTCAAGTTCATCGGTATCCCGAGCTTCGCCCCGGAGAATTTCCGGCGCATCCACCTGAAGAACCCGATGAAGAGCAAGCAGCTCCAGAAGGGGCTGGCGCAGCTCTCGGAGGAAGGGGCCGTGCAGGTCTTCCAGCCCCTGGGGAAGAGCGACTACATCCTGGGGGCGGTGGGCGTGCTTCAGTTCGATGTCACCGCCGAGCGCCTGCGCACGGAATACGGCGCCGATACCGTTTTCGAGGAGACGCCGTACAACGTTGCCCGCTGGGTGGCGTGCGCGGACCCAAAGCGCTTCAAGGAGTTCGAGCGGGAAAACGGGAGCTCCCTGGCTCTGGACGCCGAGGGCCGCCCGGCGTTTCTCACCGCCAGCGAGTTCCGCCTGGAGCGCTGCATGGAATCCTGGCCCGACGTAGCCTTCCTCAAGACCCGGGAATACGCCTGACCCCTCCCACCCCTTCGGCCACGAGGCGGAACCCCTTTTCCCGGGAATCAGACGATTCCGGCGGCGATGAGCCCCGTGGCCAGCGTGACCGCCATGAGGACGAGGGTCGTCCGCCCGGACCAGCGATGGATCGTGCGGAGGAGGGCGGCTTTTCCCCGGATGCGGAAGGACGCCTGCCCCAGAACCGGCGTGAGAAGCGCCGAAACGAGTGTCGCCAGGCCCAGCCAGGTGTGGGGAGAGCTCAGGTGACCGCCGCCCGCCCCCGCGACCATAGCGACGGCGAACGCCGCCCCGAGCCAGGTGGCGCCCGCACCGCCCAGGCCCAGCCGCCGGTGTCCGGTCAGCCATCCCCGGCGTGTCCGGGCGAACCTCGCCACGGCGCCGCCGGCCGCCGCCAGCCCGAATGCCGCAACTACCAAGCCCGCATGCGCGTAAAAGGCCGTCACGGTCGCGGTCCTTTCCGCGGTCCGTTTCGGATCGTGAGGATCACTTCGTTGCCTTGGGAACCGTGATCTTTTCCGTCTTCGATCCCCAGATGTTGCATGTGACCTTGACCTCCAGGATGTCACCGCCGACCGCGGCGACCTTGTAGGCATAGGTGAACTCCGGGGTGCCCGGCTGGCTCTTGTACTCGGTCGTTTCCAGGTCCTTTCCGTCCTTCCGGACCACCACCCGCTTGATGTAATGGAAGCCGGGGTTGGGAGACGGGTGGCTGATGGTCACGCTGAGCGTTTGCGCGGCGGCGTCGTAGGCGAGCCGGACGGTCTTGGGGCCATGGGCGCCGGCTTCCGCGGGAAGAAAAGCGGCCGCAACGGTGAAGGCCAGCAGCAGCCCCACGACGGTGATCAACGGTTTCAGGGTCGTGCGGTGACGGTTTTTCGGATGCATCTCGGGTCCTCCTCTGTTCGGGTGTATGAGGGAAAGTCGCCGCGGGGTTCCGCGTCGGGTCGCCCCTACAGGTGAATCTCCATGTCCTGGTGAAGCGCAAAGCATTGGAGCGGCCCCCCCCGTTCGGAAACGATCTTGCGGCAGTCGTCCACCATGGCGTCCACCCCGTCATCCGACCGTTCCTGGTTGTGGTGAAACAGTCCGAACATCTTCGCATTGGCCTGAAGGGCCAGGTCAAGGGCGTCACCGTACCGGGAATGGCCCCAGGCCCGATGGTAATCCCGTTCCGTGTACTCGGCGTCATGGATAAGCAGGTCGGTGTCCCGGGAGAAGTCCAGGTAGTCCGCCCGGGTCAGGCCGCCTTCGTGCTGGAAAGTGAGTTCGTTGTCCGTGAGGAAAACGAAGGATTTGCCGTCCTCCACGATTTTGTAGCCCACGCCCTGGTTGGGGTGGCTCAAGGGGATCGGGGTGATCGTCAGGGAACTCCAGGTAAACGACTCGTCGCAGGCCTCATGGTAGGTGATTTTACCGCGGATGTCCTCGAAATTGACGGGAAAGTGGGGTGCGGTCATGATGTTGGCCAGCAGTTCCTTGATGGACGACTGGGCGAAGGGACACCCGAACAGGGTGATGTCCGTCCCCCGAATGTAGATGGGGCGAAAAAAAGGAAAGCCCATCAGATGGTCCCAGTGGGCATGGGTGAACAGCATGGTATATCGGCGGCGCTTTTCCTCCAGGAGGCGATTTCCCAGCCTTCTCAGTCCGGAACCCGCGTCGATGATGAGGATCTCATCGTCTTTGGTTCTGATTTCCATGCACGTGGTATCGCCACCGTACTTGAGATATTCCTGGCCTGAAACAGGGATGGACCCCCTCGCACCCCAGCAGCGAATCAGCATGCTCGTTGCCTCCGGTCGACGAATCAGTGCATACCGCACCCGCGCTCATGACGAAAAGAAGCCTGGAAGCTGTTGCGATGAATATTTCGCGGCATTATGCCCGATTCTCCCGGGATTTGCAAACATCAAATCCGTTGCGTTTACATTATCCTGCCCAATGCCTATATTAGCTTTTCATTACGCACGAAGGGAGGGTTTATGCCGACGATCAAGATCCGGGGGATGAGCTGTCAGCACTGCGTCATGGCCGTCACGAAGGCCCTCGCGGGCATCGAGGGCGTGACGGATGTTCGGGTGGACCTGAAAACGGGCGAGGCGAGCTACACGGAGACGAAGCCCGTCGATCGGGACGTGATCCGGGGGCGCATTCAAAAGGCGGGGTACGAGGTTGTCTGAGCGGAGCCGCGTGGAAACGACGACGATTGCCATCGGCGGGATGACCTGCGCGGCCTGTGTGCGCCGGGTGGAATCCGCCCTGCGTCAGGTCGAGGGCGTGACGGATGTCGTGGTGAATCTGGCCACGGCCCGGGCCACGCTTTCTCATCGGCTGCAATGGGCCGGCCTGGAGGCCCTGCGCGACGTTGTGACGGACCAGGGCTATGTCTATCTGGGCGTTCCGGGTGAAGACCGCAGCGACCCCGTTCAGGAGGAGCGGGAGCGGGAGATCCGGGACCTCGCGCGCCGCTTTGTCGTGGGGGCGGTCTTGAGTGTGGTGATCTTCGCGGGCTCCATGACGCAGGGGCTTCCCCTGCTTCGCGCCGTCCCCCGTCCGGCCCTGCTCTGGGTGCTGTTCCTGCTCACGACCCCGGTCGTCTTCTGGGTCGGGAGTCGCTTCATCACCGGCGCCATCAAGGCTGCCCGGCAGAAGACGAGCGACATGAATACCCTGGTCGCCGTGGGGTCACTGGCGGCGTACCTCTACTCGGCGCTCGCCACCTTCATCCCGGAGCTGTTCGCCGGTGCCGGCGTGGCCGCCCACGTCTATTACGACGGAGCGGCCATGATCGTCACCCTGGTCGTACTCGGCCGGCTCCTGGAGGCCCGGGCGAAGGGAAAGGCCTCGCTGGCGATCCGGCGGCTCATTGACCTGAAACCGAAGACGGCGCGGGTGATCAGGGGAGACGACGAGGTGGATGTGCCCGTCGAGACGGTCCTGATCGGGGATGTCCTGCGCGTGCGCCCCGGCGAAACGATTCCCACCGATGGCGTCGTATTGGCCGGGAGTTCCATGGTGGACGAGTCCATGCTGACGG
>Ga0209604_1000278_pt1 | contig 49678 bp, 64 predicted proteins | sample AD_UKC097_MetaG_FD_184405 | JGI IMG/M metagenome (GOLD analysis project Ga0209604, IMG submission 184405) | Active sludge microbial communities of municipal wastewater-treating anaerobic digesters from USA - AD_UKC097_MetaG (SPAdes) (version 2) | ecosystem: Engineered > Bioreactor > Anaerobic >...
TTCTTAAAGAATCCCCGGGAGGGAATGTGGACAAACGTGGACACAATAAAAAAGGGTCTCCTGCCGGAAACCCTTGGTATTGGAGCCCCCGGTGTGACTCGAACACACGGCACACGGATTAGGAATCCGTTTTGGGCCTTTTTTACCACTTTTCACCCATGTTCATTATGTATCATATAAACATGAAATCACTTACAAATCAACCATATTTTTTTCTCTTGATTTTCACCTGAAATCACCCTAAAAAACACAAAAAGGGAGCTATACGGGAGCTAAGAAAAGACGACTTAAGGCCCACGGATCAATGAAAAGTTCCATTTTTCGGCCCGGAAACGAGGTGAAAATAATGCCTGCGAGATACAGAACGCCTACCCGGTACACCGGAGTTTTCCAGAGGGAGTCTTCGGAAAGGGAGTTCAACGGGAAGCCCGATATCTGTTTCGACATTTCGTACAAAGTGGAGGGAAAAAGGATCTTCGAGAAAGTCGGCTGGCTTTCCGAAGGGTACACCGCTAAGCTCGCCGCGGACATAAGGGCGGAAAGGGTACGGTCCCTCCGCCACGGGAAGGAACTGCCCCAGTTGAAGAGGGCCGCCCCGTTCTTCTCCGAGGCCGCCGACAAGTACCTCGAATGGGCGAAGTGCAAGACTCGGGGCGGGGCGGACGACCGGTCTCGGTATCAGCATCACCTCAAGGAACGGTTTGCCGGGAAGAGGATGAACGAGATCTCCAGCTTCGACCTGGAGCGAATGAAGGCCGGCCAGGCGAAGGAAGGGCTGTCGCCGGCGACGATCAGGCACTGCCTGGCCCTGATCCGTCAGATCTTCAACAAGGCCAGTGTGTGGGGTCTCTACAAGGGAGAAAACCCGGTCAGAAGTGTCAAAATGCCTGTCATTCAGAACGAACGGCAGCGGTTTCTCTCCCTGGAGGAAATCGAAGTCCTCCTGCAGGAGCTCAAGATGAACCGCCGGAAGAAGATTCCGGAAGAACTGAAGGATCCAGTCCTTCACGATATGGCCCTGTTCTCTCTTCACACCGGAGCACGGGCCGGTGAGATCTTCAAGCTCCGCGGCCAGGACCTGGACTTTAAGAACGGCATCATCGCCCTAGTGGATACCAAGAACACCGCCACGAGGCATGTCTTCATGACCGAAGCATTGAGAGCGGTACTTGAACGGCGGCGGCCGGAGGATCCGAACGATTACGTCTTCAAAAGCAGGAACGCAGGGAAGATCATTGATATATCCAATTCCTTCCAGCGGGTGGTCGAGCGGCTCGGGTTCAACAAGGGCGTTACCGATCGGCGGCACAAGGTGACTTTTCATACTTTGCGGCACACCTTCTGTTCACACCTGGCCATCCAGGGGGAAACTCTCCAGACGATCGCTGAGCTGGCAGGCCATAAGACGCTTCAGATGGTCAAACGATATTCCCATCTGAGTGAGGATCACAAGAGGAGCGCGGCGTTGAACCTGGAGAAGAGGTTCAGGGAGACGGGGGGGGGCTGGAGAAAAAAATGTTGTTCCGCTTGTGAAATGACCTCAGCTTGAGGAGCAGGCCTGGCTAAAGAAGGTCGGCTTAGGGATTGATTCTCACAGTGTGCCCTCGTGGTAATAAAAGTTGATAAAAGAGGCGGCTTAAACCATACAACCGGAGAGTGACTGACTGTCCGGGAGGTCCCTAAGTTTTTCACACAAGGAGCTTCAGATGGTCAAACGATATTCCAACCTGAGCGAAGATCACAAGAGAAGTGCAGCTCTGAACCTCGAGAAGAGATTGAACTTAAAGAAGGTGGAAAATAATATTTATCCTCTTTTGATAGATGGTACTGATGGTTTTTACGAATATTCCATCCTGATATTAAGACCAGATTTTCATACTCTCAGAGTCACTTTCAGAGGGATTAATTTTTCAAACGGACATTGACAATACCTAATCATTGTGAGAAATTACCGAAACACCACACACAATGCACCTTATTTTGAACTTACACACTTTTTGTAAGGTAATCGAAAAAACCGTTCATTTACATTTTTGAACATCTAAAACCTTTTAATTAACTTTTTTTATTTCTTATTAATTTGCCGAATATTGAAAAATGGAATTTTTAAATTTCACAGTTGATAGCGCCCTCCTAAGTGAATTGGGGGAGAAGCTTGTCCGAACTGTTTATGTTGCTCTAGCAGAGTTAGTCAAGAACTCTTACGATGCAGATTCAACAAATGTTCATGTTAAATTTATCGAAGGGAAAAAAGGAATTTCTGAAATTCATATCTCCGACAATGGTTCTGGAATGAATTTCCATGAAGTTGAAAATTATTGGATGAAAATAGCCACAACAAATAAAGCTGTAGATAACGTGTCGTCCAAATATGGTCGACCAAGGACAGGCTCAAAGGGAATTGGGAGATTCTGTTGTCGTAGACTCGGCCGATCTCTGACCCTAGTATCAGTTGGCAAAAGCGGTAATGATTATCAAAGAACAGAAGTCAACTTCCCTTGGGACGAATTTAAGCCTGGCACTAATGTGACGTCAATTGATTGTCAAGGCACGAAAACCACTACAAAGAGATCTGATACTGGAACTACCCTAATAATTCGCAATATACTCGATGAGTGGAATAACAGAAATTATAATACTTTGAGAAGAGAATTGGCCATTCTTGTTTCGAACCGAGGCAAGAAAAGGAAGGGCTATGAGGAAGATCCTGGATTCAATATTTTCATAGATGCTCCCCAATTTGAAGGTGGCATAAAGAATCTTCGTGAAGATTTTATAAATGCAGGCTGGGGAACTATAATTGCCAACATTAACAAAGACCATCAGGCCGTATGTGAGCTAAACGCTCTCGGACTAGATCGCAAGAAGAAAATAATCTCTAATCAAATATTCCCACATCTTAACGATATTTCCTTAAAAATTGGTCTCCTTGTTGATGACAAATCTCAATTACGAAACACCAGCGTTCTATCAATCGGAAGACTACGAAATGACATATTACCATACTGGGGTGGTGTACAGATTAGATATAAAGGTTTTCGTGTATACCCATACGGAGATGATGATTGGCTTGATATTGACAAAGATAGGGGCTTAAGGAAAACTGCAGCACCTAAAGAGCAATTATTTACGTTCGCGGAAAGCCTGCAAGGCGTAAATCCAAGGCGTGCCCTTCTAAACATGTTATCAATGAGGAATTATGTCGGAGATGTTGATATTGGCCCCAATGCTTTAGGCTTCGAAATGAAATCCAATCGCGAAGGTTTTATTGAGTCCGACTCTGTTAAAGAACTCAAGGAATTTGTTCGTTTTGCTATCGATTGGGCTAACATCTTTCGTGAATACTATCTTAGAGCAAAGAAAAGAGAAGAATCTGAGGTAGCTAAACAGCAATTTGAAGAAATCTTTGAGGATAAAATTGAAGCCGGAAAGATTGTAGAAATATCTACAATATATATACTTCAAAAAGCAAAGGACATAAGTGCTCATTTATCAACTGATCTTAAAAAAGAATTTATTGAATCCATTGATAAAGCTTCCTCTGCAATTATAGCACATGACAAAAGTAACCAAGAGGAACTACGTCATCTACGCCTTGTTGCCTCAACATCTACACTTCTACTTATTTTCTCTCATGAGGTAAGATCTTTGCTGGGCTTACTTGATCAAAATCAAAGTGCCTTAAGTACTCTTGAAGATAAACTAACATCTCCTGACAATTCAATTCTCAAAGATGTACGATCTGAGCTAACAGAAACCAAAACTCGATTCGCTGAACTACTTAATATGACATCCCTTATTGGCGTCGATAGTAGGCATGCTGAACCTGCTGATCTGGCGCTGCGTGAACGCATCGAACGAGCAGCAAAAGCATTTCAATTAATCATACATCGATATGATATATCGTTGGACTACGACGATGTACCTAATAATATTGTACTTAAATCTATTCTTGAAGCTGAAATATATGCAATTTTTCTTAATGCCCTCTCAAATTCAATAAAATCTGTAATTGCAGCCGGCAAAAATAAGAAAATAAAAGTAACGGCAGAAAGGGCCAAGGGAAAAACAAGAATCAGAATAATGGATACAGGTATTGGTATAGAGCCAACATATTATGATGATGTTTTTATTCCATTCGTCGCAGATCCCGGAGGCTTACTTTATAAAAATCTTTCAAAAAGGCTTAACCCTGAGGATAAATATATTGTAGGAACGGGAAGCGGATTGGGTTTGAGCATCGTTAAGGAAATTGTTCAATTTCGAAATGGATCAATTTCTTTTCACTCACCAGAGGATGGCTGGAATTCTGAATTGGAGATCGAATTACCATGACACGAAAACTCTATTTCCTTTGGATTGACGATGACGAAAGCAGAAAAAGAGCTTTTGACAATCTAAAAGGCAAATTAAATGTTGATGGTTATTTCTTAAATGTGAAGGATAAAAATTTAATTTCTGAGTTTGACAAAATAAGTTTACGAAGACGAAAATTCGACCTCATATTGATTGATCATGTTTTGAACAACACAGAAAAGGAGACTATTCAAATAGGTTCAACTGCAGCAGAATACATTCGTGAGAAAAAACTCAAAACTCCTATCGTTGGAATTACTGCTGCAAAGCTAACTGACATTGATCTTCACAAAAAAGCTATCTACGATGATATATTTGAGTATTCTTCAATATCCAAGCATTATGAATCAATAGACTCAATAGCAAAAGCCTATAAGATTATGAATGAGATACCCCCAAGTAATAACGAAAGCCTCATCAAAATACTCAAAGCGCCAGAAGAAGTCATTGAACGATTGTTATCAATAATTCCAGAAGACATTAAAAGAAATTATAGCGATGATAGTTTACTTTTTAATATTTCAAGATGGGTACGCCATGAACTAAAGTCAAGGCCTGGTTTCTTATATGATAATTTATGGACTGCAACATTACTCGGTTTAAAGGAGGATAGCTTTCAAAAAGTAAAACATATCTTTAAAAAAGCTGAATACAAAGGGATTTTTTTTGATAGAAGTGACGAGAGGTGGTGGCAAACACAAGTTCGTGAAATCATATACGCGAGGTACCCCAAAGATAAATCTTGTTTTCCCTGGGAACTTGGACACAAGTTACCCAAGATTACACATGAAGATCAAAGTGTTTGTTATGTATGCGGCGGTAATTTACCAGAAACGGTAGGCTATACTGATAGAATCTCATCGGTACGCTCACCTATGCATATACGTTGTTCCCAAAGGCACCCCGATTATATAAGCTCATTATATTATGAAGATATAAGAATCATGATACCCGCGCAATGAGCATGAGAAATTTTTTCCCTACATATGACTTATTATTTCTAAATGAATATAATACGTTATCTTTCATTGTCAGCAATCCAGATATCAGACGATATTTTCACACATTACATCATAATGCCGCGACTTATCTTTCAACGTTAAGAAATACTATCGATAAAATCAGAAGGCGAAGACCACCCAGAGATTTAGATTTCATTTTTAACTCATGTATTAACGATATTGAAATTAACTACAGGAGAGGTTCTGCGTATATCGGAGCCGAAATAAAGGTTAAAAATTGTAACTATGAAAAATTAACATATTATTTTGCATTGTGTGACGATAAGGAAATAATAAGAAAATTTCACTTTGACTACGTTCCTGAAAATACGGCTACTAGAACACCCCACCCAATTTTTCACCTTCAATACCCAGGAAAAATACCACCACACTTGCAAGAACTTAAACACAATCATCTTGAATGCGGACTTTCTGAACCGAGAATAACATTCACACCAATGTCACTTGCATTGATAATCAACATAATTTTTAAAGAGTTCTGCAATGAGAATACTTATCGGGTTATGGAAGATCCCGCGTGGCGAGGACTAATACGAAGGGATGAGAATTTTCTTCTTGCTCCTTTCTTCGAAAGGTGTAATCAACTTTTATCACATATACCTGCGAATAAAACATTTACTTTTGATATCTGTTATGGCTCATAATAATCATTTTTCCGATGCGAAACGTCACGGTATATTTTACACTCCTCCTCATCTAGCCAAGTTCTTAGTTGATCCCCTCATCAATGGTACGAGTATATCTATCTTTGACCCGGCATATGGAGAAGGTTCTTTACTACTCGCGGCTGAGGAAATATTCAATCAATGTATAGCTTCCTCGAATAATCTGGTGACTCTCCATGGTTGCGACAGATCACCAGTTAACGGACTTCTTAAACATCTACCCACGCATCATCTTTTGGAGATGGACTTCTTCGATTATTCGATCGAGAATAAATTTGATACCATTATCATGAATCCCCCGTTTGTGAGACATCATCTCATTGATCGAAAAAAAAGAAGCCTTTATGCAATAGCCATTAAAGAAATATTCAAAATTAAATTGTCCTCTGATCTTTGGGCATTCTTTTTAATGAAATCTTGCCTACACTTAAAAAAGGGCGGTAACATTGGCGCAATTCTACCGTGGTCGTTCCTACAAGCTGATTACGCTCAAGCAATCAGAATTTGGCTATCAGATAACTTCCAGGACATACAAATTCTTGCACTCAGTGCTGAATACTTTAATGATGCCCAAGAAAGGGTTGTTTTATTGTGGCTCAAAGGCTACGGCTTTAAATCGAAATCAATTAAAATATCATTCTCGTCACACATCCCAGATATTATCAATTATTACAGCCTTACTGGAGAAGAATGGAGAGCCAAAAAGGTTTTGCATTCACAGTGTCATGATATCCTTGATATATACAATAATTATATCAGTAAATATAAATTTAGAAAGTTTGAAGAATTAGGAAATGTAAAAATTGGCGTTGTCACGGGTGCAGATAGTTTTTTCATCTTAGATGATGAGAAAGCGGAAAACTACAGCATTCCCCCAAAATATTTAGTTCCTATATTTAAATCATCAAAAGAATTCAAATGTTTCACTTCAAATGGAAATGTTCCTTCAAGCAAATTAGTGACATTACCTCGCCATAATGACGAATCATTTAAGAACTATATTATGCAGGGTGTGAAATTAAGATATCACCTTCGTGCTCATTCTCAACGAAGGGAGCCATGGTATTGTGTTGATCAGGGAAAAGTACCAGATGCTTTTTTCCCATATCGCGCCATGAAGATGCCTTATATGATCCTTAACGATAAACGCGTTCAATGTACTAATTCGATTCACCGTATCTATTTCAAAACAGAGTTGTCTAGTACCGAGAAGAAGTGGTTGCAATTGAGCATGTTATCTGTTCCAGGCCAGTTTTCAATTGAGGCCCATGCAAAAACGTATGGTCAAGGTGTTTTAAAGATCGAACCAAATGCATTGAAAAATACACTCGTCTACCTGAGTAAAGATAATTCAGTCAATTCAACATACGATAAAATCTCAAAACTTCTTTCTGTTAGCAGGAGAGTTGAGGCAATGAAAGTTGCAACAGAATTCATAGATCGTGCCTTAAGTATTCCCGAAGAATTCTCATCAAAAGCATATTCATTAATAATCGAGTTACAAAAACGCAGAATGGAAAGATAGATCGCCACTGATTTGATTCACCTATCTTTTACAATATCAACCCAAATTTCGTTAAGGACATTATATGTGTCACTTCCAAAATTTTCGTAATACAATCTTCTGAGCATATTCTGCAGTCTTTGGTTTTGCCGGAAATCTCCCCTTTTGATTTGTTGGAACTCCAGATGGGAAGTTTCTAAGAATCATAGCGCCATTAGGGCCACATCGTTTGAGAACATTCTCCCATACCCCTTTTGGCGACATTCTTAAGGACTCGACCCATTTTTGAGGCGCGGTTTGCCATATATTTGAAAAAATAGAATCCCAGTTCCAATAATCATCAAAAAGCAACTTCTCTGAACGCGGATCCACAAAAGCATATTTGGAAGGCCCTTTTATTGATGAATGATATACGCCAAGTACTGCTACAACTGTAATGTTGTCATGTAGTCGAGAAAATTCAAGAAGTCTTTGATATCCGGATAACTGGTATCGATAAATTTCAGGAGGTTTACCGGTAAGCAAGGTAAATTCGTCCGAGTTGGTACCCTTGAAAGAAAGTTCAAACAGAAAATATTGGTCTGGATCATCAGCTAAACTTTCAAGTGTCACTGATCCTTTACCAATTTCAATTCCGTTTGTTTGAATCAAGATTGGTGGCCGTGGAGGGCTGATTGTCGCTTTAAGCATCATGATAGTGGATTCAAGGTCAGCCCATTGGAGTGTCGGTTCACCTCCTGTGAATCGAATGAATGCACGATTTTTTTCACCAAGGACGCGAAGAGTTTCAGCGACAATCTCTTTTGATGTTATCATTCGAGCGCGATCGCCTGTTTCAGAAGGTCTTGATGCCGGACTCCAGCAAAATGAGCATCGAAGGTTGCATCCTGAGAGGTCCCAACGCACTTCTCGAAATCTCCCATAATAATCACATAGCCCAGGTGCATATTTGGCACGAACCCTCAACACCTTTAACCCCCTATCTTGCCATTTGCTATTCCATTTACCATCTCTGCAATGAAGTCTATCAATTCTAATCTGTTATGCAGTAGCCCGTTCCTGATAAAGGTATTTCTGGAACCCTGCAAACCACTGTCCGATCTCTTCCGGCCTTCCCAGATCCGCCACAGCATCAGCGATCGAATCATGATATTTCAGACGTAGCAATGGGGTAAGTTTGCCCTGGTCGAGTTCTTCCACTCCTACTTTGACGTAATGGGACAACACGAAATCGATGAAAACCTTCTGTTTGCTGTTGAAGCGTGTACTGATGATCACCTTAGCCTTCTCAGCGCGCTCTTTCCGAGTGACTGGAGGCAGCGCATAGGCAATGTAGGCCAGTACGTCAAAAAGGTCGCTTTTCTCCGCGTCGATGATCTTCCGCATTTCTTCCAGCTGATTTTTACCGAAGCCTTTTTCAGCAAGGCCCTCAAGAAGCTTTTTGCGTGTATCCGGAGCACTCCATAGGGCGCGTAGTTCATCTTCGTCTTTGAAGAACTCAGGAATTTTACCAAAGAGCATCTCAATGAACTGATGGGCAGACATGGGTGTGCCGTCAGGATGCCAGAAGGTCGTCACCATCATGTGCTGGATGGTCCGTTCCTTACCATCGGCAAGTTTCACCTTCACCTTTTTCTTGCACACGCAGGGACGTTTGCCACATATCGGGCATGGATCCTTCTTACAAATGCACGGACTATGACCGCAAACAGGACAAGGTTTAGGAGAGGTTTTTTCGCATTCGCACGGACGTTTGCCGCACTTTGGACATACCTTCGTCTCTTCCGGTTCCATCGGCTCCCCATCCCATTCAGGATCACTGAAATGATGGTGAGCTTTCACGAAGTCGTAGATTGTGAAGTAGTCTTTCCCGTCGTAGAGACGTGTTCCGCGCCCGATGATCTGCTTAAACTCGATGATGGAATTGATGGGACGCATAAGGACGATGTTCCGGATGTTGCGTGCATCAACTCCGGTGGCGAGCTTTTGAGAAGTGGTTAAAATCGTCGGGATAGTCTTTTCATTGTCCTGAAACTCTCGAAGGTGCTGATTTCCGAGTTCACCATCATTGGCCGTCACCCGCTGACAGTAGTTCGGGTCTTTGCTGGTCTTCATCTGGTTTATAAGGTCGCGCACAGCAAGCGCATGGTCCTGAGTCGCACAGAATACCAGAGTCTTCTGGTTCTGATCGATCTGATCCATGAACATCTTTACCCGGTGGGTTTCACGTTCCTTGATCTCGATGATCTTGTTGAAGTCGGGTTCCGTGTAAAGCTTCCCAGTTTCAATTTCGCCCTCTACGACTGTGTCGTCAGACGTATAAACATATTCGTCAAGTGTCGTGGCGATCTGCTTCACCCTGAATGGCGTGAGGAAACCATCGTTGATCCCTTCCTTGAGCGAATAAATGTAGACCGGTTCGCCGAAGTAGGCGTATGTGTCCACGTTGTCCTGCCTCTTCGGCGTGGCGGTCATTCCCATTTGGACGGCGGGGGAGAAGTAGTCCAGGATGCCGCGCCAGGTGCTCTCGTCGTTCGCGCCGCCGCGGTGACATTCATCGATGACGATGAAATCGAAGAAGTCCGGCGGGTATTCACCGAAATAGGGGGACGGTTTCCCATCCTTTGGCGGTCCACTCATGAAGGTCTGGAAAATCGTGAAAAACAGGTTAGCGTTCTTCGGCACTTTGCCCTTCTTGCGAATATCCTCCGGGGAGATCCTTACCAGTGCATCTTCAGGAAAGGCGGAAAAGGCATTGAAGGCTTGGTTGGCAAGGAAGTTGCGATCAGCAAGGTACAGGATACGGGGGCGCCGGGATGGTTCACGGCTCAGGTTCCACCGGGTATGAAACAGCTTCCATGCAATCTGGAACGCTATGAAGGTCTTGCCTGTGCCAGTGGCGAGTGTCAGCAGGATACGTTGCCGGTTCTTTGCGATGGCCTCCATCACCCTTGAGACAGCAATATCCTGATAATAGCGGCTTGGATGAGATCCGCCCTTGTCCTCAAATGGAACATCAGAGAAGCGATCACGCCATGTGTTCGCTTCGGCAAAGGTCATATTCCAGAGTTCGTCCGGTGTGGGATATTTCGGGATCTCGCCTTCCTTGCCGGTCTGCATGTCGATGCCGTAGATGCCCTGGCCGTTGGTTGAATATGCAAAACGGACGGCCATTTTCCCGGCGTAATTCTTGGCTTGTCCCAACCCTTCAGTCAGCGGCTTATCCCAGGCTTTGGCTTCAGCTACGGCTAGTTTGATATTCCGGTAAACCAGTACATAATCAGCGATCAACGGTTTGGCCCGTCGGCCCTGTCCTTCAATTCGACCTGGTGAGATGAGGTGCTCACGATGGATATGACTGCCTTCAACCACACCCCAGCCTGATGCCTTCAAAGCAGGATCTATGTGTTCGGCTCGGGTTTCGGCTTCGTTCATGGCATGGTCCTAAAGCTGACCGGTAAAGGCTTGGTGAAGAAGTGATTTTTTCAACTCTTCCAGTGCGGTGAGCTTTTGCCGGTAGAGGGATTCGAGGCGTTGGGTTTCTTGTTCAATTTTATCGATTTTTTCAGAGATTTCTTCTTGTATAACCTCTGACTGTGGAACAAAAATCCTTTCATCATGAACAAAGTTACGATTCAGCGTTGGCACACCTGTTCCTGTAGCAAATCGTTTGAGATCAAAAATACTTAATAGTCTATATATGAATTTTGGATTGTTTCTGTAAAATTGTTTCACATAAAGCACCGTATTGAGTGGCCAATAATCCTCTTCGATATAAAAGACCTTCCCGATACTACCACTTCGTCCCGTCGCAACTCCTGGACCTTTAACCGGTCCAATATTGTGACTATCGATAACTCCACTTGAGCTAACTAATGGGAAATCCCCTGATTTTCTTAATCGAGTTGGCAAATCGAATCCTCTTTGAAGCAGGCAGACTTCTTTTAATGGCTTCTCCACCCACCCATTCCCGCGCTGACTAAAGACGACGTTCAGGTAGCTTTCAAAGGTTGCACGGGCATTTCGTAGATTCTTCTCAGCATTGTCCTTGGCAGTGGCAATGCCCTCAAACGCTTCGTCGAGGATGCCTACGATCCGTGCCTGTTCGTGGAGGGGGGGGATAGGGACAGGAACTTCCTTTAGCCTGGCACCTGAAAGCTCTTTGAAGGTTGTGCCAATTCCCAATCTGTCCAACAGATCAACGATGCTACCAAGATAGTAATAGAGGAATTTGTGATCGACATTTTTACCAGGAACCAATCCTTTACAACCTTGGTTCGTAGCCATTGGTTCTGTGTTTATTACAAGATGGCCAATTGGAGCGCGTGAGGAAAGGATGACAGAATATGGAGGGAGTAAGTGGGCTGAGCTATTTGCCAAACCAATATCGGTAAGTGTTCTTTCAGTTTCGCTCACATAGGGTGTTGACCGTTTCCCCATTTCTGCAGGAGTAATCCATTGGTGTGCGCCGTCCCAATATTCGACAATATTCGTCTTTGGGGTACCACCGTTTACAACATTACAGATTGCTCCAACAGTTTCTTTCTGCCATCCCGCCTTCACAGGAGCCCCCTAATATTCGCTAATACCTCTGCACTTTCTGCATCCAGCGCGGCAATTTCATCCAGGATCTCCTTTGGGCTTCGGTGGTTCACTTTTTCGCCACCGTTCGGATTTTTCACTGAGAGGTCGAAGGTCGTCTGGTCAATGGTCTTGGCATCAATGCTCCAGCTCTTGGGTGAGTTGGCAAAAGTCCTTTGAAACTTTACGAATTCAGCGATATCGTCATCATTGAGTGGATTGGTCTTACCGAGCTTTCGGCCTGGATCAAGCTGGTAGTACCATATCTTCCGGGTAGGCGATCCTTTCTCGAAGAACAACACCACGGTTTTCACTCCGGCACCTTGGAATGTCCCACCGGGACAGTCAAGGACAGTGTGGAGGTTGCAGCTTTCCAATAGGAGCTTGCGAAGGCTCACCGAAGCATTGTCGGTGTTGGAAAGGAAAGTGTTTTTAATAACAACGCCGCCCCGTCCCCCGGCCTTGAGGATTTTGATGAAGTGCTGAAGGAATAGGAAGGCAGTCTCGCCGGTCCGGATAGGGAAGTTCTGCTGGACTTCTTTGCGTTCCTTGCCACCGAAAGGCGGATTTGCCAGGACCACTTCGTAACGATCCTTTTCCTGGATGTCTGAGAGGTTTTCGGTAAGTGTGTTGGTATGGAGAATGTTCGGAGCCTCGATACCATGGAGAATCATGTTCATGATTGCGATGATGTAGGCGAGAGACTTCTTCTCCTTCCCATAGAAGGTACGGGTCTGGAGGGTAGCGAGGTCTTTAGTGGTCAGATTGCCCTTTGCTTTCAAATACTCAAACGACTCACACAAAAAGCCGGCCGATCCTACTGCGCCGTCATAAATGCGCTCGCCAATGCGGGGCTTGACGACCTGGACAATAGCCCGAATGAGTGGGCGCGGGGTATAATATTCCCCGCCATTCCGACCCGCATTACCCATGTTCCTGATCTTAGCTTCATACAGATGAGACAACTCATGCTTCTCTGTCTGAGAGCGGAATCGAAGTTCGTCAGCGAGGTCGATAATCTCGCGCAGGTTGTATCCACTGGAGATCTTATTCTTGATCTCCCCGAATATCTCTCCGATTTTGTATTCAATCGTGTTTGCGCTAGTAGCCTTCTGTTTGAAGCTCTGGAGGTAGGGAAAAAGTTTCTGATTGACGAAATCGCGTAAATCATCCCCCGTCATGGCGGTGTTGTGGTCGACTTTGCCATTCTTCCCTTTGGGGGCGGCCCATGTTTCCCAGCGGTAAGCTTTGTCGAGGATGTAGGTGTACTTCTTTCCCTCCAACGCGGCTTCATCGGCCCGATCCTGCTCAAGTCCATCTAGGTATTTCAGGAACAGGATCCAGGAGGTCTGTTCTGTGTAATCTAGCTCAGTGGTACAGCCTGCTTCTTTCCAGAGGACGTCATCGATGTTTTTGAAGGTTTGTTCGAACATTATATTATTTCTCGCTGTGATTAGTGGTTTTGGCTTTTCTATTGCGACGCATCCCGCTCACCCCCACCGCCGCTATTCCGGCAACCAGAAAGGCGATCCCCCAGCCGGACAAGGCGGGAATTTTATCTCCACGCAGGAACAAATACAGGGTGCTTTCCTTTTGGATGTTGTAGTCCGAAAGAGTCCTGCCGTCCTCCAGCTCCTTGTCGTTGAAAAAGAGCCTCTGCTGGTCCGGCGGAATCCCTTCTTTGTCCTGGATCTTGGCCTTCACGTTCTCGATTGAATCCCCGGCTTCCACTTCCAGCGTGACTGTTTTGCCCGACGGCATTTTGACAAAGATTTGCATGGCGAAAGCATCCTGGGCGAGGAAGGCGATTCCCAGGAAGACGGCGAAAAGGAGAAGAAGGACCGGTCGAATTTGACGTTTCATAGTATGTCTCCCGTGTGTGATGTGAAATCGAAGATAGCATATTTCTCCCCCGAAATCGCTCCCGTTCTCCCCTCCTCAGGCCTCTTGCTTCTTAAATTGGCGGATGCGACCCCTGCGCCAGGATGTCCGTCAGCTTCCGGTCTCGCTTTTTTGAATATTGAAAACCTTCTTCATAAGGCTCTCCACTCCTATGCGTGCTGCGCGTGAGATCCATGAGATTGGATTCCATATTTTAAAACCAAAAATAGCACCACCCATTGCTAGAATATTTAGAATATAACTTAATATTTTATAGATCTTTTTTTGTAAATCTGTACTAGTCGCATTATTTCCCTAGTCGCCTATCATACCCTGAGCATACATAAGAAATATTACACATAGCATAACAAGTGCATAGGAAATTATTTTTTCTGACAATATACCAATTTTCTTGACTCTTTCTAGAATGCTATTATATGATTGCTGAATCTTAGTAAGGTTTAAAGATGTCTGACTGTGATTTTTCTCTAGCTCATCATATCTTGTTTTCCAAGGTCGTACTATTTCTTGTTCGTGCCTGTCGAGTACTTGTAGTATTTTTTCCTCCGATAACAGGTTCTCGTCTCCAAGGGTAAGATTCATTAATTCAGGTCTAACTAGCAATTCGTACCTCATATATTGATGCTGCGTCGGTGTTATTTTACCCTTAGATTCGAGCTTTTCTAATTCTTCAAGAAAAGCTGTCCACAATTCATCTGAAGGCTTCATAGCTGCATAGCAGTTCGCAGCGAGGATCTTCCCTGGAAGTCCAGCGAAATCTATCGGTGATTTAAGCCATACAATATTTGTTAAGCTGAAGTCCGTGATAACTGGGGAAACTCCTTGAAATTCTTTATAGCGGTGCCCATACGAGTAGGCAGCCCTTGCAAAAGCAGAGTTTGTGGTTACAAGAATTGCTGCACAATCCTCTACCCGAGAGGGGCTTTTGCCGGAACGCAACACATATATCGATCTCACGGAATTAATGTCTGTTCTTTTTGCAGCATCATTCTTGTAGCGAAGCCCGGCGTCCTCCATTTCCTTTTCCAGCCCTACCTCATCAATTTGATACTTAGTTATATAGTCCGGTGTCGCACGAATCTTTATATTATGTTCACGTAGTATTTCCTCAAGATTAATTCTCATGAATGCAACATCACTTGGCTTTTTCCTGGCTTCTTTAAGTGCTATTATTACGCTTCCGTAACCCATAGAATTGGTTTCAAGTGTGTGTTCGGCACTACGAAGTACAATATCAACCTCATCCATTGTGTGTTTGAACACTTCTATGCTAGCTGATGCTTGCCTGTATAACTCTATCATTTCGACACAGCATTCTTGTGGCATCTCACCAAGAACGCCAATTAATCGTAAAATAATAACTGTGTCTAAGAAAATTACTGTATTTCTAAATTTCATTTTAACGGATGATATATCTGGAGCTAGTAAAGCATTTGAGAGCATTCGACCCGTTAAGACAGTTGAAAAGTACTCGAATTTCTGTCTGTCGTGTGTTGATATATGACTCACATAGCTATTGACCATGAAACGCCAAGCTTGCTGGAGATTATCACGTTGCTTTACAGAATCTCCGGAAGAGTATGCCTGTATGCATTCGATTGCATATTCATCAATATATTGGAATAGATATTGTTCTGCTTCATCCCGTGAAATTATCTGACTGAGGTGAGTACTACAATAATCCATAAGTCCAAGTGTGGTGGCTTCTAAGTGGAGTTGATTTTCTTCTCTCGATTTGTCGAATGTAGCAGAACAGCTAGTAATATTCTCTACAATATAAGAATATTCTTTCTTAGTGAGACAGCCTCTCGTCACCATACGACCTGCAATAAGACCTATTGGATGCAATGGGAAGGTCAAACCGAAATCCTCTAACAACCATTCCTTTAATTCTTCTACAGTAAATCTAGTTATTCTTCGTTTATCTAATATATAAGATGCAAAAGGTATGAGATTGTCAATAATATCTTTCCTCTCAACATCATAACGCGCCTTAAGGAGAGCTAAGCTTGCAAGCGTAATTGATTGTTGTGTCATTACCCCCCCCCTTTTTTAAATTAAACTATTATATAGTTTACTATGATAATGCCCCGCTTAATTCTATAATATATCGCGTAATTCTCACTATTCCTAATACACGGCCTACCGATACTTAGAACCTTTTATCCAGATTGATGATGCAATCCCTGCGCTATGATATATAAACAGATAGAATTATTTTAAGATGTATTTCCTGTACTTCGCTCTAAATACCCGATTAGCAGGGATAAACCCAAGCCATCCCCAACAACCCGGAATCCAAGACACAAAACAACCACTTAATTCAACTAACTCAAAAGGAAATACTTTAAGATTACAGCTTGGATGTCCCGCTCATGGCGTCCCCACGCTCATGAGACGGAAGTTAACCAGCTTCCCGGAGCTTATGGGACATTTCTCCCAGTCCACCTCCAGTGGACCTCGGGATCCCGGTCAGAGTGCTTGGAATGGCCAGTAGATGATGCAGTTTTTACACTTTTCTCTTAGTGCTCTTCCCCTCCGGATGATTTTTCTTTTTCGTCTGAAAGCGTTGTTTCGAGCTGAGAGACTCGCGATCGGAGATCCTCAACGTTTTGTTTCGTAGTCTCCAATTCCTTGATGTCATTTACCGCAGAATCAAATACCTCGATGCTCGATTCAAGGCCTCGGGCATACTTAGTTCCGGATTTGAGGATGTTCATTGTCTTTGCCAGGAGAAGGGAAAATTTTATGTCCGGATCGGACACAGAAGACGGGAGTTGCGTTGTGTTTGGTGGGATCCCCTGCTGACCTGGCATTTCAGCATGGCGATGTAGGTGAGGAGTGCCTATTCCATAAAGGATGTATTCTACGGAAAATCCTTCACGCTCACAAAAAGAAAGCACCTTATCAAGGGGAACTGTCCCCTTTCTTTTGTGATTCGATAAATTACCTCTCGTTGTACCAAGTAAATTAGCTACTTGGGCATCAGAAGGCAAGTTCTTAATCTTTCTTATTCTCTCAACAATTTCAGAAATATTTTTATTCATGCTTTTATATGCTTGACATATGCTTTGCAAGAGTTTACATATACTCCCGAAGACCTAAAAATGGAGGGAGTTCATGAAATCCGCGTTATCGTCGCTGATCTTGCGACTTGAGTTTCCCCCCTGCTCCGATTGCCTATCACTAGTGTGCTTTTCTAATTCCACCCACTTCAACGGCTTACTTGTAAACCAATGAAAACGAATAGTCAAAAGAAAAGAATAAACATCGCACTCTTAGAAGCTGATCTCAGCCAGGCCGACATCGCCAGGGAGATCTCTACCACCCGCCAGTATGTCCACGATGTCATCGCCGGCCGAAAACGATCCAGGAAAGTTGAAGGCTGCATCGCGCTCCGGACCGGCCGCCCTGTTGAGACATTGTTTCTTTACCGCCAGCATACCGACCCGCTTTTTCAAAATGAATCAAAAAATTTTGAGTCGATTTGAGGAGGGAGGAAATGAAGGCTTCAACAGACGTTCTTCGGGACTTTGCAAGGAAACGGGGAGGGTCATCCAGGCAGCTTGTCTGCATGAGCAAATCCATTCTCCTTGCAGAGATGGCCTCGCATCTGTCGTCAGTCAATTTCACATCCGGGAAAAGCTGCAAATCGTCAGCGGAATGAGGGCGCAATTCGCAATGAACCGGCTTCTCAAAACGAATCAAAATATTTTGGGGGGAATTGATGAACGTTCAGGAGCTCATCACGGAATTGGTGAACCGGCACGGACAGGGGACCCTCGCGGACATGATCGGCGTGGACGGGTCCGCCATGTCCAGATTCCGGAGCGGCCAGGGAACGATCAACGTAACGTCGCTGGAGAAGCTTTTCGAAATTGCCCGGGTGGAGCTTGTCCCAAGGGCGGATCTCGAGGGCTTCGAGTACGTCCTCTCCTTTGTGACCAACCTCTGGAACCGGGAGAGGTCGAGACGGAAGGAGGAATGAAAGAAGGGAGCGCGCCCTTTCCACGGATTTGACACGCGCCGCCCGCCCGGCACCGAGGCGGGATGAATATCGGGCCGATGCCTCCTTCCTTGCGTTAAACCCTGCTCAGGTTTCCGGGTTTTCCGCCTTGAGAAAAAACCCGGACTTAAACGGATGGAGTTTTCAAACATAAGCCGTGACGGAATTTATTCAAGCCCGATGGAACAAAGCAGAACATGTCGGGACGGAGCAGGACCAGGCTTGGCTCGGCATAGCGCGACAAGGCAACGCAAGGAAAACCCACAGGGGGAGGACATGGAAAGGAAACCCATCAAGGAAGTGAGCGCGGACGCCAGGCTTCTTTATCAGCGCCTGGCAAAGATGGATGTCGGGGACTTCGTTTCCTACAAGGAGCTCGGGGAGATCATCGGGCGCGATGTCCAGAACGAGGCCCGGGGATATCTGAATACGGCCCGGCTCATGTGTGAACGCGAAGAGAACAAGACCTTCGGGGTCATCATCAACGAGGGGCTGAAATGCCTGAACGGGTCCGAGATCGTAAACACGGCGGCTTTCTCGATCGGCCACATCAAGAGGACTTCGAGGCGGTCCATGCGGCGGCTCCGGTGCATCGAAGACCTGTCTGCTTTGGGCAACGACGAAAAGATCAAACTGAACGCATACGCCTCGATCCTCGGCGTAATGGCGACGATGGCGAAACAGAAAAACATACGGAAGATCGAGGCCAAGGTGCAGGAAACCCAGGAACAGCTTCCGTATGTCAAGACCTTGGATGCGTTTAAGTAGGCAAGACAGCACAAGGCGCGATGTGGCTTGATCCAACGCGACTTGACGGAATTTAGCTCGGCACGATGTGGCTTGGCCGGGCCTGGCACAACTTGGCAAGACGTGGCTTGGCGCGGCAGGACTTGTCAGGGCAAGACAAGGTTCTCGAAAGGAAAGGAGAGAGGCATGAAAGCGGCGATTTGCGAATTAGAAAGCACCAGTCCTTACAGTCAGTCAAAATTTTACCAAACGGAGAAACTCCCGAAGGAGCGGCCTGACGACTACGAGGCCCGGACATGGCGGGACCGGCTCCATGTGAACGAAGAGGGCAAGGTCTTCATCCCGCCCATGGCTTTCAAGAACTGCCTGTCCTCGGCGGCGAAGTATCTCGGTATCCAGATCCCGGGCAGGGGCAAGGCGACGTTCACAAAGCATATCGAGGCCGGAGTGATCGTCACCGAGGGCCTCGCCCTTCAGGTGAAGAAGGAAGAAGTCCCTGGGGAATGGTTCTTCGTCCCTGCGGACGGCAAGCGGGGCGGCGGGAAAAGGGTCAGGAAATGTTTCCCTATCATCCTCTCATGGAAGGGCGAAGTTACTTTTTACATCATCGACGAAACCATCACGGAGGACGTTTTCCGGCAGCACCTGGAGGAGAGCGGGAAATTCATCGGCATTGGGCGGTTCCGGCCGCAAAACAACGGATTCTACGGGCGGTTCAGAGTCAATGAAATCGCCTGGGGATGATCGGCATGACAAGGCGAGAAAAGACAGAGCCGGTCAGGACAGGGCGCGATAAAGCGCGGCCAGACAAGGGCACGGCGAGGCAAGACAAAATTAAAGGTGAAAGTCCCATGATCACCTACGAGGTCACCTTCCAGGATGGCAAGATTCTTCTCCTGGGACCCTTCCCCGGGCGGAATGAGACCATTGAGAAGATGCTGAACACCACCCGGAAGTCCGGGATGGCCGCTGCCTGGAGGATGAGGACGCAGGAGGAAGCAGAAGAAGGAGAAGGAGGAACGGAGAAGATGGGAACCGTGGAGTCAATCCGGAGGAGCTCTCAGTACCTGGCCTGGAGGCGGTACGAGAAGGAGCGGGACCGGAAATTCCGGAAGGCCCTGGCGGTCGTCCTGGTCGCCGGCGGGATCCTGGCGGCGATCGTCTGGCGGATCCTGTTCTGAGAGGAGGCGGGAACAAATGGCAAGCATCACGATCAAGATGAAGGACGGCTCGATCAAGATGTTCCCCCATGAAGGGCGTCCCGGCGGGAGCTGGACGAAATCCATCCGGTACGAAGGCGGTTTTGCCATTGTCAAGGACGAGTGGGGGAAGGAGACGGCGTTTCCGGCGGCGGACATCGCCGAAGTCCGCACGGAACCCGTAGGGAGGCCGTGGTAGCCCCGCGGCAGACACGGGAAAGGAGGCACGGCAACGATGAAAGGGAAGATCAACGGAAGAGGCTGGCTGATGATCGAGAGGCCCGGGGTGAAGGGCGCGGCGATGCAGGAGCAGAACTGCCCCCGGCAGCAGGGAATGGTCGGATGCGGGGACTGGTGTCCGCTCTTCTCGGAACCCGGCCCCGGTTTCTCCGTCGGAGACAAGTCCGCGTCCGTCGAGATCTGCGAGGGCAGGATCCTCCGATTCGAGGAGTTCACGGACGAAAGGAGGAAATAATGGCGGGAAGTCTTTCCAACCCATTCCGCCTGGGGACGCAGAACCACGTCCTCCTGGAGAGGCTACGGTTCGGGCCAGTGTTCAACCATGAGATCGTCCGGGAGCTCAACATCCTGAAGTACACCGGAAGGATTTCGGAGGTCCGGAAGAAGATCCGGACCCAGGGTTTCGATCTTGTCGAGCGGAAGATCCAGGGTGACGTCCACGAGTACCGGATCGTTGTACCCAGGAGAACGGCTGAAGAGAACAAAGTGAGCGAAATGAACCCGATAAGGCCGGGGGAACAGGCTTCGGAGGCGGGAAGTTTCCCGTGAGTCGGGTCACACTCCGGAACATGTTCTTCAAAGAATTTGAAGACTTGTTGATAAGTCACCCGAACGCATACTGAAAATATTATCCTATTGTATTTATAGAATAATGAAGTGCTTAATAACTGGACAATCCGATAATTCACCCGGTTTTCAAGGCCGGTTACGACAGATTTCAACAGACTTATCAACAGGCTTACCCACAGGCGTGTGGATAATCCTCAAGGATAAGAAAGGGGGTTAAGGCAATGGGAAAGGCAGCGGCGGCAACGGCAATCAGTGACCCCCAGCGATGGCTGGAGGAGAAAAGGTTGGGTATCGGGAGATTCGACAGCCCGGTGATGCTTGGGATATCACCGTTCAAGTCTCCCCTCTCTACCTGGCATGAGAAACGAGGAAACGGCAATGCCGAAGAGCCCCCGATACCCCCCATGCAGAGAAACGACTACCTGAAAATTCTTATAGCACAGATTTATTCGTAAAGGAAAAGAACCAGGTCTGGGGGTTGAAAACGACATGCAAAATATCACGGAGAGATCAACCGGTGAATTAAGGGCGCGCCTCGACCAGCTCAAAATGTGGATCGAGTCTCTCAGGTCGCCTCATCGCCAGACGCGGTCAGGGAGGAAACAGGAAAGCGGATGGTGGGATGAGTATGCGCTCATCATGAAGGAACTCAAAAGAAGGGAGAAGGAGAGTGAATCATGACGGACAAGGCCGTGGCAGTAAGAGAGACAGGGCAGGTTGTGAACTTTGAAGATTATGCGATGCCCGTGGATTCCATCGTCCGGCAGGTCAACAGGATCCAGGAGGTCATGCAGAAGGTCATGAAGGACGGGGAGCATTACGGGCGGATCCCCGGGACGGACAAACCCTCCCTTTTGAAGCCGGGAGCTGAAAAACTGACCCTGACGTTCCGGCTCGATCCGGACTACGAAATCATCCGGGAGGTCCGGGACAAGGATTTCATCGCCTATACCGTGAAGTGCCTCTTGATCCATATCCCCACCGGCCAGCGGATCGCTTCCGGCATCGGATCCTGCAACAGCCGGGAGGCCAAGTACCGTTTCCGGTTTGCGGAGGAACTCACGGAAATGCCTGTTCCGGGCGAATACTGGAAAGCGAAAGAGGCCGGGGATTCCAAGGAAATGAAGCGGATCCTCGGGGAAGGCATGAGGGCGAGGAAGAACGAGGCCACCGGCGCCTGGGTGATCGCCAAAGCCGAAAAGGTGGAAAACGACAATCCCTGGGACCTGGACAACACCATCATCAAAATGGCCTGCAAGAGGGCGCTCGTGGCGGCGGTTCTCAACGGGACCGCGGCATCGGACATCTTCACTCAGGACGTCGAGGACCAGGAAGTGGACTCTGAGGCCAGGGAGCGGCAGACGGGCAAGTCCGGGAGCGAGAGAAAACAACCGGCCGGCAGGAGAAAGGGCGGGGGAACCAAGGCCGTCAAGTGTCCCGAGACGGGGAAATTCCGGCCGGAAACGGAGTGTGCCGACTGCACCGTGAAGGACTGCACGGCAAGACCGAGAGAGGAGAAGGCCGGAAACAGTCGGGAAGCCCAGGGGAAGGATAACACCAGGGGAGCGGACGAAAAGGCCCCGGAAAAGGCACCTGGAGGCCCTGAAGGCGCCTTCGTGTGCCCCGACACGAACAAGATGATCACCCGGGGAAAATGTCAGGACTGCACGAAGCGGGAAGGCTGCCCGGTGTGGGAATGATCGACGGAGGTAAGCTGTCATGAAGAAGGAAGACGTAAAGGCTGTGGACGTGAATCACGCCGTGATGCTCTTTCCCTGCTTGAACAGGGGGACCCTGGCCAACCTGAGGTCCCAGAAGAAGGGTCCGAAGTACTTCAAGGTGGGGAAAAGGATCGTCTATCGCGTCGTGGACATCGAGAGATGGCTCTACCAGAACCCGGTGCTCACCATCGACTCGATCGAGAGGGGATAAAAAATGAAGCCATGGAGATAACCCCTTGGGGACGGAAAAGGTAAAAGGAGGGGGTAACCCTTTCCTGAGGTTATCTCCGTGGATGGATATTAAAAATAGCATACCCCCCTGGGTGGACAATGTCAAACATCGAAGAGGCCCTGGTTCCAATGACTGCTTCTACAAAAAATGGCCGGCATCGCTCATTTGCCGGCCACTTGAGAATTTTCAGATCGGGGTGAGCCTGTACACAACGGCGCTTGATCATAAAACCATGGAGATAATCCCGATGGGGATAGGAAAAGACTGTTGGGAGGGGGGTCTTCTCCTGGGATTATCTCCGGTATGAGAGGCGCACTTGTATACTTAGGAAGAATAAATGTCAAGTGAAAAAAAACGGAGATGATCAGTCGGCTAGAGGATGAAAAAGGAGAGGCATCATGGACATCGACAAAACATTTCGTGACGTGGCGAACCAGGTCTATCAGCACCTGAAGACCTACGGGAAGGCTATTGAAGAGGCCTACCTGAAAAGCGAGGGGAAGAAGGGGATCAAGGTCGGGTTCTCCGCTTCTCTGAAGCCGAATCCCCGGGTGGTCGGCGACATTCTCCCCAAAACGAGCATCTCGTTTGTCCCCGAGAGGATCAAGGACACGCTGGAAGGCTCCGTGATGAAGCATCTCCAGATCCCCCTGGGTATTACAGATGATGCCACAGGGGAAGCAGCAAAAAAGTGATGGTGACGATCACAACCGGGCGGAAGCCCCTCTCGTTGCGGAACGGGTAAGGAGGCAGGGGTGAAAATCTACATCGCTACGTCATGGAAAAACGAGGCCCTGGCAAAGACTGTCGCGGAGATCCTCCGAAGTGACAGCCATGAGGTCGATTGTTTCTGTGATGAGTCGACGGGCCGTTATTGTTTCCGGTGGACGGACCATTTCGAGAAAATCGAGGACGCAAACGTCTTCTCGTTCCTATCGCTTCCGGAAGCACGAAAGGCCTTTGAAGAGGACAAGAAGTATCTCGACTGGTGCGACGCTGTGGTCATGATCTACCCCTGCGGGAACTCCGCCCACCTGGAAGGCGGATATGCCAAAGGACAGGGGAAGCTCCTCTATATGTGGGGATGGTTCCCGGCCGGGTACTTTGAAAATATGTATGGATTCATGGACGGGATCTTCCCGGAAGATGGCCTTGGAGACCTGAGAACGGTTTTAAAAAGTGAGCCATAGGAAAATTGTGTAAAAGACATGAGAGCGCGAAATCTGAAACCCGGCTTTTTCAAGAATGAGTACCTGGCCGAACTGGATCCCCTGGCAAGGATCCTGTTCGCCGGGCTGTGGTGCATGGCCGATCGAGAGGGAAGGCTGGAATACCGCCCGAAACGGATCAAGGCGGAAGTCCTCCCCTACGACAACTGCGACATCGAAAAGATGTTGAAGCTGCTCCATGATCGAGGTTTCATTGTCTGCTATCCGGAAAATCAGTTTCAATACATCGCAATCCCCGGTTTCAGAAAGCACCAGAACCCTCACCACCGGGAAACGGAAAGCACCATACCGGCCCCGGACATGCCCCAGGAAAGCCCAGGGCTAGCCCAGGACAAGCCCGAGTCCAGCCCCGAACTAGCCCAGGAAGAGCCCGGAACTAGCCGTGCTGATTCCCCCTTCCCCCTTCCTGAATCCCCTATCCAAACACGTACTGTTGGCATGAGCGAGGAGGAAGGGCTCATTTACGACACCTGGAACGAGGCCGGACTGATCAGGCACTCGAATCCCAAAAAATTTCTGCCGAACATCAGATCCGCCCTCAGGACATATCCGGCGGAGGACATCATCGCCGCCATAAGCAACTACAAGACCGTGTACCACGACGACCGGTTTTACTGGTCCTACAAGTGGGGACTCCGGGAATTCCTCCTGCGCGGCCTCGATCGGTTCGTCCCGGTGAACTTCAACGAGAAAGACTACTTGAAACGCGAGGGCAGCAATGGAAACGGCAGGACAGGCGGTCCAAAAGGCTTTGGGAAACATTCCCCCACAGGACCGGAAATCGATCCCGAAGTCATCGACACCTCAAAGCGGCTGGAACGAGGATACCGGCACGCTAGAGACGCCCCCGAGGGTGAAACCTGAGCTCTTCCCCGAGGAGATCTTCCGCCATTTTCTCCAGGAAGATGAAATCTCCTACGAGGAGAAGTTTCTGGCGGTATGGACCTATCTCGAGGGCTACAAGAAGTCGGGAGCGTCATGGGAGGACTACGTTGTGAGAGCCAGGATCCCGCTCGAATTCCGCGAAAAGATGGCCAGGATATTCTCCGAGTGCAGGCGAAACGGATTCCTCTCCCCTTCCCCGGGCTTTTCTCGCGGAAAGAAGGTCATCCTCTTCCGCCAGATCGTCTCTCCGGTGAATGAAACGCCTCAGTCAAAGCACCTGGAATGGAAACGGTGCGACCTGTGCGAACGGAGCTGCCCCTCCAAGGACTGGAAAGGCGTCAAGAAAGAAGGCTCCGACAGATGCGGGACGATGGACAGCAACAGGATCACCATCGGGACATGATTGATAGGAAATACCGATGAAAGTCGAGATCCGCGGCCTTGAAGACGTTCAGGACCTCCTGAGGGAGATCGGGAACCAGGCGCCCTATGTCATGGCGAGGACCATCTCCAGGACCGCGGTGAAGGTGAAAGAGGCCGAAGTGGACGAGATGCGGAAGGTCTTCGACCGGCCGACACCATACACCCTGAGTGGAGTTTACGCAAAGACCGCGAGTAAATCGAATCTCAATGCCCGTGTATGGCTGAAGGAGATGGCCGGGAAGGGAATCGCCGCCGTCGATTTCCTCTGGCCTCAGGTCCATGGAGGGGATCGGCAGCTGAAGCGCTTTGAGAAGGCCCTGCAATACGCAGGAGTTCTCCCCCGCGGCTACTACTGCGTCCCGGGAGGGGCTGCGAAAAGAGACCAGTACGGGAACATGGACAAGGGCCAGATCGTCCAGATCGTCTCCTACTTCCAAGGATTCGGGGAGCAGGGATACCGGGCGAACATGACGGCGAAGAAGATCAAGAAGCTGGCAAAGGGAACGAAGACCACCCGGGGTTATGCCTACTTTGTCATGCCGCCCGGAAAACATCTCCACCCCGGCATTTACCAGAGGACCTCCTTCGCCTGGGGATCCAGCCCGAAGCCGGTCCTTATCTTTGTGAAAAAGACCCGGTACGAGAAGCGCTACGACTTCTACCAGGTCGGGCAGGACGCCGTGGACAGGGTCTGGCAGGACGAGTTCTACATGGCTTTCGACGATGCGATCCGGACGAAAAAATAAAATATTACGGGTCCTTCCGGTGAAGAGGGGGACACGGGTGGTTCGAACCACGATTTTCATGCAGACACTGGCAAAAATTTTGACCTTTCATTTCACTTTCGTGTTTTCGGGGGGTGTCGCGTGAGGGGCAAAAAAGAGTTTAAACCGATAATTTCAGTACACATATCAGGGTGACGGGCCGATGGCGAAAAACACGAAAAACGGCAAAAAAAGTGAAATGGGGGGTAAGGACATTTCCATGAAAATGGAAATGGTCGAGACGGAAAAGATCCGCCCGAACGAGAAGAACGAGAAGAAGCACACGGAGCAGCAGATTCACCGGATCGCCCGGAGCATCCGAAAATTCGGGTTCGTCCAGCCGCTGGTTGTGGACGGCAAGGACGGGCTTATCATCGGTCACGCCCGGCTCCTTGCGGCGAAGAGGCTCCGGATGGAAAAGGTCCCGGTGATCCGGAAGGAAAACCTCTCGGAGAAGGAAATCGACGAGCTCCGGATCATGGACAACAAGTTGAACGAGAGCCCCTGGGACATTTCCGCCCTGAAACTTCACGACACGTCTTTCCTCATTGAGGCGGGGTTCAACTACAACGAGCTCGACCGGCTCTTCAAGGACGTGAAGCTCGGCGGGGACGACGAGGAGGAGACCTTCATCGATGACATGATGCTCCATGAGTTCGAGAAGTACGACTACATCGTGTTCGTTTTCCGGAACGAGCTTGACTGGCTGAACGCTCTTCAGAAGTTCAAGTTGCCGAATATCTCCCTTTCCTGGTCCTCGAAGACGAAGAAGGTGGGCCAGGGGCGGGTCCTCGACGGGAGGATGCTCCTCGAATGAAGGTAAAGGCGAAGGTGACGGTGAAGGCAAAGACGGGGTTTGAAAATGATCTCCGGATTGTGATCCTCTCCCGGGGAAGGAGCTCATCCATCAAAAGCCACCGGCTCTTTCCCATGGCGACTCTCACCTGCCCGGAATCGGAGGCCGGGGAGTACCGGAAAACGGGTCTCGAGATCATCCCCCACCCGGACGGGATCCAGGGCCTGGGGAAGCTCCGGACCTGGGTCCGGGAGCGCTTCAGGGAAGAGATCCTGATCATGGCCGATGACGACATCATCGGCGTTATTTATCTTGGGGACCTTTCGCCGAAGGAGATCCGAGATCCGGATTATTGTTATCAAGTGATAATCAATACCGCTATTTGCGCCAGGGATCTTGGAGTCTCCGCTTTCGGGTTCAACCAGTACGGGGATGTCCGGAAGTACCTTCTCAACCGGCCGTTCGTGTTCAACAAGTGGGCCGGCGGCGTGATCGGCGTCATCGGCCGGGACATCCCCTTCCTGGAGTCCCATATGTTCAAGGTGGATGTGGATTTCTTCCTGGAAAACCTTCTCCGGAAGCGGATCGTCTGGATCGAGAACCGGTTTTGCTTCCGGCAGGTCCGGGACCGGAACGAAGGGGGCAACTCCCTCTTCCGGACGGAGGAGAAGGTCCGGGAGGAGATCGCCTTCCTGAAGCACAAATGGAGGGGACATTACAGGGTGAAGAGGAAGAAGACCACGATTGAAACGGCCATTCACGTCCCGAGGTGACGTTATGGCCAACATGGTAAAGGTCCAGGACGTATGTCATGCCTTCATCCCCATCACCCCCAGGAGGTACCGGCAGCTGGCGGAGGAAGGCCATGTCCCGAAGCCGGAGAAGGGCATGGTGGACCTTCTTCCGGCGCTCCGGGACTACATCGCCTATCAGCACCAGAGGCTTCAGGGATCCGGATCCCTGTCCCTCACGGACGAGCGGACCAGGTTGACGAAGATCCAGGCGGACCGGAAGGAGATCGAGCTTCTCAGGACGAAGGGCGAGCTTCTTCCCGTTCAGGAGGCGATGGCGGTGTGGAGTGCCGTCATCATCACCATGAAGACAAGACTCCTGGGATTTCCCCGGAAGATGGCCCCCGTCGTTTACGGGTGCGCCAAGGAAACGGAGATTCAGGAGCTGCTGCAAAGAGAGATCGATGAAATCTGTAATGAGCTTGCAGACCCCGATCTTCAGGAACTTGCCCTCAGGACTGGCGATGCCGCCGCGCATCGTCAGGGAGGCGACGGCACTTCTGAGGGCAAGGGCAAGGCTGACCGTAAGCGAGTGGGCCGACCTGAACCGGGTCCTCAGTCCTGAGGCAAGCGCGGAACACGGGAAGTGGTACACGGCGAGAGCCGAGTACCAGAGGGGAATCATGGACGCCTTTTCCGATCCCAGTGTCGAGACGGTTGTGGTGATGAGCTCCGCCCAGATCGGGAAGACGGAGATTCTTAACAACGTCATCGGCTACTTTGTCGACTACGATCCCTCCCCCATCCTGGTAGTGGAACCGACGATCGAGGTTGGAAAGGCCTACTCGAAGGACCGTCTTTCTTCGATGATCCGAGACACATCCTGCCTTACTGGGAAGGTCCGGGAGGCCCGGAGCCGGGACAGCGACAACACGACATTGCACAAGAAGTTCAAGGGTGGTCACATCACGATCGCCGGGGCGAATTCGGCAGCCTCTCTCCGTGCGAGGCCGATCCGGGTGGTCCTGTGCGACGACGTGGACGCCTTCCCCGTGTCGGCCGGCTCCGAGGGGGATCCGGTGAACCTGGCGGAGAAGAGAACAACGACGTTCTGGAACCGGAAGATCGGCCTCTTCTCGACGCCCACAGTGGACGGGGAGAGCCGGATCCAGGCGGCTTATGAGCAGTCGGACAAGAGAAAATACTGGGTCCCCTGCCCTCACTGCGGAAAGTTCCAGCTTCTCATCTGGAATCGGGATAACCGGGACCGGATGAGATGGCCAAAAGGGGAACCTCTCAAGGCGACGTACCACTGCCGGCACTGTGACGAAGGAATCGGCGACGCGGACAAGGCGAAGATGATCCGGCAGGGGGAATGGAGAGCTGAAGGGGAATTCCTGGGGATCGCCGGGTTCTGGCTGAACGAGCTCTACTCTCCATGGGTGAGCTTCGGGCGCCTTGCCTCGAGATTCATGGAGGCCAAGGACAGCCTGGGAACCCTCCAGGTGTTCATCAACACTTCCCTGGGGGAGACCTGGAAACAGGTGGTCATCTCCAAGGGGGAAGAGGAGATCCTGAAGGCCCGGGTGGATCTTCCCCCCCAGGTCCTGCCGGCCGAGGCGGTGGCGCTCACCTGCGGAATAGACCATCAGAAGTACGGATTCTGGTTTGTGGTTCGGGCCTGGTCCCGGGACATGACCTCCTGGCTCATCCATTACGGCTTCCTTCCCACCTGGGCGGACGTGGAGAAACTCCTTTACGAGACGGAGTACCCCGATGAGAACGGGGGAAAACATCGAATCTGGCGGGTGGCGATCGACACGGGCGGCGGCGAGAAAGACGAGGGGCTCTCCATGACGGAGGAAACCTACTGGTGGATCGTCCGGAACGTGGGAAGGGGTGTCGCCCTGTGGGGAACGAAGGGATCCTCCCATCCCATCCCGGGAAAGTTCCGGCCCGGCGAGGAGCTCCTGAAGACGCCCACGGGGAAACGCCTTCCCCACTGGTTCCGGATCATCCTCGTCGACACGTCGCAGATGAAGGATCTTTATCACTACGGGATCGAACAGGCGGCGATCGGGGGCGCGAACGCGATCTACCTCCACAAGGAAACAGCAAAGGACTACGCCCTGCAGATCCTGGCCGAGGAAAAACGGCGGGACAAGGACGGCGTTTTGGAATGGAAGCAGATCCGGAAGGACAACCATCTCCTGGACGCCGAGGTTCTCGCCCTCTCCGTCGCACAGCCTCAGTGGATCGGCGGCGGCGTCAATCTGGTCCCGGGAAGGAAGTCGATTCCCGACAAGACGGAAGGCCACGATCTGGTGAAGGCCAAGGCGAAACCCCGGATGATCCGTTCGAAGTGGATGGAGTCCTGATGACGGCCGCAAAACAAAAAGATCGGAATAAGTATCTCACTGTAAGCCAAGTGGCGAATATCCTGGGATGTACGGAGAAGTATGTTTACCTGCTTATCCGTGAAGGAAAACTCACGGCAATTCGCCTGGGGATCAGGGCCATACGGATATCGGAAAAATCATTTTCCGCCTTCATCAAGTCAAGCACTTTGGATCCTGACGAGTATTTCGGATTCCAGGAGGCAAGAGATCAAGATCCCGAACCGGTTCATTCCAGGAAGGTTGTCCGATCAAGCTGGATGGACAAGTGACCGTTAATCTTTTTTTCAATTCTCAACTTTATTTTTCTTATTCCGTTTTTCCTGCCGCTTTTCCTTTGCCGTTTTTGTTGGCTTCTTTTTCGTTGTTTTCTGAGTGTCCCTTGATTTTGCCATTAGAATCCTCCTTCAGAAGAATTCGAAAAGATAAGACGAAATCTTTCCGGGATCGTCAAATATCATGATGCTGATGCTGGGTCAATCAGCGATAGCTTCGATTAAGATGCAGCTGCCGTAGGTTCAAGTCCTGCAGTTCCGACCTTAAAAAATATGATGAATATTTTCTTCAACGCCTTTTTTGCCCCCGATGAGCAATGATTATAAGTATCTGTTATCATTGCAATAAATATCACTTTCTGCTTGACATCCTCCCGAAAACTGCTATTCTACAAGTGAAATCAATAGGATAGCCAACATGGAGGAACGAGCGAGATGAACCAGAAAGGATTTTCAACCCTGTGGGACGGGTACGCCACTTCGGACGAAGCGAAAAAAGCCCGGGACGAGGAGGCAAGAAGGCTCAGGAAGGAAGGCTTCAAGGTGAGGCGTTGGGTTCTGAGAAATCAGCTCCGGAAATATTCGGGGCTCGGGCAGCCTGACGGAAGAAGCTGCGACGTTTTCATGATCGATATCCTGAATGGATGACGAAAGGGAGGAAAGGAACCATGCAGAACACGGCGGCGGAGAAAATGAATGAGGATCCCATGGAGTGGGACGTGATCCATGCCTATTCCAGAGCGGAAGCGATCCGGGACGGGGTCTTGGTGGATCTAACGGCGCTTTTCCCGAAAGACACCAGCTGTCTCAAATACCCGGTGGCCTGCACTGCCTCGGTCTGGAACATGATCGAGACGGGCTGTGAAAGGACCGGCGAGAATCCCGGGGGCTATGTTTGGGATCTTTGTTGGCTGGCAAAATACACCGGGAAACGTTTGGATCCGACAACAAAGCTCTTCAAGTTCAGTGTTCCATGTCCCGGACGGGCAAGAACATACAAAATCGTCTGCGGTCCAGGGGATGACCTGGAACCGGTCTTTACCATCATGTTTCCAAACGAAGATTAACTGAGGGGCGCTATGAGAGAAAGATCCGAAATCCGGAAAGCTGCCAAACGGGAAAGAGAGTATGTCCAGGGCCTGGCCCCGTTTGCCGAGAACGTCAGGACCGATGGAGTTGTCCTCTTTTGGGATGAACCGGGGAGCATGGCTCTTTTTTCGACTCAGAAACCGTCAAGACGGCTGCTGAAACAGCAAAGCGGCCTGGAGAAAAAACGATGCAGATGAAACCGACCGTCAAGGGATACGACTTCTTTGAAGTAGCTTCCGCCATGCAGAAGGCGATCCGGAGGAATGACCCGAAGCTGGCTGGGTATTTCGCCCTGGAGCTTTATCATTCCGGATATGCCCAGTATGTCTGGAAGCGGCTTCTCACCGTTTCGGCGGAGGATTGCTACGGTGAAACCCTCACAACGGAGGTTTACAATCTCTATCGGTCCTTCATGCTGATCAACGACGGCCGCCCTGATCTTGACAAGGGGAGGATCTTCATTTCAAAGGCGGTGATCATCCTTTGCCGGACCCCGAAATGCCGGGACACGGACCACCTCCAGAATCTGATTTATGATCGGAACAACGTCCCCAAGAAAGAGATCGAGGAGATCCTCCAGGCCGTCCGCGAGGAAAATCTCTCGATCCCTGAATACGCCTACGATGTCCACACGAAGAAGGGCCGGTACATGGGGAAGACGAAGAAGGATTTTTTCCTGGAGGAGAATCAGGCGCTGAAGCCGAGGGTCAGGGGGCTATTTGAAGACCTATCCGTCAAGTGAACGAGATTTTAATTTTACTGCATGGCCAAGGCTTACATTAGCCTTGTTCAGTTCTGCTTTCCAGGTGCAGGTGTTAATGAAACATTCCAAACTATGTAATTGGGCCCTTGTTAAGAAACCATATTTTAAACCGCATTTCCTGATTGTCAGGTAACCATTGAGATTATCCCTTACACTCTTATCATAAGCAATTATGCAAGGTATCACACCAGAGCTTATAATGGGATTGTCGGCACAGAACATATTTACCTGGACCGATTCGTTTGCTCTGTAGCCGTTTCCATTGGATAAGTATTTTATGCCTACTCCCCCATGACTGATATCCAGGACTTGCCCCACTAACATATAGTAAGAAAATTTGGGCATTGAAAAAGTGCTGGAGGTCCCTTCCCTTGTAGGGATACGCTCGTGTGCTCTCCTTTCCTGAAACATGATGTTACTCCTACCAGGGTCTACTTAACGAGAGAACATAGCAGTGCTTTAAGGACTCAACGAGAACTTAGACGCACCTTCTTCCTGGCCGTTTAGATGCAAAAGAAAGCTCTGGGAATAGGCTTGACACCAATCCCTTAAAAAGGTGGCCTTAAAAGTACTTTCAGGAAACAGAAAATAAAGAAAAGGGAAGGTGGAAGTAATGGACTTAAAGAAAAGGGGGTATTTATAACATCTTACTGTCTGTTTTCCCTGCGTTTGAGGGTTAAAAATAAAATGGTTGTACTTTTGGATTTATTTTAATGCCGTTGGACGCAAATATCAACAAAATTAATTTCATTTTCAATGACATATTTAATGTTCTTTTGTGGAACAAAGACATGGAGATAAGAGATAGAAACCTCCTATTTAGGAAATTGCCAAAAATGCGGTTTTTTTTGATGACCTAATTATTTCTAAAAGCATAGGATGATAAATAAGTAAAATCAGAGACTAAGAAGCAAATCCCAGGTTTTTTTATTGGGAATGGAGTGGAATGGAATGGAACAGTGGGGTTTGAAGTCCCCCTTCCTCCCTGAAAAAATGCGGCCATGCAGGAGGTTTTTGCATGGCCTATTCGTCTCAGGACCTGACCCAGGTTGAAACCGCCATCATCAGGCTTGCCTCGGGAAGCTCGGTTGTCCGGGTTACCATCGGGGACAAGACCGTCGAATTCCAACCCTCCGAAATCGACAAGCTGAAAAACCTCAGGAAAGAGATCCAGTCCGAGCTTAGGTCTTCCTCCGGCCGGCCGAACCACCTTGTGTTCCAGACGGGGAAGGGTCTATGAGAGCCGCCTTCCTCAAGATCCTGGACAGCCGGGGGAACCGGATCCCGAGGACTTCCCTGTCCGCCACCTCTTACGAGGGGGCGACCACGGGAGGGCGCCTTCGGAACTGGGGGCTTTCCACGTCCGGCCCGAATACCGCCTTGTACCAGTCCCTGGGATCCCTGCGGTCCCGGTCCCGTGAGCTCATCCGGAACAATCCCCTTGTGGACGGCGGAGTCGATTCCTACGCGGCGAACGTCGTGGGATCCGGGATCTCCCCCAGGTGGAAGCTGGAGGACACGGAGCTCAAGATGCGGCTCCAGGAGCTCTGGAACGACTGGACGGACCACGCCGACTTTACCGGAACCTGCGACTTCTACGGCCTCCAGACCCTGGGGACCCGGGCCTTGATCGACGCCGGCGAGTTCCTGGCAAGATTTGTCCCCTCCCCCCAGTTCTCTTCTCTCCCCGTTCCCTTCCGGATCCAGCTCATCGAGGCGGACCACCTGGACGAGTCATACAACTCAGTGGCGCCGAATGGAAACGAGATCCGGATGGGGATCGAGGTCGATTCCTGGGGAAGAAGACTCGCGTACTGGGTCTATCCCGAGCACCCCGGGGAATCCTTCCTCTCCTCGCGGTTCAATCAGCGGGTCCGGATCCCCGTCTCTGAGATGGTTCACGTCTTCAAGCCCCTTCGGATCGGGCAGATGCGGGGGCGGCCCTGGCTTGCCTCCATCATCCTGAAGCTCCGGGAGCTGGACCAGTACGAGGACGCCGAGCTGGTCCGGAAGAAAACCGCCGCCATGTTCGGCGGCTTCATCAAGGAGATCACCCCCGACTTCGACCCGGAAAACTATTTCGGGAAAAAGGCATCCGCAACGGACGAGACCGGCGCCACCCGGGACTTCGTCGCCCTGGAGCCCGGGACCTTCCCCATCCTCCCCCCGAATACGGACGTGGTCTTCTCCACTCCCGCGGACGTGGGGGGCACCTATGAGGTCTGGATCAAGCAGCAGCTCCGGGAGATCGCCCACGGCATGGGGATCACCTATGAGCAGCTCGCCGGGGATCTCACCGAGGTCAACTACTCCTCCATCCGGGCGGGGCTCCTGGAGTTCCGGAGACGCTGCGAGCAGCTCCAGCACCAGGTCCTCATCTTCCAGTTCTGCCGGCCCGTGGCGCAGTACTGGCTGAAGACCGCGGTGCTGTCCGGCGCAATCGACATCCCCGACTTCTTCAGGTCCCCCGGGAAGTACTTCCGGATCCAGTGGCGGCCGGACGGCTGGCCCTGGGTGGATCCCGTGAAGGACCAGCTGGCGGAGCAGATGGCCGTGAGAAACGGGTTCAAGTCCCGGTCTCAGGTTGTGGCCGAGCGGGGCGAAGACGTCGAGACCGTGGACTACGAGATCGCCGAGGACAACAAACGCGCGGACGAGCTTGGCCTCATCTTCGACAGCGATCCCCGGAAGACGGAGAAGTCCGGGGCAATCCAGGCGGTGGAAGACAAGACAGTCCTTGATTCCCTGAAGGAGTGACCATGAAACGTAAAAGCTTCGGCATCTCGAAACTCTTCAACACGCCTCTTCTCCTCGAGGCGGGAACGGCGGCGGCCCTGATGCACAGCCTTTCCCAGGACCCCTGGAAGGCGGAAGCGAAGGCTCCCGGATTGGGCGGAAGCGAGCCCTCCAGCTACGGCGAAAAGCTGGCCGTCATCCCCATTCACGGCATCCTGACGCAGCGGCCGGACGAGTTCCTGGAGTTCTTTTACGGCAATACCTCTTACGAGGGCATCCGGGAAAACTTCAAAAAGGCCCTCGCGGATCCTTCCATTGGCGCGATCCTCTTCGACATTGACAGCCCGGGCGGGGAGGCCTCCGGGGTCTTCGACCTGGCGGACGAGATCCACGGCGCCCGGGGAACGAAGCCCATTTACGCCGTTTCGAATGAGGCCGCCTATTCCGCCGCCTACGCGATCGCCTCCGCGGCGGACAGGGTCTTCGTCTCGAGGACGGCGGGAGTCGGATCCATCGGAGTCATCGCCATGCACGTGGACCAGACGGCCTTCGATGAGAAGCGGGGCCTCAAGTACACCACTTTTTACGCCGGCGCGAGGAAGAACGACTTCAATCCCCATGAGCCTCTATCCGAGACGGCCCGGAAGATCGCCCAGACAGGGGTGAACAACCTCTATGAGATCTTCGTGGCGGCAGTCGCCCGGAACCGAGGGCTCAAGGAAGACGACATCCGGGGCACCGAGGCGGGGATCCTTGTCGGAGAAGAGGCGGTCAAGGTGGGGCTCGCTGATGAAACCCTTTCCTGGGAACAGGTGATCCAAAGAATTGGAGAGCAACTCAATGACTTTCAAGGAGGAAAACAGATGAAGACGTTCAAAGAGAAGCTGGAAGCCCTTCTCAAGGAGCATCCCGAATCGGAAACCGGGCCGGCCCTGGCGGAGATGGGGTTTGTCAGGAAGGTCGAGGGGGCAGAGGTCCTCACCCGGGACCAGGTGGAGAAGATCAAGGCCGACGCCAGGGCGGAGGCCATCACGGAGCACACGGAACAGGCCGTCTCCGTCGCCGAGATGTGCGGACTCTCCGATACGTCCCACCTTCTCCCCTCCCTCCTCAAGGACAACGTTCCCCCGGAGGAGGCGAAGAAGCGGATCCTGACGGAGAAAGCCAAGATGTCCGACGGGAACGCCGTCCGGACCACCGTCGGCGCCCTTTCCACCGGGGAGGTCAACCCGCTCGTGAAGAACGCGGAGAAACGGGCCGCGGTCTACCGGGTGAAGTAGCAGCGAGACCGCTGAAAAACGGATTTTCGTTTTTGAAAGGAGAGAAGCCATGAGCAGCCAGAACCAGGGAAACACCCTCCAGGACATCCTGAAGTGGGAGGAGGAGAACAGGCACTCCCGGGAGATCGTGACCGTCCTTTCCGGGCAGAACCTCTCCATGGGCGAGGTCATCGGGAAGGTCACGAAGAGCTTCCCCGTGGAGGGAGCGGCGGTCACGGGAAACATCGGACAGGGGACCGTGACGGGGGTCTCCGGGGGGAAGGACGCCAAGCTCGGAGTCTACACCCTGGAGTGCGTCGCCACGGCAGAAAACGGCGGGACCTTCAAGGTCACCGCCCCGGACGGCGACGCCCTCCCCGACGCCGTGGTCGGTACCGCCTACGCGAACGAGCAGATCAACTTCACCATCAACGACGGGGATCCCGACTTCTCCCTGGGCGACAAGTTCACCATCGAGGTCACCGCCGGATCCGGGAAGGTAACGGCGATCGACCTGGACGGCGTCGACGGGAGCCGGGACGCCTATGGGTTCGTCATCGCCGATTACGACGCCTCCCTGGGCGACGTGGATGGGGTGGCCGTCGTGAGGAACGCGATCATCGTCCCCGACGATCTCGTCTGGCCGGATGGCGCCACGACGGACCAGAAGGCCCAGGCCCTGGCGGAGCTGAAGGCGAAGGGGATCGTCACCCGGAGCGAAGCGTAACGGCACAGAAAATCTTCACCATACAGGAGGAACGAAAGCCATGATGATCAATCCCTTTGCAACCGACGCCTTCAACATGGTCTCCCTGACGAAGGCGATCATCATCCTTCCCAACAACTACGGCAGGATGAGAGAGCTCAACCTCTTCCCCGGGAGAGGCGTCCGCAGCCGGAACATCCTCGTCGAGGAGAAGAACGGGGTCCTCAACCTCCTCCCCACCCTGCCCCCGGGATCTCCCGGAACGCAGAACAAGATGGGGAAACGGACCGTCCGGTCCTTCACCATCCCCCACATCCCCCTGGAGGACGTGATCCTTCCCGAGGAGTACGACGGCATCCGGGCCTTCGGGTCCGAGTCAGAGATGGAGACCCTCGCCGCCATCATGAATGACCATCTCCAGACCATCCGGAACAAGTTTGCCATCACCCTGGAGCACCTCCGGATGGGCGCCCTCAAGGGGATCATCCTCGACGCCGACGGATCCACCCTCTACAACCTCTACACCGAGTTCGGGATCAGCCCGAAGACGGTCAGCTTCGCGCTGAGCTCCGGGACGACGAACGTCGCCGGCAAGTGCCGGGAGGTCCTGCGCCACGTCGAGGACAACCTCAGGGGGGAAGTGATGACCGAGGTCAGATGCCTCGTCTCCGCCTCCTTCTTCGACGCCCTCATCATCCACGAGAAGGTGAAGGAGGTCTTCCTGAATCACTCCGCGGCGGTCACCTACCTGGGCGGGGATCCCCGGAAGGAGTTCCGTTTCGGCGGGCTCGTCTTCGAGGAGTACCGCGGCCAGGCCACGGACGCCGAGGGAACCACCCGGAAGTTCATCGCAGACGACGAGGGGCACTGCTTCCCCGCGGGAACCATGAGCGCCTTCGAGACCCTCTACGCCCCTGCGGACTTCCTGGAGACGGCGAACACGATCGGCCAGGAGCTCTACGCGAAGCAGGAGGCCCGGAAGTTCAACCGGGGGGTGGATCTCCACGCCCAGATGAACCCTCTGCCCTTGTGCTACCGGCCGGGGATCCTGGTCAAGGTGACGAAGGGCTGAGGGTGACCCCATGGCCGACGTCTTCACCGACGCCCTGAGGGCGGCTTTTGAAAAACTCTCCGGCATCGATCCGGATCTCCGGGACGCGGTTTACCGGCCGAATCCTGGGGATCCGGTCTCTCTCAAGATCCATGTCCGGAAGGAACAGCAGTTCCAGCCGGACGGGTTCACCGCCGAGGTCCAGGCCCTGGCGACGACGGTGGAGGCGATCCTGGCGGACCTGGGGAAGGAGCCGGAGCGGGGGGAGACCTTCGAGACGCCCGGGGAAACCTTCACCGTGAAACAGGTCCTCTCCAATGACGGAAAGACCGCGAAGGTGGTCGTCTTATGAGCCTGACGATCCGGGAGAAGATCATCCGGCAGTTCATGGCGAGGCTGCCCGTCATCGCCGTTTCGAACGGCTACGGGACGGACATCGGGGCAAGGGTGATCCGGGCCAGGCGTTCGATAGACGACAAGGAGCTTCCCACATCCGTCCTGTGGCCCGGGCCGGAGACGGCAAAGGAGATTTACGGGACTACCCAGTGCTCCATGACGATCCGGGTGGAGGGTTTGGCCATCTTTGGATCAGAGAACCCGTCGGAAGTCTCGGAGCGGATCCTGGGGGACCTGATCCGGTGCGTCATGTCGAGGACCTGGACCCGAGATCCGGAGCTCGTCACCGGCATCTCCTACACGGGAGGGGGAGCGGAGACTTATCCGGAGGAAGGGGAGATCGCCGTGGGGTCCTTCGCAGAGTTCCTGGTCACCTACGAAATGAACCTCGGATCTCCCGAATTTGAGCCCTCGGGTGAGATTCAGGAGACAGTGGGGCTCTCCGGATCCGGGGAAATCGAAGAATAAACCTTTTTGCAGGAGGAATAAACCATGCCTACCGCGAAGAACTCCAAGCTTCAGATCGAGGGCGGGAGGACGCTTCACGCCTTCGCCGCCATGACCGACTCGGGGGACCGGACGGTCTTCACCATCCCCGGGGGATCCGTCTTCTCCGGGAAGAGCGGTTTCGCCCCCGACGTCCGGCCCGACGGGATCGTCTCCGGGAGGAATCTTCTTTCCCCCCACGGGGACAACAACAAGGTGAACATCGCCGGCTTCACCTGCTACCTCGCCGGGGTCCTGACGACCATCGCGGCAACCACCGGGACAATCACCCGGCCGGCCACGGACGTGGCCAAGGTCAACTCCATCACCATCGATGACGAGGGAGCCATTGAGGTTGTTGCCGGGACGGACGGATCCGGATCCGCCTTCTCGGAGGAACGGGGAGCGGCCGGGGGGCCTCCCTTCATCCCCGTGGGCTCCATCGAGATCGGCCAGGTCCGGGTGGCGGCTTCCGCCGACGGCGCCATCCTCTCCTCGGAGATCTTCCAGAACGACGGGGATCATGTGGAGCGGTTCAACTACCCCATCTTCTCGGTCAAGAATCTCGGGGAAGGCCTGAAGGCTGTCTCCGCGGCGAAGAAGAACGCCTTCGTGGAGTTCGCCTCCGCCCTTCCCGCGATCCACACGGGGAGCCTGGCGAAGGGAATCTACGTCCAGTTTTACGCTCCGGTCTTCCAGGACCTGGGGAGGGTCTTCGACTTCGTTCCCGTGGAAACCTCCCACGGGGTCTCCTCGAAAGAGTACTACCGGGGCTCTGTCGCCTCTGTCACGGAGAGCATCGGCCAGGGATCCTTCACCGCCCTCCTGGACGACGCCATCCAGGATCTCATCGTTTCCGAGAAGAACGAGGTCCTCACGCTCAAGTACTTTTCCGACCAGAACCGGTCCCCGTACATCCTCACCCAGGGAAGGCTCGGGATCAAGCGCTCCTTCCCGGCCGGGGACCAGATCCAGGCCGCGGTAACCGTCTCGGCCGAGGAAGCCAGCGTCGAGTTCTCGGGATAAGGAGAAAGCCTCATGCCTTTTGACATCGACAAGTTTCAGTCTGCGACCTTCAAGTTCCGGGAGGAGGAGATCCCCCTCCCGGAGCTGAAGGACTTTTTCAGTGAAGGGGAAAAACCAGTCTGGCGGGTCCGGAACCTCACCGGCATGGAGATCTTCGTCGTCAACGAGGCCATGGAGCGCAACTCCAGGAAGAACGAGGCCATCGAGGCGATCATGTCCGGAGAGAGGAAGGAGCGGGTGGAGGCCATGAAGGAGATCGCCATGACGCTCCCGGGAATGACCCCCACCGAGTACGTCCGGCGCCTGGAGACCCTCTGCCTCGGATCGGTGGAGCCGAAGGTGACGAAGGAGATCGCCGTCAAGATCGCGGAGAACTTCGGGAACGTCTTCACGCACCTGTCAAACCGGATCCTGATCCTCACGAGCCAGGGGGCGGAGCCGGGAAAATAGCGAGCCTGTGGCGGAGGCCCGACGTCCAGGCGGCCCTCGCCCTCTGTTATCACCACAGGCGCTTTCTCTTCGAGGCGAGGGCGGATCTTTTCCCCCAGGGGTTCCTGACGAACCTGGAAGTGGAGCTCTGGGGGAAGTATTTCGAGACCTTGAATCACAGGAGGGACGGATGGAGATCATGACTTGGGTGGGAATCTTCGCGGGAGCCCTGATCGTTGTGTTTCTTCTCGGCTGCATCGTCGGACATATGCTGAGAAGGCTGGAATTTCACCGGCCCCCCGGGGAGGAGAACGACCGGCGCCTGGAGCTCGATCTTCAGGAGAAGCTGACGGAACAACAGATCAAGCTCGACGAACTCAAGGCCGTCGCTTTGTCCCGGGGAGATGCCCTCATCACCATCAACGGTTCCGGGCTTGAGCCCCATTTGGAAGATCTCATCAGGATTTTACTCGAACCATCCCTGCTCCAAATGCGGAAAATCCTGGAATCAATCAAGGTCAGGAGGGGATAAGCCATGGCCGCAACCGTTTCGTGGGTGGAAGTCTTCGCGGGGGTCCTGGCCGTCGTCAGTCTTTTCGCCCTGACAGTGGGCTACCTCCTGAAAAAGCTGGATGACAAGGTTTCCCGGGACACCTTCCAGGAATACTGCCGGCGGATAGACGACCACCTGGTTTCCGGAAATAGCCGGTTTCAGAACCTCGAACAGCTGATGAAGGACAACCAGGACACCATGAACGAGCTGTGTCGCCAGCTCCAGGGGGTCAAGACGATCCTCGGGATGATCGCCCGGAAGTACGGGGTGGAGCTCACCCGGGAGGGGGATCCGAAGCTATGAACACCTACTCCCGAGCTATGAATTTTTACTCCCGCCGTTCCGAGGAACGGCTTTCAACTTGCCACTCCGATATTCAGAAGGTTTTCCGGGAAGTCTTGAAGATTGTCGATCACAGCATCATCTGGGGTCACCGCGGCAAAGCGGATCAGGATGCGGCTTTCGCCTCCGGCGCATCGGAAAAGAAGTGGCCGGAAAGCAAACACAATGCGGAGCCTTCACTGGCTGTCGATGCCCGTCCCTACCCTTACGACAAGAAGGACTTTGAAAGCATGTGCCTGTTCGCCGGTGTCGTTCTCGGGGTGGCGAAGTGCTTGAACGTCCGTATCCGGTGGGGAGGAGACTGGAACAAGAACTACAGTACAAGGGACGAAAAATTCAGGGATTATTGGCATTTTGAACTGATCGAAACCTAAAAACCACAGGAGGTTTGCCATGACGATTGAAGAAAGACTGGCCGCCCTTGAAAGCAAGGTGGAGGCCCTGGAGAAGAGGCTGTCCCCGGCGGGGTCCCTGGAATCCGGGAAGAAGCTGTTCGATGACGGCAAAGGGACCGCGTCCGAATGGACCCCGGCCATTCCGAACGGACCCGATGAAATCCCCCGCGTTGGGGATATTGCCGCCGGAAAACTCGCATGCATCGAAAAACCGGACGGCAAAAGGCTCTGGGTGGCAATCAAGGGGCCGGATTCTTCCGGAAGGATCATTTATTCCGAAGTTGTCCCGGGTGACGCGGAACACTGCAAGCACGTTCCGGGAACCTTCGCGCTTTCCGGATCCTGGTTCGGCGTTCCCGCCGGCACGAAATTCATCACCAAGGCCCTGAATCCCTGGTACCTGGAGAAACGCCCGGCATCGGGCTGTGTTCCCGTGGAAAACTCCTGGGATCTCAGGAAAAAGGAGTAACGATTCATCAACCCCGGGGGTCCTTGCGGCCCCCGGACGATAAGGAAAAATATTATGTTTCCGATTCTTGATGTCATCACTACCTTGGGTGGTTTGATTGTCCCTCCTGCCTTCAATTTCATTACGAAGAAATTCGTCAAGGAAGAGAACGACACGCCGGAAAGGACCATCGGGGCATTGGCGACAACGAACCCGGAAACGGTTCCGGCCTACGTCGAGGCCCTGTGCAAGTATCTCAACGCCCAGGGGATCTACTTCAACCGGGATGTGGTGGGCGAGGTGAGCCTGTGGATCCGCAACCTTCGGGCGGCGATCCGTCCGATGTCGGTCATCTGTTCCCTGGGAATCCTGGGGGTCATGGCAGGCGCGACCCTCTTCGGGGGATACACGCCCCCTTCCCAGGAAGCCGCCGACCTCCTGACGGGGATCCGGCTCTCCTGCGAGGGCGTTTCCTCTTCGTGGATGGGTAGCCGCCTGTCCCTGAAGAACTGATTCAAATCGGATTCCCTGCGGGATCCGGATGACAAACGGGAAGATGTGGCATGGCCAACACGCAGCGCGTCGTCGACATCATCTTCAACGGCATCGACAACGTTTCCGAAATGAGCGGGAAGATCGGATCTAATCTTTCCCGAGTCGGAGTCGTCATCGAGGACATCGCCCATCCTTTCGCGGTCCTGGGGGAAGACATCCTCAAGGTGGAGGCGGCCATCGGCGCCCTGGCCTTGGGAGGCCTGGCCTACGCCATCACCAAAGCCATCGATTTCGAAGCCGCCTCCGCGGACCTGAACAAGGTTCTGGGAGAAGAATCCGACAGGCTCGGCGAGGCCCAGGACAAGGCCCTGGAGCTCTCCCAGGCCTACGGGGTGAGCAGCTCCGAGGTCCTGGCGTCCATGGCCAACTTCAAGCAGGCCGGGTTCAGCCTCTCCGACGCCATGACCCTGACAAAGGCTTCCCTGGATCTCGTCATCGCCGGGGACCTGGACGCCGCCGAGGCAAGCGAGATCCTGGTTTCCTCACTCAAGGGGTTCAAGGCGCCGGCCGAGGATTCCATCCGCCTCACGGACATTCTGAATGAAGTCTCCAACAACTACGCCACGAACGTCCGGGAGCTCGGAGTCGGCCTGGCGACTCTTTCCCCCATCGCCCGGACCATGGGCTTCTCCTTCGAGGAGACCGCGGGGATCCTGACCCCCGTGATCGAGGTCTTCCGGTCCGGGGATGAAGCGGCCGTCGCCCTGAAGACCGGTCTCCTGAAACTCCTGGACGACTCGAAGCCGGTCCAGGACGCCCTGGCATCCATCGGCGTTTCCCAGAAGGATGCCAACGGTCAGCTCCGGTCCGGTAAGGAGATCCTCTACGATGTCGCAGCCGCTTTCCAGCACATAGACCAGAACCAGAAGCTCTTTGTCGCCTCTCAGCTTGTCGGGATCCATCAGGCCGGGAGGATGGTCGAGGTCTTCGACGGTCTTTCGAGGACAACGGAAGTCACGGCCACGGCCATGAAAGCGGCCGGATCCGCGGCGAACGAGGTCCGGGTAAGGCTGGAGACGGCGGAAGTTTCCGTCAACCGGTTCAAGGCGGGGTTCGAAAACCTCGGGATCGCCATCGGTCTGGAATTCCTGGAGGCGACGAAGGAGGCCGTCCGGGGCGGGACCGCCATCGAAGAGACCCTACAGGATCTCGTGAAGGACGGCACGTTCTCCCCGGTCTTCGACCGGCTGAGGTCCTACGGGGTCGAGTTCGGGGACATCCTCGAAGGGATCGCCGCGGCCATGCCGGAAGCCTTCGAGAAGGTCGAGTTCGAGGGTCTCCTTACTTCCCTGGACAACCTGAAAGGGTCCTTCAAGGGGACCTTCCAGGCGATCTTCGGCGATCTGGACCTGACGAAACCGGAGGACCTGGCGCAGGCCATCCAGAAGGTCGTCGACACGATAACGACCCTGACCAACATCACCGGCGGGATCATTGACCGGATAAACCCGCTGATCGAGATGTTCGTCAACTGGACGGGCAAGGTCAACGACTGGGACACGGAATCCCAGAAGGCTTTCGGGAACCGGCTCGCCGACGCGATGATCATCGAGAAGTTCGGGGGGATTGTCGGCTCCGTCCTCATCGGCCTTACCGGGGACGCGAAAGAAACCCATGAGGCAATGCAGGCCATGGAGATCATGGGGGATCCCTTTGCAAAAGTGACTTTCGGGGCCGAGGACGCCGCCGACGCCATCGGGGAGATTCCCGGGGAAGTGGACGCCCTGAAAGGATCCCTGGCGGACGTGGGGACCGTGGACATCGTGGATTCCACGGCCACGGAGACGGACCTGGACGAAGTGTACCGGATGATGGTCGCAACCGCGGGGCAGATCACTTCAGATCTGAAGGCAAGCGGCGGGGCGAAGGTCCCGGCAACGGTGGATGAAGCTTCCGTTACCCAGGTGAAGAAAACCCTTGATGAGAAGATCCCGAAGGAGCGCAAGGTCGAGATCGATCTGGAAAAGGAGAGGATCAAGGCCCAGGCGGAGATCATCACGGCTTCCATCGAGGCGGAGACGGAAAAGTGGAAGTCGATGTTCGAGTCCGTGAACACCGGCATCGAGAGCACGGGAGAAGTGCTCACTTCTTTCTGGGAGACCCTCGCCGGCGGGAACCTGGACATCGGACAGACGATGGAGATGGAGCGGTACATCGAGGAGGAGAACGACCGGCGGCGCCAGGAGTTCGATCTTCAGAAGAAGCTGACGGAACAGCAGATCGATCTCAACAAGCTCAAGATCGACGCGCTTTCCCGGGGAGACGCCCTCATCACCATTGACGGATCCGGGCTCCAGCCCCACCTGGAAGGGTTCATGTGGGAGGTCCTGGAGTCGATACAGGTCCGGGCGAACGCCACGGGAGCGGAGTTCCTCCTGGGGATTTAGAGAATGGCTGAGATGATCGGCATAGCGGCGGCGATGCAGGACGGGATCGGGGGAATCACCTTTCCCATCCTTGCGGAGTCCCGGATCCTCGGGGGGTCCCGGAGGGTCTCGAGGACCCAGACCCTGGACGGGGGATGCGTCATCAACGACGGCGGGTTCTCCCATGGGGACCGGACCCTGCAGATCGTCACCCCCTACGAGGAGAACCGCTGGAACGTGCTGTGGAACCTGACCCGGAACCATGCCCAGGTCACGGTATCGACCCGGGAGGGCCTCTTCCTGGGGACCATCGAGAACCTTGATGAGGAGGACAGGAAGATCCGGATCCGGGTCCTTTTGAAGGAAAAACTCTCGCCATAAAAGGAGACCGTCATGGAACATCAGCTGAAAATCGGGATGACTGCCGGTGTGGATTTCACTGCAAAAAAGGGCTTCCTCATCGCACTTCTCATGCAGTCCCTCTGGGACGTCGAGTGCTACGGCCCGGACGGGAAGCTCAAGTGGGTGAGCCTGGAGAACCCGAACGTGATGACGAACGAGGGCCTGAATCATCTTCTCGACGTTCTCCTTCACGGATCCACTCAGATCACGGACTGGTACGTGATTCCCTTCGAGAACGACTACACCCCCCTGGCGACAAACACCTACGCCTTCCCGGGGATCACCGAGTGCACCGCCTACAACGAGACGGACCGCGTGGCCTTCAACGAGGCGGCGGCCTCCGGCCAGTCCGTCACCAACTCGGCGAACAAGGCCACGTTCAATATGAACGCCACGAAGACCGTCTACGGGGCCGCCCTGGTCGGTGGAGGTTCGGCGGCGGATACCAAGGGGGACACGGCCGGCGGCGGGATCCTCCTTTGCGCGGCGAAGTTCTCCGCCTCCAAGCCCTGCGAGTCCGGGGACACCCTGAAGATCACCGCCACCGTTTCGGCCCAGAACGTGACGTAAGGGGAGGAATGACCCATGGCCACGGGAAAGATCTCCATCACCGAGGGAAGCGACAAAAACATCGCTTCCCACAGCTTCACCGAGGACGCGGAGACCAAGCACGTCGAGCGGGTAGCCCCCGGCGCCGGGGTCCTCACCGTCCCGGGGACGCCCCAGGTCTCGGAGCAGTCTTCCACCGGGACCTATCCGGCATCGGCCATCGACATCACCGGCAAGGCGTCGATCGTCATCAAGACGACGCTCTCCGTGGATTCCGACACCTGCAAGGTGAAACTCCGCTTCTACGATTCCGCGGGAACCTTCATCGGGATCTCGGCTGAAACCTCCATCGGAAACACCGCGGTGGCGGACGGGGCGAGATACATGGGCGCGGCGATCCTAGTCGACAACCGGTTTCTCGGGGCTTCCGGCCTGAAAATCGACATCACCGAGGCGCCGGCATCCGGAAACGTCTCCTTTGCCGTTTCGGGGGTGTAACCATGGACATTGTTCGTTCCCTTTCGGATCTTATCTCTGTCATGCCTGCAATCGTCCGGGATAGCGGTCTTTTCAGAGTGGACGCCAGCGCGGATGATGGTCAATATGCCGTGAACTGGGGAACGTTCAACGCCGCCGGGACGCAGGACCGGGCCGGAAAGCAATCCAACGGGGACACACATGACTCAATATTCCGTTTTTCCAACTGCACGATCCCGGCAAAGGCCAAAATCGTTTCGGCATCGATTGAATTGTGCCAGGTTCAAACGGTTTCCGGGAAAGATATCAACCTGACAATTGTCGGAAATGATGCGGACAATGCCGTGGCGCCGACAAACGCATCGGAATACCAGAATCTTGTGCTGACGGCAGCGACGGTGGCATGGGAGCTTGAAGCCATCACCGCAACAGGTTTTCTCAAATCACCGGACATCACGAGCATCATCCAGGAAATCGTGGACCGTGCGGGGTGGGCAAGTGGAAACGCCGTCCAGATCCTTGTGAAGAACAACAACTCCGGTCCGGGCGGCTATCTTCTGTCCTACACCTATAACCAGGGGGCCTCATACGGCGCGAAGCTGAACGTGGAATACGATTACGTCCCCTAAGGATTCCCCATGCCTGTCTGGAAATTTTCTCAAGGCGCAGCAGGGCAAGCCGGAGAGATCGGGGCAACCGCCGGTCTCTCCGTTTCGTTTGAGGCGGACAGTCCCCACAGGGAAATCGCCCAGGCCGCCGGCCTGTCGGCCTCATTCTGGGTCGAGCAGACGGACTACGGGATCGGCGCAGGGGTTGCCCTGGACGTCTCCTTCGACGCCCTCCAACTGATCGGGGACCTGGAAGCCGGGGCCGGCCTCTCTCTTGAAGCCGATGCCGAGGCGGAGTTCCTGTCCTCGATCGACGTCACCATGGGCTTCCAGGCTTCCATGGAGGCCATCTCCCTGGCCGATTCCATTCCCCAGGGGATAGGAATCCAAGGAGCTTTCCAGGGCAATCTGGAGGCCTCCAGGGAAAATGAAATCCCCTTCGGCATCAACGCATCCTTCGACGGCTTCAACTGGACCGAGTTCCTCCGGCTCTACGGGGACCAGGCGGTCAAGCGGTACTTCCTCACCCTGACCGGCGCCGAGGACGGCCTCGAGGACATCGTGATCCCCATCGCCTCCTTCCAAACCCGGATCCGGAACCAGGAACCCTCCTTCCTTTCCGTCTCCATCCCCGGGGCGGCCCAGGCGGACGCCATCAGCGACCGCCCGAACGGGCAGATAGTCATCGACATGGCCTACATCGTCTCCGGGGTCGAGATGCACCGGGAGGAGATCGTCCGGGCGGACCTGGAGACGATCGATATTCACGAAGGGGGAACGAACAGTTCCGTTGTCCTTTCCGGCCACAAGACCATCGACTGGGGATCCCCCAAGACAGTTCCCATCTCCGGGGTTTCCTATCGGAGGACGTATAACGGGATCACCAGGCTTAGGACGTCGGTTCCGGATCTTTACCTCAAGCCCGGGGATTTTGCCTCCTATGACGGCGACACCGTGACGGTGGAGCAGATCTCCATCTTCGTGGGGCCTTCCATGAGCATGATGGAGCTGGCGGGACAGTAACGGGACGTAGCACGGTGTAACATGGGAAAGGGGATCATCAAGGGCGGAGGAACCGACGGGCAGTATTCCCTCGAGGTGGTCCTGGACACCTCCAGGATCCAGGCGGAGATCGCCCGGCTCACGGGGCGAATCGCCCGGGTCCAGTCCATGATGGCCGGCATGGAGGACGGGAAACGGAAAAGCTACTACCGGCTCCTCCTTGCTTCCCTCGAAAGAAAGATAGCCTACTTGCAGAACCACAGGCCGGAGAATCCCGTCCTCTCCGCCTGGTGTGCCGACCTGACGGAGGACCTCTCCGGGGACGTGGGAACCATCGAAGTCCCGGGAGAGCGGGGAACCGTCCTCATCCGGCCGGGTCACAACGGCGGCGCCGCCTACTCCCAGGGGCGGGACGGGATCCTGGTCCCGGTTTCCTCCATCTCGCCGGCGGCCGCCTTTTACAACCTGGCCATGAAACCGGGCTGGCAGAAGTGGATGCCCACTTACCGGTTTGGAACCATCATTTCCATTGATGGAGATCTCTGCTCCGTCTCCTTGGAAAGCGCCTCGAACAGCGAGACCGGTCTTGGGATAAACCAGGCCGGAAGCCTCTCCGGGGTCCCCATCTCTTACATGTACTGCAACGGTTCCGCTTTCGCGGTAGGCGATAAAGTGGTTATCGAATTCCAGGGAAGCTGGGCGAATCCCAGGGTGATCGGCTTCAGGAACAACCCCAAGCCCTGCTGCGCAATTTATGAAACCTTCGCCGGGGACCAGTTCAAATACGGCGAATGGTCCGTAGTGGCAAATTGGGATCCCGGGGATGATCCCGAGTATTATTTCTCGGACGAAACCCTCCATTTTTTGCTTCATTCGGATGAGGCTGTTCAGATCATCTTCCCCGGGACGGGGATCATCAAGAACAATCCGATCCTCCGGTGGAACATCGACTGCAACGATGCCGGCTGGTCTTGCGACCATGGGATCTCCAGGGTCTGGGTCCGGATCACCGTGGGACTTGTGGTCCATACTTTCGTTGTTTACATGAACCCCCTCGGGATGTCGGAAGGGTATCCCTCCAGTCCCCCTGGTTTCACTGCGGAGACTGTGGGAAAGGGGGTTATCGAAATCGACCTGAGGGAACGGTTTTCCGAGGACGAGGTTTTCTCAAACATCTACATCGACCTGTCGAACCAGGACACGGACGGGGATCTCCTGATAGGTGCCATAGGCTTTCTGACTCTCTGCCCGAAGTAGCCTTAAAATGCCCCCCATATAAACCTTCAGGCCCCGCCGGATTTGGCCCTGTAAAAGGCAAATTTCGCGGTCTGCAAAAGCCCATCCACAAAAGTTTTCCGGCGGGTCGAAAAGGTACCCTGTCCAAACGCCCATCATCACAAGTTATTTGAGACACGCTGCAAACGCCCTGATATCAAGGTTTCCGAGGCCGTTTGCAAAGGCTCACCATCATTAAGTCACGGGCTGGCCTTTTTGAAACTCGAATTCGGGGATTGAAAAAAGGCGATTTGAGGCACGATCTTCGCCTGTTAGGTATGGAAGTTCAGACCTCAGGGCTAGAGCTGGATGTTCTTTTCCAAGGGTGGTACTTTTTTTGATAAGGGGAGCTATACGGGAGCCAAGCAAAAAATTAGGGGTCAGACACCCTGTCTAACCCCTTGATTTCCTTGGTGCCCCCGGTGTGACTCGAACACACGGCACACGGATTAGGAATCCGTTGCTCTATCCGCCTGAGCTACGGGGGCGTTTTATGAATCCAAAGAGAAAGTTATCTATCA
>Ga0209604_1000280_pt1 | contig 49215 bp, 41 predicted proteins | sample AD_UKC097_MetaG_FD_184405 | JGI IMG/M metagenome (GOLD analysis project Ga0209604, IMG submission 184405) | Active sludge microbial communities of municipal wastewater-treating anaerobic digesters from USA - AD_UKC097_MetaG (SPAdes) (version 2) | ecosystem: Engineered > Bioreactor > Anaerobic >...
CCCGGCGCCGGTGCCGGGCGTAGCCGTGGAGAGGGCCCCGGCCGTCCAGCTCCCCGCCGAGCCCGCGGGCTGGCAGGGGTCGTTGCGCCGGACGCTCTGGAACGTCGCCGGGAGCGCGATCGTCGGACCGTCGACGATGACGCCGGAGGCGTTCTTCAGCGTGTACGTCTCTCCGCCGTTGATCATCGGGATCGTCTCGCCGGAATTCAGGTAGACGACGTCAGGCCCAAGGGTGACGCCCCAGGCCGTCTCGAACGCCGTCTTCTCCACGTTGCGCCCGATCACGACGTAGCCGCCCGCCGGGACGGTCGTCCCCGCGGGCAGCGTGTAGGTCTGGGTCGAGTTCGCCTGGACGAGCTGCCAGCCGCCGATGTCGAGCGTCGTGGCGACGGCCGCCGTCGTCACCGTCCCGTCCGAGGACCACGCCGGCCCGTTCCCGCAGGGGTCCGTCGAGCCGGCACGGAAGTGGTACTCCGTCGAGGGCGAAAGGCCGGTCACCGTGAGCGAGTGCGCGGTGACGGGCGTGGCGTCGTACGCCGAGGAGCCGTAGCCGGCCGTGAGGCCGTACTCGAGGCGGCTGTCCGACGGCTCGTCGGTGGTCCAGGCGACGGTGAAGGACGACGAGACGGCCGACGAGGCCGAAGGCCCGGCCGTCAGGACCGGCGCGAGGCCGTCGTCGGCCCGGTCGGCGGCGGAGATCGACGTGTTGCCGGTGCTCGTCTCGGCCTCGTGATTGAAGGCCTCGACGGCGTAGGCGTACGAGACGCCGGTCGTCCCGGACGTGTCCGTGCACGAGGTCGCGGATGCGGTCAGGGGGCCCGCGCAGCCGCCAGAGGTGATCGCAGAGCCATCCCGGAGGACGTGGAACCCGCGATCACAGCCGGCCGTGCAGTCGTCGTTCCAGGAGGACGGGGCGTTCCACGTCACCCCGACGCCGCCAGTCGCACAGAGGTTCGGGTCCGTCGCCGACTGGATTCCGGAGAAGACGATGCCCGGGTTGCCGCCGCAGATCCCCTGGAAGACGCACTCCACCCACTCCGGGTGGTCGACGAATGGGTTCCGGTTCCCCTGGAAGGACGCGATGACGTCGTTCCGCGCCCGCTCGTCGTCGTCGACGGGGTCCGCGAGGTGCCACTGGAGGAGGACCGTGAGGCGGCCCATGTAGGCGGTGCCCCCGGAGGTCCCGGTGATCTGCGAGAGGTTGTCGGTGAGGATCAGCTGCGGCTCGGACTTCCCGTTGATGGCGTGAGTGCCCCCCTCGTACCGGACGTCCATGTAGAGCTGCGCCCGGGCGAGATCGCCGCGGCGATGGTTCCAGACCTCGTAGATCCGGCTCGACGGGGAGGACCAGTTGGAGTTGCCCGGGTACGTCCCGCTACCGCCGCCGAACCCGTAGTTGAGATCGGTCTCGTCCTCCGCGCAGCCGCTGTTGCACGTCCCGAACGGGTCGTTCCCGCGGTTCCCGTTGTATTCCGTGTTCGTCGCGAACAGATGGTGGCAGTCGGTGTACGGTACATCCCCGTTGCTCGGGAAGCCGTACGAGTTCGGCCACGAGTGCTCGCGGTTGTAGATCCCCGTCCCCCCGGCGATCTTGGTGTAGCGAGCGTTCTTGTACTTGTCCAGGATCATCCCCGCGTCGACCGGGTCCTGCTCGGCCAGGTTCAGGATGTCCCAGGTGTCGGTGGTGTCGGCGGTGTACGGAAACCAGATGTGGTTCTCGATCGCAGCGTGGATCGTCGACCTCAGGGCCGCCTGGCTCGAGGCGTCGACCCCCGCGTAGTAGTCCTCGAGGTGGACGCGCGTGACCGAAGCCGGCGTGTTCCAGGCCTCCCCCGAGACGAGCGTCCCCGAGAAGCCGGGGAGCCCGGCTCCGTCGAAGTCGTTCCGCTTCCAGTCCGTCACGGAGTTCGTGTCGACGTAGTACGGGAAGCGCGACGCACCGCCCGGGGCCGTCGCGTTTCCGTCGAAGCCCGGCCCGAGGACGGGGGCCGTGTACGTCCTGGCGCCCGCCGTACCGTCGGAGAACGCCACGCCGTCCTGAATCGAGGACCACGGGTTCGCGTCGAGGACTCCGTCGTTTCCGGAGTCCAGATCGTCACCGACCAAGCCCGTGAATCCCGAGACGAGAAGGACCGTGAACACCGGGCTCTCGAGAAGCGGGGTGAGGCTTCCCGAGGACCAGAACCCGGCGCCGTTCGCCGTTCCGGGCGTCACGACGTTCAGGATCTGTCCCGGGTTCGAGCTCCCGTCGAGAACGACGACCCGGAACGAAGAGAGGTCCGCCGACGGGTCCGCCCAGAGCTCGACGTACTCGTGCGTGTCCGGGCTGCCGACGTGGTCGAAGACGACCTCCGTGATCTTCTGCCCCGCCGCCGGTCCGGCGAGGACGGCGGCGATTGCGAACGCGAGGGTCGCGCGAAGAGCGGTGAATCGCGGGACGGTCGAAAGTCCCGAGGAACGTCGTTCGGTTGTCCTGGGCATGGGTCGTTACCTCGCACGGGCCGGGAAGGCCAAAGAGGAGATTCTAGTCCCTTCCACTGCTCCGGGAGCACTGCGAAGGTCGCCTGTTCCGTCGCGAGGGTCCCGGGCCCGCTCCCGGTCCCCCGGAAAGCGCCTCACCCGGGCAGCCTGGACCCGCACGGCGACCCCTCCGGCGCACGTCGCGTTCGAAGCGGCTTCTCTTCCGCGCGCCGGTGACGCCCCTCACGCGACCGCCTCCTGAGACGCTGTCAATTCGCCGAATGTCGTAATCTGAGCGATGCCGCGACAGTCACGGCGCGAGGGGCTTCCCGACGAATGCGGCGGAGGTGATCCATGGCGCAGCTCTCACGTTCGGCTCGATCCGTGCGAGTGGGCAGAGTCTTCGCTGTGCTCGCGGCCATCGCGGGCTTCGTCTCGTCGGAGGCCCGCGCGACGGTGCAGCCGACCGGGTCGATGGCGGGGCCGCGGTCGGAGCACACGGCGACGTTCCTCGGCACCGGGAAGGTGCTCGTCGCGGGAGGGGCGGACTCGACGGGCCGTCTCGCGACGGCGGAGCTGTACGACCCGGCGACGGGGTCGTTCGCGGCGACGGCGTCGATGCCAGAGGAGCGGCACGGGCACACGGCGACGATGCTGCCGACCGGCAAGATCCTGGTGGCCGGCGGGAACGGCGACGCGGGAGCGCTCGCGACGTGCCGGCTCTACGACCCGCGGACGGGAACGTGGACGTCGACGGGGTCGATGGCGACGGCGCGACGGGAGCACACGGCGACGCTGCTCGCGAACGGCAAGGTCCTCGTGGCCGGCGGGCAGAACGGCACGGCGCCTGGCTACACCGCGCTGGCGAGCGCGGAGCTTTACGACCCGGCGCTCGGGACGTGGACGGCGACGGGGGCTCTCGGGAGCGCGCGGGCCGGGCACGCGGCGGCGCTGCTCGCGGACGGGAAGGTCCTCGTGGCGGGCGGGCAGACGAGGTGGATCCCGCTGCCGGCGGTCTACACGGCGACGGCGTTCCTCTACGACCCGACGGCGGGAACGTGGAGCGCGACGGGGTCGATGACGGCGGCTCGCAGGTCGTTCACGCTGACGCGGATTCCGGGCGGGCTCGTCGTGGCGGCGGGAGGGCGGAACGCGAGCTATCTCTCGAGTGCGGAGCGGTACAACGTCTCGGCAGGGACGTGGGGAAGCGCCGGAGCCCTCGGCGCGGCGCGGAGCGGCCACGCGGCGGCGCTGCTGCCGGACGCGCGTGTCCTCCTCGCGGGCGGAAGCGACGGGACGGGCCCGGCCGGGGCGATGCTGGAGTACAGCCCGGGGACGAACACCTGGGCGGAGGTGGAGACGGGCGGGGCGCGGGTCGACCACACGGCAACGCTCCTGCCGGGCGGGCGCGTCCTCGTGGTCGGCGGAGAGCAATCCGGGTGGCTCTCGGACGCCGAGATCGTCGACCGGATGAACCCGGCGTGGACGACGGCGGCGGCCTGGGGGCAGGCCGACGGGACCGCGACCCTCCTGCCGAGCGGGAAGGTCCTCCTCCTCGGGAAAGCCGTCTTCGGCGACCTGTCGCGTGGCGTGCTCTTCGACCCGGAGACGGAAACCGCGGTCAGCACGACGGGAGCGATGGTGGCCCGAAGGTCCAAGCACACGGCGACGCTCCTCGCGGACGGCGACGTCCTGATCGTCGGCGGGGTGGACGGCTCCGGAGCGCTCGTCGCGCAGGACGAGATCTACGACCCGGACTCCGACACGTTCACCGCGCTCGCCGTGCCGCTCCCGACGCGAAGGGCCGAGCACGCCGCGGCCCTCCTCCCCGACGGCCGGGTCCTCGTCGCGGGCGGGCAGGCCTCGAGCTTCCTCGCGCCGTACATCTACTCCGGCGGAGTCTGGACCGTCGTCAACGAAGAGCATGGGTACGACGGCTGGGGGGTTCGCCTGATGGTCCTCGCGAACGGGCACGTCCTCGTCAGGAGCGGGAATCTCCTGCTCCAGTTCGACCCGTTCCCGGGGGCGCTCAACACGCGCTGGCGGACCCTGGACATCTCGTCAGGCAACGCCTTCGGAGAGCCGGTCCTCCTTCCGAGCGGCGACGTCCTCTTCGTCCAGGGGAACCCCGTCCCGCGCTACACGCTCTGGGACGTCGAGTCGTCGAGCTTCCGGGAACCCTTCCCCGCGATCCCTCCCGCCATCCCCCTGCGGTTCGGTTTCCGCGCCCTGGCCCTGCCCGACGGCCGAGTCCTCGTCACCGGCGGCTACGGCGGCGACTCGGGCGTCGACCCGCTGGCGCACGCCGCGGTCCTCGACCCGGCGACTGGCGTGACGACGCCCCTCCCCTCGATGGCGGCGGAGCGCTCCAACCACACGATGACGCTTCTCCCGAACGGACGGGTCCTCGTCGCGGGCGGGGTCATCGGGAGCTCGACGACGATCGAGGCGACCGTCGAGACGCTCAGGCTGTGGCCCGGCCTCGCGGAATCCTCGCGCCCCGTCATCACCTCGTGGCCCGCTTCGCTGTCGCTCCCGGGCTCGTTCGTCCTGAACGGGACCGGCTTCCTCGGAATCGGCGAGGCGTCCGGCGGGAACGGCAGTGCGAGCTCGTCCGTCGGCTTCCCGTCCGTCCTCCTGCGAAGGATCGAAGGAGGCTTCTCACGCTGGATCCCGTCGTTCGAGGGCGCAGCCTTCGGAGCGACGGCCTTCACCTCCTCCGAGGTCTCCGGGATCCCGGGAGGCCACTACCTCGCGACGCTCTTCGCGAGCGGCATCCCCTCGAAGCCGAAGGTCGTCGTGGTGAGCCCGTGCGAGATCTACGTGGGCGTCATGGGGAGCACCTCGGACGCCTCCGTCTGTGTCGGCGACGACCTCCGCCTGGAGGGGCGCCTTCTCTCCAACGTGACGAACGTGGTGTGGACGTGGACGCTCCCGGACGGGAGCACGTCGACGGACCGGCTCCTGACGATCCCGGACGCGCAGGTCGAGGACGGGGGCTTCTACACGGTCGTCGCGTCGAGGCCCGGCTGCGTCGGCCCCGTCGACACGGTGGAGGTCCGCGTCGCCCCGCCCGGCCAGATGCCGATCATCACCGCGCCGTTCACGCTCCTTCACGCTCAGGAGGGAGAGGCGTCCGTGGAGTGGCAGCTCGGGAGCAGCTGGACGTGGACCCTCTCGGGCGGGTCGATCCTGCGCGGCCAGGGGACGAACCGGATCCGCTTCCGGGCGGCGACGGACGGAGCCTCCATGACGATCACCGTCGTCGAGTCGGTCGGGGAGAGCTGCGACCAGCCGCCGTCGATGGCCGTGGTCGAGCTCATGGCTCCCCCGGTGCTCTACTCGCCGGTGACGCCCTGCCGTCTCTTCGACACGCGGAACGACACCGGACCCGCTGCGGCGGCCCCGGCGCTCGGCCCCGGGGAGACGCGGGTCTTCAGTGTGGGAACGCGCTGCGGCCTCACCTCCTCGGCGGTCCGCGCGCTCGCGGTGAACCAGACGGTGACGCAGCCCGCGGCCACCGGAGACCTCGTCCTCTATCGCGGCGACGTCACCACCATCCCGGTCGCCAGCAGCGTCAGCTTCACCGCGGGAAAGACGAGGGCCAACAACGGGATCCTCGAGCTCTCCAAGTTCGGGGACGGGACGTTCCGGGTCCACAATCGGTCCACGGGCACCGTCCACTTCATCCTCGACGTGAGCGGAGTGTTCAAGTAGGCGCAGAACCCGCTGAAGCTCGGGGGAGGCGGATCGCGCCATCCCCGGACTTCAGCCGCCGGGACCCGGGCGGGCCCGGGTCCCCTTTTCCTCGTCGCTCGCGGAGCGAGCCTCCTCTCCGCCGCGGAGGGGGCCGAGGGGGAACGGGGGAGGCGGGTCGCGCCTCCCCCGAACCTTACTTGTCGGGACCCGGACGGGACCGGGTCCCCTATTCCTCGTCGCTCGCGGAGCGAGCCTCCTCTCCGGCGCGGGGAGGTTCGGGGGACCCGGACGGGACCGGGTCCCCCGAGAACGCTAGTAGATCGGGAACGCCGAGGTCAGCTCCTTGACCTTCGCCTTGACGGCGACCTTGACCGCCTCATCCTCCGGCGCCGCGAGGACCTCGCCGATCCAGCCGGCGATCGTCTTCATCTCGGCAACGCCCATGCCGCGCGTCGTGACGGCGGGGGCGCCGAGACGAAGGCCCGAGGTGACGAGAGGCGGGTTCGGGTCGAACGGGATCGCGTTCTTGTTGACCGTGATCCCGGCGTGGTCGAGCGCCTTCTCGGCGACCTTTCCGGTGAGCTGCTTCGGGCCGAGATCGACGAGGAAGAGGTGGTTGTCGGTGCCGCCGGAGACGATCCGGAAGCCCTGCCCGGCGACCGCTTCAGCAAACGCCTTCGCGTTCGTCAGGACGCGCCCCTGGTACTCCTTGAACTCGGGCGCGAGCGCCTCGAGGAAGGAGACGGCCTTCGCGGCGATGACGTGCTCGAGCGGCCCGCCCTGCAGGCCCGGGAAGACCGCCTTGTCGATCTCCTTGGCCCACTCGGGCGTGCAGAGGACGAGGCCGCCACGCGGCCCGCGGAGCGTCTTGTGCGTCGTCGAGGTGACGAAGTGGGCGTGGCCGACCGGCGAAGGGTGGAGACCCGCCGCGACGAGGCCGGCGATGTGGGCCATGTCGACCATCAGGAGCGCGCCGACGGAGTCGGCGACCTGCCGGAAGCGGGGGAAGTCGAGGACGCGCGGGTAGGCCGAGGCGCCGGCGATGATGAGCTTCGGCTTCTCGGCCTCGGCGATCCGGGCGAGCTCGTCGTAGTCGATCGTCTCGGCCTCGCGCGTGACGCCGTAGGAGACGACGCGGTACTGCTTGCCGGAGATCGAGAGCGGGTGGCCGTGCGTGAGGTGTCCGCCGTGAGCGAGCGACATCCCGAGGAGGGTGTCTCCCGGCTTCAGGCAGGCGAGGTAGACGGCGGTGTTCGCCTGCGAGCCGGAGTGCGGCTGGACGTTCGCGTGGATCGCGTCGGGGTTCGCGGGCGAGAAGAGCTTCTTCGCGCGGGCGATCGCGAGCGACTCCGCGACGTCGACGTTCTCGCAGCCGCCGTAGTAGCGCCGGCCCGGGTAGCCTTCGGCGTACTTGTTCGTCAGGACCGAGCCCATCGCCTCGAGGACGGCGCGAGAGGCGTAGTTCTCGGAGGCGATCAGCTCGAGGCCGTCGCGCTGGCGGGCGAACTCGGCCTCGACGGCCGCGGCGATCTCGGGGTCGACGGTGGAGAGGGACCGCCCCATCAGGCGGGGAGTCGGGGCTTCAGTCGTCGTCATCGGGATGCTCCTTGGGCGCTCGGCGGGGGGGCGTCGAGCTTGTCGACGCGCCGCTGGTGCCGCCCGCCGGCGAACGGTGTGGAGAGGAAGGCCTCGAGGATCGCCGTCGCGAGCGGGACGGCGGTGACGCGGGCGCCGAGGCCGAGGACGTTCGCGTCGTTGTGCTCGCGCATCAGCTGCGCGGAGAAGAGGTCGGTCGCGACGCCGGCCCGTGCGCCCCGCACGCGGTTCGCCGCGATCGAGATGCCGATCCCGGTGCCGCAGACGACGACGCCGCGGTCGGCGCGGCCGGACGCGACGGCCTCGCCGACCGCGTAGCCGAAGTCGGGGTAGTCGACGGAGGCGGTGGAAGAGGTCCCGAGGTCGATCACCTCGTGGCCCAGCTCCGCGGTCCGACGGGCCAGAAGGGTCTTGAGCTCGAAGCCGGCGTGGTCGGCGCCGAAGGCGATGCGCATCCGTCGATCCTACCCCGCGGGCGTCCCCGCCGGCCGCCTCGGGTAGGGGGCGAAGAGGGCGTCGTACTCGGCGAGCGCGTAGCTGTCGGTCATCCCCGCGATGTGGTCGGCGATACAGCGGAGGACGGCCGGTTCCTCGCGCCAGCGCCCGGCGATGACCCCATCGACCTTCTTGAGCGGGACCTCGCGGAGGAACGGGAGGCCGGAGAGCTCCGCGACGCGCGCGAGGACGGCGTCGGGCAGAAGGCGCGGGTTCTTCGCGTAGGCGTCGAAGAGGCGGTTGACGACGAGCTGCGCCCGGGCGTCGTGCTGCGAGACGGCCTGGCTGTGGATGATGTGGCGATAGACGAACTCCTTCAGCTCGAGGTACCGCTTCTCCCCTTCGCGCGAGGGGGCCACGAGGGAGCCGGGGAGCTTCCGGCGGTGCGCGGCGAGCTCGGCCCGCGTCGTCACCTTCTGCGCCGTCAGCCACTTCTCGATCGCCGCGCGCGAGGCGACGACGAGGTCGGTGACGAGGTGGTGGATCAGGCCGCGGATCAGGAGCGCCCGCTTCACGGCCGGGTCGGAAGCGTCGCGCCAGGCGGCGCCGAGCGCCGCCACGATCTCCCTCGCGAGCGGGATCTCCTCGGCCTTCCCGATCCCGACGAGGCCGAGGCCGTCCTCCAGGTCGTGCGCCTGCTGGGCGATCTCGTCCGCCCAGCCCACCGCCTGCCCCTCGAGATGGCAGCCCGAGCCGAGGTGGAGGCCGTCCGGGTCGAGGACGGGGAACGGGAAGTCGCGCTTCCAGGTGGTGTGCTTGAGGATCCCCTCGCGCGTCTCGTCGGTCAGGTTCAGCCCCGGTTCCTCGTACCGCTTCTCGAGGAGGTCGACGACACGGACCGACTGGTAGTTGTGCTTGAACGCGCCGACGGCGGCGACCGCCTTCGGCGAGAGCGAGACGCTCGGCTCGCCCCCGGTCAGGATGCGGTTCAGCGCCTTCTCGCCGGAGTGGCCGAACGGCGTGTGCCCGAGGTCGTGCGCGAGGGCGCACGACTCGGCGAGGTCCTCGTTGAGGCCCAGCGTCCGTGCGACGGTCCGCGCGACCTGCGTCACCTCGAGCGTGTGCGTCAGTCGCGTCCGGTAGTGGTCCCCCTCGAAGGGGATGAAGACCTGGGTCTTGTGCTTCAGCCGGCGGAACGCCTTCGAGTGGACGATCCGGTCGCGGTCGCGCTGGAACTCCGTCCGGTAGTCGTGGCCGTCCGCCTCGGCCGGGATCTCCCGGCGGCGCGTCGAGGCCGCGGCCCGCGAGGCATAGATCGCGAGCCGCTCGTCCTCGAACGCCTCGAGCTCGCGCTTCGTGAAGGCGACGGCCCGCGGAGGCCTCCCTGCGTTCATCCGAACCTCCGGGCGCCCGCCCGCCGGCGGCTCAGGCGTCCCGGCAACCGGCGAGGGCCAAGGCCTCGCCGGCGAGGACGAGCGACCCGGCGACGAGTATAGGGGCGTCCTCCTCCCCTCCGGCGAGGAGGGCGAGCGCCTCGGCGAGCGAGGCGGCGCGCGGGAGGTCGTCCCGTCCGAGACGTGCCGCGAGCGCGTCCGGCCGGACCGCGCGAGGCGAATCGGGGGCGACGAGGACGACCTGGCGGGCGCGCGCCGCGAGGGGGGCGAACATCCCTTCGACCGCCTTGTCGCCGAGGGCGCCGAAGACGAGACCGACCCGTCCCGCGAGGCCCACCTCGTCGAGGTACGCGGCGACGGCCGCGGCGCCCGCGGGGTTGTGCGCTCCGTCGACGAGGAGCGGCCGTGCCCCCGGCCGCGGGACCGTCTGGAGCCGGCCCGGCCAGCGGGTCGCGGCGACGCCGCGCCGGACGGTCGCGTCATCCGCCGGGACGAGCGCGCGCGCCGCCGCGACGCCGAGGGCGACGTTCGCGCGCTGGTGCGCGCCGGCGAGCGGCGAGACGTCGTCCCACGCGGCCGACGGCATCACCTCCACGAGGTCCGCGCCGACCCGCGCCGCCTCGGCGTGGAGGACCCCGAGCATCCCGCCCCGCTCCGTCGTGAGGGCGAGGTGTCCGGGGCGGAAGACACCCGCCTTCTCGCGCGCGACGTCCGCGAGCGTCGGCCCGAGCGTCTCGAGGTGGTCCGCGTCCACGTTCGTGACGACGGAGACCTCCGGCTCGAGGACGTTCGTCGCGTCGAGCCGGCCGCCGATCCCCACCTCCACGACGGCGACCTCGACCCCCGCGCGCCGGAAGAGCTCGCACGCGGCGACGACGAGCGTCTCGAAGTAGGTCGGGCGGAGCGGCCCCTCTCCCGAGACGGCGGCGACGAGGGAGAGGGTCGCGTCGAGCACGGCGTCGGAGACGTCGCGCCCGCCGGGGAGGCGGACCCGTTCGTTCACGCGGACGAGGTGCGGGGAGGTCGTCAGGCCGACACGGAGACCCGCCGCCTCGAGGACGGCCGCGGCCGTGGCCGCCGTGGAGCCCTTCCCGTTCGTCCCGGCGACGAGGAGCGTTCGGAACGAGTCCTGCGGGCGTCCGAGCGCGGAGAGGAGGGCCCGGGTCCGGGCGAGGCCGGGCCGAATCGTCTGCGGACCGAGAGCCTCGAGCCAGCGGAGACCGGCGCCGGGGATCACGCCGCGAGGAGACGGAGGACGTTCGCGAGCGTCGCCTTCAGCTCCTTGCGCGGGACGACGACGTCGACGAAGCCGTGGTCGAGGAGGAACTCGGAGCGCTGGAAGCCCTCCGGAAGGGTCTGCCGGATCGTCTGCTCGATGACGCGCGGTCCCGCGAACCCGATGAGCGCCCTGGGCTCGGCGAGGGTGACGTCGCCGAGCATCGCGAAGGAGGCCGTGACGCCGCCGGTCGTCGGGTCGGTCAGGACCGTGACGTAGGGGATGCGCGCCTCCGAGAGCCGCGCGAGCGCCGCGGAGACCTTCGCCATCTGCATGAGGGAGAGGATCCCCTCCTGCATCCGGGCGCCCCCCGAGGCGGTGACGACGACGAAAGGGACCTTCTCGGCTGCGGCCTTCTCGGCGGCGCGGGTGAGGACCTCGCCCACGACGGAGCCCATCGAGCCCCCCATGAAGGCGTAGTCGAGGGCGGCGACGAGCACCCTCGTCCCCTCGATCGTCCCCTCGGCGGCCGCGATCGCGTCGGGCCGGCCGGTCCGTCCGCCGTACTCCCGCAGCCGGTCGCGATAGCGCTTCGAGTCTCGGAAGCGGAGCGGGTCGGTCGGGTGGACGTCCCCGAAGAGAAGCTGGAACGCCCCGTCGTCGAAGAGGAGCTTCAGGCGCTCGTCGACCGAGAGGCGGAAGTGGAAGCCGCACTTCGGGCAGACCCGCTGGTTGCGCTCGACCTCCTTGGCGTAGAGGGTCTCGCGGCAGCCGTCGCACTTGAGGAAGTGCCCCTCGCCGAGCGAGGTCGCCGTGCGCATGTCGCGCAGGGCGCGGGGCGCCTTGTCTTTCCGGAACCAGAGGGCCATGGGGGCGGGATCTTACCCCCTCCCTCCGTCCCGGACCGCCGGGGGCGCTCCGAGGGTGACCAGCGGCGTCCCGTCGGCCAGCGGCGTGACGCACGCGGCGACTCCGAAGAGCTCGCTGATCGACCTCTCCGTCACGCTCTGGCGGACCGGGCCGGCCCCGAGGACGGCTCCGCGGGCGAGGAGGACCGCGTCGTCGGCGGTCCGCGCCGCGAGGTCGACCTCGTGGGTGGAGAAGACGCAGCAGACGCCGCGGGTCGCGAGACGCCGGAGGACGTCGAGGACGAGGAAGCGGTGGCGGGGGTCGAGGCTCGCCGTCGGCTCGTCGAGGAGGAGGACCCGAGGCTCGCCCGCGAGCGCCCGCGCGAGATAGACCCGCTGCCGCTCGCCCCCGGAGAGGCTCCTCACGTCCCGCTCCTCGAGTCCCGCGGCGTCGACCTCTTCGAGCGCGGCGCGGGCGATCGCGACGTCGCGGCGCGACGGGGTCGAGAAGGCGCCGAGGAACGGCGTCCGCCCCAGGAGGACGACGTCGAGCGCCGTCGCCGGGAAGAAGGGCTCGAAGCCCTGGGGAAGGTAGCCCAGCTGCCGCGCCGCCTCCCTCCGCGGCACCTCGGAGATCGGCCGGCCGCGCAGCAGGACCGTCCCGCGCGAGGGGGGAAGGAGCCCGGCGAGGACCTTCAGGAGCGTCGACTTCCCCGAGCCGTTCTCGCCGAGAAGGGCCGCGACGCGCCCCTCGGCGAACGTCAGGCTCACGTCGCGGAGGACGTCCTTCCCGCGCGCGTATCCGGCGAAGACGGCGCGAAGCTCGAGAGGCGTCACGCCCGCCTCCGGAGGAGGACGAGGAAGGCGGGCGCGCCGAGGAGCGCCGTCACCGCGCCGATCGAGATCTCGTTCGGGGAGAAGAGCGTCCGGGCGAGGAGGTCGGAGAGGACGAGGAGGACGCCCCCGGCGAGGAAGGAGCCCGCGAGGAGGGCGCGGTGGCCGTACGTGAGACGGCGGACGAGATGCGGGACCAGGAGGCCGACGAACCCGATGATCCCGGCGTGCGCCACCGCCGCGGCCGCGAGGAGGGAGGCCGCGACATACGCGATCCGCTTCGCCCGCTCGACGGAGACCCCGAGCGTGAACGCGGTCTCCTCGCCGAGGGTGAGGGCGTCGAAGGCGCGAGCGAGCGGGAGGAGGACGACGAGACCGACCGCGGAGTAGACCGCGAGCGAAACGACGGCGTCCCCGGTCGCGCCCGCGAGGGAGCCGAGCATCCAGAAGACGAAGCCGCGCGTGTCGGAGGCGTCGCCGACCGAGAGGAGGAAGAGGAGGACGGCCGAGGCGAGCGCGTTCACGACGACGCCCGACAGGAGGAGGCGGCCCCGGTCGAGCCGGCCTCCGACGGAGGCGCCGAGGCCGACGAGGAGGACGGCGCCGAGCGCGCCCGCGAGAGAGGCGAGAGGAAGGGCGAAGGAGCCGAAGAGCCCGGCGGTGCCGAGGCCGAGGACGACGGCGGCGAGAGTGCCGCAGGCCGCTCCCCCCGAGACGCCGAGCAGGTAGGGGTCGGCGAGCGGGTTGCCGAGGAGCGCCTGGAGCGCGGCGCCCGAGAGCGCGAGGGCCCCGCCGACGAGGAGCCCCAGGAGGGCCCGCGGGAGGCGCAGGTCTCGGACGATCGTCCGCGTCGCCTCATCGCCGTCCCCGGCCAGGGCGGCGAGGGCGTCGGTCGGCGCGATCGGAACGCTGCCGACGAGGAGCGACGCGACGACCGCGCCGAGGGCGAGGAGGGCGAGGAGCGCGAGGAAGCGACCCGGGCTCCTCAAGGCGTCCCCGCGTCGAGCTTCGCGACGAGCGTCTCGAGGGCGTCGACGAGGCGTGGACCGGGCCGCTCGAGCCAGTCGCCGTCGAGGACGACGACGCGACCCGCGCGGACCGCCGGGAGGAGCTGCCAGCGGCTGGCCGGTGAGAGGACGGCCTCGAACGCGGCCCGGTTCTCCCGCGTGTCGGGCCGGACGAGGAGGCTCGGGTTCCACCCTACGAGCGTCTCGTGGGAGACGCGGGGCCATTCGCCGGCGCCCTTCGGCACGACGTTCTCGAGCCCGGCGCGGTCGAGGAGGTCGCCGACGAACGTGTCGCGGCCCGCGACGATGGGCGGGTCGGGCCAGATCACCGCGAGGGCCGTCGGCCGGCGGGTGGCGCGGCGGGCGCGAACGCGCTCCTCGGCCGCCGCGACGCGCCGCTGCATCCGGGCGACGATCCGCTCGGCCTCCACGTCCCGGCCGAGGGCGGCGCCGACGCGCCGGACGTCGGTGTAGACGCCGTCGAGGGAGGTCGCGTCGGTGACGACGACGCGGATGCCGAGCGCGGCGAGCCGCTCGGCGGCCCGCCTGTCGGTCCCGTCGCGCGAGACGACCGCGAGATCGGGCGCGAGCGCCGCGATCCGCTCGAGGTCGGGAACGAAGCCGCCGAGCCGCGCCTTCCCCTCCGCACCGGGCAGACCCGCTGCGAAGTCGGAGACGCCGACGACCCGGTCCGCCGCCCCGAGAGCGAAGACGATCTCCGCCGCGGACGGGGCCAGAACGACGATGCGGCGAGGCGGCGCCGCCGCGAGGGGCGTCGCGACGGCGACCCACGCGACGGCGGCCGCGGCGAGGAGGATCTGACGCGTGCGCAAGGTCGAGGAAGAAGGCGAAGGCCCCGGCGCCCTCACCCGAGGGAGTCGCCGGGGCCGGTCCGCGGCCGATCGGACGGCGGGCGCCCGCCGCCCGTCAGGACTCCTCGGACTCCTCGAGGTCGTTCTGGATCCCGAGGCGGAGGCACGCGGCGGCGTACATCTGCCGCGCGGCCTTCTGGCCGTTCTGAAGCTCGGCGAGGCGCTCCTTCACCTTGGCCAGCTCTTCCTGGATGTTGGCCTCCAGGTCGCTGATCTCCTTCTTCGTGACGCGGAGCGTGTTCTCGTAGAACTTCCTCTGGTCGTCGCTGAGGCTCATGCCGGAACTCCTTCTCGAGCTACTTCACCGTGATATTGAACGTCTTCCACATCTTCACGCGGACGCCGGCCTTCGTGGCGGGCTCGATCTGAGCCCCCTTGACGGCCGAGACGGCCGCATCGTCTGCGACCGGGCTACCGGACGACTTGACGACGCGCGTCGAGGTGACGCGTCCGTTCTCGTCCACGAGAGCCATGACTGCGGCCGGCCCCGTGACGCGCCGCGCCTGGGCGGGGAGCCGCGGGAACGCCCCGAGCTTGACGAGCCGGGGCTCCCGGACGCCCGGACCCTGGCCGACGAGGTCGCCCTCGCGCACGGCGGCGGCCGGTGCGGCGGCGGCCGGCGCCGGAGTCGCCGGACGCGGCGCCTCGACGGCGCGCGGAGGATCGGTGGGACGGACCGGGACCGGCGTCGGCTCGGGCGCCCGCGTCGCGCCGGGACCGGGGTCGCCGTCGCCGCGGGCTTCGGCGGCTGGAGCGGCTGGCTCGGCGCGAGCGAGACGGCCGGAGCGGCCGTCGCCGGGGCGCCGGTGGCCGGCCTCGGCTGCTGCTCGGCGGCCGCCTTCTGAGCGGCTTCGCGGAGCTTCTTCGCTTCCTCGGCCGTCGCCTTCTTCAGCTCGGCCTCGAGCGCCTTGGCGTCGATCACCTTCTCGGGAGCGGTCGGCGCCTCGGTCGTGGCCGGGGCAGGCTCGGCCACCGCGGTCGGGGTGGCGACGGGAGGCGGAGCCGGCTCCTCCTTCTTTCCGCGCGTCAGGAAGACGGCCGCCGCGATCAGGACGACGGCGGCGACGCCGATCCCGGCGAACAGCCCCGTGCGACTCTTCCCCGCGTCCTCGTCGACGCTGATGGCCGGCTGGGAGACCTCGACGGGCTCCGGGACGGGGACCGGCTCGGGGACTTTCTCCTTCTTGGAGATGACGAGCCCCTTCCCCTTCTTCTTCTCTTCCGGAGCGGGGGCCTGCGCGGCCGCCTGCGCGAACGCCGCGTCGATCTGCGCGTCGGAGGCGACGGGGGTCGCTTCCACGAGGCGGTGGAGGAAGATCGCGAGGTCGGCCGGCCCCGGAGCGGGCTGGAAGGAGTAGAGGACCGAGTTGATGTCCCGCTCCATCTCCGAGGCGTTCTGGTAGCGGTCCTGCGGGTTCTTCGCGAGCGCCTTGAGGACGATCTGGTCGACCTTCGGCGGCACCTCGCCGTTCTTCGCCGAGGGGGGCGTCGAGCGCGCGTCGCGGACCTGCTCGAGGATCGTCAGGTCGGTGTCGCCGCTGAAGAGCCGCTCGCCCGTCAGCATCTCGTAGAGGACGACGCCGAGCGAGAAGATGTCGGTGCGGCGGTCGACCTTCTTCCCCCACGCCTGCTCGGGGGACATGTACTGGAGCTTGCCCTTGAGGGCGCCCGCCTGCGTCTGCTGGACCTTCGTCGCCGCTTTCGCGATGCCGAAGTCGCAGAGCTTGATGTCGCCCTCGAAGCTGATGAGGACGTTCTGCGGGGAGACGTCGCGGTGGACGAGGTTCAGCTCCTTGCCGTCCATCCCCATCCGGCGGTGGGCGTAGTCGAGGGCGTTGGCGACCTTCGAGGCGACGAAGAGCGCGAGCTCGACCGGGAGCGGGTACCCCTTCTCCGAGCCCTGCTTCAGGATGGAGCGGAGGTCCTTGCCCTCGACGTACTCCATCGCGATGTAGTGGTAGGCGTCTTCCTTCCCCAGGTCGTAGATGTGGATGATGTTGTTGTGGGTCAGCTGTGCTGCGAGCTTGGCCTCGTCGACGAACATCGTGATGAAGTCATCGTTGTCGGCCATGTGCGGGAGGATCCGCTTGATCGCGACGATCTTCTCGAACCCCTCCTCGCCGCGCATGCGGGCCTTGTAGACCTCGGCCATGCCGCCGGCGGCGATCTTCTCGAGGAGCTGATAACGTCCGAAGCTGCCGGGTCCGCCGGCCGCCGGTTTCGCCTTCGGCGCGGGGGCGGGCTTCGGCGCTGGGGCCGGCGCCGGCTTCGGGGCCGGGGCGGGAGGGGCCACGGGAGGCGCGACGGGAGCGGGGGCCGGCGCGGGCTTCTCGGCCGGCTTGACCGGCCGAAGGCCGGAGAGCGTCTCGGTGAGCATCCGGTCGACGGCGGTGTCAATCTTCGGCTTCGGGGCCGGGATCGGCTGCGACGGCGGGTTCGCCTCGACGCGCGGCGCCGGGACGGTCGCGGGCGACGGCTTCGCGGAAGCTGCCGGGGCCGGCTTGGCGCCGGGGCGCGAGAGGATCCCAGAAAGAGTCTGCTCGAGCTTCTTGTTGATCCCCGGGTCGGTTCCGACCGGCGCCCCGGGGCGTGCCTTCTCCTCGGCCTCCACACCGGAGATGACGTCCGAGAAGATGTCGTCGGAAGAGAGGAGCGGAGGCGCGCCGGCTGCGGCGAACGGCTCCGCGGACCCGCCGCCGAGAGCTGAGGAGATCTCCCCGAGGAGGGCCTCCTCGGAGAACGGCTTCTCCAGGATCCCGCTGGCGCCCTCCCGGGCCGCGTCGGCTCTCTTGTCCTTCCCCTTGTATCCGGAGGCCATCAGCAGGATCGGAGGCGTCGCCCCGAGCGCCTGCATCCCCCGGATCACGTCGCGCGTCCGGAGCTTCGGCAGGACCGTGGAGATCAGGACGAGGTCGGGCTTCGCCCGCCTGTAGGCCTCGAGTCCGTCCTCGCCGTCCTTCGCGACGACGAGGTCGAAGTCCTTCCCGGCGAGATAGCCCTTGATCCGGTCGAGGTATCTCGGCTCGTATTCGATCAGGAGAATCGTCTTCGCCATACGTCGTGGGGCCTTCGGCCCGGTCCCCCCCGCACTCCGAAGTCTCCTCCGGAAAGTCACTTATTATCGCCCCGGACGTGAGCCTGTCAACGAAGTTTGCCGCTCCCGAGCGCTTCGGCAGGCGCTTCGGACGAGCCTACGCCGTCCACGTTCTCGGCTGCAAGGTCAGTCAGATCGAGGCCGACGGGATCGCCCGGACGCTCGAGTCCGAGGGGTTCGAGCCGGCGCGACCGGGCGAGGCGGCGGAGGTCGTCGTCCTCCACGCCTGCACCGTGACCGCCCGTGCGGACCGCGACGCCCTCCGACTGGCCCGTCGGCTGCGGCGCGAGAACCCGGCGGCCCTCCTCGCCGTGACGGGATGCCTCGCCGAGCGGGACCCGGACGGCCTCTCATTGCGTCCGGAGATCGACGTCGTCGCCGGCCACGGCAGCCGGCTGGCCCTCCCCCGCCTTCTCGAGGACGCCGCCGCGGGCCTCCTTCCCGGGAAGGTCGCGGAGCGGACGGCCTCTCCGGCCGAGGTCCTCGCGTCGCCCCTCGCCGCCGGAGGGACGGGCAGGTCCCGGACGTTCCTCAAGATCCAGGACGGCTGCGGCAGGCGCTGCTCTTTCTGCATCGTCCCCTCGCTCCGCGGCGCCGAGAGGAGCGCGCCGGCGAGCGAGGTCGAGGACGCGATCCGGGCCCTCGGCGAGGACGGCGTCCCCGAGGTCGTCCTCTGCGGCGTCCATCTCGCCGCCTTCGGTCACGACCACGGCGAGAGCCTCGTCGGCCTCCTCCGCCGACTCGAGGACCGCCCACCCGCCTGCCGGCTTCGCCTCTCCTCGCTCGAGCCGATGGAGGCGGGAGAAGCCCTCGTCGACCTCGTCGCCTCCTCCCGCGTGGTCGCGCCGCACCTCCATCTGCCACTCCAGTCGGGCTCCGACGCCGTCCTTCGACGCATGCGCCGGGGGATGACCCGCGCACGCTTCCGCGACCTCCTGCTGCGCGCCGCCCGCGCGAACCCGCGGCTCCACCTCGCGACGGACGTCATCGCCGGCTTCCCCGGAGAGACGGACGCGGAGTTCGCCGAGACCGAGGCGCTCCTCGCGGAGCTTCCCCTCGCGTCGTTGCACGTCTTCCCGTTCTCGCCCCGGTCCGGCACGGCCGCCGCCGCGCAGCCGGCCGGCGCCTCCGTCCCGGCGAGCCTCCGTACCCGCCGCGCGGCCCGCCTGCGCGCGCGTGCCGCCACTCTGCTCCGGCGTTTCGCCGCCGCCCACGACGGCCGCGCCGCCGACGTCGTCGCGCTGCGGGGAGACGTCGGGCTGACGGAGACCTACGTCGAAGTCGCGCTCCCACCGAGCGGGCCGCCCCCCGCGAGCCGGTTCGCCGCGCTCCTCGCGCTCCGACCGGACGGCGGCCTCGACGCCCGCCCGGCCGTACCGTTCTCCTGCTAGACTCCGCCGTTCCTGAATCCTGGCCCGAGCGGCCCGCACTCCTCGAGGTGAGCCATGTCCGGACACAGCAAGTGGAGCACGATCAAGCACAAGAAGGGCGCCGCCGACGCCAAGCGCGGCCGGCTCTTCACGAAGCTGATCAAGGAAATCACGATGTCCGCCAAGGTCGGCGGAGGCGTCGTCGAGTCGAACCCGCGCCTGCGCAGCGCGGTGCTCGCCGCGAAGAAGGCGTCGATGCCCTCCGACAACATCGACAAGGCGATCAAGCGGGGGACGGGCGAGCTCGAAGGGGTCACCTACGAGGAAGTCGTGTACGAAGGCTACGGGCCCGGCGGCGCGGCGATCCTCATCGAGGCGATGACCGACAACAAGAACCGGACGACGGCCGAGATCCGCCACCTCCTCTCGAAATACGGCGGGAACCTCGGAGCGACGGGATCGGTCGCGTTCCAGTTCTCGAAGAAGGGCTACATCGCCGTCGAGAAGAGCTCCGCCGCCGAGGACGCGCTCATGGAAGCGGCGCTCGAAGCCGGCGCCGAGGACTTCCAGGCCGAGGATTCCGACGTCTACGAGATCTACACCGACCTCGCTTCGTTCGAGGCGGTGAAGGCGCAGCTCGAGGCGAAGAAGTTCGCCCTGCAGACCGCCGAGCTGCAGATGATCCCCGCGACGATGGTCGCCGTCGGAGACAAGGCGCCCGCGCTCCTCAAGCTCCTCGACATGCTCGAGGACAACGACGACGTCCAGAAGGTCTGGTCGAGCGGCGACATCGACGACCAGTACCTCCAGGACGCGTAGGCCCACCGGGGGGCGCTGCTCGCCGCCCCCCGGCCCCCCGACGACGAGGCGATGGACGGACGGTCGATTCCCTCTCACGCCCTGAGTCCCGAACGGCGGTGAGGATCCTCGGCGTCGACCCGGGGAGCCGCGCCGCCGGCTGGGCGATCGTCTCCTTCGACGGCGCGCCGCGGCTCACGGCCGCGGGCGTCCTCCGGCCGGCGACGAGCTCCAGCTTCGCCGAGCGCCTCCTCGCGCTTCACGACGCCCTCCTGACGGTCATCGAGCGGGAACGCCCGGACGAGGCCGCCGTGGAGCGGGTCTTCTCGGGCGTCAACCCTCAGAGCCTGATCACGCTCGGCGAGGCGCGCGGCGTCCTCCTCCTGGCGCTCGCCCGGTCCGGCCTGCCCGTTCACGAGGTGACCCCTGCGGAGATCAAGAAGACCGTGACGGGCACCGGCCAGGCCGGCAAGGAACAGGTGCGCCGGATGGTCCTCGCGCTCGTCGGCGCGCCGGCCGGCTCCTCCCGGCTCGCGTTCGACGCGGCTGACGCCGCCGCCGCGGCCCTGACGCACGGATTCCGGACCTCCGCCGGCCGCCGCGGCCTCCGCTCCGGGCCGTCCTCCTCCCCCGTCCGGCCGCGCGTCGCCGGTTGAGCATCCCCGGGGGGGGTGCTATCGTCCGGTCTCGCGAGAACGCGCACGCATGTCTTTCCAAGGCTCCCTCAAAGAACTTCCGCTCGCGGACATCGTTCAGCTGGTCGCCGTTTCTGGGAAGACCGGGATGTTCTCCCTGACGCGCGCCGCCGAGAGGGGCGCCGTCTACATCCAGAACGGCCAGATCACCCACGCCAAGGTCAACGACGTCGAGGGTGAGGACGCCATCTACGCGCTCGCGCTCTGGAACGAGGGACAGTTCCAGTTCTCCGCCGGCGTGGAGAGCGAGACGCGGACGATCACCCGCTCCAACACGAACCTCCTGATGGAGGCCGCGCGCCGGAGCGACGAGTGGAAGATCCTCTCGAAGAAGATCCCCACGACCGAGGCCGTGCCGCAGCTCGTCTGCCGCGAAGGCCTGAGCGAGCCCGTCACGCTGACCCCGAACGAGTGGCTCGTCGTGACCGGGACCGACGGGGTCCGGACGATCGAGGAGATCGCGCGCGGGACCCGCCTCTCCGCCTTCGACGTCGCCAAGACGCTCTACGGACTGATCACGGCCGAGCTCGTCGAGATCCGCACGAAGGCCGAGGCCCGGCCGGCCCCACCCGCCACCGCTCCCGCCGCGACCGCGCCGGCGCAGGCCTCGGGGCCCGTCGTCACGACGCACAGCGGCGTCTTCAACGCCGTCACGCGCGGCGACGAGCGCCGCAGCCTCCAGATCCTCTGCACGAAAGTGAAGCAGGAAGCGGAGAGCGCCGCCCTCGCCCCGGGCGATCCCGCGATCGATCGCCTCTACCGTGCCGCTCTCGGCGAGGTGGACAAGGGCCGCGGCCTGGACGTCGTCCGCGAGCTGATCCGGAGCCTGGAGCAGACGGTCGCCGCGCTGCGCGGACGAGAGGCCAGCCTCGCGTTCCGCGAGAAAATGGCCCCGCTGCTGTAGTGTTCTCGGGAAACCCGCGCCCGGGTTTCCCGAACCCTTCCGCGGCACGGAGCACCGGAGCTCCCCTTTCGCCATTTCGATCCTGCTGTAGCGGGAAACCCGCGCCCGGGTTTCCCGAACCCTTCCGCGGCACGGAGCACCGGAGCTCCCCTTTCACCATTTCGATCCTGCTGTAGCGGGAAACCCGCGCCCGGGTTTCCCGAACCCTTCCGCGGCACGGAGGCGCCGCTCTCTATACTCGTCTCGCTTGAGGCGTGCTTTCGTCCTCCTCGCTCTCGCGGCGGTTCCGCTTCTGGCGGAGGAGCCGGCGCGCGAGGAGCCCGCGGGGATCATTCCGCGGATCGCGGTCTACGTCCCGGAGGGCGAGGCGGAGATCCGGCTCTCGAAGCTCGTCCGGAGCTCGCTCTTCGAGACGCAGTTCGAGTACGACTTCGTCTCGGGCGACATCGCGGCGTTCCTCCGCTACAAGTACTACGGCTCCCGCCAGAGCTTCACGCTCGCGGCGTTCGACCGGGTCTCCTTCGCGGCGCTCGAGTCGCTCTCCCTCGGGTACGACCGGGTCCGCGGCCTTTCGGCGTTCGTGCGGCGTCCCGTGGGGCTCTACGGGCGCCTGGTCTTCCTGGCGGAGGTCGACCGGTTCAACGTCTCCGGACCGAAGAAGCCGCACGAGTCCGCCGATGACGGCCAGACGAACCTCTTCGGGAAGGTCGGCTTCCAGTGGGGGACCGAGGACGACGACTTCGGGAACCGGATCTCCGGCGACCCGAACGACCGGGTCCGGAACCTCTTCACGGTGGCCCGCGCGTTCGCCCCGGGGGGCCGAGGCCTCTCACTCGGGGTCACCTACGGCGTACCGATCCTGGACTACGACTACCTGAAGGTCGAGGGGGAGGCGATCCAGGCGATCGACGTCGGGACCAGCCGCCTCGTGGCCCGGCTCCACGCCGGCTTCTTCCCTCACAAGCCGCCGAGCGAGGGCGAGCCGCCCCCCGGGGGCCTTCCGTTCCGGATCCCGGCCGGCGAGTACCTCTCGCTCGGGGGGCGCGACGCGCTCCGGGGGCTGCGGGATGCGCCGTTCGGGACGGACCAGCTCCACGTCACGCTCGAGGCCTTCGTCCCGGTCTTCGTCAACCGCAACTCGGAGTTCCTGAAGGCCACGTGGAACACCCTGTACGCGGTCGGCTACGTCGGGACGGGGAACGCCGGAGTCGGGCGCGACGTTTACACCCGTCTCGGCGACTACCGGCAGGACGCCGGCCTCGGATTCGAGGTGGCCTTCCGGATCTCGCGCTACCGGGTCTTCGCCTCCGCCCTGGCGGCCCGCGAGATCGGGGGGGGCGGGTCTCCCCGTTTCCTGATGACGTTTCGGACGGTCAATTGACTTTGCCGGGAAATCTCGTGCTGCTAGACTCTTGACAACTGATCCGAGCCCAGGACGCGGAGCGGCTTCCCCTTCCCCGGTACGGGGGTGACTCGTCCGGTCCCCGGCTGGAAATAAGGAGACTCGATGCGACGGATGCGGACCGGACTCCTCCTCGCGCTGGCCGTGGCTCTTCTCGCGGCGCTTCCGCTGAGCGCTCAGGTGGCTCCCACCCTCACCGGCGAGACCGGGCTCTTCGGCATCCAGGACGCGGACACGGTTCCCCAGGGCAAGTTCGCGTTCTCGCTCTTCTACAGCATGTACGACCGGACGGCCGCGTCCGTGCCGCTGCTGGCGCCTCTCGGGGACGACCCGCTCCGATACAGCACCGACAAGCTCGGCCTCTCCATCACGTTCGGCCTCCTGCCGAACTGGGAGGCGTCGTTCACGGCCGGGCAGCGGTACTACTCCTCGGACGACCGGCTCTGGGCCGGCAACATCGGGGGGCGGGACCGCTTCGGCGAGGTCGACCACGACGAGACCGACAAGCTCCGGATCGGGACGAAGTACGTCCTCAACCGGAAGGACCCGCTGAAGGTCGCCATCTTCGGGGCCGCCTACATTCCGACCCAGCGCAAGAGCGACGACGCCGCGATGTCGTCCTATCGCGCCGACTGGGAGTGGGGCTTCTCCGGGACCTACGGCATCTTCACGGGGCAGCTCGCCTACCTCTGGACGGCCGACCACGACGACCAGTACGACGAGACGTACGAGATCGCGAACGAGCTGTCGTTCTCCGCCGGCGTCGGCGTCCCGCTCATCCCCGACCGCCTGAAGGGGATTTTCGAGATCCACCGCGTCATGTACGACGGCGGGACGACCGAGCCGCCCGACCTCACCGACGCCGTCCTCGGCGCGCGCTTCGCGCTCGGCAAGAGCGGCCTCGTGGCGGGTGCCGGGATCCGCGCGAACATCGACCGGTGGGTGAAGTACGGCAGCTCGCCGAGCAACATCGGCGGCCTCCTGCAGCTCTCCTACGCCCCACAGCCCGAGAAGGTCGTCGAAGCGCCGAAGGTCGTCCCCTCGCCGCACGTCCCGCCTCCGGTCGAGCCCACGCCCGCCCCGGCCCCCGTCCTCGAGCCGGCGCCCGCGCCCGTCGTGGAGGCCCCGCCGGCGCCGAAGCCCGAGACCTCGACGACCGACGAGATCCTCTTCGACGCGGCGAAGAGCCGCCTGACGAACATCGCGAAGGCGATCCTGGACGGTGTGGCGCTCCGCCTGAAGAACAACCTCTCGGCGACCTGCGCGATCACGGGCCACACCGACCCGGGCGAGAAAGGCGACCACGCCGCGCTCGCGAAGGCCCGGGCCGATGCCGCGAAGGACTACCTCGTCAAGCGGCACGGCATCGACGCGTCCCGGATCCAGGTCGACGGCCGGGGAGACGCGGAGGCCGCGGACGACGCGACGCGCAACCGTCGCGCCGTCGTCACGGTGACGTTCCCCTAGCCGGCGCCCTTCCCCGGCAGAGACCTCGAGCGGCCGGCCTTCGCCGGCCGCTCTCGTCTCTCCCCGACGCGCTAAACTCGCGCCGCTTGGACAGCAGCGGCGCCTTCACGACCGGAACGAGCCCCGCTCTCGGCGGGGTTTTTCGTTCGCGCGCGCTCGTCGTGCTCGCGACGGCGGCCGTCGTCGGCCTGCTCTGGGCCGGGAAGATCCTGTTCGTCACGATCTTCTTCGCCCTCTTCCTCTCGTTCGCGCTCCACCCGTTCGTGGAGCTCCTCGAGAAGCTGCGCGTCCCGCGCGGCCTCGCGGCATTCGTCGTCCTCCTCCTCCTCTGCGCGCTCTTCGCGTTCTTCATCGTCAACGCGCTCGACCAGGCCCAGGCCTTCTCGCGCGACTGGCCGTCCTACGAGCGGAAGATCCAGGCGCTCACGGCGCAGGCGCGCGGCGTCTTCTCGCGCATCGAGGAGGGGACGCGCCGGCTCCTCTCCGACGGCGGCGCCTCGGGAGTCCGCTCCGTCCGCCTCGAAGAGGGGATGCTCGACTCGATCTCGCGCGTCGTCCTCCAGGCGAAGACGATCTTCTCGCTCCTCCTCTACACCGCGGCGGTCCCGATGCTCGCGTTCTTCATGCTGAAGGACCGCGAGAAGTACTCCGGGGCTCTGACGCGCATCCTCCGGAGGAAAGGGGGGCGCGCCGCCTCCGACTTCGCCGTCAACGTCGCGCACGTCCTCTCCGGCTACGTCCTCGGCGAGCTCTTCGTCGTCCTGATCACCGCGTGCATCACGACGGCGGGTCTCCTCATCCTGAAGGTCCCGTACAGCTACGTCCTCGGGCCGCTCGCCGGGCTCTGCGTCCTGCTGCCCTACGTCGGCGTCATCCTCTCGACGACGCCCGCGGTCTTCGTGGCGTTCCTCGGCACCGACGAGCCGTTCCTCGCCCTGAAGGTCGTCGCGTTCTACTCGGTCGTGCAGTTCCTGGAGGGGAACGTCCTGACGCCGTTCATCGTCGGGAGCCGGGTCCGGCTCCACCCGCTCGCTGTCCTCGTCGCGTTCCTCTTCTGGGGGATCCTCTGGGGCCTCCCCGGGGCGATCCTCGCCGTTCCGCTCACCGCGGCGGTGAAGGTCGTCGGGGAGCGGTTCGAGCGCTTCGCGCCGTGGGCGGCCCTCCTCGGAGACCGGACGCCCGACCCGGAGCCGGAGCCCGACGAGCCGAAACCGGAGCCGGAAGCGGCCGGGTGAGCCCGTGTGCGGCCGCTACGTCCAGACGAGCCCGGCCGACGCCCTCGCCGCGCGCTTCGGCGCCCGCCTGCCGGAAGGGCTCGCGTGGGTCCCGCGGTGGAACGTCGCGCCATCCACGCCGGCGCCCGTGGTCCGTGCCGACGGGCCCGGACGTGAGCTCGCCCTCCTGACCTGGGGCCTCCTCCCCTCGTGGGCGAAGGACGCCGCCGGCCTCCGGCCGATCAACGCCCGCGCCGAGGGGCTCGCCGGGAAGCCGATGTTCCGCGACGCGCTCCGGCGACGGCGCGCGCTCGTCCCCGCCGACGGCTTCTACGAATGGCAGGCCTCCGGGCCGGGGAAGGTCCCCTGGCACTTCCGGCTGAAGGGCGGAGGGGCGTTCGCGTTCGCCGGCCTCTGGGAGCGCCGCGAGGCTCCGGGAGGACCGCCGCTCGAGACGTTCGCGATCGTGACGACGGAAGCGAACGACGTCGTCCGGCCCGTCCACGCGAGGATGCCGGTGATCCTCGACGCCGAGGCCGAGGCGCTCTGGATGCGCGAGGGCGCGCTCTCTCCCGACGAGGCCGCGCGCTGCCTCCGCCCGCTCGACGCCTCGAGGATGGAGGCGTGGGCCGTCTCCTCCTGGGTGAGCTCTCCCGCCCGCGACGGGCCACGCTGCGTCGAGCCGGCGGGCTGACGCGGGCCGGGCGCGCGCCCCGCGCGACCTCCCTTCCCTTCCGCGGGGCGGCTCCATAGACTGACCGCGCCATGCACCCCGAGCACCGCGCGGCCTTCAACCGCGCCTTCACGTCCGCGCTCGCCCGCGGCCAGGCGGAGGACCTCGCGCGCCGCGCCGGGCGGGCGCCCGGGTTCCGCCTCGCCGAGACGCCGGTCTTCCTGACCCGCGAGCTCGAGGAGCGCCTCGTCTCGGCGTCGCACGGGATCCTCGCGCAGCTCTCCCGCCCCGAGACCGTTGCGCGGCTGCGGCGCTTCGTCCCGCCGGAGTGGGACGCGCCCGGAATCGACGAGCTCCCGTCGATCGCGCAGATCGACCTCGCCGTCGCGCGCGCTGCCGACGGGAGCCTCGAGCCGAAGCTCGTCGAGCTCCAGGGATTCCCGTCGCTGTCGGCTTTCGAGGTGCTGCAGGCCGACGCATGGGAAGCGGCCCTCTCGGAGATTCCGGGCCTGCCCGCCGGGGGATGGAGCCCGTACTTCTCCGGCCTGACGCGGACCACTTACCTCGACCTCCTTCGTCGCACCGTCGTGGCCGGGCACGACCCGGAGAACGTCGTCCTCCTCGACCTTCACCCCGAGGGCCAGAAGACGGCGGTCGACTTCGACGCGACGCGGCGCCTGCTCGGTGTCGAGGCCGTCTGCGCGACGGAGGTCGAGAAGGAGGGACGCCGCCTCTACCGCAGGAGAGGCGGCCGGCGCGTCCCGATCGAGCGGATCTACAACCGGGTCGTCGTCGACGAGCTGGTCCGGACCGGCGCGCGCCTCCCGTTCGACTTCCGCGACGACCTCGCCGTCGAGTGGGCGCCGCACCCGAACTGGTTCTGGGCCTTCTCGAAGGCCGCGCTGCCGCTCCTCGACCACCCGGCCGCGCCGCGGACGCTCACGCTGGACACGCTCGACGCCCTTCCCCCGGACCTCGCGAAGCGCTGGGTCCTCAAGCCTCTCTTCTCCTTCGCTGGCGGGGGCGTAAACGTGGAGCCCACCGAGGCGGACGTCGCGGCGGTCCCCGCCGCCGAGCGTGACCGGTGGTGCCTGCAGGAGAAGATCGAGTACGCCCCGGCGCTGATCACGGTCGACGGCGGAGGGGTGAAGGTCGAGATCCGGATGATGTTCTTCCGGCCCGGCTCCCGGCGCGAGTTCACCCTCGGCCTGAACCTCTGCCGGCTCTCCCGCGGGAAGATGCACGGCGTCGACTTCAACCGCGACTTCACCTGGGTCGGCTCCTCGGTGGCGCTTCGCCCGGCGGCCGGGTGGCCCGGGGAGAGCTCCCGCGGCGCTTGACAGGAGCGGCCCGCGCGGAGATCGTCTAGAAAATGCCTCGGGAGGCTCACGTGCCGCAGAACCTGAAGGGTCTGAAGGTCCTCTTCCTCGTCGCTCCGAAGGGTTTCCAGGTCGAGGAGCTCGACAAGCCGCGCCGCGTCCTCGAGGCGGCCGGTGCGGAGGTCGTGGTCGCGACGACGGCGGCCGGCGGCGCGACCACGCAGGACGGGACCTCGGTCGACGCCGTGCCGATCGTCGAGCTGCGGCCGACCGACTTTGCCGGGGCGGTCGTCGTCGGCGGCCCCGGCTCTCCGGAGATCTGGGAGAACGGGATCGCGCACAAGTTCTTCCGGATGACGGCGCACGACGGCAAGCCGGTCGGAGGGCTCTCTCTCGGCGTCGGCCTCCTCGCGAAAGCCGGCCTCCTCGAGGGGAAGTCGGCGACGATCTGGGTCACCCCGGAGGCCCTGCGCACGCTGAAGGACGCCGGGGCGCGCTACGAGAAGAAGCCCGTCGCGGTGGCGGGCGGCGTCGTGACCGCCGACGGCCCGTCCTCGGCGGAGAGCTTCGGGAACATCTTCGCCGAGCTCCTGGACGGCTCCCGGTCCCGCTCCGGGCGCGTCACGCGCTGACGGCGCCGCGCCGTCCCCTCAGATCCGCGCGAGCGCGGCGCCCCAGTGGAGGCCCGCGCCGAGGGCCGTGAAGCCGACGAGCGAGCCCGGCCCGATCCGCCCCGCCGCGACCGCCTCGTCGTAGACGAGCGGGAGCGTGGCGGCCGTCGTGTTGCCGTACTTCTGGATGTTGTTGAAGACCTTCTCGTCGGGGAGGCCGAGGACCTTCTGCACCGATTCGTTGATCCGGAGGTTCGCCTGGTGCATCAGGAGGAGGTCCAGCTCCTCGAGCGAGCGGCCGCAGCCCGCGAGGACCTCCCGAACCGCTTCGGGCATCAGCTGGCTCGCGAGCCGGAAGACCTGGCGCCCCTCGACGATCGGGATCGTGCCGAGACTCTCGAACATCTCCGGCGTGAAGTACGGCCGCGACTTGCAGCCGCCCCCCGGGACGTACAGCTTGTCCCAGTGGTTCCCGTCGGTCTTCAGGACGATACCGAGGAAGCCGCGGCCGTCCCCCGACTCGTTCGCCTCGAGGACCATCGCGCCGGCGCCGTCGCCGAAGAGGACGGCCCGGTCGCGCATCCCCGTCGCCCGCTCGTACCAGTACGGGTCGCAGGGCCCCGGGCTCCTCCCCAGCATGACGTCCCAGACCGACTCCGGCCAGGGCATCAGGCCGGAGTGGACCTCCGCCCCGACGAGGAGGACGCGGTCGAACGCGCCGGAGCGGATGAAGGCGTCGGCCGTCTGGAGGCCCGAGAGGAACCCGGCGCACTGCATCCGGATGTCGAGCGCCGGCGTCGTCGTCAGGCCGAGCCGGGCCGCGAGGAGACCACCGCTCCCCGGGAAGTAGTGGTCGGGCGTCATCGTCGCGAAGACGACGAGACCGATGTCCTTCGGCGCGAGGCCCGCCTTCTCGAGCGCCCGCCGGGCGGCGTGCTCGGCCAGCTCCGCCGGGCCGACGCCGGGCGCGCCGAATCGCCGCTCGCGAATGCCGGTCCGCGGGACGATCCACTCGTCCGTCGTGTCCATGATCCGGGAGATCATCTCGTTCGTGACGACCTGAGGAGGCACGTAGCTTCCGGAGGAGCGGATGACGGTCGTTCTCGGCGCGTTGCTCATCGACGGGGCCGAAGTCTAGCGGACGGCCCCGCCGGGCCGAAGGCGGGCGACGGTCGCGCCCCAGCCGCCCCGCTCCGGGGGCGCGTCGCGAAACTCCACGACGAGGGGCGACCGGGCCAGGACCGCGCGGACGATCCGCCGCTGCGTGCCGACCCCCCGTCCGTGGACGATCCGGACCTCGTCGAAGCCGCGCACGGCGGCCTCCGCGAGGTACTCCTCGACGACGGACGCCGTCTCCGCCGGACGGAAGGCGTGCAGGTCGATCGCGTCCTCCAGCGGGAGGACCACGGGAACGTCCTCTTCCGTGTCCACGGCCACAGTGTAGGGCCGGCCCGCCGGTTGAAGGTGCGCGGCCGGCGGCGGAGAATGGCCGCCGAACGGAGGAATGCCATGAAGCACCGATTCGTCGTGGCCGCGGGGCTCCTCGCGGCCCTCGCCTCGTCCACGGCGCTCGCCGCCAAGCCCCGGGTCGCCGTCATCGAGTTCAAGGACAAGACCCAGCACTATTCCTGGTACCGCGCCGGAGAGGCCGCCCAGGACATGCTCGTCACCGAGCTCGTCAAGTCCGGGAAGTACCGCGTCATCGAGCGCGAGCAGCTCGCGGCGATCATGCAGGAGAAGAACCTCTCCCTCTCCGGCGAGATCGACCCGAAGACGGCCGTCAAGGCGGGCAAGCTCCTCGGCGTGGAGTACATCGTCACCGGCGCCCTCACCGAGCTCGGAGTCGCCGACCGCGGGGCTCGCGTCCCCGGCGGCCTCTTCGGAAGGCTTCCGTCCGTGAACGTCGGGTCGCAGAAGATGGACGCCGCGATCGACGCCCGGATGATCAACACGACGACCGGCGAGATCGTCTGGGCCGACTCCGCGAAGGAGTCGACGTCCGATGCGAAGGTCTTCGTCGCGGGCGCCGGCGGCGGCGTCGAGGACCGGCGGAAGCTCGACCGCGTCCTCCGCCCCGTCGTCGTCAAGCTGGCCGAGTCGATGGGGAAGGTCGGCGTGTCGACCTCCGGCCTCGGCGGCGCGAGCGACGCCTCGGGGATCGCCGGGAAGATCGCGAAGGTCGAAGGGGGCTCGGTCTTCCTGAACGTCGGCGCCGAGGCCGGCGTGAAGGAAGGCGACACGTTCGACGTCTACCGGGTCGGCAACGTCATCAAGGACCCGGACACCGGCGAGGTCCTCGGCTCCGACGAGACGAAGGTCGGCCGCGTGAAGATCACGAAGGTGATGGGCGCCCGCCTCTCGACCGCTTCCATCGTGAGCGGCTCGGGCTTCAAGCCGGGCGACATGATCAAGAACTGACGCCGCAGAGACGGCGGGAGAAGGAATCGGCGGGCCTCACGGCCCGCCGATTTCCTTTTCCCTCGTCTCCCGTGTCTACCGGCGGCCGAGGAGCTCGCAGGCCTCCTCGATCCCGTCCCCGCACGCCTCCCGGAGGAGGGCGCCGGCCCGGCGGCCGTCCCGGACCTCGACGGCGCGGAGCGCCCGGGCGACCCGGACCGCCCGGTTCCCGGGGGCGCGCTCGGCGGCCGCGGCGAGCTCCTCGTCGAGGTCGCCCCGGACGTCGCCGAACGCGAGGCCGAGGATCCAGTTCGCGTCGCGTCCCGGGTTCATCCCCTTTCCCTTCATCACGCGCCGGACGAACCGGAGGACCCGACCTCCCGCCGCGCCCGACTGGTCGACCCGGAACGCCTCGTGCAGCTGCTGCCAGGCCGTGGCGTTCTCGCCGTTCAGGAACGCGCTCCCGGCCCGCGTGTAGAGGTCGATGAAACGGGCCTCCGGCTCGTCGCTCGTGGAGGTGATCTCGCGCGCGATGCCGCCCGCCTCCGCGAGCGCCTCGCGCGTGAGGGACCCCTTCGAGCGGGTCGTGTCGAGGGCGCGATACGCCTCTTCGAGCCGCGTGTCGAGCGACCACTGGCCTCCGTCGACGAGCGCCTCGCGGCGCGGCAGGGACGGATCAGCCGAAACGACGGCGCCGGTGTCCCGCGAACCGGACTCCAGCCCGGAGAGCACGCCGCCCGTATCGGAGCTCCCCCGCTGCCCCTTGCCGACGACGTCCTCGGAATTCGTCGCCGCGGGACCCGGGCGCGTCTCGACGACCTGACCCATCGGACCGCTCTCCTCGACCGACGACGCCGCCAGAGGCGTGCTCGCGGCCTGCGGCGCCGTGCCGGGGCCCGTCTCCGTCGGCGCTCCGCTTCCCGCGCTGCCGAAGCTGTCGGTCGCCGGCCCGGTCGGGACCGTCTCCGCCGGAGCGGGCTCGGTGGCGGAGGTCGCCCCGGGGGCGAGGCTCGCGAGGGCCGCCGGCTTCTCCTCCGGCGCGGTCTGCCCCGGGCCAAAGCGGGAGTACGCGAGCCAGCCGCCTCCCCCGAGGACGACGAGACCGGCGACGGTCGCCGCCACGAGGAGCGCCGGGCTCTTCCCGGCTCGCGCCGGCGCGACCGGCGGCGGAGGCGGCATCGAAGCCGCGGCCGCCATCGCCGTGTCGGGGCTGGAGATTCCGGCCGACGGGACGACGCCGGCGCCCGCCGTCGCGACGGTCGGGAGGTCCGCCGCGACGCGCGCCCCTCCCGCCTCGAGGACCGTCGGGGCGCCGTGGATCGTCGGAGCCCCCGGTGGGGGCGGGGGCACCGCGCGGACGGGTGCGGAAGCGGCGGCCGCGGCGCCGAGGGAGAGGCCGAAGACCGCGGCGAGCGCCGAGACGAGGTCGGTACAGCTCTCGTAACGCCGCCACGCGTCCTTGGCGAGCGCACGCGACAGGACGTCGTCGATGGCGGGCGGAAGGCCGCCGACGAACGACGTGACCGGCTCGGGCGGGACGCTGACGTGCTGGTGGAGGACGCCGAGCGGCGTGTCGGCCTTGAACGGCACGCGCCCCGTCAGCATCTCGAACGCGATGCAGGCGAGGGCGTACTGGTCGGCCCGCGCGTCGAGGGCCTTCCCCATCGCCTGCTCCGGCGCCATGTACGAGGGCGTCCCCATCACGGTCCCGGTGGCCGTCAGCCCCGAGACCGAGTCGGCGCTGCGGGCGAGGCCGAAGTCTGCGAGCAGCGGGCGGCCGGAGGCGTCGAGGAGGACGTTGCCCGGCTTCACGTCACGGTGGAGGATCCCCTTGGCGTGCGCGTGATCGAGCGCGGCGGCGATGGCCGCGAGCCACGGCACCGCCTGCGCGGGCGCTACCGGCCCCGTGATCCGCTCCTTGAGGGAGCCTCCCGAGACGAGGGGCATGACGAGGTACGAGACCTCCTTCCCCTCGAGGGGCGCCGTGCCGAAGTCGTAGACGGCGAGGATGTTCGGGTGCTCGAGCCCCGCCACGAGGCGCGCCTCGCGGAGGAACCGCTCGGCGAACGTCGGGTCCGCCGCGATCGGGTCGTGAATGACCTTCACGGCGACGGTGCGATGCAGGGTCTGGTCCTCGGCGCGCCAGACTTCCGACATTCCGCCGGCGCCGGCGCGCTCGAGGAGGCGATAGCGGCCCAGGAGGGTTCCAGGTGTCACGGCCATGGCATCCTCGTTTCCAGGGGAAGGATACGACCGCCGGGAAGCCCCCGAATGCGAAGCGCGTCACGGAACCGGGCGATCCCGGCTCCGCCGCCGGGCGAGTGGCGGTGCTACAGCTCCTCGGCGACGTCGGCCCCGGCGAGCGCCCCCCAGAGGGCGATCGAGCCGGGACCCGAGCGGGAGGCGTCGTCCAGCGCCTCCTCGGCGCGCGAGAGGAGGCTCGCCGTGTCGAAGGCGTCCTCCGGGTAGGCGGCGAGCCCGAGCGTCAGGGAGAACCGGAGCCCCGTCGCGTCGAGGCGCGGGTCCCGGAACGAGGCGAAGTTCTTCGCGATCGCCTCGGCCGCTCTCTGCGCGATCGGCTTGTCGGCGTCGAAGATCAGGATCCAGAAGCGGTCGCCCTTGCCGCGGCCGACGATGTTCACCGACCGGGTGGCGCGGACGAGCTGGGCGGCGATCTTCGGGAGGAGGGCGTCTCCGTACGGCATCCCGAAGCGCTGCGAGGCCTCGCCGAGGCCGTCGATGCGGACGTGCGCGACGGAGAGCGGCTGGCCGCTTCGCTCGGCGCGCTTGAGCTCCGACTCGAGGCGCTTGACGATCGCTCCCTGGTTGTAGAGGCCGGTGGCGCCGTCCCGCTCGGTCTGCTGCTCGATGATCTTCATGAGCCGCGAGTTGTGGAGCGCGACCGCGGCGGTGTCGGCGAGGAGCGAAAGGCGTCCCGCGAGCTCGGCCGGCCACGGCCCGCCCGGCGAGCGGAAGGCGAACGTGAGGACGCCGATCTGCTCGTCCTGGAAGAGGAGCGGCGCCGCGATGGCCCGGAGCCCGGGAGATCCGGCGGCTGCCGGATAGAGGGCCCCGATCTCGGCCTCGTCGACGAGGACGAGCGCCTTTTCGGCCCACGCGCGGACCACCGGGTGCCCGGTGCTCTCGGTCGGGACGTGGCGCGGGGCTTCCGCGGAAGGGTCGCTCCCGCCCTGGGCGAGGACTCGGAGCGACTTCGTCTGCGCGTCGGCGTCCCAGAAGAGGGCGCTCTCCCCGGCGAGGAGCGCGATCGCGTGCTCGCAGAGGGCGTGCTTGATGCGCGGGCCGTCGAAGGTGGTCGCGAAGGAGCGTCCGACTTCGCGCAGGCGGTCGAGGAAGCGGTAGGAGTCGCGCTCGCGCTGGAGCAGGCGGGCGGACGTGACCGCGTGGGAGGCCTCGGCGGCGACGGCCTGGAAGGCGCGCAGGAGAGGCGGATCGAAAGCCCACGGCCGGCCGGCGCCGACGCCGGACAGCACGCCGAGGAACTCTCCGTGCGACACGAGGGGAACGGCGACGAGGCCGAGGGGGCGCGGGAGCTCCTTCGCGGCGTTCGGCATGGGGACGAGCGCCGGCCCGTCGGCGTCGAGCGCGACGTCGGAGAGGAGGACGGCAGCCTCGGGGTGGGCCAGACGGTCGACGAGCGCGCGCGGAATCGTCCCTTCGACCCCGGGGACGCTCGCTCCGTCTTTCGTCCAGACGCTCGACGGGGGCCTCCCGCCCTCGAAGGAGCGGACCTGGACGGCGCAGAGGTCGAGGCCGAGGCCGGCGCCCGTCTCCTCCACGGTCTTCGCGAGGATCGCTTCGAGGTCGTTCAGGCCGGAGAGGGCCGCGTGGACCCGGTTGACGAAGGTGACGTGCTCGGCCGTCCGGCGCTCCAGCTCGATGAGGCGTGCCCGCTCGAGGGCTCCCGCGGCGAGGCGCGCGAGCTCCTGGACGAGGCGCATCTCCTGCGCCGTCAGGACGAAGGCTCCCCGGCGCGACATCGTCAGGAAGCCGAAGACCGTCTCCCCCTGCTCGATCGGGATCGCGAGGCGGCGCTTGCGTCTCGGGCCCTTGCTGTCGTCGGCGTCGTCCTCGTCGAACGCGGGGCCGTGCGCCGCGAGCGCACGGACGAGGATCCCGTCGTTGTCGATCGGGACCCGCTGCCCCGGGACGAACCCGCCGCCGGTGCCGGGCGAGGTCCCCTGCGCGAGGACGCTTTCGACCTCTCCCTTCTCGGGGTGGTAGCGGAAGGCGCGGACCTGCTCGAACTCCAGCTGCCGCTGCAGCGAGGCCGCGGTGAGCCGGACGACCTCGTCGGCGTTCAGGGTGTGGAGCGCGCCGGAGGCGAGCTCGAAGAGCGCGACCGCCTCCTCGCGGCGCTTCACGAGGGTGGCCACGCTCCGCTCGCGCTCGAGGATCCGGCCGAGGATCCGGGCGAAGGAACGGATCCCGTCGTCGACCTCCATCCCCTTTCCCGCCGACTGCGCGAGCGCCACGCCGAACGCGCCGCTGACCTGCTCGCCGGTCTTCACGGCGGCGCAGAGGAAGACGAGCCCCGACTCGGCGACCCGCCCTTCGCGCCCCTCCGAGAGGTGCGTCTCGAGGGCGCGGCCGAGGCGCTGCTCGGCCGCGGCCGAGACGATGGAGGAGCCGGCGCGGCTCATCGGGGGGGCCCCGCCGGCGGGAAGGAGCGCGACGGCCACGGCATCGAAGAATCGGAGCGCCGTCTCGAGGACGGCGCCGATCGACTCGTCGAGGAAGCGCCCCTCGGCGAGGACGGCGTCGAACGCCTTCAGCAGGGCGAGGTCACGGGCGGTCGGCACGGCGGCGACGTTCTCCGAAGATTGCTCGGGACCGAATCATAGCCGGGAACGGGCGGCGCGCGATCGCCCCCTGGCTCAGATCGCCGACGCCTCGCCGTCCGTCTCGACGCGGCGCGCTCCGAGAAGGCCCTGGGCCACGAGGAAGAGCATCCCGACGTCGCGGAAGATCACCATCCACATGTCCCGGAAGCGCTCCTCGCGGGTCAGGTTCGCGGCCGTGACGTCGAAGCAGCCGCAGTCGATCGCGTTCCCGCGCAGGAGGTTGACCGAGATCGCCACGATGAAGACGACGAGGAGGGCGCCGACCAGGGCGGCCGCCGTCTTCCGCCAGATCCCGGCGACGAGCGCGAGGCCCATCAGCAGCTCGGCCCAGGGGAGGACGAGCGCCATCACGTTCACGAGCGGTCCCGGGAGCATCTTGTAGTTGTAGACCATGTGCGCGAAGCCCGGCGGGTCGGCGATCTTCGGCAGCGCCGCGACGATGAAGAAGAGGCCGAGCGCGATCTGCGTCCGGACCGTCAGCCAGGGATGGGTGAGGGCCTCCCGGAGCGTCACCGCCCCCTCCCCGTCGCGACCGCGCCGCCGCGGGAGAGCCAGTCCGGGAACCCGTCCCGGTAGACGAGGAGGTTCTCGAAGCCGGCCCCGAACAGAGTCTGCGCGAGCATGTGGGAGTCCTCGCAGTCGCCGCCCGTGCAGTAGAGGACGACGGGCAGCGTCTGGTCGCGACCCTCGGCGACGAGCTCCTCGACCCGCTCCTTCACCACCGCCGCCTCCCAGATCGGGAAGGAGCGCGCGCCGGCAACGTGCTTCTCGACGAAGTCCTTCGAGCGTCGGGCGTCGAGGAAGAGGGCGCCGCGGGCGTGGAGCCAGGCGGCCGCCTCGCCGGTGATCTCGACGCCCGGCTGGCCGTGCGGCGGGAAGCGGGCGAGGACCTCGGCGACGTGGTCGGGGGCGGCTGGAGACGACGGCGACGAAGCGGCCGGGCGTTCCTGGGGAGGCGGCGCGGGCTCCCGATCCGCGGCCGGACGCCGTGACCCGGGGGCGGGGGCCGGCGCGGACGGCGCGGGACGGTCCGGCACCGCCGGAGCGGCCGAGGCGGGCGGCGCCGGCTCGTCCGCGGCGGGCGCCGGGTGCCTTTCGAACGGAACCGGCGCCGGAGGCTTCGGGACGGAGAAGGCGGCCGGGTAGTCGCCCGGAAGCTCGAGGCGCCGCTCCTTCGCGGCGAACGCGTTCGAGACGAGGGCGCAGGCGATCGCGAGGACGGCGAGGGCACCGGCCTCGGCGAGGAAGCGGCGGAGGTTCATCTGGCGGCTCCGTTCCGGGCCCGAGGCCCGCGTCGCGATTCTATGCAAGGGCTTCGCCCTTCCTCTCGTGCCGTTCCGGCGCGTGCCGGGCCTCGCCGGTCGCTCGAATCCGGCCCTCGCGGGGCTAGAATTGCGGGTCCAGTCCAGCGCGGCAAGGAAGGGGAAGACGATGAGCGAGAACACTCTCACGATCCGGGACAACCGCACCGGCAAGGAGTACGTCGTCCCGGTCGAGAACGACACGATCAAGGCGATGGACCTCCGGAAGATCAAGGTGAACCCGGAGGACTTCGGCCTGATGACGTACGACCCCGCGTTCCTGAACACGGCGTCGTGCAAGTCGAAGATCACGTTCATCGACGGCGACAAGGGGATCCTCGAGTACCGCGGTTACCCGATCGAGCAGCTCGCCGAGAAGTCGAGCTTCCTCGAGGTCGCGTGGCTCCTCTGGAACGGCGAGCTGCCGACGAAGACCGAGCTCGACGAGTTCACGCGGCACGTCACGCACCACACCTACCTCCACGAGAACATCAAGAAGCTCATGGAGGGGTTCCGCCACGACGCGCATCCGATGGGGATGCTCCAGTCGACCGTCGGCGCGCTCTCGACGTTCTACCCCACCGCGAAGCAGGTGAACGACCCGCGCCAGCGGGCGCACCACACGATCCGCCTCATCGCGAAGATGCCGACGATCGCCGCGTTCGCCTACCGGCACTCCATCGGCTTCCCCTACGTCTACCCCGACAACGAGCTCTCCTACGTCGGCAACTTCCTCTCGATGCTCCGGAAGATGTCGGAGCCGAAGTACAAGGTGAACCCGGTCCTCGAGCGGGCGCTCGACGTCCTCTTCATCCTCCACGCGGACCACGAGCAGAACTGCTCGACGAACGCGATGCGCGCGATCAGCTCCGCGCAGACCGACCCGTACTCCAGCCTCTCCGGCGCCATCTCCGCGCTCTACGGGCCGCTCCACGGAGGCGCGAACGAGGCCGTCCTCACGATGCTTCGCGAGATCGGGACCATCAACAACGTCCCGGCCTTCGTCAAGGAGGTCAAGGAGGGACAGGGCGAGAAGAGGCTGATGGGCTTCGGGCATCGGGTCTACAAGAACTACGACCCGCGCGCGAAGGTCATCAAGGCGCTCGCCGAGCAGGTCTTCGAGGTCACGGGGAAGAACCCTCTCCTGACGATCGCGGTCGAGCTCGAGCGGATCGCGCTCCAGGACGACTACTTCGTCAAGAGGAAGCTCTACCCGAACGTCGACTTCTACTCGGGCCTCATCTACGAGGCGATGGGCTTCCCCCCCGACTACTTCACCGTCCTCTTCGCGATCGGCCGGACGGCCGGCTGGCTCGCACAGTGGCACGAGATGGTCAACGACCCCGACCAGAAGATCGCCCGGCCGCGCCAGGTCTTCCTCGGACCGGCCCGGCGCGACTACGTTCCCGTCGAGAAGCGCTGAGCGTTCCCGGGTTGCCGGGAAGGGAGGGGGGAGGCGGGCTCGCCTCTCCCCTCTTCCTTTTCGCGGCATCCGGTGCAGAGCCCGTCCAGGGTCAGGAAGAGGGGGCGTACCGCGCGGCCGTCGGGAAGGACGCCACGCTCGGCCACCGCGAAGTCCTTCCACTCGACGTCCTCGACCCGGCCGCAGCCCCGGCAGACGAGGTGGTGGTGCGGTCCGAGGTGGGCGTCGTAGCGGACCGGCCCGTCCTTCACGCTGAGGCCCGTCACGAGCCCGACGTCCACGAGCGCATGGAGGACGTTGTAGACCGAGGCGCGCGAAAGGACCGGCCCCTCCCGGTTCACGGCGCTCTCGACCTCCTCGGCGGTCGGGTGACGGTCGGTCCCGGCGAGGAAGGCAAGCACCGCCAGCCGGGGCTCGGTCACCCGAAGCCCTCGGGCGCGGAGCAGGCATTCCAGGGCGGGCGGAGCCATCTTCACACTATTTAGAATAGATCCAAACGACGGCGATGGCAAGCGGCTCCGCCCCGGAGCCGGACGGCGGGCCTACTCCCGGGCGGCGGGAGCGGACGTGATGAAGGCTCGTCCGAAGCGCGAGAAACGGGGCCGGCCGAGACGGGAGAGAGCCGATCCGTCGGCCCGGGCGGGGCTCCAGCTCCACATGACGCCGACGGCTCTCCCGAGGAGGTCGACGACCGGCCGCGTCCCGAAGAAGCGGGCGTCGCGGCTCTCGTCGCGGTTGTCTCCCATCAGGAAGACCTCATCCTCCGGGACCGTGATCGGACCGAAGTTCCGGAGGGCGTGGCGTTCCGGCAGGATCCGGATCGGGTGCGTCCGGCCGTCGATCCGCTCGGTGCCGAGGATCTCGATGTCGCCGTCCGGCAGCGTGAGCGGCTCGAGGTATTCCACCTTCTGGGGCTTTCCGTTCACGAGGAGCGCCTCGTTCCGCAGCTCGACGACGTCGCCCGGGAGACCGATCAGCCTCTTGACGAAGGGGACGCTCCCGCCGTCCGGGTTGCGCACGACGACGACGTCTCCCCGCCGCGGCTCGCCGGTCGTCATGATCCGGATCTTCGAGAACGGGACACGGATCTGGTAGGCGGACTTCCAGACGAAGACGCGGTCCCCCTCCAGGATCGTCGGCTTCATCGAACCGGTCGGAACGACGTACCAGTCGGCGAGGACGGAGCGGCCGGTCAGGATGATCGCCGCCATGAGGACGAGCTGCCTCACGTCCTTCAGGATCTGCTTGCGTTTCTCGGGCGAGATGGCCATCGGCCCCGGAGTGTCGCACATTCCGTGCCGCGGGACGGCCGGGCTATCCTTCCGCCATGACGACCGGCTACACGGACGACCACGCCGCCTCGGGGACGAAAGCGGAGCTCCCGTCCCTCGAGACATGGCCCTCGCAGTACGCGGACGACTACGAGGTGACGATCACGGTCCCGGAGTTCACCTCGATCTGTCCGAAGACCGGCCTCCCCGACTTCGCGACGCTCGTCGTCACGTACGTCCCCGAAGCGGCGTGCGTGGAGCTGAAGTCCTTCAAGGAGTACCTCCTGGCCTACCGGAACCTCGGCATCTTCAACGAGAACGTCGTGAACCGCGTCCTCGCCGACCTCGTCGCCGCGATGCGACCGCGCAGGATGTCCGTGCGGGGCATCTTCACGACGCGCGGCGGCATCCAGACGACGGTCGAAGCGCGCTGGCCGAAGCCCGCGCGCCCTTGACATCGGGCGTTCCGAAACCCATGTTTTCCACGGGACACGAAAGCTCTTTCCAGCGGTAACGAGGTTCTTTCCGGGGCGACACCGGATCGTCCCCGCGAAGGAAAGACGGGCCGCGGACGCGGCTCAAAAGGAAGAGGGCGACCGTGAGTTCGGAGGACCCGACGCCCTCCCGTCCCGTCCCGGCCGGTGTGATCAACCGGCCGGGATTCTCGTTTCCGGGCCTACCGTTTCAGCGCGGGGCCGGGGCGGCGGGACGCGCGGGAGCGACCGCACCCGGAAGCCGGAAGGTTCCGTCGGGCTGCATCCGCCGGTAGAGGGCCATGACGTTCGCGTTGTCGCCGGTGAGCGGGCAGTAGTCGCCGATCTTCTTCAGCGAGAGCTCCGCCGCCACGCGCGCCTCAGGGGAGTTCTTCACCTTCTGCTCGGCGACGAAGCGGAGGACCCGCTCGATGTAGGCGCGGCTCTTCTCGATCTCGTCGGCGACGGCCTTCGTCGCGTCCCCGCGCGTCGGAACGATCCCGACGGCGCCGAGCGACTGGATCCGGCCGATCATCTCGATCCAGGCGTTCGGGTCGGAGACGGGGTTCGTCAGGTTCGGGCAGCGCCCCGGCGTGATGAGGTCCCCTGCCCAGACGAGGCCGCTGTCGTTGTTGTAGAGGACGAGGTCGTACTCGGAGTGGGCGCGCCCGGGCGCGGCGAGGAGCTCGAACCGGCGCCCGCCGGCGTTCAGGACGAGGTGGTCCGCCACGCCGACGATCGTCGGCTTCTTCTGTCCCGGCTCGGCCCGCAGGACGCCCGCGGAGAGCGGATCGAGCGCGCGGGCATGGACGAAGATCGTCGCGTCGGTCGGGAGGAAGGCCGCGATCCCGCCGTTCGAGTCGACGTCCGTCTGCGTCATGACGATCCAGCGGACCGGCTTCCCGTTCGTCTTCTCCGCGATCTGCGCCTTCAGGTTCTCGCCGTCCTGCTTCGTCCACCCCGTGTCGATGACGAGGACGCCGTCGCCCGTGTCGATGAACGACAGGTTCGTGTAGCCGAAGCGCCCGTACCAGGTGAAGGCGTTGTACTGCCCCACCTGGAACGCGGGGACGTCCTTCGGAAGCGGCGGCGGCCCGGACGGCGTGGCGCCGGCCTGGGCGACCGCGAGCTCCGCGGGGACGGCGACGAGGAGCAGCAGGGCGAGAAGGGCGAGGCGGGATTTCGTCATCTTGGCTCCGGCGCCCCGGAGGCCACGCGGACGTCGGAACGTCCGCCCGGATCTCCGGGCGCGAGGTGCTGGCCTCCACGCTCGGACGCGGCCCCGACGGCGCGATCTCCGGGAGAGGCGTGAGGGTTCACGAGGGCCGCCCGACGGCGGACCGCGGCGAGGAACGAGGTGAAGAGGGCCTTCTGGACCGGTCGGCCGACGAGGTTCTCCGGGTGCCACTGGACGGCGGCGAGGAACGCGCCCCCGTCGCGCGCGAACGCCTCGAGGAGGTCGTCGGGGGAGGCCGCGAGGGGGACGAGGCCGGGGGCGAGGTCCTTCACGGCCTGGTGGTGGCGGGAGTTGACCGGCTCGCCGTCGAGCGCCGCGATCTCCGCGGCGAGCGGCAGCCGCCCGGAGACGTTCCTGCGGGCGTGGACGACGTGCGCGAGGTGCGCCGGGTCGTGCCCGTCCCGCGTCGAGAACGCGTGGGAGACGCCCCGATCGCGCTGAGAGGGCAGGTCCTGCCAGAGCGTCCCGCCGAGCGCGACGTTCAGGACCTGAAGCCCGCGGCAGATCCCGAAGATGGGAGCCCCGAGCGCCCCCGCCCGCTCCACGAGCGCGAAGTCGAGCGTGTCCCGCTCCGGTCGCGGCGTCACCGTTTCGTTTACCTTCGTCTCCCCGTAGCGCGCCGGGTCGACGTCCGCCCCGCCCGAGACGAGGAGGCCGTCGAACTCCGCGGGAAGCGCGTCCCCCGGCTGCACGACCACGACCTCCTCGTCCCGCGCGCCAGCGGCGAGGAGGGCGTCGCGATAGGCCGCGAGCGGCTGAGCGGGGTCGATGGCGAGGACGATCTTCATCACGCGGGAGGGCCGATCCGGCGGCGGTCGCCGGCGGCGGCGGAGTCTAGCAAGGCCCGTTCCAGGCGCGCGCCCGTCTCAGGTCGGCGGCTCCCAGAAGCGGGTGAAGGTGTACCACTGGGCGTGGTTCTCCCGGATCGTCCGCTCCAGGATCGCAACGAAGTCGGTCATGGCCCGGCGCTCGGCCTCGTCTCGCTCGCCTCTCCGCGCCGCCTCGACGCGGAGAGGCGCCTCGACGACCGTCCGGTACGTCCCTCCCTCTCCGCGAAGGACGAAGACGGGCAGGAGGGGGGCTCCGGCAGCCGCGGCGATCCGGAACGGCCCGACGGGAAAGGAGACCTCGCGCCCGAGGAACGGCATCCTCCGACCCGTCCCGCCGTAGTCGCGGTCTCCCTGGATCGCGACGAAGTACCCCTCCTCGAGGCTCCGCAGCACCTTCACGGCCGACAGCTCCGACGTGATCGGGATCGAGCGGATGCCGAGGCGGTCGCGCGCCGCGGTGCGGTCTCGCTCCACGACGGGCGACGGGTCGGGCAGGTAGACGACCGCGACCCGGAGACCGATCTCCTGCAGGAAGAAGCCGCCGATCTCGAAGTTGCCGACGTGGGCGGTCAGGAGGATCGCGCCCCGCCCCGCGTCGCGCGCGGCGACGAGGTGCTCGGTGCCGATTCTCTCCGGGACGATCGCGTCGAGATCGGCCGGGGGGTGCGCCGAGAAGCGGAGGAGGTCGATCCAGGAGCGCGAGTGGTGCCCCAGCATCGCGCGGGCCGACTCCTCCACCTCGCGCCGCCACGGCGGGAGGCCGAGGACCGCCGCGTGGTTCTCGAGGATCGCCTCGCGAACGCTCTCGCGCGCCCAGATCGCCCGCTCCGCCGTCGCGGCCGCCAGGCGCGCGACCCACTCGGGGGGAAGCGCCGTCACGAGCCAGCGGAAGAACGGGAACCAGAGGCGGAACGTCGCGTGCGTCAGACGCGAGACGACGGGCGATCCGCCGGGGCGGCCGCCCGCGGCGGGCGTTCGGGAAGCGCGGGCTCGTGTCATGGGAGGGACGCCTCGCGGCGCCCGGGGCCGCCGATTCTAGCCGCAGGGAGAGGCGGCGGCACGCTCGGCTAGACTCGCCGTCCGGAATGCTCCCTCACGATCTCGAGGCGGTCATCGGGCTGGAGGTCCACGTTCAGCTGAGGACGCGGACCAAGGCGTTCTGCGCCTGCCCGGTGGTCTTCGCGGCCGCGCCGAACAGCGCCGTCTGCCCGGTCTGCCTCGGCTACCCGGGGGCCCTTCCGGTGCCGAACCGGGAGATGGCGCTCCTCGGGGCGCGCCTCGCGATCGCCACGGGGTGCGACGTGCACGCGCGCTCCGCCTTCGCCCGGAAGAGCTACTTCTACCCCGACCTCCCGAAGGGATACCAGATCACCCAGCTCGACCGCCCGCTCGCGACGGGAGGCCGGGTCGACGTGCGCGCCGCGGACGGCTCGACCCGCTCCGTCCGCCTCCGTCGGATCCACCTCGAGGAGGACGCGGGCAAGTCGATCCACGACGCCGAGGGCGACGACGTCCCGCCCGGCGTCACCCTCGTCGACCTGAACCGGGCCGGGACCCCGCTCGCCGAGATCGTCACCGAGCCCGACCTGCGCGCTCCCGCCGAGGCGTCCGACTTCCTCTCCCGTCTCCGGCGGCTCGTCCGGTGGATCGGCGTCTCGGACGGGAACATGGAGGCGGGCTCCCTCCGCTGCGACGCGAACGTCTCCGTGAGGCCCGCGGGCACCGAGACGCTCGGGACGAAGGTCGAGATCAAGAACCTCAACTCGATCACCCACGTGCGGATGGCGCTCGAGCACGAGGTCGCGCGCCAGGCCGGCGTCCTTCGCGCCGGCGGCGCCGTCGCCGCCGAGTCCCGCCTCTTCGATCCCGCGTCCGGCACGACGCGCCCGATGCGCGGCAAGGAGGAGACGGAGGACTACCGCTATTTCCCCGACCCGGACCTCGGACCCCTCGTCCTCGACGAGGCGTGGCTCGAGGAGGTCGCGGCCTCTCTCCCCGAGCCGCCGGAGGCGCGCGAGGCGCGCTTCGTCGCCGAGCTCGGTCTCTCCCCGGCCGACGCCGCGACGCTCTGCGCGACGCGACCGCTCGCCGACGCGTTCGAGGAGGCGGTCGCGCTCCTCCCGTCGAACGCCCGCGGCGTCGCCGCGTGGTTCCTCGGCGACCTCCTCGCGCGGATGGGAGACTCCGATCGGCAGGTGGGCCGGCTCCCCGTCCCGCCGGGCGAGGTCGCCCGGCTCGTGGCGCGGATCGACGACGGGACGATCTCGGGGCGGATCGCCCGGGAGCTCTTCGCGCTCCTCTGCGCGGGCGCGCGGGACGTCGACGGGCTGATCCGCGAGAGGGGGCTCGTCCAGGTGACGGACGAGACGCCGATCCGCGCCGCCGTCGACGCCGTCCTCGCCGCGAGCGAGGCGCAGGCCGCCGCCTACCGCGGGGGGAAGAGCTCGACGTTCGGCTGGTTCGTCGGCCAGGTGATGAAGGCGACCGGCGGGAAGGCGAGCCCCGCCGTCGTGAACCGCCTCCTCCGGGAAAGGCTCGACGCGTGATCGAGTTCTACGGCGTCTCGAAGGAGTACCACGGGCGGCGGGTCCTGAAGAACCTCTCGTTCCAGATCGCCCAGGGAGAGTTCGTCTTCCTCACCGGTCCGTCGGGCGCGGGAAAGACGACCGTCCTCAAGCTCCTCTACCGCGCCGAGACGCCGGGCGCCGGACAGATCCTCGTGAACGGGCGGAACGTCGTCGCCATGCCGGCCTCGCGCATCCCGGAGCTCCGCCGGACGATGGGGATCGTCTTCCAGGACTACAAGCTCCTCCCGACGCGCACCGTCTTCGAGAACGTCTCGTTCGTCCTGAAGTTCCTCGGAGTCTCCCTGGCCGAGCGGAGGCGCAGGGCCTACCAGGTCCTCCGGCTCGTCGAGCTCCACCACCGCGTCAACGCGTTCCCCGAGGAGCTCTCCGGCGGCGAGCAGCAGCGGGTCGCGCTGGCGCGCGCCCTCGTGAACGAGCCCGAGCTCCTCGTCGCCGACGAGCCGACCGGGAACCTCGACCACCGCCTCGCGCAGGAGATGATGCGGCTCTTCTCGCAGATCAACGTCCGCGGGACGACCGTCCTCGTCGCGACGCACGACGTCGCGCTGATCCGCGAGACGGGCCGCCGATGCCTCACGCTCGACCGGGGCGGGATCCTCGAAGGGCTCGTCGAGGCGGCGCTCCCTCCGCAGGCGACGTGGCGGCGCGAGGGCTCGTCGGCACACCCCGTCGTCCCCGAGGAGCGGCCGTGAGGCGCGGCGCCGCCCTCGTCTCGCTGCTGGACGAGGCGCTCGCCGGCCTCTGGCGCGCCCGCCGGATGACCGTCGTCTCCGTCCTCCAGATCGCGTTCTCGCTCTTCCTCGTCGGGATCTTCCTCCTCGCCGCCGAGAACCTCGGCGGCGTCGTCGACGCGCTCCGCGAGGAGACGGCCGTCACCGTCTTCCTGCGCCCCGGCACCGACGAGGCGGCGCAGGCGGACCTCGAGCGCCGCGCGCTGGACTCGAAGCTCGTCGCCGCCGTCCGTCGCGTCACGCCCGAGGAAGCGCGGCGCCGCTTCGCCCGCTCGTTCTCGAGCCTCGCCAGCGCGACCGGGACGCTCTCCGCGAACCCCTTCCCCACCTCGGTCGAGCTCGACCTCCTGCCGGGCGCCGCGTCCTCCGCCGCGCTCCGCCCCTTCCTCGCGAACCTCACGGCCTTCCCCTCCGTCGAAGAGGTGCAGTTCGACGTCGACTGGGTGAGGCGCCTACGCGGCGTCGTCCGGCTCGTCGCGGTGACGGGGGCGGCCACCGGCTTCTGCCTCGCGCTCGGCGCCGCGTTCACGATCGCGAACGTCGTCCGGCTGACGATCCTCCTCCACCGCGACGAGATCGACATCCTCCGCCTCGTCGGCGCCCCGGAGATGCTCATCCGCGGACCGTTCCTCCTCGGCGGCGTCCTCCAGGGGCTCCTCGGCGGGCTTTTCGCGCTCGGCCTGCTCGGCCTCGCGTTCCGGGGCGTCCTCCTGTTCATCGCCGCGACGGAGAACGTCCTCCTCGGCGTCTTCCTCGTCCGGTTCCTCTCTCCGACGACGTGCGGCCTCCTCGTCCTCGGAGGGGTCCTCGCGGGGCTCTTCGGCGGGACGATCGCCTCGCGGCGCCGGCACGTCTGAGGCCGGCGCCGGCGAGGCTCAGGCGCGCGGCGCGCGCTTCAGGCGCGAGAAGAGGGCGGCCGCGATCTTCGGCGGGACCACGCGCGGCACGAGGCGCCCCGTGAAGATCCAGGCGGAGTCGAGGAGGTTCGGCACGACGACGGCCCGGCCGCGCGCCAGGCCGCGGAGCCCCGCCTCGGCGACCGTCTCCGCCGAGAGCGACGGGAAGCGGACCCGCTCCCCCTCGGCGAGGCCGGCGACGCGGTGGAAGTCGGTCCGCGTGGTCCCGGGGCAGAGCGCCGTGACGACGATCCCCGTCCCCGCGAGCTCCTCGTGGAGCGCGTGGGAGTAGGAGAGGACGAACGCCTTCGTCGCCGCGTAGACCGACATGTGCGGGACGGGGAGGAACGCGGCCGTCGACGCCACGTTCAGGACGAGCCCCGCTCCGCGCGCGCGCATCGGGACGAGGAGCCGGTCGGTCAGCTCGACGAGCGCGGACACGTTCAGCCGGAGCATCCGGAGGGTCCGCTCGAGCCCCTGCTCGGCCTGCGGCCCGTACCAGCCGAAGCCCGCGTTGTTCACGAGGAGGCCGACCGGCTTCCCGACCCCCTCCGTCGCGGCGACGAGCCGCTCCGGGGCGCCGTCGACCTCGAGGTCGAGCGGGACCGCCTCCACGGCGACGCCGGAGCTCGCACGCAACTCCGCCGCGAGCGCGGAGAGCTTCTCCGCGGAGCGGGCGACGAGCAGCTGCGGGACCCTCCTCCGCGCGAGGGAGCGGGCGATCGCCTCCCCGATCCCGGCCGAGGCGCCGGTGACGAGCGCGTACGACCCGGCCGGGAGGGAGATCAACCGAGGAGGTCCTCGGAGCCGTCGACGCCGAGGACGTTCCCCGTCATCCACGCCGTCTCGGGCCGCGCCATCGCGACGATGACGTTCGCGACGTCCTGCGGGGTCGTCAGCCGCCCGGCCGGGTGGACCGCGAGGACCCGCTCGATCATCTCGACGTTCCCGGGGATCTTCCGGAGGGCCGGCGTGTCGGTCACGCCGGCGCGGATCGCGTTGACGGCGATGCCGCGCGCGACGAGCTCGACCGCGAGCTGGCGGCAGTGGCTCTCGAGCGCCGCCTTCGCGGCGGAGACCGCGCCGTAGGAGGGCCAGATCCGGTGCCCGCCCGCCGAGGTCATCGCGAAGACGTGCGCGCCGGCGCCGAGGAGCTCCGCCGCGGCGAGGTCCTGCACCCAGTAGACGAGGGAGTGGGCCATGACGTCGAGCGTCATCTCCATCTGCGCCTTCGTCATCCGCTCCTTCTCGTCGCCGAGGAAGGGCTTGAGCGTCCCGAAGGCGAGCGAGTGGAGGACGACGTCGAGCGCCCCGCCGTTCTCCGCGAGGGCCGCCTTCATCGCGGCGACGACCTCCCCCCGCTTCTCCGCGTCGGCGGCGTTCACGTTGAAGAAGACGGCCTTCCCCCCGGCGCCCGCGATCTCGCCCGCGATCCGCTCTACGTTCGGCAGGGTCGCGCGACGGTCGAGGTGGACGCCGAAGACGTTCCGTCCGGCCTTCGCGAGGGCGATCGAGACCGCCTCTCCGAACCCCGAGGACGCGCCGAGGACGAGGGCCCAGTTCCGCTTCGGATGCGACATGGCGCGGATTATCGGCACCCCCTTCCCCCCTGTATAGTGCCGCTCGAGGCCCGATCCGATGCGATTCGACGCCCTCAGACGCCTCCTCGAGAAGCTCCAGCGAAGCGGCAAGAAGACGCTCGACGTCGAGGAGCTCTCGGGCGACTTCACCGACAGCGAGCTCGCGTTCGGACGCCTCGTCCTCCCCCTCGTCGAGGACCTGGACGCGATGAAGAAGCTCCTCGAGGACCTCTCGCGCCGCGCTCGCGCGATGCAGACCGTCCTCGATCGCCTCCCCGTCGCCGCGCTCGTCCTCGACGCCGAGGGGAGCCTCCTCGCGATGAACCGGGCGGCGAAAGACCACTTCGGCGGCGCCGCGATCACGTCAGCCGTCCTTCGCGCGGCACGTCGCGCCCTACAGGGGACCGAGGAGTCCTCCGCGACGGTCGACGATCCCCGCCGGAAGGGGAAGAGGCTCCGCCTCGTCTTGGCCGACGTCGCGGAAGAGAAGGCCGAGGGGCCGTCCGAGAAGCCCGCCGTCGTCTTCGTCGTCTCGAACGACTCGCCTCCCCCGGTCGACGAAGCCGACCTCGTCACACGGTTCGACCTGACGAAGGTCGAGGCCTCCGTCGTCGCGCTCGTCGCGCACGGCCTCGCGAACAAGGAGGTCGGGGAGGCGCTGGGGGTCTCGGTCGAGACGGTGCGTTCCCACCTGGCGAGCGCATTCCGGAAGACGGGCGCGCGCAACCGCGCCGGTCTCGCCGCCCTCGCCTACGGGGCCCGCTTCGGCCAGGGGCCGATCTCCGGCGCCTTCGCCGCCGTCGAGGAGTGATCCCGGCCGCGCTCGCCGCCCGGCTCGCCGCAGGGCCGCTCGTCCTCGACGCCGCCCTCGGCACCGAGCTCACGCGGCGCGGCTCCCCCTCCGCGCCGCCCCTCTGGAGCGCCCGCGCGGTCCTCGAGCGACCCGACCTCGTCCTCGCCCTCCATCGCGAGAACGTCGGCGCGGGAGCAGACGTCCTGACGGCGGCGACGTTCCGGACGCAGCCGGCCCTCCTCGGCGCCGCCGCCCGCGAGGCGACCCGGTGCGCGGTCGGCCTCGCCCGCGAGGCGGCCGCCGAGCGACCCGGCGTCCTCGTCGCCGGCTCGATCGCGCCCGTCGCCGACTGTTGGCGGCCCGACCTCGTCCCCGCCGACGCCGCGCTCGCGCGCCTCCACGCGCTTCACGCCGGGGCACTTGCAGCGGCCGGCGCCGACCTCCTCCTCCTCGAGACGTTCGGCACGGCCCGCGAGTGGCTCGCGGCCGCGCGGGCCGCCGCGGCGACCGGCCTTCCCGTCGTCGCCTGCGCGACGACCGGCGCGGGCGGCGCGCTCCTCTCGGGCGAGCCGCTCGGGGAGGCGGCCCGCTCGCTCCTCGCGCTCCCGTCGCCTCCCGTCGCGCTCGGCGTGAACTGCGTCCCGGCCCGGCGGGTCGCCGCGAGCCTCGCCCTCCTCGCCACCGCCGCGCCGTTCGTCCCGCTCGCCGCGTACGGGAACACAGGTCTCCCGCTCGACGAAGGAGCCGGCCTCTTCACCGAGCCGATCTCGCCGGAGGAGTACGCCGCCGTCGCGGAGCGCTGGACCTCCCTCGGAGCCCGCCTCGTCGGCGGCTGCTGCGGGACGGGCGCCGGGCACGTCGCGGCCCTGGCCGGCCGGCTCCGCGCGACGGACGTCGCCGGGGCCGCCGACTACGGGAAGTA
>Ga0209604_1000288_pt1 | contig 48754 bp, 39 predicted proteins | sample AD_UKC097_MetaG_FD_184405 | JGI IMG/M metagenome (GOLD analysis project Ga0209604, IMG submission 184405) | Active sludge microbial communities of municipal wastewater-treating anaerobic digesters from USA - AD_UKC097_MetaG (SPAdes) (version 2) | ecosystem: Engineered > Bioreactor > Anaerobic >...
TGTCGAGGAAGTTCTCGGTGATCGCCTCGACGAAATCGGCCGCGCCCGGCCGCTCGAGGTGGTCGGCGAAGTGGACCGTCCGGAGGCCCACGCCGTAGCCGAGCATCGGCAGGCCGAATCGGTTTCCCATGTCGTCCTCCGGTCGGGCGGGGAGGCCCCGCGGCGCGGGGCCGCCCTCGCGCCATTCGATCAGGCCGGCTTCGCGGTCGGCTGCGCCGAGGCCTTGCCGTCCGTCCGGCAGCCGCCCATCCCCTTGCAGGCGTTGTGGCCGCGACAGACGTTCTTCTCCGTCTTGCAGCCCCCCTTTCCCTTGCAGGCATTCTGCCCCTTGCAGGCGTGCCGGTCGGTCGCCTCGGGACCAGCCTTCTTGTCGCCCGTCTTGTCCCCCGCCTTCTTGCCCCCGCAGCCGTTCGGGCCGCCGCAGGCGTTCTTGTCCTTCTGCGTCGCGGCCGGCGTCCCCGAGGGGGCAGGAGTCTTCTCGTCGGCGCGGAGCGTGCCCGCCGCGAGGGCGGAGCTCGCGACGAGGCCGGCCACGAGGGCGGACAGGTAGACGTTGGACGGACGATTCCTCTTCATGGTGTCTCCTCTTACGACAGGCCTCGCCTGTCCCGTTCGTTTCGGCCGGCCGCGCGGGCCGGTCCGCAGGTCACTGCACCCGGGATGCCGGTCCGCCGAAAAGGTTTCAGCTGGCAGAAACGAATCGATCGACGGCCTCCGGACCGATCCGTTCGCGAAACCGGAGCGTACCTGCGAGCATCAAGGGAGCGTGACGATGCCCGAGACCCCCACCGCACCCCCGCTCCGATCCGCCCCCGGCCGATCGGGGTCCGCCGCCGCCCTCCTCGCCGCCGGCCTCGCGCTCGCGGCCGGCTTCGCCGCCTGCGGCCCGTCGCGCTCGCTCGCCGGGCCTCCGGCCGGAAAGGAAACGAACTCCGAGAAGGTGGAGAAGATGAAGACGGTCCTCTCGAAGTCCGGCTACGACGTCACGCCCCTTTCCCGCGAGGAGGTCGCCCGCCTCGCGAAGAAGCTCTCCCCGGAGTCGTACCGCGTGACGCAGAAGGCCGGGACGGAAGCCCCGTTCTGCGGGAACCTCCTCGACAACAAGAAGGAGGGGACGTACCTCTGCGTCGTCTGCGGTCTCCCCCTCTTCTCGAGCGAGCACAAGTTCAACTCGGGGACGGGCTGGCCCAGCTTCTTCAGGGAGTTCGATCCGTCGCACGTGACGCGGACGATCGACTCGTCTCACGGCATGGAGCGGGTCGAGATCAACTGCGCCCGCTGCGGCGCCCACCTCGGGCACGTCTTCGAGGACGGCCCCGCGCCGACGGGCGAGCGCCACTGCCTGAACTCCGCCTCGCTGACGTTCCTCGAGAAGGGAGAGCCCGCCCCCCCGGAGAGCCGCCCCGTGAAGGCCGAGACCGCCTACTTCGCCGCCGGCTGCTTCTGGGGCGTGCAGCACTGGTTCTCGCGCGGGCCGGGCGTCCTCGAGGCGACGAGCGGCTACATGCAGGGACGGACGGAGAAGCCGACGTACCGTCAGGTCTGCGAGGGAGACACCGGGCACGCCGAGACGGTGAAGGTCGTCTACGACGCGAACCGCATCACGTACCCTCGGCTCGTCGAGGCGTTCTTCGCCATGCACGACCCGACGCAGCTGAACCGCCAGGGACCCGACGTCGGCGACCAGTACCGCTCGGGGATCTGGACGGCGAACGACGAGCAGCGGAAGGTCGCCGACGAGGTCCTCGCCGGGCTGCGCGAGAGTAAGGCGTACGGCGAGAGGAAGATCGTGACGGTCGTCGAGCCGGCGAAGACGTTCTGGCCCGCCGAGGAGTACCACCAGGAGTACCTCGCGAAGAACGGCGCCGCCTGCCACGTGACGAACCCCTGGTAAGCGGGGAGCAGACTTTCGAGTGAGCCGCGCGTGACCAAGGACCGGCCGCGATTTCCGTCACGACGGTCCGGGCGGCTACGATCCGCGCGTTGTCCGAGAACGAGGCACGGGAGAGGCTGGCGAAGCTGATGGTGGCGTACCAGGGCGGGGACGAGTCCGCGTTCGAGAGCCTCTACGGCGAGCTCGCGGGCCCGGTGAGGGCGTTCCTCGCCTCGCTAACGCGGAACGCGGCCCGCGCGGACGACCTCCTCCAGGAGACGTTCTTCCACGTCCACCGCGCGCGGCAGACGTACGACCCGACGCGCTCCGCCAAGGCGTGGGTCTACGCGATCGCGCACAACGTCTTCCTGATGGCCTGCCGCACTGACCGGAGGCGCCGCCGGAACGAGGAGCTCCCGGCGGAAGACCTGCCCGACCTTCCCGTCCCGGCCGAGGCCGAGTCGCTCGCCTCGAGGGACCTCGTCTCGCGCGCCCTCGCGACGCTCCCCGTCGACCGTCGCGAGGCGCTCCTCCTCCACCACGTGGAAGGGCTCTCCTTCCAGGAGGTCGGGGCCGTCCTCGGCGTCACGACGATGGCCGCGAAGCTCCGCTCGCACCGCGCCATGGGGCAGCTCCGGGAACTCCTCGCCCGCGAGGGAGCGCGATGAGCCCGACCCCGCTCCCGCCCGCGCTCCGCGCCGCCGTCGCGAGCGACCTCCGGCCGGTCCGCCCGCTCGCCTCGCCCGCGCGGCGCGCGCTCGCCCTCCTCGCCTGGGCCGCCGTCGCCGCCGCCCTCGTCCTCGCCCTCCGGGGCCTCCGCTCCGACGCCGCCGAGCTCGGCCTCCTCTTGACGTGGGGCGTCGTCCTCGCGGAGGTCGCCGCGGGCGCCGGGCTCGTCGCCCTCGCTCTCGCCGAGGCCGTTCCCGCGCGGGGGCCGGGGCGAGGCGCCGCGCTCCTCGCCCTCGGCGGCGCCGCGGCCCTCTTCGTCGCGCTCGCCGCCGTGACCCGCCGCGCGAGCCGCGGGATGGAGGTCGACGACCCGCTCCTGAGCTTCGGCCCCTCCTGCGCCGGCCTGCAGGGCTTCATCGGCCTGACGGCCTTCGCCGTCGCCGCCCTCCTCGTCCTCCGGGCGGCCCCGATGCGCGCCCGACTCGCGGGGCTCCTCGCCGGCGCCGGGACCGGCTTCCTCGCCGAGGGCGTCTACCACCTCGACTGCCCCATCACCCACCTCTCGCACGTCCTCGTCTGGCACGGCTCCGCCATACTCCTCCTCGCGCTCCTCGGCTTCGGCTTCGGCCTTGCCCTCGAGGCGAGGGAGCGGGCGCGGATGGAACGACGGCGCGCCGGCACGGCCGCGCGGAAAGGAGGCGAGGGATGAGCGACGAGGTCTTCCGGAAGCTCACGAGCCTCTCTTCCTGCGCGGGGTGAGCGTCGAAGCTGCCCCCCGGGCAGACCGCGCAGGTCCTGCGCGTCCTCGGTGACCTCTTCCCCGCGGCCTCCCGCCCCGACGTCCTCGTCGGGCTCGCCGAGCCGGACGACGCCGCCGTCCTCGACCTCGGGGACGGGCGGGCGCTCATCCTGACGACCGACTTCTTCACGCCGGTCGTGGACGAGCCGTATGACTTCGGCGCCATCGCCGCCGCGAACGCGATGAGCGACGTCTGGGCGATGGGGGGCGAGCCCGTCCTCGCCCTGAACCTCGTCGCGTTCCCGCCGCAGCTCTCGGCCGCGACGCTCGCGGAGCTCCTCCGCGGAGGAGCGGACGTCGTGAGGTCCGCGGGAGCCGTGATCGACGGAGGGCACTCGATCCAGGACAGGGAGCCGAAGTACGGGCTCTGCGTCGTCGGCTTCGGCGAGACCGGTCGGCTCCTGACGAAGGGAGGCGCACGGCCCGGTGATTCGCTCTGGCTGACGAAGCCGCTCGGGACGGGGACGGTCACGACCGCCCTCAAGCGCGGCCTCGCCACGGAAGAAGAGGTCGCCGCGGCGGTCGCCTCCATGAAGACTCTGAACCGGGGCGCGGCGCGCGCCGCGCGGGCGGCGGGAGCGAAGGCCGCGACCGACGTCACCGGATTCGGCCTCCTCGGCCACGCGCTCGAGATGGCGGAGGCCTCGGACGTCCGCTTCCGCTTCGACTGGGACGCGCTCCCCTTCCTTCCCGGAGCGGCGCGCCTCGCGGCCGAAATGGTCTTCCCCGGCGGCGCGTTCGGGAACCTCGAGCACTTCGGAGCGCGGCTCGCCCGCTCGCGTCCCCTGACCGACGCCGAGGCGATGCTCCTCGCCGACCCGCAGACCTCGGGCGGCCTCCTCGTGGCGGTGCCCGAGGCTGGCGAAGGGACGTTCCTCTCGACGCTGGAGCGGGAAGGCGGCCGCACCTGGAGGATCGGCGACGTCGGGCCGGGGTCCGGGATCGAGATCCGCTGACTGCCGCGACGCCTCGCGCGTCGCGGTCCCTCGCCTGCCGGAGCGTTCCTTGACCCCCGCGCTCCGCGACCGGAGAATCTCCGACGCGCTCGCCACGCTTCGAGTCGACGTCTGCCGGGCCCTTGCTGGAGCTCGAACGGGCGATTCGCCCGGCGTGGCCGCGGACGTCCCCGGAAGGGACGATCGAGGAGGAAGGAAATGAGAAAGCTCGCTCTCGGCGCCATGGCGCTGCTGCTCGCGACCGTTCCCGCCCGGGCTCAGGAGGACTACGAGAGCTGCAAGGACCACCCGCTCTTCACGCGGTTCCCGAACTCGTACATCGTCGACTGCGCGAGCAGCCAGTTCGACCTGAGGAAGTTCCCCGTCGGGCAGATGAAGCCCGGCGAGGAGGTGCTCCGGTCCGTCGAGGTCGAGGGACCGACCTGGCGCATCAACTTCCAGATCAAGGAGGGGACGACCCCTCCCAGTGGCCTGCAGCTGATGCGCAACTTCGAGACGGCGGCGAAGAAGGCCGGAGGCACCGTCGAGGGCCAGTGGCCCGGCTGGTGCAAGGCGAACTACGACACCGAGGGGATGCCCGACATGGGGAACAGCTGCACGAGCTTCGGCCTGACGATGAAGTTCGTGAAGGAGGCCAAGGAGACCTGGGTCTTCTTCCAGGCGAACGACGCCGACGGGAGCTACCTGATGACCGTATCGGAGCGCGAGGCGATGAAGCAGGAGGTCGCGGTCAACGAGATCGCCGACCAGCTGAAGAAGGACGGCTTCGTCTCCCTCTACGTCACGTTCGACACGGGCAAGGCGACGATCTCGCCCGACTCGGCGAAGCTCCTCGACGACGCCGCCGCCGCGCTGAAGGCGGCGGCGGAGCTGAAGGTCGAGGTCGGCGGCCACACCGACAACGTCGGGAGCGCCGACGCGAACCTGAAGCTCTCGCAGGAACGCGCGCAGGCGGTGATGGCGGCCCTCGTGAAGCGGGGGATCGCGGCCGGCCGGATGACGGCGAAGGGGTACGGGCAGACGGTCCCGGTCGCCGACAACCGGACGGAGGACGGGCGCGCGAAGAACCGGCGCGTCGAGCTCGTGAAGAAGTAGCCTCGCGCCGCGCGCCGCCGGACCGGCTCCCGCGGGAGCCGATTGCGCGTCTTGGGGCGCGCAGACCGTTTCGTCGGCGCGCGGAGCGTTGCAGCACCCTGCCCCAGCTCGAGAGCCGCTCCACGGGGCACGGCAGACCACGGCGAGCGCCGCTCCGTCCCGAAGTCCACTCTCCTCAACACCTTCCTGCCGCATCCCGGCCGACGCCCCGGGTCCGGAACGCAGGTCTTCGGGGTGGCGCCGTTCTTGAACTCCGTCTGCCGTGGCCCTACCCGGGCTGCGCGGGCGGCCCGTGACCGGCCGTCCCGGACGGAGCGGAATGAAGAAGATCCTCCTCGCCCTCGTCGGGCTCGCGGTCGCCGCGAGCCTCGTCGTGGCCCAGGTCCGGAAGAAGGACGCGGGGCCGAAGCCGGTCGAGGCCCTTCGCGAGACCTACCGGACGAAGACGAAACCGTCCGTCGACCACGCCCTCTTCGCCCAGCTGAAGGGGCCGTTCCGCAGGCCCCAGGACGTGACGGCGGCCTGCATCTCCTGCCACAACGGACGGCACACTGAGGTGATGGCCTCCTCGCACTGGAGCTGGGAGCGGGTGGAGTACGTCGCCGGCAAGGGAATCCGCGCGGTCGGGAAGAAGAACGTCCTGAACAACTTCTGCATCGGCGTCGCGGGGAGCCAGCAGAGCTGCGACAAGTGCCACGCCGGCTACGGCTGGGCCGACGCCTCGTTCGACTTCTCCAACCCGATGAACGTCGACTGCCTCGCCTGCCATGACAACGGCGGGACGTACGCGAAGAAGACCGGAGGCGCGGGCCTCCCCGAGCCGGGCCTCGACCTCGCCGCCGTCGCCCGGAAGGTGGGGCGCCCGCAGCGCGAGAACTGCGGAATGTGCCACTTCTTCGGCGGCGGGGGGAACAACGTCAAGCACGGCGACCTCGACGTGGCGCTTCTCGACACGACCCGCGAGGTCGACGTCCACATGGGGACCGACGGCGCGGACATGGCCTGCGTCGACTGTCACCGGGCCGAGAAGCACCAGATGCTCGGGAAGGCCTACTCGCTCTCCTCGATGAACCGGAACCGTGTGGCGTGCGAGAGCTGCCACGGCGCCGTCCCGCACGAGGACGACCTCCTGAACAAACACGGCTACAAGGTCGCCTGCCAGACCTGCCACATCCCCGAGTACGCGAAGGTGAACGCGACGAAGCTCCGGTGGGACTGGTCGACGGCCGGGAAGCTGAGGGACGGGAAGCCCTACGAGGAGGAGGACGGGGACGGGAACCACGCCTATCTCTCGATCAAGGGGACCTTCACCTGGGGAAAGGACGTCGTCCCCGAGTACGCCTGGTTCGACGGGACGGCCTCTCACTACCTCCTCGGAGAGACGTTCGACCCCTCGCGCCCGCTCGTCCTGAACCCGCTCGGCGGCGAGTACGACGTGCCGGAGGCGAAGGTCGCCCCCGTCAAGGTCCACCGCGCCCGGCAGATCTACGACACGAAGCAGCGCGTCCTGGTCCAGCCGAAGCTCTTCTCCGCCGCTCCGGGCGACGGCGGCTACTGGGGCGACTTCGACTGGAACGCCGCGGCGGCCGCCGGGATGAAGGAGGTCGGCCTCCCCTACAGCGGCTCGTACGGCTTCGCCGAGACGGAGATGAACTGGCCCGTGAACCACATGGTCGCCCCGAAGGAGAAGGCGGTCTCCTGCGAGGAGTGCCACGCGCGGGAGGGGGGCCGCCTCGCGAAGGTCGGCGGCTTCTACCTGCCGGGGCGGGACCGGAGCCGGTTCCTCGACGGGCTCGGGACGACGCTCCTCCTCGCGACGCTCGGCGCCGTCGTCGTCCACGGCGGGGCGCGGATCTGGTTCCGGCGGCGGCGGCACGCGGGAGGGAAGTGAGATGAAGCGCGAGTACGTCTACCCGGCCTTCGGCCGCTTCTGGCACTGGACGCAGGCCTTCCTGATCCTCTTCCTCGCCGTCACCGGCTTCGAGATCCACGGCTCGCTCCGCTTCTTCGGCTACGAGCAGGCCGTGCGGTTCCACAACGGCGCCGCCTTCTCGTTCCTCGTCCTGATCGCCTTCGCCGTCTTCTGGCACTTCACGACCGACGAGTGGCGGCAGTACGTCCCGACGTGGAAGAACGTCCGCGCGCAGGCCGAGTACTACCTCTTCGGCATCTTCCAGGACGCCCCCCACCCGACGAGGAAGACGAAGCTGAAGAAGCTGAACCCGCTCCAGAAGATCGTCTACGCCTCCCTGAAGCTCTTCGTCCTGCCGCTCGTCTGGGTCTCGGGCCTCCTCTACATGTTCTACCGCTACCCGCAGAAGCACGAGGTCCTCGCCCTCGACGTCACGACGCTCGAGCCGATCGCCCTCGCCCACACCGCCGGGGCCTTCGCCCTCCTCGTCTTCCTCGTCGCCCACCTCTACCTGACGACGACGGGGCACACCGTCACGTCGAACCTGAAGGCGATGGTGACCGGGTGGGAGGACGTCGAGGAGGAGCCCGCGCCCGGCGCCGGGCCGTCCCACGCCGCCGCGACGCCGGACGCCCGCTGAGGAGATCGCCGTGAACGACCGACCGATGAACCCCTACCTCGCCGGAGTCCTCCTCGGGCTCGTCCTCCTCCTGACGGTCTTCGTCACGGGGCGCGGCCTCGGCGCGAGCGGCGCGACGAAGAGCGTCGTCGTGGCCGCCGTCGGCGCCGCCGCGCCGGAGCACGCGGCCGCGAACCCCTTCTACGCGAAGCTCGTCGGCCCCGGCCACGAGAACCCCCTCAAGGCGTGGCTCGTCTTCGAGGTCGCGGGCGTCCTCCTCGGAGCGTTCGTCTCGGGCCTCGGCGCGGGCCGGCTGAAGGTCGGGACGGAGCGTGGACCGCGCGTCTCGGTGAGGGGGCGCCTTCTCTTCGCCGCCGCGGGGGGCGCGCTCTTCGGCGCGGGCGCGCAGCTCGCGCGCGGCTGCACGAGCGGCGCGGCGCTGAGCGGGATGGCCGTCCTCTCCGTCGCCGGCTTCGTGACGATGCTCGCGATCTTCGGGACCGGCTTCGCCTTCGCGTGGTTCACGCGCGGGCTCTGGCTCCCCGGGAAGGCGAAGAGGTAGGCGATGGGACCGTTCGTCCCCGACCTGATCACCGACCAGCTCAACCTCGTCGTCGCGCTCGCCGTCGGCTTCCTCTTCGGCTTCGTCCTCGAGCAGGCCGGCTTCTCCTCCTCGCGCCGCCTCGTGGGCGTCTTCTACGGCTACGACCTGACGGTCCTGCGCGTCTTCTTCACCGCCGCCGTGACGGCGGCCGTCGGCATCCTGCTGCTCGCCGCGGGCGGCCTCCTCGACCTGAAGGCGATCTTCGTCAACCCCACCTGGCTGTGGCCCGCGATCGCCGGAGGGGCGATCATGGGGCTCGGCTTCCTCCTCGGCGGCTTCTGCCCGGGGACGAGCGTCTGCGCCGCGGCGATCGGGAAGGTCGACGCGATGGCCTTCCTCGGCGGGAGCGTCCTCGGCGTCTTCGCCTACGCGGAGCTCTTCCCCCGCTTCGCGGGCTTCGCCGACTCGAGCGCCCTCGGCCCGGCCCTCGTCCCCGACGCGCTCGGAATCTCCGCCGGCCTCTTCGTCCTCCTCCTCGCCGCCGCGGCGATCGCGGCCTTCGCGGTCGGCGGGATCGTCGAGCGGAAGGTCGCCGGGGCTGCGGCGCCCTCGAGCGCCTTCCCGCGCCGCCTCCACGTGGCCTCCGCCGCCCTTCTCCTCGCCGTCGCGGGGCTCGCGGCCGCCCTCCCCGACCGGAAGGCGCGCCTCGTCGCGAAGGTGAGCGCTCCGGGCTACGCCCCGCACCACCTCGTCCGCCCGATGAGCCCCGACGAGCTCGCGTTCCGGATCGTCGACGGCGACCATCGGCTCCGCGTCGTCGACCTGCGCGGCGAGGCGGCCCGGGCGGCGAGGCCGCTCCCCGGGGCCGTCTCCGTCCCGGCGGATGACGTCCTCGGCCGGGAGTGGCGGGACGTCTTCGCGAGGAGGATGGTCCAGAAGGTCGTCGTCGCCCCGACCGAGGAGGAGGCGCGGACCGCGGCCTTCCTCCTCGTGGAGACCGGCTTCGAGAACCTCGCCTACCTCGCCGGCGGTTTCCCGGCCTTCGAGAGGACGATCCTGACGCCCGGCGCGCCGGCCGGCGAGCCGCGCTTCGCCCCGGTCGTCGAACGATTCCGCACGGAGGCGCGGGCGGCGCTCGCCGAGCGCGCGAGGCTCGAGAAGGAAGCCGGCACGCCCGCGCCGAGGAAGGCGAAGAAGGTCCAGGGGGGGTGCTGAAGAGGCCCCCGCGGCTTTCCGCGCGGCCGGAGCCGCGCATACTCGGAGAAGCCGGCGTGGCCCGAAGCGACCGTGCCGTTCCGCGGAGGTGACCGATGGACGCCGTGACGCTTTCGAGGATCCAGTTCGCCGTCAGCATCGGGTTCCACTACATCTTCCCGCCGCTGACGATCGGGCTCGGCGTCGTCCTCGTCTGGCTCGAGGCCTGGTTCCTCAAGACGCGGGACCCGATCTACGAGACCGCGGCCCGCTTCTGGACGAAGGTCTTCGCCCTCAATTTCGCGATCGGCGTCGCGACGGGGATCGTCATGGAGTTCCAGTTCGGCACGAACTGGGCGACCTACTCGCGCTTCGTCGGCGACGTCTTCGGCTCGGCGCTCGCGGCCGAGGGGATCTTCGCCTTCTTCCTCGAGTCCGGCTTCCTCGCCGTCCTCGTCTTCGGGTGGGACCGCGTCGGGCCGAAGATGCACTTCTTCGCGACGCTCATGGTCTCGCTCGGCTCGATCTTCTCCTCGATCTGGATCGTCGTCGCGAACAGCTGGCAGCAGACGCCCGCGGGGCACCACGTCGTCCCGGTCCTGCGCGACGGCGTCCCGCTCCTCCGCGACGGCCAGCCCGTGATGCGAGCCGAGATCACAGACTTCTGGGCGATGGTCTTCAACCCCTCGACCGTCCACCGCCTCGTCCACGTCTGGATCGGGGCGTTCCTCGTGGGCGCGTTCTTCGTCATGTCGATCGCGGCCTGGTACCTCCTGAAGGGGAAGCACGGCGAGTTCGCGCGCCGCTCCTTCGACGGCGGCCTCGTCCTCGCCACCGTCTCGGCGCTCGCGATGCTCGTCTCCGGGCACGGGCAGGCGGGGAGCGTCTACCGCCATCAGCCCGCGAAGCTCGCCGCGTTCGAGGGGCACTACGTCACCGGGCCGGCCGACCTGAACCTCTTCGGGTTCCCGGACGACGCGACGCAGTCGGTGAAGCTCGGCGTCGCCGTTCCCGGCGGGCTCGGCCTCCTCCTGCACGGCGATCCGGCGATGCCGGTGGTCGGCCTGGACCGATTCCGCCCCGAGGACCGCCCCCCCGTCGGCCTCAGCTTCCAGAGCTACCACCTGATGGTCGCGCTCGGGATGGCCTTCATCGGCCTGACGCTGCTCGCCTCGTTCCTGAGGTGGCGCGGGACGCTGTACGAGACGCGCTGGCTCCTCTGGCTCTTCGTCCCCGCCGTCGTCCTGCCGATCGCTGCCAACGAGCTCGGCTGGGTGGCGGCGGAGGTGGGACGCCAGCCCTGGATCGTCCACCCGCCGGTGACGTGGACCGCCGACGGGACGGACGTCGTCGTCGGGCCCGAGGGGCGCGTCGTCTACGACGAGCGCCTGGGCCTCCGGACGCTCGAGGCGGCGAGCCCGAACGTTTCGGCGGGCCAGGTGCTCGGCTCGCTCCTCGGTTTCGGCTTCATCTACCTCGCGCTCGGGGCCGTCTGGGTCTTCGTCCTCGACCGGAAGATCAAGCACGGGCCGGATGGGGCCTCTCCTCCGCCCGGCGGGAGCCGCGACGGGGCCCTCGAAGCCGCCGCGCTTCGGGCCGTTCACGAGGGACGGATGACGGACGGCGGCGAGGCGCGGGGCTGAGGGGGCGGCGATGTCTTTCGAAGCGCTCGCCCTCACCTGGTTCGTCCTGGAGGGGGTCCTCCTGACCGGCTACGCGATCCTCGACGGCTTCGACCTCGGCGTCGGAATCCTCCACCCGTTCGTCCCGCGGACCGACCTCGAGCGACGGATCTCGATGAACTCCATCGGCCCGCTCTGGGACGGCAACGAGGTCTGGCTCGTCACGTTCGGCGGCGCCCTCTTCGCCGCCTTCCCGGAGGCCTACGCGACGGTCTTCTCGGGCTTCTACACGGCCTTCATGCTCCTCCTCGTCGCGCTGATCTCTCGGGCGGTCTCGATGGAGTTCCGCTCGAAGATGTCCTCCCCCGCCTGGCGGAGGTTCTGGGACTGGGCCTTCTTCGGCGGCTCCTTCTCCGCGACGCTCCTCTTCGGCGTGGCGGTCGGCAACGCGATGATCGGCGTGCCGATCGACCCGAACGGCAACGTCACCGGCTCCGTGCTCGGCCAGCTCGGTCCCTACCCGCTTCTCGTCGGGGCGATGACGGTCGCACTCTTCGCGATGCACGGTGGGCTCTTCCTCTACCTGAAGACCGAGGGGGATTTCCAGCAGCGCCTCCGCGAGTGGATGTGGCGCTCCTGGGGGCTCTTCATGGTCCTCTTCATGCTGACGACCGTCGCGACGGTCGCCTTCATCCCGCGGGCGACGGAGAACTTCCGGAGCTTCCCGTGGGCCCTCGTCGTCGTCGTCGGGACGATCCTCGGCGTCGCGAACATCCCGCGCTGCCTCTACCGCGACCGGCCCGGCCTCGCCTTCCTCTCCTCGGCGGGGGTCATCGCGGGGCTCGTCGCGCTCTTCGGCCTCGCGCTCTACCCGAATCTCGTGACGGCGGCGGGGGACCCGTCGCGCTCCGTCACGATCTTCAACGCGGCGTCGAGCCCGAAGACGCTCGGCATCATGCTCGTCATCGCCGCGGTCGGGATGCCGTTCGTCCTCACCTACTCCGGCGTCATCTACTGGACCTTCCGCGGGAAGGTGAAGCTGGGCGAGCACAGCTACTGAGGCGACCAGAGCCGTTTCGCCGTTCGCCGAAACGAGCATATGATCTCTTCGGCCCCTCGGGGCCAGAAAGGAGAAGCGATGAGCGAACCCGTGGGATGCGGTCGCGTGTCGGGCGCCGTCTCCGGCGAAGGACCCCCGCCCGCACCCGGCCCCGACACCGAACGGAAGAAGGAGGTGCTCGTGACGGCACGCGTGGGCCAGAAGGCCCCGGAATTCGCTGCCCCGTCGTACTACCGCGGCGGCTTCACCCCCGTGAAGCTCGCCGACTTCGCCGGCAAGTGGGTCCTCCTCTGCTTCTACCCGGGGGACTTCACCTTCGTCTGAGCGACGGAAGTGTCGGCGGTCGCCGACAATTACGCACGGCTCCAGGCGCTGGGGGTCGAGGTCCTCTCGGTCAGCGTCGACAGTCATTTCGTTCACAAGATGTGGAACGACCACGAGCTCGTGAAGATGGTGGACGGAGGAGTCCCGTTCCACATGGCCTCCGACCAGGCGGGCAACATCGGCCGCGCCTACGGCGTCTGGGACGAGTCCCAGGGGATCGAGCTCAGGGGCCGCTTCCTGATCGACCCGGACGGCATCGTCCAGGCGATGGAGGTGATGACGCCTCCCGTCGGCCGCAAGCTCGCCGAGACGATCCGGCAGGTGCAGGCGTTCCAGGTCGTGCGCGCCTCGAAGGGGACGGAGGCGACGCCCGCGGGCTGGATGCCGGGAGACCCGGTGCTCAGGCCCGGACCCGACCTCGTCGGGAACGTCTGGAAGGTCTGGAAGCCCTCGATGGAGAAGTGACCCGGGCTCGCTCGGGGCGCGGGGAACGGGGATGACGAAACGCGCTGCTTCGGACCTCCCTGTCTCCCCCGCCTCGAGCGAGGCGATCCTCGAGAGCATCTCGGACGGCGTCTTCACCGTCGACCCCGAGTGGCGGATCACGTCATTCAACCGCGCCGCCGAGCGGATCACCGGCGTCCCGCGCCGGGAGGCGATCGGGAGGCGCTGCGCGGAGGTCTTCCGGTCGAGCACCTGCGGCCCCTCCTGCGCGCTCCAGAAGACGCTCCGGACGGGGAAGCCCGTCATCGGGAAGTCGACCTACATCGTCGTGGCGGACGGGACGCGCGTCCCGGTCAGCCTCTCGACGGCGGTCCTCCGGGACGCGAAGGGAAGAGTGACGGGCGGGGCGGAGATCTTCCGGGACCTCTCCGAGGTCGAGGCGCTCCGGGAGGAGCTCGAGGGACGCTCACGAGTCGGCGACCTCTCGACCCGCAGCCCGCTGATGCAGCGCGTCCTCGAAGCGCTCCCGGCGATCGCCGCGAGCCCGAGCACGGTCCTCCTTCTCGGGGAGACCGGGACGGGCAAGGAGCTCGTCGCGCGGACGATCCACGCGCTCAGCCCGCGGGCGAAGGGGCCGTTCGTCGCCGTGAACTGCGGGGCCCTTCCCGACACGCTCCTCGAGTCGGAGCTCTTCGGCCACACGGCGGGCGCCTTCACGGGCGCCGTGAAGGAACGGGCCGGGCGCTTCGCGCTCGCCCAGGGGGGGACGCTCTTCCTCGACGAGATCGGCGAGGTGAGCCCCGCGCTCCAGGTCCGGCTCCTTCGCGTCCTCCAGGAGAGGACCTACGAGCCGCTCGGCTCGAGCCGCTCCGCGAGGACCGACGCCCGGGTCATCGTCGCGACGAATCGCGACCTCGCCGCGCGGGTCCGCGAAGGGCACTTCCGGGAGGACCTGTACTACCGCGTGAACGTCGTGCGGATCGAGCTGCCGCCCCTCCGGAGCCGCAAGGAGGACGTCCCGCTCCTCGTCGAGGAGCTCGTCGCCCGGTTCAACCGTCTCCAGGGGCGCGCGGTGAAGGGGATCACCGCCGAGGCGCTCTCCCTCCTGATGGCGCACGACTGGCCGGGAAACGTCCGCGAGCTCGCGAACATCGTCGAGCGGGCCTTCGTCGTCTGCGGCGAGAGACGGATCGACATCGGGGACCTTCCCGACGAGCTGGCGGGCCGCCTTCGGCCCGGCGCGCCGGAGCTCGACGTCCGTTCCGCGCACGCCGTCCTGGACGCCGAGGCGATCCGCTCGGCGCTGGAGCGTCACGGGTTCAACCGCCTCGAGGCGGCGAAGGAGCTCGGCATCCACAAGACGACGCTCTTCCGGCGGATCCGCAAGCTCGGCATGGAGCTCCCGGAACAGGACGGACGCTCCGCGCGGTCCGAGACGGAGTAGCGCTTACGCTACCGTAGCCCCCGAACAAGGTAGCCACGGCGCTACTCGATTACGCGGGGACGAACCTCACCTCCCGCACGCATCCTCTTCGCCCGGAGTGAGTTCGGCGACACTGCCGGTGCTCGGTCCGGCCTGGCGCGGCGTTTGCGCGGTTCCGGGCGTGGACCGAGAACGCACCCCCCTCCGGACGAAAGCGGCCTTCCCCTGCTGGGACGGCCGGATCGCACCCGTTTTCGACACGGCGCGGGACCTTCATGTCGTCTCGACGGAGTCCGGAAGGGTCGTCTCGACGTCGGAGGAGCCGCTCCCCTCGGGACCGCCAGGCCGGAAAGCAGCCCGCCTGTCCGAGCTGGGCGTCGAGACCCTCGTCTGCGGGGCGATCTCGCGGCCGATGCAGGACGCGGTCGCCTCCTTCGGCATCCGGGTCGTCTCGTTCGTCTCCGGAGAGAGGGACGAGGTCGTCCGGGCGTGGCTCGGAGGGGAGCTGGCCCGGCCGGCTTTCACGATGCCCGGCTGCGGCGGACGGCAGCGCGCGCGATTCAGAGGACGTTTCGGCGGAGGCGACACGGGATCGTGCCTCTGCCCGGCTTGTGGGCACTCGGAGCCTCACGAGCGCGGAATTCCCTGCGTTCAGAGGCCGTGCCCGAAATGCGGCACCGCGATGAGGCGGGCCTGAGGAAAGGAGAACGAGTCATGCCGAGACGAGATGGAACGGGACCGATGGGACAGGGATCGATGACGGGTCGCGGAGCGGGCCCTTGCTCCGGAGACGTGGCCCAGGGAGCCCCCGGACAGGGGCGTGGCCGGGGATTCGGACTCGGCTTCGGGAGAGGGTTCGGCAGGGGCGGAGGCGCGGGCTTCGGCCGGGGCTGGCAGTGGTGGCGGCGCGGAGCCGTCGCCGGTGCCGCCGTCCCGCCGGCCGCGGTCTCCGACGCCGCCCGCGAAGAAGAGGCCCTCCGGATGCGCATCGACGCGCTGAAGGAGGAGCTGGCGTGCCTGGAGAAGGGCGTCCGCGCGATGAAGGGCGACGCCGACAAGGGCTGAGACATGGCGAAGATCGGAATCATCATCTGTGCGCGCTACAAGGACTGCGGCGGCGGCAAGTGCCTGCGGTCGATGCGCGAGCGCCGCGGGGCCTTCGCCGCGTACCCGGCCGACGAGCCGCTCGAGATCGTCGGCTACGGGAGCTGCGGCGGCTGCCCGGGCGGGAACGTGGAGTACGTCCCGGCCGAGATGAAGAAGAACGGGGCCGAGGCGATCCATCTCGCCACCGGCCTCGTCGTCGGGTACCCGCCGTGCCCCTACATCCGCGAGTTCAAGCAGTACATCGAGACCGCCTACGGCCTGCCGGTCGTCGTCGGGACGCACCCGGTCCCGGAGAAATACCGGAAGGTCCACGAGCAGCTCCCCTTCTGGGACGACAGCGGGATGGCCGAGCTCGCCGGGCCGCTCCTGAACGAGGACCCCGTCATCCAGAAGGCCTACGACTGAACGAAAGGGAGACGATGAAGATCGCGTTTTCGACCTCGGGAGAGAGCCTCGAAGCTCCGCTGGACAGCCGGTTCGGCCGGGCTCCGTACTTCCTCATCTACGACCTCGACTCGAGGCAGGCCCGGGTCGTCGACAACGGCGCGAGCCGGGCTTCGAGCCAGGGGGCCGGCATCCAGGCCGCGGACAGCGTCGTCCGGGCCGGGGCCGGGGCCGTCGTCACGGCCCACTGCGGCCCGAAGGCCTTCCAGGTCCTCCACGCGGCCGGCATCAAGGTCTTCTCCTGCCACGCCGCCACCGTCGGGGAAGCGCTGGACATGTACCGCTCGGGAGCCCTGGTCGAGCAGACCGGCGCGGACGTGGCGGGCCACCACGCATGAAGGTCGCGATCGCCTCGGGCAAGGGGGGGACCGGCAAGACGACCGTCGCCGTGAACCTGGCGCGGAGCTGGGGCGGCCCCGTGCAGCTGCTCGACTGCGACGTCGAGGAGCCGAACGCCCACCTCTTCCTCGGCGGCGAGAAGGGGGAGGAGGTCCCCGTCTTCGTCAAGGTCCCGTCCGTCGACGAGGCTCTCTGCGACGGGTGCGGCGAGTGCGGGCGCTTCTGCGAGTTCCACGCGATCGTCGTCGTCGGCAGGTCCCCCATCGTCTTTCCCGGGATGTGCCACGCCTGCGGGGGCTGCGCGAAGGTCTGCCCGCGAGGCGCCATCCGCGAGGTGGACGAGAGGATCGGCGTCGTCGAGACGCGGCGCTCGGGGTCCGTCTCGCTGACCCTCGGGCGTATGGACGTCGGGATGAGCATGGCGCCGCCCCTCGTTCACGCCGTCCGCGCGCGGATCCAGGGCGGCTCCCCGGCGATCCTCGACGCCCCGGCGGGCACCTCGTGCTCGGTCGTCGCGACGCTCCGCGAGACGGACTTCGTCGTCCTCGTCACCGAGCCCACCCCCTTCGGGCTACACGACCTGACGCTCGCCGTCGACCTCGTGAGGGAGCTGCGCCTCCCGTTCGGCGTCGTCGTGAACCGCGTGGGAGCCGGCGACGACCGGGTCCACGCCTGGTGCCGGAAGGAGGGGGTCGAGATCCTCCTCGAGATCCCGGACGACCGGCGGATCGCCGAGGGCTACGCCCGCGGACGGCTGCTCGTCGAGGCGCTGCCCGAGTACGGGGACCTCTTCCGCTCGCTCGCCGGGACGATCGCCGCGCGGGTCGGGGTGGCGGCGTGAGCGCGGCGGAGCGTGCCTTCCGGCACGTCTACGGACCCGTCCCGTCGCGCCGGCTGGGGCGGTCCCTCGGCGTCGACCTCGCCCCCTTCAAGACCTGCGCGTACGACTGCGTCTACTGCCAGCTCGGGCGGACGACGGTGAAGACGGCGGAGAGGAAGGAGTACGTCCCCGTAGAGGAGGTCCTCTCCGAGCTCCGCGAGTGGCTGCGGAGAGGGGAAGCGTGCGACTACATCAGCCTCGCCGGCTCGGGCGAGCCGACGCTCCACTCCGGCCTCGGCACGATCGTGAGGGCGATCAAGGGGATGACGAAGGTCCCCGTCGCGGTCCTGACGAACGGCTCCCTCCTCTTCATGGGCGAGGTGCAGGACGCCCTGATGGAAGCGGACCTCGTGATCCCCTCGCTCGACGCGGGGGACGCCCACCTCTTCCAGTGGGTCAACCGGCCCGTCGAGGAGATCTCGTTCGACCGGATGGTCGAAGGCCTCGAGTCGTTCACGAAGCGGTTCCGGGGAGAGGTCTGGCTGGAGGTCCTCCTCCTCGAAGGCGTCACGGCCTACCCCACCCAGGCGGAGAAGATCGCCGCGCTCGTCCGCCGCATCGGTCCGGCGCGGGTCCAGCTCACCACGGCTTCTCGCCCGCCGGCCGAGCTCTTCGCCAGGCGGGTGTCCGAGGGCCGGCTGCTCGCGCTCGCGAGCCTCTTCCCGGGCCGGGTGGACGTCATCGCGACCCGGGAAGAGCCGGATGCGTCGGTCGGATCGAGCCCGGGTACGGGCGCGCCCGCGATCCTGACGCTCCTCGAGAGACGGCCCTGCACGGCCACGGACGTGGCCGTGGGGCTCGGTATCCACCCGAACGAGGCGCTCAAGGTCCTCGACCGCCTCGTCGTCGCCGGGACGGTGAAGACCGTCGCCTCCGCCGACAGGACCTTCTACATCGTCGCGGAGAGGGGCGTGCCGGCGGGATCGCCCGAAGGGGGGCGTCAGAGATGAGGGAGATCGTCGTCGTCAGCGGTAAGGGAGGGACGGGCAAGACGAGCCTGACGGCCTCGTTCGCGGTCCTCGCCGACCGTCCCGTCGTCGCCGACTGCGACGTGGAGGCGGCCGACCTGCACCTCGTCCTCTCGCCGACGGTCGTCGAACGGCACGAGTTCCGGGGCGGCCGGGAGGCGGTCATCCGGGAGGAGGACTGCCTGGGCTGCGGGATCTGCCTCGAGGAGTGCCGGTTCGACGCCGTGAGGAGGATCGAGAAGGGCGGAGGGCGCGCCACGTACGCCGTCGACCCGACGGCCTGCGAGGGATGCGGCGTCTGCGTCCGCTTCTGCCCGGAGCACGCGATCGACTTCCCCGAGCGGCGTTCCGGCGAGTGGATGGTGTCGGCGACCCGTTGCGGCCCGATGGTCCACGCGCGGCTCGCGACCGCGGCCGGCAATTCCGGGAAGCTCGTCTCGGAGGTGCGGCAGGAGGCGCGGCGGATCGCCGATGCGGAGGGCCGCTCCCTCGTCCTCGTCGACGGTCCCCCGGGGGTCGGCTGTCCCGTCATCGCGTCGGTCACCGGCGCGTCCCTCGTCCTCGCCGTCACGGAACCGACGGTCTCCGGGGAGCACGACCTCGAGAGGGTCCTCTCCCTGGCGCGGCACTTCGGAGTCCGGGCGGCCGTCTGCGTCAACAAGTGGGACCTCGACCCCGGTATGGCGGACCGCATCGAGCAGCTCGCGTCGAAAGCCGGCGCGCGCCTCGCCGGACGCGTCCGGTACGACAGGGGTGTCACCGCGGCGCAGATGCTCCAACGGGCCGTCGTCGAGATCGATACCCCGAGCGCGGCGGACGTGCGGCGGGTCTGGGAGAGCCTCGCCGGATGAATCTCGGAGAGCCGGGGGAGGCTGCGCCGTGCCGGCCTCGCGCCTCCCCTCCTCCCGCGGATTCGCGTCGCCGGAGGCGAACCCCGGCCGCAGCGGTGGACGAGGCCGAAGTCCTGACAGCGGGAGCGGACGGGCCGAAACTCCCGAGTCAGCGAACGCCGATCCGCAGCTCCCGCATCCGCCTCCAGAGCTTCGTCCTGCTCATGCCGAGATCGGCCGCTGCCTTCGAGCGGTTCCAGAGGTTCCGCTCGAGGGCCGCGCGGATGGGCCCTTCTTCGGGGTCGTCCCGCTCGGACGCCGGGTCCCTCGCCTGCCGCGGCGTCGCGAGGGATCGTTCACGGCTTCGGTCGCCGCCGGACGCGAACGGCTCCGGCGCGCGGATCTCCGGCGGCAGGTCCTCGAGCTGCACCGTCTGGCCGCGACCCAGCGCCACGGCGTACTCGAGTGCGTTCTCCAGCTCCCGGACGTTCCCCGGCCACTCGTAGCGCTCGAGGGCGGCGAGCGTGTCGGGAGAGAGCTGCACGGCGCGGCCGGCACGACCTCCGATTCGGGCGAGGAGGTACCGGGCGATCAGCTCCACGTCCTCCGTCCGCTCCCGAAGCGGCGGGATGTGGATCGGGACGACGCGCAGGCGGTAGTAGAGATCCTCCCGTAGACGTCCCGTCCGCACGGCCTCCTTCGGATCGCGGTTCGTCGCGGCGACGATGCGCGCGTCGAGCGGCCGCGGCGTGCTCTCGCCGACCCGCTCGAAGACCCGTTCCTGAAGGACCCGAAGGAGCTTCACCTGGACCGGGAGCGGGATCTCCCCCGCCTCGTCGAGGAAGAGCGTGCCGCCGCGCGCGAGGTCGAGCCTTCCGGTCCGGTCGCGGACCGCGCCGGTGAAGGCTCCCCGGACGTGTCCGAAGAGCTCGCTCTCGAGCAGGTCGGCCGGCAGCGCCGCGCAGCTCACCGCGACGAACGGACCCGAGCTGCGCGGCGAGTGGGCGTGGAGGGCCCGCGCGAGGACCTCCTTTCCGGTGCCGCTCTCCCCCGTGATCAGGACGTTCGCCTCGCTCGAGTGGAGGGACTCGACGAGGTGGACGATCCGGAGCATCTGCGGGGAGCGGGCGACGAGCCCGTGCGACACGGCCGCGCTCTGGAGGATCGTGTCGTCGTCCTCGGCGGGACGGATCACGGCGAGGTAGCGCGCCCGCGGGTCGCAGGCGTCGACGACGCCCGGGGCGAGCGGCGTCGTCGTGATCGACACGAGACGCGCCGAGTCGCGCCCGCACCGGAGGACTCCGCGGCGCCCCTCCTCGCGCCGGCCGAGCCGGAGCGATTCGCGGAGCGTCTCCTCGGGGCCGAAGAGCCGCGGTCCGAAGAGCGACTCGACCGGCTGGCCGATCACATCGGCGGCGACGCCCTCCCCGGCCATCCGCTCGAGCGAACGGCTCGCACGAATGATGACGAAACCCTCGTCCAGGACGACGAGGGCCCGGCCGAGCGATTCGAAGACCGCCTCGAGGTTCGACCAGTCGGGGGCGCGCTGAGTCTCTCGATCCATCCGGTGCGGGGGCGGAGCACCCCCGGGCGCGATTCTGCCCGAGGTCAGCCCCGGCTCGGGAGGCCCGCGCCGTGTCCGTGGTCGTGCCCGTGCCCGGCGCACGCCCCGGCCGGGTCCATCTCCTCGAGTTCGTTCCGGAGGAAGGCGTCGAGGCAGACGGAGGCCGTCGGCGCCGTCGCGCGGAAGACGCGAATCCCCGCCGACTGGAGCTTCATGATCGCTCCCGCGCCGATGCCTCCGACGAGGAAGGCGTCGATCCGCTCCCCGGCGAGCGCGTCGAGCGGACGGCAGGCGCCGTGCTCATGGACGGCTCGGGCGTTCGAGAGGGTGCGCGTCGCGCGGGTCTCCGAGTCGACGAGGAGGTAGAGCGGCGCGGAACCGAAGTGTCCGGAGACCGGGCTCTCGAGGCCGCGGTCGGCGGTGACGGGGATGCAGAGGTTCATCGGGGCTCCTTCCGGCCGCCGCGATCCGCGGGGCGCCCGATCGGGCCCCCGCGTCCCCGCCGCGGGCCACCCGACAGTTTCGGGCATATGCCCGTATGGGTCAAGGACGATCCGCGCTCCTAGCGGCGACCTCCCGCCCCGTTCGCGCGAGCCCCGCGACGACCCGTTCGAGGTCGGCCGCCGTCGTCCGCGGGTTCATCTGCGTCGCGCGAAGGACCCGCCGGCCAACCAGGAGCGTCGTCGTGATCCATCCCTCCCCGGAGCGGTTGAACGCCTCGCGGAGGCGGAGGTTGATCCCGTCGAGGCGGCCGGCGTCGAGCTTCTCTTCGCCGACGTACCGGAAGCAGAGGATGTTCGACTCCGGCTCGTGGAGCGTCTCGAAATCGCGCCGGGCCGCGAGCGCCGCGTGGAGCGCCCTCGCCGTCGTGCAGAGGCCGTCGTAGAGGGCGCCGAGGCCTTCCGCGCCGTAGCGCTGGAAGGCGACCCACACCTTCAGCGCGTCGAGCCGCCGCGAGCACTGGAAGCTCCGCTTCCCCTGGTCGGGGCTCCGCTCTCCCTCCGCGCCGTGGAACAGGTACGGGGCGCGCTGGGCGAACGCGGCGTCGAGGTCGCGCTCGTCCCGCACGAGGAGGACGCCCGCCGAGAGAGGCATCAGCATCATCTTGTGCGGGTCCCAGGCGAGCGAGCGAGCGCGGGCGATCCCGTCGACCCGCCCGCGGTGCGCCGAGGAGAGGAGGGCGGAGGCGCCGTGGGCTCCGTCGACGTGGAGCCAGACGCCGCGCGCCTCGCAGAGGCGGCCGATCGCGACGAGGTCGTCGAACGAGCCCGTCGCCGTGGAGCCGGCCGTCGCGACGACGGCCATCACCCGCCGCCCGCGGGCCGCCTGCCGATCGAGCTCCGCCTCGAGCGCGGCGACGTCCATCCGGAAGGCGCGCGAGGGGACCGCCACGGCGGCGTCGGTCCCGAGCCCGAGCGCGCCGACGGCCCGGGAGACGGCGTAGTGCGCGTGCTCCCCGTGCAGGACGACCGGCGGCTCCGCCCCGACTCCCTTCGTCCAGGCGTCGGGGAGCGCCGCAGCGCGCGCCGCGAGGAGCGCCGTGAACGTCGCCTCGGTCCCGCCCGAGGTGAACGTCCCGCCGGCTGCGGGACCGAATCCCGCGAGGTCGCACATCCAGCGGACGACCCGGCCCTCGATCGCCGTCCCGGCGGGCGACATCTCGAAGACGGCGAGAGACTGGTTCAGCGCGGCGGCCAGCGGCTCGGTCCAGATCGCGGCGGGGAGGGGCGCCGAGACCTGGTGCCCCATCGAGCGCGGGTGGCAGAGGCGGTTCGAGGCGGGGACGACCTCGCGTCGGAGACGCTCGGCGACCTCCGCGAGAGGCCTTCCCCGCCGGGGCAGGGGCTCGTCGAAGAGGCGCGCGAGCTCCCGCGGGGTGAGCGGTGTCGAGACGGGGCCGTCGCCGGAGCGCGTCTCGGCCAGGTACTCGGCCGCGATCGACACGAGAGTCTCTGCCGCGGAAGGAACGGCGTCGGCCTCGAGCTCGTGGAGGACGTCGGGGAGCGCGTCGGGCATCGATCGAAGGTAGCACGCGGCCCGCGGCGATCCGTTGCCACGCCCCGGACGCGGCCGGAGAATCGACCGTCGCTCCCGCGAGGAGGTCCGCATGCCGCGTCGCTCCGCCTCACTCCGGCTCGCCGGTCTCGCCATTCTCGTCACCGTCGCCGCGCTCGCGCGAACCGCCCCGGCGCACGAGGTCCGCGTGAGGAGACCGCTCCGGGTCCCGGACATCCCGGGCTACGTCACTCTCCGCTGCGACTTCCACACGCACACGGTCTTCTCCGACGGCTCCGTCTGGCCCGACATCCGGTCCGAGGAGGCGTGGCGGGAGGGGTACGACGCGATCGCCATCACCGACCACATCGAGTACCAGCCGCACAAGGACGACCTCCCGACGAACCACGACCGCCCGTTCGAGATCGCCGCGCCGCTCGGGGAGAAGCTCGGGGTCCTCGTCCTCCGCGGCTCCGAGGTGACGCGGAAGATGCCGCCCGGCCACTTCAACGCGATCTTCCTGAAGATGTCGAAGCCGCTCGAGACCCCCGAGTGGAGGGACGCCCTGAAAGCGGCGCGGGCGCAGGGCGCCTTCCTCTTCTGGAACCACCCCGGCTGGCGCGGCCATCAGAAGGACGGCGTCGCGCGCTGGTACCCCGAGCACGACGAGATCCTCGCGGCCGGCCTGATGGACGGCATCGAGGTGGCGAACGACCGCGAGTACTACCCCGAGGCGCACCGCTGGGCGCTCGAGAAGGACCTCGCGATCCTCGCGAATTCCGACATCCACGACCCTTCGAACCTCGCCTGGCACGTCCACGAGGGGGACCGCCGGCCCGTCACGCTCGTCTTCGCGAAGGAGCGGAGCGAGGAGGGGATCCGCGAGGCGCTCTTCGCGCGGAGGACGGCCGCGTGGGCCGACGGGAAGCTCGCGGGGCGGGAGCGCGAGCTCCGCCCGCTCGTCGCCGCCGCCGTGACGATCGAGAACCCGAAGCTCGCCGTCCGCGCCGGGGACGAGGGGTACGTGCGGCTCCGGAACGACTCCGACCTCCGCCTCGTCCTCGAGGGGGAGGGAGCGGCGGGCGAGGTCGTCGTCCCGGGGACGCTCGTCGTCGCCCCGAACGGGACGAGCCTCCTCCCGGTGAGGGTCCCGAAGAAGACGGCCCCGGGACCGCGGCGCCTCGAGCTCGTCTACGCCGTCTCGAACGTCAGGCCGACGCCCGACGCGGGGCTCCCATTCCCCGTCGCAATCGAGGTCGAGGTCCTCCCGCCCGCTCCAAAGTAGTCCCGGCTCTCAGCCCGGGAACGTCCGCGCCTCGTCGAAGGCGGCCGTGACCTCCGCCGGCGGCGCGGGCGTCAGGCGGCTGACGACGGCGATCGCGAGCGAGGAGAGGAGGAACGCGGGGAGGAGCTCGTAGACGGCGAACGCTCCTCCGAGCGGGGCGACGAGGTTCTTCCAGGCGACGACGGCGATCCCTCCCGTGAGCATCCCCGCGACGGCCCCCGCGAGCGTCGTCCGCCTCCAGAAGAGCGAGAAGAGGACGAGGGGACCGAACGCGGCGCCGAGGCCGGCCCAGGCGTAGGAGACGACGCGGAAGATCGAGTCGTTCCCCGAGAGGGCGACGAGGATCCCGAACGCGGTGACCGCGACCTGCGTGCCGCGCGCGAGCCAGAGGACCGACCGGTCCGGCAGCGGCTCGGCCCGGAAGTTCTGCACGAGGTCGTTCGCGAGCGAGGAGGAGGCGATGAGCATGTAGGAGTCGGCCGAGCTGATCGAGGCGGCGACGATGCCGGAGAGGACCAGCCCCGCGAGGAGCGGCGGGAAGAAGTCGACCGCGAGGTGGATGAAGACCGTCTCCGCCGCGCTCGCGGTCAGGAGCCGATCGGGCATCAGGGCACGGCCGATCAGGCCGATGGCAACGGCCGAGAAGAGCGAGACGACGCACCAGGTGACCGCGATCACCCGGGCCCTGGAGACCATCGCGGGCTTCTCGATCGCCATGAAGCGGAGGAGGACCTGCGGCATCCCGAAGTAGCCGAGGCCCCAGGCGAGGCAGGAGAGGATCGCGAGGAAGCCGTAGCCGACGCCGGGACCGAACGCGGGGTTCCCGTCGACGAGCGCCTGGGCGTTCCCGGCGGCGGCCGTCACCGCGGCCCCGGCGGCGTCGAGGGGCGTCGCGACGCCGAAGAGGTCGGTGAAGCGCGGGATCGCCCCGAGCTCGGCGAGGAGCGCCCCGACGCCGCCGGCCTTCGCCGTCCCGACCGAAAGGACGAGGACGAGCGCGCAGAACATGAGCGTCCCCTGGATGAAGTCGGACATCGTCTCGGCGAGGAAGCCGCCGACGAACGTGTAGGCGAGGACGAAGAGCGCGCCGAAGACGACCATCCTCGCGTAGAGGCCCTCCATCCCGAAGACGTAGCCAAAGAGCTTGCCGAACGTGACGAACTGGGCGCCGACGTAGATCGAGAAGAAGAAGAGGAGCATCCCCGCGGCGATCGTCGAGAGGAGGCGTCGGCCGTCCCGGAAGCGGGCGCTGAAGAAGGCCGGAAGCGTGAACGCGTTCCCCGCGACGATCGAGTGGGCCCTGAGGCGCCGCGCGACGAGGCTCCAGCAGGCGAACGTGCCGAGCGCGAGGCCGATCGCCGTCCAGGCCGCCTCGCCCGCCCCGGCGAAGTAGGCGACGCCTGGGAGCCCCATGAGGAGCCAGCCGCTCATGTCCGAGGCCTCCGCGCTCATCGCGGCGACCCACGGCCCGAGGCCGCGCTCCCCGAGGAAGTAGGCCTCGGCGCTCCGGGCGCTGCGCCTCGAGTACCAGAGGCCGACGCCGATCGTGAGCGCCAGGTAGGCGCCCATCGCGGTGAGGAGGAGGACCTTGTCCGAGGGCATTCCCGATTATCGGGTCTGACCGCGGCGGGGCGGCCGCCGCGGGCCGCAGACGCGGAACGGGGGGAGAAGGCCCCCCTCTCCCCCCGTCCGTCCCAGCGCTGCGAACGGCGCGGCGCCCCTTCGCGACTACCGGTTCGGGCAGCCGGCGCCCGTGCCGTCGCCGGGGCCGAAGCCCGCGCCCGGACCGGTGCCGGCGCCCGGCCCCGTCCCGTCGCACGTCCCGGTGCCGTTCCCGGCGCCCATGCTGCGGCCACGGCCACGCCCCATGCGGCCCGGACCCGTCCCCGTCCCCGGCAGGAGCTTGCCGGTCTCGTCGACGGCACCCCGCTCGCGCGGCGCGGCGAGGATCCGCGCGACCTCGTCGGCCGGAAGGTACTGCGCGGCGTAGGGAGCCCCGAGCGCGGAGAGGCGGCCGGCGAAGGCGCGGAGGTGGTTCCGGGAGCCCTTCGCGAGGTTCTGCATCACGGCGTCGACGTCGCGGTTGTCGGCGGCGGCGAGCGCCTTCGCGACGTCGGCGAGGTCGAGGTCCTCGATCGTGGCGCCGACCTTCAGCGCCTCGACGAGGGAGACCTTCCCCTTCGCGACGAGGTCCGTGTAGAGGGCGGCGAGACGCGAGTCCTTGAACTCGCCGGGGGCCGTCGCGGCAGCCGGGTCGGCCAGCTCGTAGCGGTCGAGGAGGAGCTTCACGAGGTCCATGTGCCGCTGCTCCGCGGCGGCGATGTTCGCGAATGCGCGGTCGCCGTGGGCGGCGAAGAGCGCGCGGTAGACGTCGCGGGCGAGCTTCTCCTCTTCGCGGAGGAACGCGATCTCGGCGGCCTCGGCGGAGCCGAGCGGCTCCTTCGGAAGCGAGGCGAAGTACGTCGCGAAGGGGCTCGCCGCGGGCGCGGCGGGAGCGGCGGGCACGCCGGCGCCCGGGCCGTTCCCCTGGCCTCCGCGGGGGCCGGGCTGGGCGAGGAGCGGCGTCGCGAGGAGGAGGGCGGCGAGGAGGGCGGTCTTCTTCATGTTCGGCTCCTTGATCGGTGCGGGCGGCCACGGTCTCGGGCCGCCTCGTCGCCCTTCATCCACGCCCGGTGCCAGCCGTCGCACGCAGGGCCTGAGCGCAGCGAAGTGGTTCAGGCGGAGCGACTTTCCCGCCGCCGCCGGCCATCTCGCCGAGGTGAGGGACTGCAAAGTCCGCAGTCCCGCTGCACGGGTGCTGCAGGGGCGCCCGTCGTTCCCGGAGAAGGGCTCAGCCGATTCCCCACTGCTTGAGGCGGTAGTAGAGCGTCCGGACCGAGATGCCGAGGAGCTTCGCGGCCTCCTCGCGCTTTCCTCCGGTCCGTCGGAGCGCGGCGAGGAGCGCCTCCCGTTCGCGGTGGGCGCGGTCGAGCGGCGCGAACGCCGGCGAGGCCGGGGCGAGGCCGAGGTCGGCGCCGCGAATCGCCTCCCCTCCCCGGACGACGACGGCCCGCTCCAGCACGTTCCGCAGCTCCCGGACGTTCCCCGGCCAGGCGTGCGCCGAGAGGGCCGCGAGGGCGTCGTCCGTGAGCGACGGGACGGGGACGCCGTGCCGCGCGGCGAGCTTCTCCGCGAAGTGCCGGGCCAGGAGCGGTACGTCCCCCGGCCGGTCTCGAAGCGGGGGAACGTTCACCACGACGACGGCGAGCCGGAAGTAAAGGTCCTGCCGGAACCCGCCCTCCTCCGTCTCGCGCGAAAGCTCGCGGTTCGTAGCGGCGACGAGCCGGACGTCGACCGGCAGGTCACGGCTCCCCCCGAGCCGCCGCACGACCCGCTCCTCGAGGACCCGGAGGAGCTTCGACTGGAGCCCGAGAGGCAGCTCCCCCACCTCGTCGAGGAAGAGCGTCCCGCCGGAGGCCTCCTCGAAGCGCCCCGCGCGCGCCTGGTCGGCTCCCGTGAAGGCCCCCTTCTCCGCGCCGAAGAGCTCGCTCTCGGCGAGCGTCTCGGGGAGCGCCGCGGCGTTCACCGCGACGAAGGGTCCCTTCGCGCGGGGTGAGCGGGCATGGAGACGGCGCGCGACGAGCTCCTTGCCGACGCCCGACTCGCCGGTCACGAGGACGGCGACGTCCCGCGGCGCGACGCGATCGACGAGGTCGAGGAGCTCCCTCATCGCCGGGTCGGCCGTCACGATCTCGCCGTCGTCCTCGCGCGGCAGGAGGCTCGCGACGAGGTCGACGAGCGCCTCCGGCGACGGGAGCGGCTTCGCGATGTAGTCGGCGGCGCCGAGCCGGACCGCCTCCACCGCCTCCGGGATCGAACCGTGCGCGGTCAGGACGACGACCGGAGGCGGCGAGGTGCGCGCGCGGACGCGGCGCAGGAGCTCGAGGCCGTCGACCGCCGGCATCCTCCGGTCGGTCAGGACGAGGTCGTACGTCGTCCTCTCCAGGAAGGCGAGCGCCTCGGCGCCGTCCCGCGCCTCGGTGACGCCGTGCCCGGCTCCCTCGAGGATGTCGCGCAGGAGCGCGCGGAACGACGGTTCGTCGTCGACGACGAGGAGGCGCGCCACGTCAGGCCCCCTCTCCGGGCAGCGCGAGCGTCGCGACGCAGCCGCCTCCCGGCCGCGGCGCGAGTGAGGCGGTGCCGCCGTTCGCGACCGCCAACGACCTGACGATGGCCAGCCCGAGGCCGGTCCCTTCGGGACGGGAGGTCACGTACGGCTCGAACGCGCTCGCCGGGTCGAGGTCGAGGCCCGGCCCGCGGTCCGCGACCTCGACGAGGGCCCGGCCCCCTTCCGCGCGGACCGTCACCTCCAGCGTCCCCTCGGGGTCGAACGCGCGGGCGTTCGCGAGGAGCTCCTCCAGGATCGTCTCGACGTGCTCCCGGTCGGCGCGCGCCGGGACCGCGCGGTCGGCGCGGACGGCCACCCCCGCCGCAGTCCCCTCGACGCCGCGCGAGGCGACCTCGCGGGCGAGAGCGGCGAGGTCGAAGGTGGCCGGCTGCGGATCGGGCGGGCGCGCGAAGTCGAGGAGCCGGGAGAGGATCGTCTCCATCCGCTCGCTCGCCGTCACGATCCGCACGACGCGCTCCCGCTCGCCCTCCGGCACGCGACCGTCGAGGAGCTGCGCCGTCCCTTTCACCACTGCGAGCGGGTTCCGCAGGCGATGCGCGAGGCCGGCTCCCGCCCGCGCGACGGTGGCGAGACGCTGACCTTCGGCCTCGGCCGCCTCCCTCCTCTCGCGCTCGGCGAGGCCCCGGGCGGCGACGAGCGCGAGGCCGACGAGGGCCAGCGCCGCGGCCCCGCCGCCGGCGAGGACGAGCCCGGCGAGGGCCGGCTCGCGCCCCAGCGCGGGCGCCGGCCGCAGCCGAAGCCGGATCGGCGGCATTCCCCGCCCCGCACCCGCCCCCGGACCTCGCCCGCCCATGAAGCCGCCCCCGGAGCCCGGCTCCGCCCCGAGCAGGGCGGGCCTCCACTCGCGCCCGAGCGCCGCGGTCACCTCGTAGCCGTCCACGGAGTCCGCCCCCGCGCTCGCTAGGACGCCGCCGGGACCGATGACCGCGGCCCCATCGACGGACTTCGCGTTGCGGGAAAGGAACTCCTCGAGGACCGCAGCTGCATCGTCGGGAGTCACGGCTCGCAGGCTCGACTCCAGCTCGTGGGCCGCCCGCGACAGGACGCCGTCGCGCACCGCCGCATCCCGCTGCCGCAGCGTCCGCGACGCGAGGCCGGCCGTTCCGAGGAGAGCCGACGCGAAGACGACGGAGAGGACGACGATCCAGAGCGGCGTGCGGCTCGAGCGGATCATCCCCTCATCGTACGGGAGGCCGCCCCGGCCGGCGAGCCGGCCTCCCCCCCGGCGCCGCTAGAATCCCCGCCAGCCCCACGATTCGCGAGGAGGAACCGATGCCCGGTATCTACAAGAAGGTCGAGCTCGTCGGAACGTCGCCCGTCAGCTTCGCGGAGGCGGTCAAGGCCGCCGTCGAGGAAGCGTCGAAGACGGTCCGGCACATGGACTGGTTCGAGGTCGTCGAGCAGCGCGGGCGCGTCCACGACGGAAAGGTCGCCGAGTTCCAGGTGACGATCCGCGTCGGCTTCAAGCTCGAGCGCTGAGCCTGGCGGGGCGGACCGGGAGGCCCGCCCCGGCCTCTCAGCCGTGGAACGGCCGGCCGGTCCGCGCCGCCTCGAGGAGGAGCGGGGCCGGCGTGAAGCGCTTGCCGCAGAGCGTCCGCAGGCGCTCCATCCTCGCGACGACTTCCGCCGCGCCGACCGCGTCGACCCAGCGGAACGGCCCACCCCGAAACGGCGGGAACCCGAGGCCCATGACCGCCCCCGCGTCCGCGTCGCGCGGAGACGCGACGACCCCTTCCTGCAGGCACCAGGCCGCCTCGTTGACCATGAGGAGGACGAGCCGGTCGACGAGGTCGGCGGCGCGCATCGGCTTCCGCTCCGTCCCGCCGAAGTGCGCGTAGACGTCGCGGTCGACCTCCTTTCGCCCGCCGGGCCGGGTGGAGGGTCCGTACCGGTAGAAGCCCTTCCCGTTCTTCCGGCCGCGATAGCCCGCGTCGAAGAGCTTCCCGAACGTCGCCGACGGCGCTGCGCCCCGCGCGGCGAAGGCCTTCCCGAGGTCACGCGAGACGTGGGCCGCGACGTCGATCCCGACCTCGTCGAGGAGGGCGACGGGGCCGACCGGGAAGCCGAAGTCGAGGAGCGCCGCGTCGAGGTCCGGGATCGCCGCCCCTTCGTCGAGAAGGACGACGGCCTCGTTGACGAACGGGCCGAGGATCCGCGTCGTGTAGAAGCCCGGCCCGTCCTTCACGACGATCACCGTCTTCCCCTGCGCGACGCCGAACGCCCGCGCCGTCGCCACGGCCCACGGGGCCGACCTTTCCGCGACGACGACCTCGAGGAGAGGCATCTTCGGGACGGGCGAGAAGTAGTGCATCCCCACGACCCGCTCGGGACGCTTCGCCCCTCTCGCGATCTCCCCGATCGGAAGCGCCGACGTGTTGCTCGCGAAGACGGCGTCGGGTGCGAGGACCGCTTCCGCCTCCGCCAGGACCTTCCGCTTCAGGGCGAGGTCCTCGAAGACGGCCTCGATGACGAGGTCGCAGCCCGCGAGCTCCTCGGGCTTCGTCGTCGGCTTCAGCGCCAGCCAGCGGCGGTCCCTCTCGAGGCGCGTCAGCGCCGCGGAGCGGAGCCGCCGGTCGAGCCCCTTCCGCAGGCTCCTCGCGGCCCGCGCGAGCCCCTCCTCCGAGACGTCCTTCAGGACGACCGGCGCGAGCGGAAGCGACACGGCCGCGATCCCCTCCCCCATCAGCCCGGCGCCGAGGACGCCGAGCCGATTCACGGGGCGCGGCGCCGGAGAGCCCTTCGGCGCCTTCTTCAGCGCCGTCATCGCGTCGAAGAGCCGGACGAGGTTCTTCGCCCCCTCGCTCGCGGCGAGGCGACCGAAGCGGACCGCCTCCTCCTCGAGGCCCGCCGCAAGGCCGTCGGCGAGCCCCTTCTCGACGCAGGCGAGGATCTCGAGGGGCGCCGGGTAGAGGCCGCGCGTCTTCCGCAGGACCTCCGCCCGCGCCTTCCCGATCGCCCAGGCGCGAAGGGGCGGGAGGGCGAGCGGCGCCTCGGCGATCGGCCGCCGGTCGGTCGGCGGCCTCAACGTCCCCTTCGCGAGCGCGAGCGCCGCCTTCGCGGCCGTCTCGAGGAGGCCCCCGGGCGAGGTGAGCGCGTCGACGAGGCCGCATCGGTACGCCTGCGCGGCGCGGAGGCGCTTGCCGGTCAGGAGCATCGGGAGCGCCCGCTGAAGGCCGATGCGGCGCGGCAGACGCTGCGTTCCTCCCGCGGCCGGGAGGAGACCGAGCATCACCTCGGGGAGGGCGAGGACCGTTCTCGGGTCGTCCGTCGCGAGGCGGTAGCGGCAGGCGAGGGCGACCTCGAGGCCGCCCCCGAGCGCGGCGCCGTGGATCGCGGCGACGAACGGCTTCCGGCTCTCCTCCACGCGGTCGAGCCAGGCGTGCGCGCCGCGGGAGATCGACTCGGCCTCCGCGGCGCCCATCGCGAGGACCTCGTCCAGGTCGGCCCCCGCGATAAAGCCGTCGGGCTTGGCGCTCGCGAGGACGCAGGCGACCACCGCGTCGTCCTCCCGGATCTCCCTCATGAGCGGGCCGGCTTCGTCGAGGAGGCCGGACGAGAGGACGTTCACGGGCCTTCCCGGCGTGTCGAACAGGAGGACGGCGACGCCGTCGGGACGCTTCTTCAGCGAGAGGCTTCTCATCGCGCGAGCACCATCGCGTGCCCGAGGGCGCCTGCCGCGCACGTCGTCACGACGCCGATCTCGGCCCCCTCGCGCTCCATCCGGTCGACGCACGTCGTCAGGAGGCGCGCGCCCGTCGCTCCGAACGGGTGCCCGAGGGCCAGCGAGCCTCCCCAGGCGTTGACCCGTTTCGGGTCGATCCGCCCCACCGCGTCCTTCCGTCCGAGCCGCTCCCGGCAGTAGCTCCGGTCGGCGAGGAGCTTCAGGAACGCGAGGACCGGCGCGGCGAAGGCCTCGTGCACCTCCCAGACGCCGACCTCCCCCGCCGGGACGCCGGCCCTATCGAGCGCCTTCGCGACGGCGGCGACGGGCCCGAGGAGGAGCTCCTCGAGCGGCTCCATCGCGACGAGCGCGGTCGCCGCGACCCGTGCCCGCGGCGCGAGGCCGAGCCTCTCCGCCGCCTCCGCGCTCGCGAGGAGGCAGGCGGCCGCGCCGTCGGTCAGGAAGGAGCTGTTCCCCGCCGTGACGGTGCCGAACGCGCGGTCGAAGGCCGGGGGGATCGCGCCGAGCTTCGCGAGCGTCGTGTCGCCGCGGATCCCGTCGTCGGCGTCGATCGGCCCGAACGACGGCGGCACCCGAGCCGGGACGACCTGCTCGACGTAGAGCCCCGCCCTCGTCGCCGCCGCGGCCTTGCGGTGGGAGCGGAGCGCCCATCGGTCCTGCGCCTCTCGCGTCAGAGAGAGCCGCTTCGCGAGGCGCTCGGCGCTCTGCCCCATCGTCTGCCCCGTCGAGAACTCGGCGATCGCGGGCGTGTCGGGGGCGAGGTCCTTCAGCGAGAGCCCCTGCAGGAGCTTCACCCAGTCGAGGACCCCCTTCGCCTTCTGAGATCGGATGAGGCGCTTTCGAACCTCGCGTCCGAAACGGATCGGCGCGTCGGAGAGAGTCTCGGCTCCCCCCGCGATGACGACGTCGGCCGCGCCGCTCGCGATCGCCTCGACGGCTCCGGAGACCGCGACGTTCGAGGAGGCGCAGGCGGCGGTGACGGTGAACGCGGGGCACGACGCCGGCAGCCCCGCGGCGAGCGCCGACTCGCGGGCGAGGTTCGTCGTCCGCGGGTCGGCCAGGACGGTGCCCATCACGACGCGGTCGACGGCGGCGGGATCGAGGCCCGTCCGGTCGAGGAGGCCTCGGAGCGCCATCGCCCCGAGCTCGTAGGCCATCACGTCGGCGAACGCGGCCCCGGCGCGGAGGAAGGGGGTCCGGCACCCGCCGGCGAAGACGACCGTTCGACCGTGCACGTTCTTCGCGGCCATGGCTCCTCCCTGTGCGGGAGGAATGCTACCGCCGAGACCAGGACACGGACGAACGCGGCGGGTTGAGCCAACCTCGCTCTGCCCACACCCGCCGCGTCCCCCGGCCGCTCAGGCCGACCGGATCTCTCAGTCCGCGCCCACCTTCGACGTGCGGAGCGCGCGGGCTCGGCGCGCCGCGATCTCGCCGACGGAATCCGGGAACGATGCCTGCTCCTCCTCATCCTTGCTCGCACGGCCGTACGCTTCGATCGCCTCGTCGACCAGGCCGAAGCTCTCCCGAATGCGCCCGACGACGAGCCAGTCACCCGGCATCGGTTCGTCGAGCCCCTGGAGCTCCATCGACCGAAGGACGAGGGAATGGGCCTCCTCATGTCTCCCGAGCTCGGCGCAGATGGCCGCGAGCGTGTTCAGGATGGCGGGGTTCGAGCGCCGGGAGCCCTCGACGGCCTGCCGCGCCAGGCTCAGGGCCTTCTCATCGACCTTCCCCGCGACGTACCGCGCCCAGGCGGAGGTGTTCGCGTCGTTCGCCGACGGAGCGGGCCTCTGCATCAACTTGTCCGCGGCCTCGAGCGCCCCCGTCACGTCGCCGGAGGTCGTACGGAGCGACACGAGCGAGGACCCCACGAGCCGGCAGCTCGGATGCGACCGGGAGTGCTCTTCGGCCTCGGCGAGCGCCTCCTCGACTCGTCCGACCCGGGCTTTCAGCCCGATGTCGAACATCGCGACCGACTCGGTGGAGGCTCGATCGGCGCGGATGACCGGCAGGAGCCCGATCGCCTCCTCGAGGAGCACCTGGGTTTCCTTCTTCGTTCGCTTCGAGTCGGGGCCGGTCCGCGCGACGAGCGACCTATGGAGGAGCGCGGCGCGGAGGGGGTCCTCCGGCTTCTCGCGTTGCGCACGGCGCAGCTCGTCGAGGAGTGGATCCGGGAGCGGCGTGCCGGCGAGGCCGGCGAGGGCCGCGAGCCGAAGCTCCGCCGCGGACGCCCCCTCGGCCGGCCGCAGACGCGGCAGGAGCGGGTCGAGGACGAGATCGCTCTCCTCTTCGTGCACCTCGACCTCGAGCGCCGCACGCTCGAGCCACCGGCGCGCGTCCGCGACCCGGCCGCGCGTCACGAGGTCGAGCGCGTACCAGCAGAGGAACCTCGAGCCGCCGTCGTCGGAGACGACGCGCGGGACCCCGTCTTCCTCCGCCACCCAGACCCGGATCTGTCGGGGCGCCTGCCCCACCGACGGGACCGTACCCGAAACGAGCCAGCCATCCGCCGCACTTCCCTCGGCCGAGAGCTCCGTCGCCAGGGCGGTGTCCCGGAGGAACGCGAGCGCCGCTCCCGACGAGAGGGCGGAGCGACGGATGGTGGCCACCTCGTCCTCGAGGAACTTCCTGAGGAGCGACGTCCCGTGCGCGTCCCGCGCGGCGCGCACGGCCTTCACGTAGAGCTTCTCGACCGACTCGATCCGGCCGTCCCGAGGGAAGAGCTCCGCCGTGAGGGCATGGACGGCCGACAGCGCGTTGCCCCGGACCGGGGCCGGGACGGGGCCGTCGTGGCGCTTCAGGCGGCGGGCCGTGCCGGCATGGACGGCGGCGACGCCGGCGCCGTCCCCTCCACGGGCTCCCTCGTCCATCAGCGCGGCTCCCTCGGGATAGCGCCGGAGGACCAGGAGGAGGCTGCCGATCTCGCCGGCCGCCTTGCGTCGCGCCGCCGGCTCCGGAACCGCCTGCCGAAGCAGCTCGAGGGCACGCGCGGTTCCCCGGGAGGCCGCGACGGCTGCGATCCGAAGGCCGATCATCTGGTCCACGTCGGGCCGCTTCTCGAGGAACGCGGCGGCGTCGGCCGGACGGTCGGCGCGCAGCAGCGTGAGGGCGTAGTTGCGGGCGACGACCGTCGCGTCCGGGGACTTCTCGACGAGCTTCGCGTACTCGTCCAGAGCGAGCGCGAGCCGGGCGGAGTCGGCGTAGCGATATCCCTCGCGGTCGTGCTCGAGCAGGATCGCGAGCTCGAACCGCACCTCGATGTCGTCGGGATCGAGCTCGAGGGACTTCCGAAGGGCGGCTTCCGCTTCCACGGGGTCCCACCCCTTCTGGCGCAGACGACCCCACCGGTCCTGCTCGAGGACGAGCCCGAGCAGGTACCAGGAGCGGGCCGAAGCCGGCTCCTTCTTCACGGCCTCGCGCGCCTCCCGGCGGGCCGCGTCTCCCAGGCCGGAGGCCAGGTAGAGGCGGGCCAGCCGGCGGTGCGGGGCCGCCTTTGCGGGGTCGCGGCGGATCTCCTCGCGGAGGATCTCGAGCCCGCGCGCGACGTCGCCCCGGGCCGCGGCCACCGAGGAGCCGTGCTGGAACGTGAACGCCATCGGCTCCGCCTCGCGGAGCTCGGCGAGGCCCTCGCGCAGGGCGACGACCTCGGCCGGCTTCAGCCGGGCGCGCGTCAGCTCGACCTCGACCTCGAACGTGACGCTTCCGTCCTCGCGCGCCACGGCCTTCCGGTGATACGTCGCCGGCCCGAGGCTCCGCGTCTCCTCCTCGGGAAGGAGCACCGGTGAGAAGCCGGGCGGAGGGACGAACGAGTACCGGTACTCCTGGCGGAACGGTAGGGCCGGGAGCTCGTTCTTCCGCTCCCCGTCCTCCGGGTCAGGCAGCTCGCTCAGGAAGCCGTCGGCCGCGATCAGGAGCGAGATGCGCTCGTCGTCCGCGCGGACGAACGCGGGCCGAGCCACCTCCGTCTCGAGGGTGAAGGTCGTGGAGAGGTCGCGCGAGGGCGATACGACGCCCCGCAGGACCTTCCCTCCTCCGAAGCGGGATTCGGCCCAGCGCTCGAAGGAGGACTTCAGGTCCGACTCGCCGGTCCCGTCGTAGGCCTGCCTCCGGTTCGCCTCGAAGACGCCCGAGTAGACCGTCTTCTCCGATGCCGTCGCCTCGCCCGCCTCCGGAATCCTCACGACGATCTCCGTGCGGGAGGTGTTCGAGGCGGACGGCGCGATCGGGATGCGGGACGGCCCCTGCGTCTCCGGACGGCAGACGAGGACGAGCCGGCCCTGGAGCCGCGCGGGGACCTCCCCGAGCCTCTCGAACCGGGAGGTCGTGTCGACGAACACACCCTCGGGCCGGAGCCCGGCGACCTGGACGATTGCGTGATCGAAGGCGTCCAGCGTGGGCAGCGCGGGGGTGACGTCCGGGTCCTCGCCGACGCGGAGGAGAGCGACGGCCGCGTCGAAGCCGCGCAGGCGCAGGGCCGCCACGAGCAGGGTCGCCTGGTCCTTGCAGTCGCCGAACTTCCGACGCAGCACCTCGGCCGGCGAAGACGGGACGATCGCCCCGTCGCCGAAGAGGAGGCCCGTGTACCGGACTTCCCGTCGGACCCACTCCGCGAGCGCGGCCGCCTCGTGCAGTCGGCTCGGGAAGGGCCCCGCCGGCAACGACGCGGCGTCGAGGGGACCTTCGCCGATACGTTCCTCGACGACGGCCCGGTAGCTCGTCGCCACCTGGTTCCAGGACGTGCCCGTCGAGAACTCGACGAGCGGATTCGCGGGGACCTCCGGCGGGAGGTCGGATTCGACGTCCTCGAGCGGCGGGACGTTCCGCCGCTCCCAGACCCGGACGACCCGACCGGACGCGAGCGAGGCCTTCGGTGCGAGGTCGATCCCGATGGCCTTCCAGACGAACGGCAGGGTGGAGGGGGCCTCCACCCGGCAGCGGATCCGCCCGGCCGGGTAGGAGTAGGCGAGGAGCTGGCTGCCGAGGGTGCCCGTGGGCGGCGCGCTCGTCCTCGTCTTCACGATCTCCCACTCGACGACCGCGCCGGGCTCCATCCCGGGCAGAGGGACCCGGAGGACCTTCCGGTCGTCGAACAGGAGCGGGTCGGACGACGCCGGAGACTCCGCGATCGTCTTCTCGTCGAGGACGAGGACCGTGCCGTCCTTGCGGATGACGCGGGCCCGGAGGATCGGCCTCGCCTCGATCCAGGGTTTCCAGCTCGCGGCGACCGATCCCATCTCCTCCGCCCCCTCGTGCGAGAGGACCCGGAGGACGCGCCGGCGGGCCATGGAGAACCGGCCGTCCGCCTCGAAGGTCCAGCGGGACTCGTCGAGGAGAAGCCTGTACCAGGCGGAGTTCTCCTCCGTCTCGCCGGGCAGCTTCTCCTCGGACGCTCGAAGGACGGCCGCGGGTTCCGCCTCGAACGGCGCTTCGAGCCAGGGCTCCTCACCCCGGACGGGAACGGTCGCGAGGGGAAGACATACGAGCAGAATGCGAGCGAATCGACCGGTCACGGCGCCTCCCGTCGATGCGTCCGGGAGATGCCTGTGCCGCCGCCCGAACGCTGAATCCGGTGATTATGCCTGCTCACCTCTCGTGCAGCCGTCCGGCGTCGCATGCGGCGCGTCGACGCGCCCGGGTCCTCGCCGCCTCTCGAGCGGCGATTGTCCGTCGCCGTCAGTTCGGCGGGTCGTACGCCTCGCCGGCGACGTAGCTCCCGTCGCCGGTCCTCTCTCCCGGGGCGGCACCGTCGTTCAGGACGCCGTAGGCGGCGAACGTTCCGCCCGCCGAGGCTCGGCGGACACGGACGAAACCCTCGGTGACGGCGGTGCCTGAAAGGACGCGGTCGACCTGACTCCAGCCGAGCGGCGGAAGGTCGAAGGGGACGGAGGAGAGGACCTTCGCCCCGGTCGCTCCGTCGTGGACGTCGTACGCCACGGAGACGGGCACCGTCGTCGACGGGTTGAAGAGCGCGAGGTTCGAGCGGGTCGTCGGGGTCTGACGGAGTCCGTCGACGACCGCCTCGACCGCCGCGGCGGACGTGGCCGGCACCGCGGTGTAGAAGAGGCCGAAGCTCCCCTTCCCGGCGCATGCCCCGCTCCCCGCGGCGGCGGTCTTCGCACCGGCGAGGCCAGGGACGAGCGTCGTGAACGGGGACTGGAAGAGGACGAGGAGCGTCCCGGCGTAGGACGCGGCGCCGCGGGGGCCGAGCGGGAGGCCGAGGCCCCGGAGCGTGTCGAGGGCCCGCGGAAGGATGCGCTGCTGGAACGGCCCGAGGTCGATCGAGACCGCTCCGACCCGCCCCTTCGGGGTCGCGAGAGACTCGGTGTAGACCAACGACACGCTGACGGCCTCCGCCCCGGGGTTGAAGAGGACGAGCTCGCTCTCGAAGACCGGCGTCTCGACGACGACCGGCAGGACGAGCTCGCCGCCGAACGCGTCGTCCGGGACGGCCGGAACGAAGGAGCCGTCGTGCGAGAGGTTGTCGTTGAAGACGGCGTAGGTGCCGAGCGGCGCGGTGCCGGCCGCGCGGCTCACGAGAGCGGTCGCCTCGGCGAAGCCCGCGGCCCCCAGGAGGTCCGCGTCGTTCACCTGCCGCCACTCGCCGGGGGCGAGCGGCGGCAGGAGAGCGGCCGGGACCTCATAGACGGAGGCGCCGTCGCCCGAGCGCAGGACGATTCGCGGGGTGACGGTCCCCTCCGTCCCCATGTTCACGACGGCGAGGTTCGATCGTTCCGCCGGGCCGCTTCGAAGACCGAAGAGCCGGAGGGGCGCGGTCGAGCCGTCACCCATCCTCCACGCGGCATAAGAGAGCCCCGCGGCGCCGCCGCAGGCCGCGGCCGTCGTCCGCACGCGGGCGGAGACGACGTCGGCGTCGGGCGAAAGGCCCGTGAAGACGAAGCGGAGCGAGCCGGCCTGCCCCGGACCCTCGGGGATCGGGAGCCCCTTCAGCGTCCGGAGCCACGCGATCGCGTCGGCGATCACGCGCTGCTCACCCGGCGCGAGGGTGTCGGCGACGGTGCCGCCTCCCGCGGCTCCCGGGAACATCCCCGTCGCCGGCATGTAGGTCGCCTCGACCCGCGCCGCCGTCGTCCCGCGGTTCGTGAGCGTCAGCTCCGAGAGGAACCGGGCCTCGCCGACGCCCCGGACGTCGAGGACGACGGGAACGAGGAGCTCGGCCCGCGCCGTCCCCGCCGGGATCGACCGGAGCGCGGCGAGCGCCGCCGGCGCGTCGAGGCGGTTCCGGGTCACGCCGTTGCGCGCGTCGAGGATCGCCTTCCCGGTCTCGCGCAGCGCGGCCTTCACCTCGGTCGGCCGGCGGTCCGGCTCGGCGCCGAAGAGGAGCGCCGCGACGCCGGCGGCGTAGGGGGCCGCGGCCGACGTGCCTCCGAAGCAGGTGTGGGTCCCGCCTCCGTTCCTCGGCGCCGTCGCGCAGTGCGCCGGGGCCAGGACGTCGAGACGGTCGCCGGTGTCGGAGTAGCAGGCGATCGCGTCGGCCGCCGGCGCGGAATCGCTGCAGCCCGAGGGGAGGCAGTGGCCTCGTCCGAAGGCCTGCGGGCTCACGGCCGCGTCGTAGACGGCCCCGACGACGAGCGCGTTGCTCACGCAGGCGGGAAGGACGACGCCGCCGGTGCAGCCGCCGTTCCCGCTCGCGGCCACGACGAGGATCCCCGCCTGCCCGAGCAGGTCGAAGGCCGCCTTGTAGTCGGGGGCGAGGAGGTCGCAGCGGCCCGGCTCGGGAGGCGCCTCGCCGTCGAAGTAGCCCCCGAGGGAGAGGTTCACGACGCGGATCGCGTGGGGATTCCCTTCGGCGACGCTCGCGAGGACGGCGTCGATCCCCTCGAGGACCTGCGCGTCCGACCCCTCGCCCCGCGTGTCGAGGACCCGCACCGCGGCGACCTTCGCGCCGCGCGCGACCCCCGTCGTCAGGCCCGCGATGATCCCCGCCACGGGCGTCCCGTGGCCGTAGCCGTCGCGTGCGTCGCCGTCGTGGTCGATCGCGTCGTAGAGGTTGACGACCTTCGTCCCGAGCGGGAGCTCGGGGTGGGTGTAGTCGATCCCGCTGTCGAGGACCGCGATCGTGACGCCCGCACCGTCGACGCCCGCCGCCCGAAGCTCGGGCACCCGCATCAGTCCGTCTCCCTCGGTGTCGAGGGCGCGGACGCGTCCGTTCGGGCGGACCCGCTCGATGCGGGGGTCGCCGGCGAGGGCCGCCGCGGCCGCCCGCGGCGCGCGAAGGAGGAGCGCGGGGACGAACGCGAAGGTCCGCTCGACCCGCACGCCGAACGGCGCGTAGTCGAGCTCGAGCTCTTCCGCGAGGCGAGTCTGGAAGGCCCTCCTCTCACGCTTCCGCTGCGCGTCGGGGCCGACGCGCCGCGCCTCCTCGGGCAGCCGGAGCGTGACGAGGAGCTCGACGGCTCCCTCGCCCGATGGCGCGGGCGCCAGGAGGCGCGGGTCGGCCTTCTCCAGCGGGCCGCGCACGTCGGTGCGCGGCCGGAGCCACTCCGCGGGGAACGGCGGCGTCGCGTCCGCCGGCGAGGCGGTCGCGAGCACGGCGAAGACGGCGGCGAGGAGCGGCTTCATGGTCCCCGATCGTAAGTGACGGAGCCCGCGCCAGCCCCACGGGGCGCTCCCCCGCACGGCGACGCGGTCAGCGCCTGCGAAGGACGACCGCCGCGGCCGTTCCTTCGGCGAACGTCGCCTCGACGGCGTAGTCGCGCGCGAGGCGGGCGGCGATCCGCGTGCCGTAGTCCCGGCCGAAGGCGGAACGCCCGAACTCCGAGGTGGGCCGCGAGACGACGACGACCCGCGCCGGCCGCGCGCGATCCAGCCCGTCGGCGAGGTCACGGTCGACCCGGTCGTCCACGCAGCCGGGCAGCACATGCTCGAACCGGAGCGGACTCCGCACGCCGAGGAGGAACGAGAGCGCCCCCGCCTCGGGGAGGACGACGAGGTCGCGGTCCTTCACTCCGACGCTCCGGAGGTGGGCCGCGACGCGGGAGAAAAGCGCCCCCTCGTCGCCGGGCGGGAACCACCGCCCGGCGGGACCCGCCACCTCGGTCCGCGGCGCGCGATAGAACTCGACGAGCCGGGGGAGGAACAGGACGGGCGCGAGGAGGAGAGGTACGACCGCCAGGAGCGCTCCCCGGCGACGCGCCTCCGGAGGCGCCGCCGCCGGGATACGGCACGCGAGGAGCCACGCCACCGCGGGGAGAGTGGAGACGGCCCCGAGCGGCGCGTAGGGATACACCGGGACGGTCCAGAGCGCCGTCCTCCACGCGAACGCGAGGCCGACGAGCGACGCCGCGAGCGGGAGTCGCGCCTCCCTCTCGCCACGGCGAAGGTCGACCGCCGCGGCGACGGACGCGAGCGCGGCGAGGAGCGGAAGGCCGCGGACCCCGGTCGTCACGACCGGCTCCCTGAGGACGACCGCGCCGACGAGGAGGCCGGCCAGGGCGAGCGCGCCTCCGGCGGCCGCGCGTGCTCCCTCGCGTTTCGCGAGCGCCGCCGCGCAGAGGGCCCAGCCACCGAGCAGCGCCGCGCCGGCCAGGAGCCCGCCGACGCCGCGAGGAAGGAGGGAGGGGTGGAGGCCGGAGACCCGAAGGTAGAGCTCGCGGAACTCCGGCGGCATGACGAAGTGGCGGAGCGGGCCGTACGAAACGAGGTCGCCGACGGGAATTCCCGCCATCGCGAAGCCGTAGCCGGCAGCCGAGAGGACGCCTGCCGTCCCCACGAGCCGAGCGGCGCTCCGCCACGTGCCTGCCGCGAGCGCGACGCCGAGGAGGGCGGGAAGAGTCTCGGGCTTGGCGAGGAGGGCGAGCGCGCCGAGGAGCCCGGCGAGAGCGGCACGCCCGGAGGCGGCCGCGAGGAACGCGCCCCAGACGAGGCCGACCGCGAGGAGCGCGGCCATCGCGTACGGAGCCGCGAACGCTCCGTTCTCGGGCGCGAACGCGAGGACGCCCACCGCGACGGCCGCGGCCCCCGCGTTCGCGGCGGGCGACAGCATCCGGCGCCCGGCGGCGAGGAGCGCGGCGAGCGTCGCCGCGGCCGAGAGGAGGGCGAAGCCGACGTACGTCGCCACCGTCGCCCCAAAGAGCCGGAACGCCGCCGCCACCGCGTGCGGCGCGAGCGGCCCGTAGTAGTAGCCGACCTCCGACCAAAGCCGCTCCCCCGCCGCCAGGCGCATCGGGACGGTCCATTCGCGGTTCAGGTCCCCCTGGAACGAGGCCCAGCGCAGCCACGAGAGCGCCGTCAGCGAGACGAAAAGCGCCACGGCGAAGGCGGCGTCTCCCCGCCGGAGGAGCCGGTGCGTCGGCATCACGCGATTCTCTCCCGGTGTCGCCTGATGAAAACACATCAGTCGAGATCCCGTCCCAGGAACATTCCGGTGCCTTTACCCGATTCCAAGGAACGCGCGCGAGAGAGATGATGCACGGGCCGCGGCGGGCCCTACGCTGCCCGCGCGCGATCCCACAGGAGGATGTCTTCATGACGACGAGACCGATGGTCACCCTGGACGGGAACGAGGCAGTCGCCTCGGTCGCCCACAGGGTCAGCGAGGTGATCGCGATCTATCCGATCACCCCGTCATCCACGATGGGCGAGTTCTCCGACGAGTGGTCCGCCCTGGGCCGCAAGAACGTGTGGGGAACCGTCCCCCTGGTGTCGGAGCTGCAGTCCGAGGGCGGCGCGGCGGGCGCGGTCCACGGGGCGCTGCAGGCCGGGGCGCTGACGACGACGTTCACGGCGTCGCAGGGGCTCCTCCTGATGATCCCGAACATGTACAAGATCGCCGGCGAGCTGACGCCGTTCGTCATGCACGTCTCGGCGCGGTGCGTCGCGACCCACGCGCTCTCGATCTTCGGCGACCACTCCGACGTCATGGCCTGCCGCCAGACCGGGTTCGCCATGCTCGCCTCGAGCAACCCCCAGGAGGCGCACGACCTCGCCGCGATCGCGCACCGCGCGACGCTGATGGCGAAGGTGCCGTTCCTCCACTTCTTCGACGGCTTCCGCACCTCGAGCGAGGTCGCCAAGATCGAGCTCCTCGGGAACGACGACCTCCTCGCGATGGTGAGCGAGGACCTCGTCTCGGCCCAGAGGAAGCGGGCGCTGACGCCCGAGGCGCCGGTCCTGCGCGGCTCGGCCCAGAACCCCGACTGCTTCTTCCAGGCCCGCGAGGCGTGCAATCCCTACTACGACGCCTGCGCCGGCAAGGTGCAGGAGGCGATGGACGCGTTCGCGAAGCTGACGGGGCGCGCCTACCGCCTCTTCGACTACTTCGGCCACCCCGAGGCCGAGCGGGTCATCGTCCTGATGGGCTCGGGCGCCGACGTGACGCACGAGACCGTCGAGTACCTCCTCGCCCGCGGCGAGAAGGTCGGCGTCGTCAAGGTCCGCCTCTACCGGCCGTTCGACGCGTCGGCGTTCCTCGGCGCGGTCCCGAAGACCGCGAAGGCGATCGCCGTCCTCGACCGGACGAAGGAGCCCGGCTCGGTCGGCGAGCCGCTCTTCCAGGACGTCGTCACCGTGATGCGGAACGCGCGCGAGGACGGCACGTCGCCCTTCGCCGTCGAGCCGAAGGTCGTCGGCGGCCGGTACGGCCTCGCCTCCAAGGACTTCACGCCGGCGATGGTCAAGGGGGTCTTCGACGAGCTGAAGGGTGCGAAGCCGAAGCGCGGCTTCACCGTCGGCATCGTCGACGACGTGACCCACCTCTCCCTGAAGTGGGACCCCGACTTCGACACCGAGGGCGACGACGTCACCCGCGGCGTCTTCTTCGGCCTCGGCGCCGACGGCACCGTCGGCGCGAACAAGAACTCGATCAAGATCATCGGCGAGGAGACGGACAACTACGCCCAGGGCTACTTCGTCTACGACTCCAAGAAGTCGGGCGGGATCACGATCTCGCACCTGCGCTTCGGGCCGAAGCCGATCCGCTCCTCCTACCTCGTCAAGACGGCCGGCTTCGTCGCCTGCCACCAGTTCGGCTTCCTCGAGAAGTACGACGTCCTCGAGTACGCCAAGCCGGGCGCCGTCTTCCTCCTGAACTCCCCGTACGGCCCCGACGAGGTCTGGGACAAGCTCCCCGTCGAGGTCCAGAGCGAGATCCTCGAGAAGAAGATCCGCTTCTACGTCATCGACGGCTACGAGGTCGGCGCCAAGACGGGCATGGGCCGCCGCATCAACACCGTCATGCAGACCTGCTTCTTCGCGATCTCGGGCGTCCTCCCCCGCGAGGAGGCGATCGCCCAGATCAAGAAGTCGATCGAGAAGACCTACGGCAAGAAGGGCGCCGAGCTCGTCAGGATGAACTTCGAGGCGGTCGACCAGACGCTCGAGAACCTCCACGAAGTGAAGGTCCCCGCCGCCGCGACGTCGAAGCTGAAGAGGCCGCCGATCGTCCCGGAGGAGGCCCCCGACTTCGTCCAGAAGATCACCGCGGTCATGCTCTCGAACAAGGGCGACCTCCTCCCCGTCTCGGCCTTCCCGGTCGACGGCACCTTCGCCACGGCGACGGCGCGCTGGGAGAAGCGGAACATCGCCATCGAGATCCCGGTCTGGGACGAGAAGCTCTGCATCCAGTGCAACAAGTGCGCGATGGTCTGCCCGCACGCGGCGATCCGCGCCAAGGTCTTCGACCCCGCGGTCCTCGAGAAGGCCCCCGGGACCTACAAGTCGGTCGACTACAGGGCCCCCGAGTTCAAGGGGATGAAGTACACGATCCAGGTCGCCCCGGAGGACTGCACGGGCTGCACTCTCTGCGCCGCGGTCTGCCCGGCCAAGGACAAGGCGAACCCGAAGCACAAGGCCCTCGACATGGCCCCGCAGGCGCCGCTCCGCCAGGCCGAGCGGGAGAACTTCAAGTTCTTCCTCGGCCTCCCCGAGCCCGACCGGACGAAGCTGAAGGTCGACGTGAAGGGCTCGCAGTTCATGCAGCCCCTCTTCGAGTTCTCCGGCGCCTGCCTCGGCTGCGGCGAGACGCCCTACATCAAGCTGATGACGCAGCTCTACGGCGACCGGCTCCTGATCGCCAACGCCACTGGCTGCTCGTCGATCTACGGCGGGAACCTCCCGACGACCCCCTACACGGTCAACTCCGAGGGGCGCGGCCCCGCCTGGGCCAACTCGCTGTTCGAGGACAACGCCGAGTTCGGCTTCGGCATGCGCCTCGCCCTCGACAAGCACGCCGAGCACGCGGCCGAGCTCGTGAAGGAGCTCTCCGGCCTCGTCGGGGACGAGCTCGTCTCCTCTCTCCTGACGGCCGACCAGTCGACCGAGCAGGGGATCGCCCACCAGCGCGAGCGCGTCGCGGCCCTCAAGGCGAAGCTCGCCGGTCAGAAGGGCCTCCCGGCCCGCCGCCTGACGGACATCGCCGACTACCTCGTCAAGAAGAGCCTCTGGATCGTCGGCGGGGACGGCTGGGCCTACGACATCGGCTACGGCGGCCTCGACCACGTCATTGCGATGGGCCGGAACGTCAACATCCTCGTCCTCGACACCGAGGTCTACTCCAACACCGGCGGCCAGGCCTCCAAGTCCACCCCGATCGGCGCCGTGGCGAAGTTCGCCATGGCCGGCAAGTCGGCCGGCAAGAAGGACCTCGCGATGATGGCGATCGCCTACGGCAACGTCTACGTCGCCAAGATCGCCTTCGGCGCGAAGGACGCCCAGACGGTGAAGGCCTTCCAGGAGGCCGAGAGCTACGACGGGCCGTCGCTCCTCATCGCCTACAGCCACTGCATCGCGCACGGCTACGACCTCTCGCTCGGCCTCGAGCAGCAGAAGCTCGCGTCCGAGTCGGGCTACTGGCCGCTCTTCCGGTGGGACCCGCGGCGGGTCGCCGAGGGCAAGCCGGGCCTCGTCCTCGACAGCTCCGCCCCGAAGACGGACGTCGGCAGGTTCATGGCCAACGAGACCCGGTTCCGGATGCTCGAGAAGACGAACCCCGAGCGGGCGAAGATGCTCCTCGACCTCGAGAGGCACGAGGTCGCCTCGCGCTGGGCGATCTACGAGAACCTCGCCCGCGGAGCCGACCCCGTCACCGCGGTCGCCGCCGCTCAGACCACTCCGAAGGCCAACTGAGGACGAGGAGCGACAACGATGGATCTCTCGACCACCTACCTCGGGCTCAAGCTCCCCCACCCGATCATGCCGGGCGCCTCCCCGATGGTCGACAAGATCGACCTCGTCAAGCGGATGGAGGACGCCGGGGCCGCGGCGATCGTCATGCACTCCCTCTTCGAGGAGCAGCTCATGAGGGAGGAGCTCGCGACGTACCACCACATCGACGTCCACGCCGACTCGTTCGCCGAGGCGATGACGTACCTCCCCCGACCCGACGAGTTCAACCTCGGGCCGGACCAGTACCTCGAGCAGCTCGTGCGGATCAAGCAGTCCGTCGACCTGCCCGTGATCGCCTCGCTCAACGGCTTCACGTCGGGCGGCTGGATCCGCTACGCCAAGCTGATGCAGGACGCGGGCGCGAACGCCCTCGAGCTGAACGTCTACTACCTCGCCACGAACGCCGACGAGGGGGGCGACGAGGTCGAGCAGCGGACGATCGACATCCTGAAGGCGGTCAAGCAGGCCGTCACGATCCCGGTCGCGATCAAGCTCTCCCCCTTCTTCTCCTCCATGGCCAGCATGGCCCGTCGCCTCGACGAGGCGGGCGCCGACGGCCTCGTCCTCTTCAACAGGTTCTACCAGCCCGACATCGACGTCGAGAGCCTCGAGGTGGAGCCGACGCTGAAGCTCTCGGACTCCTCCGAGCTCAACCTTCGGCTCCGCTGGCTCGCGGTCGTCTCGGGCCGCGTCCGCGCCTCGCTCGCGGTCTCGGGCGGCGTCCACACCCACCTCGACGCGGTCAAGGCGGTCATGACCGGCGCCCACGCCGTCCAGGTCGTCTCGGCGATCCTCCAGCAGGGGCCCGACGTCCTCCGGCGGATCCGCGAAGGGCTGACGCAGTGGCTCGAGGAGCACGAGTACGACTCGCTCGAGCAGATGCGCGGCTCGATGAACCTCCTCCGCTGCCCCGACGCCTCGATGTTCGAGCGCGCGAACTACATCCGCATCCTTCAGGGCTACAAGGTCTGACCGCCGGGCTTCCGACATCGGACGAAGGGGGCGGCCCACGGGCCGCCCCCTTTCCTTTTTCGGCGCCGGCGCGCGGGCGGACGCTTCCTCAGCCGAGAAACCTCAGTTCGCGCGTAAGTGAATGCAGTCACGCACGATTCCAACTGTGGCGCAGTTGAAACGGGTCACGCGAAGTGCTGCACAGGCAAAGCGTTACCACCGAAAGCGTCGTCAACTGGGGTTTCTCGGCTCAGGGGCGGACGTTCACCTGAAGCCAGTAGGCGGCCATCTCGCGCAGCGTCCTCGCGTGCTCCGCGAACTCCACCTGCTTGACGACGAAGCTGTTGGCGCCCGCCTGGTAGCAGGCGCGGACGTCCGCCGGCAGCATCGACGAGGTCAGGACGACGACCGGGACGTCCCGGCCCCTCCCGTCGGCCCGGAAACGCGTCAGGACCTCGATCCCGTCGACCTTCGGCAGCTTCAGGTCGAGCAGGACGAGGGCCGGCGGCGGGACCGTCCCGGCGGCGGCCTCTCCCCGCCCGAGGAGGACGTCGAGAGCCTCCTCCCCGTCCCTCGCGCGGACGACCCGGGGAGCCAGCTCGCATCGCGCGAGGGCGCGCAGAGCCAGCTCCGCGTCGTCGTCGTCGTCCTCGACGAGGAGGATCCAGACCTCTTCAGGCATCGCTCTCCCCCGTTTCCGGAAGCGAGAACGCGAAGGTCGCCCCCTGGCCCGGGCGTCCTTCGGCGTGAACGCTCCCGCCGTGTCTCTCGACGATCCGCCGAACGATCGCGAGGCCGATACCGGTCCCGTCGTCCCCCTCGCCGGCGTGAAGCCGTTCGAAGACGCGGAAGAGCCGTCCGGCGTGGGCCGGGTCGAACCCGACGCCGTCGTCGACGACCTCGCAGACGACGTGCCCGGCCTCGACTCTCCCTCGGACCTCCACGCTCCTCCCGGGCCCCGCGGCGGCGTACTTCACCGCGTTCGCGAGGAGATGCCGGAGGACGACGCGGAGGAGCGCGGCGTCGCCCCGGGCGGTCGGCAGATCACCGACCACGAAGCGCCAGGCCTCGCGAGCCTCGGCCGGGACCACGTCCTCGAAGGCGCCCCGCGCGAGCACGCCGAGGTCGACGCGTTCGTGACGGAGGCCGGCGGACCCCGCCCGCGCGTACTCGACGAGGTCCCGGAGGAGCCGGTCCATCCGGCGCGCGCCGCCCCGCACCCGCGCGAGAAGCCGCCGGCCCTCGTCGTCGAGCCGGGCGGAGTGCTCCTCCTCGAGGATCCCCGAGAACCCCTCGATCGCCCTCAGCGGGGCGCGGAGGTCGTGAGCGATCGAGTGGACGAACGCCTCGAGCTCGGCGTTCTTGGCGGTCAGCTCGGCCGTCCGCTCGGCGACCCGCCGCTCCAGGCCGGCGTTCAGCTCCCGGATCTCCCGGTCGCTGCGCTGGAGAGCCTCGCGGGCGGCGTAGCGTCCCGTCACGTCGTGCACGACCGACAGGACGTGCGGCTCGCCCCTCACGTCGACCCTGCGCGCCGAGACGCTGCCGACGAACGGAGTCCCGTCGCGGCGCCGTCCCTCGAGCTCGAGGTCCCGGGTCGCGTCGGACTCGAGCGCCCGCTCGAAGACGCGGTCGCGGGCCCGCGGGTCGACCCAGACCCCCAGCTCCGTCGAGGAGCGGCCCACGATCTCGTCCCGCCGATAGCCCGTGAGCGCCTCGAAGCCCTCGTTCGCGTCGCGGCAGATCCCGTCCGACACCCGCGTCATGAGGACCGCGTCCGGGATCGTGTCGAGGAGTCGGCGGAAGTGGTCGCGAGCCTCCCGGACCTCCGCGTTCACGCGACGGTTCACCAGGATGACGATGCCGAAGGTCACGAGGTTCGTCAG
>Ga0209604_1000290_pt1 | contig 48585 bp, 44 predicted proteins | sample AD_UKC097_MetaG_FD_184405 | JGI IMG/M metagenome (GOLD analysis project Ga0209604, IMG submission 184405) | Active sludge microbial communities of municipal wastewater-treating anaerobic digesters from USA - AD_UKC097_MetaG (SPAdes) (version 2) | ecosystem: Engineered > Bioreactor > Anaerobic >...
CAGGGCGTGGCCGAAAGCGTAGTCGGCGGTCAGGAAAAACCAGCTGTCGCCGCCCTGCTTGACCACCGCCGAGCCGGTGCCGTGGGCCAGCATCCAGGTGTCGTAGGTCCAATGCACGGTGTTGGGCGTGCAGGCCTTGCCGGTCAGGTCGGCGGTGCCGCCGGTGGAGTTGACCATCACCTTGTTCTTTTCCTTGGTGACTTCGTTGACCGCCAGCGCCACCGACGATGTGGGCACGTCCAGGATCATGTCGACGCCGTCCGAGTCGTACCACTTGCGGGCAATGCTGGAGCCGACGTCGGGCTTGTTCTGATGGTCGGCGGAGATGATTTCCACCTTGAGTTTGGAGTTGGTGGCCTTGAGGTAGTCGTCCACCGCCATCCTGGCGGCGACCACCGAACCGGGGCCGGCCAGGTCGGCATAGGGGCCGGCCATGTCGTTCATCACGCCGATCCTGACGACGCCGCCCGAGATCTGGGCGTACGCGGCGCCGCCGAACGCGGCGCCCAGGCCGGTGATCAGGGCGCACAGTGTCTTGCGTTTCATGGGGTGTGTTCCTCTGGGGGCAAAGAAGTCAGATCGATCGGCGGCAGGCCCGGGGTTCCATAGGGGCGGTGGTCACGGCTCACACGCCCAGGTACTGGTGCAGCATGTCCATGTTGTCCTGCAGTTCGGCGGCGCTGAACTCGCGCAGCACCAGCCCGCGCTCCATGATGTAGAAGCGATCGGCCAGCGGTGCGGCGAAGCGGAAGTTCTGCTCCACCATCAGCACCGTGAAGCCGCGCGCGCGCAGCTCGCGGATCATGCGCGCCAGCGCCTGCACGATGACCGGCGCCAGGCCTTCGGAGATCTCGTCCAGCAGCAGCACCTTGGCGCCGGTGCGCAGAATGCGCGCCACCGCCAGCATCTGTTGTTCGCCGCCCGACAGCCGGCCGCCCGGGCTGTTGCGCCTGGCCTTCAGGTTGGGGAACATGTCGTAGATCTCGTCCACGCTCATGCCGCCTTCGGCCACCTTGGGTGGCAGCATCAGGTTTTCCTCGCAGGTCAGCGAGGTCATGATGCCGCGCTCTTCCGGGCAATAGCCCAGGCCCAGGCGGGCGATGTGGTGCGGCGCCAGCTTGACGGTTTCGACCCCGTTGACCTGGATCGACCCGGTGCGCTTGCCCACCAGGCCCATGATGGCACGCAGGGTGGTGGTGCGACCGGCACCGTTGCGGCCCAGCAGGGTGACCACCTCGCCCGGCTTCACCTCCAGGTGGACGCCGTGCATGATGTGCGATTCGCCGTACCAGGAATGGACGTCCTTGAGGACGATGGCGGGAGCGGATGTGTGGCTCATGCGGTGACTGTCCTCAACCATGCGCGCCCTGCAGGGCTTCTTCGGCGCTGCCCATGTAGGCTTCCAGCACCTGCGGGTTGCGCGACACCTCGGCGTACGGCCCTTCCGCGATGACCTGACCGAACTGCAGCACGGTGATCTGGTCGGCGATGCTGCCCACCACGCTCATGTTGTGCTCCACCATCAGCACGGTGCGGTTGGCGGCCACCTTCTTGATCAGCTGGGTGACCATGTCGACGTCCTCGTGGCCCATGCCCTGGGTGGGCTCGTCCAGCAACATCAGCTTCGGATCCATCGCCAGGGTGGTGGCGATCTCCAGCGCGCGCTTGCGGCCATAGGGCAGCTCCACCGCCTCCAGGTGGGCGAAGTCGGCCAGGCCGACGAAGCCCAGCAGCTCCATGCAGCGCTCGTTGAGCTGGTCCAGGGTACGTTCGGACTTCCAGAAGTGAAACGAGGTGCCCAGCTTCTGTTGCAGGGACACGCGCACGTTTTCCAGCACGCTCATGTGCGGGAAGGTGGACGAAATCTGGAACGAGCGCACCACGCCGCGGCGGGCGATCTGGGCCGGCCGCTCGGCGGTGATGTCCTGCCCGTCGAACAGGATCTGGCCGCGCGTGGGCTCCAGGAACTTGGTCAGCAGGTTGAAGCAGGTGGTCTTGCCGGCACCGTTGGGGCCGATCAGTGCGTGGATGGTGCCCTTGCGCACCTGAAGGTTGACGTCGTTGACGGCGACGAAACCCTTGAACTCCTTCACCAGCCCACGGGTTTCCAGAATGATGTCCGAACTCATGTCTTCGACTGCTTTGTTCAAGTTCCGGGAACGCGGCATTATGGGGGTGGGGCGGCGGCCGACCGATTAGGGTTTTCCTCGCCGCGCGCCGGGTTCATGCGGCGGTGCGAGCCGGGCCGCCGGCGCGCTTCAGGGACTTCCCTGTGGGTGGTCTGGCGGCGGCGCGGCATACTGCGCGACTTTGCCCATCACCCTGGAGGACATCCGATATGAAGCTTCGCACGCTCGCCGTGGCCGCACTGGCCGTCTGCTGCACCCTGGGTGCGCACGCCAGGACCTTCAAATGGACCAGCGCCAGCGACATTCCGACGCTGGACATCCATTCGCAGAACAACGCGCTGGGCAACGGCGTGCACGCCGCCGTCTATGAGTCGCTGGTCTACTACAACAGCAAGAGCTTCAAGATCGAGCCCATGCTGGCCACGGCCTGGAAGCAGGTCAGTCCGACCCAGATGCAGTTCACGCTGCGCACCGGCGTGAAGTTCAGCGACGGCAGCAGCATGACCGCCGAGGACGTCAAGTTCTCCATCGAGCGCGCCATGGCCAAGACCTCCAACTACAGCGTCTACACGCAGGGCATCGACAAGGTGGTGGTGGCGGGGCCGAACACGCTGGACATCTTCACCAAGGCGCCCAACCCGGTGCTGCTCAATCAGCTCACCGAACTGCGCGTCATGAGCAAGGCCTGGGCCGAGAAGAACAAGTCGGTCGAGCCCAAGGACATCAAGACCAAGGACGAGAGCTTTGCCCACCGCAACGCCATGGGCACGGGCCCCTTCATGGTCAAGGAATGGCAGCCCGACCAGAAGCTGGTGCTGGTGGACAACCCCCAGTGGTGGGGGCATGGCGCCAAGGCCAAGCCGGGCAACGTCACCGAGGTCATCTACACCCCGATCAAGTCCGAGGCCACGCGCATGGCGGCGCTGCTGTCGGGTGAGGTGGACTTCGTGCTCGACCCGACGCCGCAGGATCTGGAGCGCGTGCAGCGCAACGCGGCCCTCAAGGTGGTGCAGGGGCCGGAGAACCGCACCATCTTCTTCGGCATGGACCAGCACCGCGACGAACTGCCGGGCTCCAGCGTCAAGGGCAAGAACCCCCTGAAAGACCAGCGCGTGCGCCAGGCGCTGTATCAGGCCATCGACATCAACGCCATCCACAAGGTGGTGATGCGCGGCCTGAGCCAGAACACCGGCACGCTGATCGCGCCGCAGGTGAGCGGCTACACCAAGCGCGCCGACCAGCGCTATCCGTACGACGCGGCGGCGGCCCAGAAGCTGCTGGCCGAGGCCGGTTACAAGGACGGCTTCGAGGTCGATTTCGCCTGCCCCAACAACCGCTACATCGCCGACGAGCGCATCTGCCAGGCGGTGGCCGCGATGTGGTCCAAGGTGGGTGTCAAGGCCAAGCTCCGCACCATGCCGCTGGTGAGCTACTTCCCGATGATCCAGCGCCACGAGGCCAGCATCTACATGCTGGGCTGGGGCGTGCCGACCTTCGATGCGCTCTACAGTCTGCAGTCGCTGGTGCGCAGCGTGGGTGCGGGCGGCGACGGCAACTACAACGTGGGGCGCTACTCCAACCCGCAGATGGACGCGCTGGTCGAGCGCGTCAAGGTCGAGGTCGATCAGAAGCGCCGCGCCGAGCTGATCGAGCAGGCCCTGATCCTGGAGCACAAGGACGTGTCGCACCTGCCGCTGCACAACCAGGTCATTCCCTGGGCGATGAAGAAGAACATCGAGGTCGTGCACCGCGCCGACAACCGGCTCGACTGGCGCCTGATCGCCGTCAAGTGAGCGGGGTCGCGGCGCCACCAGGCGCCGCCAGGCGGGCGGCCAGCCCGCGCAGGGCGTGCAGGGCGGCCTGCACGCGCACGGCCTGCCGGTCGCCGTCAAACCGGCACCGCTGGGTGTCGGTGCGTCCGTCCACACACCAGCCGAACCACACGGTGCCGACCGGCTTGTCGGCGCTGCCACCGGTCGGCCCGGCGATGCCGGTGAGGGCGACGCTGACCTGCGCGCGCGCGTGCGCCAGGGCGCCTTCGGCCATGGCGCGCACCACCGGCTCGCTGACCGCGCCATGGCGCGCGATCAGTGCCGGCGGCACGCCCAGCAACTCGCTCTTGGCGGCGTTGCTGTAGCTGACGATGCCGCGTTCGAACCACAGCGAGGAGCCGGCCAGCTCGGTGCAGGCGGCAGCCACCAGGCCGCCGGTGCAGCTCTCGGCGGTCGTCAGCAACCAGCCGCGGGCGGTCAGCAGGGCTGCGATGTCATGAACGATTTTGGCCTCTGGCGCAGATCCAGTAAGTGCCGAAAGCTCTTGTTTTGGTAGCATCGGTGCTCACCCCGGGCGCCACAGTGCCAGCACCAGCAAGGTGCAGAAGGCGGCCACCAGGTCGTCCAGCAGGACGCCGAAGCCGCCCGCCCAGCCGCGGCGTCCGTGCAGCAGGCGGTCGGCCCAGCCCACCGGTCCCGGCTTGACGGCGTCGAAGAAGCGAAACAGCGCAAAGGCCGTGGCCTGGCCCCAGAACCCCGCCGGCAGCAGCAGCCACAGCACCAGCCAGAACGCCACCACCTCATCGATGACGATGGCACCCGGGTCGGGTGTCTGCAGGTGTTGCGCGGTGACGGTGCAGGCCCACCAGGCCAGCGGCAGCGCGCCGACCAGCAGCCAGCCCTGCTGCGCCGGGCTCAGCCACAGGCCCAGTGCCCACCACGCCAGCCAGGCCCACAGCGTGCCGGCCGTGCCGGGAGCCACGGGCGACAGGCCGCTGCCGAACCCCAGCGCCAGCGCGTGCGCCGGGTGCGCGGCCATGAATCGGGCGTCGGGGCGTGCGGCGGCGGTGGCCTCGGCACGCGGCACCGGGGCGTGCGCCGGGGGGCGCGGCGTTTCGCGCTTGGGCTGCACGTCGGTGACGCGGTCGTCGTGGGCGGTCATGCTTGCGATGCTAGCAGCGCCGCCGCGCCGGGGCGGCGCCCGGTCGGGTTGGGCAACCGGGCGTCGATGCGCTGCGGGTGGGTGCGTAGCGTGCTCACGCAAGAGGTGAAGGCCATCGCAGCCGCCAGACCCCGCATCGATGCGGTCTGCCCGCAGCGGACAAGCGGTCAACTGCCGTTTCCAGGTTGAATGTGGGCTCTGGTGCTTGATCCGACTGCGCAAAAAGCTATCATTCAAATAGCATGTCATCGGTTGTCGAACCCCTCCCGTCCGCCGCCGCGGCCGACGCCGCGCTGGTCGAACGCTACCTCACCCATGCGCGGGTGCTCAAGCGCCTGGCCCCACGCACGCTCGCGCTGTATCGAGCGGATCTGGACAAGCTTGCCCGCCTGGCCGCGCAGGCCGGTGTGGCGCTGCCCCAGGTGCAGCACCACCATGTGCGCTCCTGGGTGGCGCGCATGCATGCCGGCGGTCGCAGCGGGCGCGGCATTGCGTTGATCCTGTCGGGCTGGCGGGGCTTTTACGTCTGGCTGGGGCGCGAAGGAGGGATCGGTGCCAACCCGGTGCTGGGCATCCGGGCGCCACGCCAGCCGCGGCCGCTGCCCAAGGCGCTGGGGGTGGACGAGGCGGTGCAACTGGCCGAACACATCGACGAGGGCGATGACCCCTGGCTGGACGCGCGCGACGCCGCCATGGTGGAGCTGCTGTACGGCAGCGGTCTGCGCGTGGGCGAGCTGGTGGGGCTGGACGTGGCGGCCAGCGACGCCGCCGCACGCGCTGGCCGTGGCTGGATCGATCTGGACCAGGCCGAGGTGCAGGTGCAGGGCAAGGGCAGCAAGCGGCGCGCCGTGCCCCTGGGACGCTCGGCCGCCGAAGCCCTGCGGCGCTGGCTGGCGGTGCGCGGCCAGGTGATGGCCGCGGGCGAGGCCGCGGCGGCGCTGTTCATCGGCCGGCGCGGCACCCGTCTGAGCGCGCCATCGGTCTGGCAGCGCCTGCGCCGGCGCAGCCAGCAGGCGGGGCTGGCCACGCCGGTGCATCCGCACATGCTGCGCCACTCCTTCGCCAGCCATGTGCTGCAGTCCAGCGGCGATCTGCGCGCCGTGCAGGAACTGCTGGGCCATGCCAGCATCGGCACCACGCAGGTCTATACCCGACTGGATTTTCAGCACCTGGCGCAGGCCTACGACGCCGCCCACCCGCGCGCGCGACGGCGCTGAGCAACGGGGCCGCGCAGGCCGTGATCAGTCGCCCAGAAACTTGAGCAGTCCGCGCAACTTGTCTTCGGTGGCGGTGTCAAAGCCGCCCGGCATGCCGATGGATTTCAGCACCACCTGGCCTTCCGGGCTGTCAGGCAAGGCCAGCACCGCTTTCTGCACGGCGGCAATGTCGGCCGCACTCAACGCCTTGGAGGCAATCAGTGGCGAATAGGGCTGCGGCACGCTGCGGTGCAGCACGGTGCCACCTTCCTTCAGCCATTTGCGCGCCGCCCCCGAATAGGATGCCAGCCCACCCACCTGCCCGAAACCGTTGTTGATGTAGAACACCACGGCCTCCTGTTCGCGCACGTAGGTGACGCTCTCCTTGTCGAGGTCGACGCCCTGGTGGCGCAACTCGGCTTTGCAGAATTTGGTCATATAGGCGACCTTCTCTGGCATGACGATCTTCTTGCCTTTGAGGTCTGCCAGCTGTTTGATGGGCGAATCCTTGGGCACGACGATCAGGCACTGTCCTTCGGGTTTCACCGTGGCCACATAGTGATAGCCGTAGTCGCGCAAGCCGCGCGCAGGGTAGTCGCTCGGGCGCGCCATCACCAGGTCGAGGCGGGCGCTCTTCATCCCATCCTCCAACTGTGCAAACTCGCGCACGAACACCACCTTCACCTCGGCCTTGATGGCCTTACCTATGGCTTCGGCCAGACCGCCGTACTTCTGCACGACTCGGGCGTGGTCGGTGCCGCCCGAGGTGCCTTCACTGATGCCCAGCACGAGCTCGCGCGCCTGAGCGCCGGTGATGCCCAGACTGAGGGCGAGGGCCACAAGGTTGAAAGACTTGGACATGGATGCACGGTGAGTGGAGAAGTCGCTTGGGGTCCCAGCAAGCGGTGGCCACGGTGCGCGTTGACCGCGTTGCAGACCGAAGCTTCGGCACCATTGAACCGCAATCTACAAAAAAATACAACTAAGGTTTACGATTGACAGCTCGTTGGACTTGCGCTTTTCCGGTGGCGGAGCTTCTGATCGTGGATTCGGGCAACACTTGGGCATGCGGGCCGCAGCCGCAGCCGCGGTGGATGGGGGTGGCTACACTGCCGTGTTCGACGTCTTCTCCCATCGGCGGGCGCCACGCCCGCACCCTGCCATGTCACTGATTCCCGCCACCATCCTTACCGGCTTTCTCGGCTCCGGCAAGACCACCTTGCTCAAGCGCGTGCTGACCGAGGCGCACGGCCAGAAGATCGCCGTGATCGAGAACGAGTTCGGCGAGGAGAACATCGACAACGACATCCTGGTCAGCGACAGCCAGGAGCAGATCATCCAGATGAGCAACGGCTGCATCTGCTGCAGCATCCGCGAGGATCTGCGCGCCACCCTGTCCGATCTGGCGCGCAGAAAGCGCAGCGGGGAGCTCGACTTCGAGCGCGTGGTGATCGAAACCACCGGCCTGGCCGACCCCGGTCCGGTCGCCCAGACCTTCTTCATGGACGACGAGATCGCGGAAGGCTACCTGCTCGACGCCATCGTCACCCTGGTCGATGCCAAGCACGCGGCGCAACAGCTGAACGACCGCATCGAGGCGCAGCGCCAGGTCGGCTTTGCGGACCAGATCTTCATCAGCAAGGCCGATCTGGTGGATGCAGGCGAGCTGGCGGCCCTGCAGCACCGCCTGAAGCACATGAACCCGCGCGCGGCGCAGAAGGTGGTGCATTTCGGCGCGGTGCCGATCGCCGAGGTGTTCGATCTGCGCGGTTTCAACCTGAACGCCCGACTGGACATCGACCCCGAATTTCTGGCGGCCGACGACCATGACCACGATCATCACGACCACCATCACCACCACGATGGCCACTGCGACCACCCGTCGCACCAGCACGCGCACGGCCACCACCACCACGCGGACGACGACGTCAAGAGCTTCGTGTTCCGCGCCGAGCGTGCCTTCGACCCGGCGCGGCTGGAGGACTTTCTGGGCGCCATCGTCAACGTCTACGGCCCGCGCATGCTGCGCTACAAGGGCGTGCTGTGGATGAAGGGCACCGAGCGCAAGGTGATCTTTCAGGGCGTGCACCAGCTCATGGGCAGCGATCTGGGGCCGGCCTGGAAGGGCGACGAGCCGCGCCAGAGCAAGATGGTGTTCATCGGGATCGACCTGCCGCGCGACATCTTCACCCAGGGCCTGGAGCAGTGTCTGGTCTCCGCCTGAACAGGGGTGGTTGGGTCTTTCATGCCCGCCCGGTGTGCCCACCCGCTCCGTCGCCGCACGGCAGATGCTCGCCGTGGCCGGTGTTGCCGCCGGGGCTCGCGCCTTGACCGGTCGCGTTGCGGTGCGCGTTTTCGGCATGCGGGATTCGGTGCGTGCCTGCCGAACCGCCGGACCATCCGATTGGGGCTTGCGTCAAGGTTTTCGCACAAGGTCGACGATTTGTTTGCCCGGTGTGCCCAGGCCGGCCGGGCGTGGCTACAATCGCCGCCTTCGTAAGCAACCCCGGTGAACGGGGGCGCTGTGCCCGCATCGCCCAAGAAGGTCAAACAACAGGGCGCTGATCGGATGAGGCAGACCCGGCTTCATCTGCTGGCCATGTCGTCGGCGCCACCCTGGAGGTCGGTGCCGGCAGGAGACGAGACAAGTGAAAACTGCGGCTGCCAAGAGCCCGGCAACCCCCAAGGCCAAACCCGCCAAGGCACCTTCGAGCGCCGGCAAGCCGGCCAGCAAGGCCCGGGTGTCCGCCCCTGAGCCGAGCAAGAAGTCACCGGTCCGCTCGGCCGCCGCCAAGGCGTCGCCCGCCGTGCCGACCAAGCCGCCGCAGCCGGTATCCAGGAATCTGCCCATGCCCTCCGTTGCCACCCTCCCGATGCCCGCGCCGGTCAAGAAAGACCCCAAGCTGGCCAACAACTGGAAGACCAAGTCGGTCGAACAGCTCAGTGATCCGGAAATCATTGCGATGCCGGACAACGAGTACATGAACGACAAGCAGCTGGCCTACTTTCGCCTGAAGCTGGTCCAGCTCAAGGAAGACATGCTGGCGAACGCGGATCAGACCGCCGAGAACCTGCGCGACGACACGGTGGTGGTGCCCGACCCGGCCGACCGCGCCACCATCGAGGAAGAGCACGCGCTGGAGTTGCGCACGCGCGACCGCGAGCGCAAGCTGCTCAAGAAGATCGAGCAATCGATCGCCCGCATCGATGCCGGTGACTACGGCTACTGCGACGAAACCGGCGAGCCGATCGGCGTGCCGCGCCTGCTGGCGCGCCCGACCGCCACGCTGTCGCTGGAGGCCCAGCAGCGGCGTGAGCTGAAACAGAAAATGTTCGGCGACTGATCCGAGGCGAGACGATGGGTTCATGCCCGACGGCCGTGCTGCAGCGCCGCGCACCGCGCAGGCGGTCGCCGGTCGTGGTGCGATCCATGGTGGTGCCGTGCGGTGCGGCCACCGCAGGCTCGCCGACGCTGCTGCGACCGCATGCTTCGTCTCTGAATCTCGCGCCGCCGCAGGGCATGCACTGACCACGGGAGGTACCGAGCCATGAACAAGCCTACCGAGCCGGGTGGACTGCTTTCGAAGGTGGTACGTTTCGTCAAGAACCCCACCACGCACTGGGCGGATCTCGATCAGCCCGATTCCGAGGATGGCGACAGCCAGTCGCGGCTGGCGCTCAAGGAGATGATCGAGCGCAAACGTCGCAACGATTTTGTGCGCAGTCGCGAGTTCGACATGCTGCGCAAGCTGCGCCGCCGCGAGACGCTGAAGGGCAGCGACCTTGCCGCGGGCCCCCCTTCATTTTACCCCAGCAGCCATCCCGCCAATACCGGCGAACGGGAGCTCACGCTCAAGAAGATCGACGAGATCGAGGCGCAGATGTCGACCGCATGGTCCAGGCATCGAGTGGGGAAGAATCAAGCTGCCGGGCCGGCGGCGGATGCCATATCGGAGCCGTCGGTCCACGCCTACGACAAGACCGACCCGATGCCACTGCCACCGCCGCCGGAGGGTGGCGCGCCGCTGCTGGACGCCGCGGCAGACGGGTCGGCGTCAGCCTTGGCCAAGGAGTCTTTGTCCGCCCAGCCACTGCATCCATCAGCGGGAGGGGCAGCCGCTGCGCGCGCCATCCCCTGGCTGGGCGAGGTGCAGGACTTCAACGTTGAAGTGATGGCCGCCGGCCGCCAGGATCCTGAGATCGAGGAGGCCGCGATCCTGTTTGCCAATGGCGATGGCGCCGGCGCCGAGGCGCTGCTGCGCGCGTTGGTCGCTGAAGGCGGTGCCCGACGCGAGGATGTCGATACCTGGCTGACGCTGTTCGACCTGTATCGATGTATCGGTGATCAGGCGAGGTTCGACGACGCCGCGCCCGAGTTCGCGGCCCAGTTCGGACGTTCGGCGCCGCAGTGGACGGGCATGCTCGATCGGCCGTCCTCGGGGGTGAGCCCGTTGACGGCTGCGCCAGCGCCGGGGGCCACGGCCGCCGGGCCGTTCCACTGGATCAGTCCGTCTGCGTTGGGTACGCAATCGATGGCGACCCTGCGCATGTCGCTGGAGCGCCACGCGCCGCCCTGGCGTCTCGACTGGCGTCACCTCCAGTCCATCGAGGCAGCCGCACTGCCGTCGTTGGTCGAGCAGCTGCAGCGCTGGGGAAGGACGCCGGTGCGGCTGAAGCTGCTGGGCATCGAGCGTCTGATGGACGTGTTGACCGAGCGTTCACCCACCGGCGATCGCACGGTCGATCCGCAGTGGTGGGAGGCCCGCCTGGCGCTGCTGCGCGTGCTCGGGCAGATGGACGAGTTCGATCTGGTGGCACTCAACTACTGTGTCACTTACGAGGTGTCTCCGCCGGCGTGGGAAGATCCGGTCAACGGCTGGACCCGCATGAACGAGGAGGGCGAGACCCTGATGTCGAGTCGGTTCGGCAGCGATACCCTAGGGGTGAGAATGCCCGAGCCAGGTGGGGATGAGGCGCCGTCGCACGACACTGAAGAGCCACCTGAGGGGGTCGTCAGGACAGTGCTGGACGGGGCCTACAGTGGCTCCATGAGTGCCTTGCTGCAGCCCTTGGCGCAGCGGGGTGAGGTCCGGCATTTCGAGTTCAACTGCAGGCAGTTGGTCCGGGTGGATTTCGGCGCCGCAGGTGACCTGCTGAACTGGGCCACCGAGCAGCAGGGGAGTGGTCGCAGCATCAGCTTCAAGCAGGTGAACCGACTGGTCGCGGCGTTCTTCGGCGTCATTGGCATCACCGACGTTTCGCGTGTGCTGCTGCGCACGGATTGAAGGGTACAGGCGCGGGAAGGGCCCGCACTTGAATCGCAACAGCTGACCATCATCTGGAAAAGATATGGAAGCATTTCACGGCACCACCATCGTCAGCGTGCGGCGTCAGACCCCGCAGGGCTGGCAGGTGGCCATTGGCGGTGACGGTCAGGTCACCCTGGGCCACATCGTCGTCAAGGGCACGGCGCGCAAGGTGCGCAAGCTGCACCACGGTCGGGTGCTGGCCGGCTTTGCCGGCGCCACCGCCGATGCCTTTACGCTGTTCGAGCGCTTCGAAGCCAAGCTCGAAAAACATCAGGGCCATCTGACGCGCGCCGCCATCGAACTCACCAAGGACTGGCGTACCGACCGCGTGCTGCGCCGGCTGGAGGCGATGCTGGCGGTGGCTGACCGCGAGGCCTCGCTGATCATCACCGGCAACGGCGACGTGCTGGAGCCCGAGCACGGCCTGGTGGCCATCGGTTCGGGCGGCGCCTATGCCCAGGCGGCGGCCCGGGCGCTGCTGGCGCACACCGACCTGCCGGCCGAGCAGATCGTCCGGAAGTCGCTCGAAATCGCTGGCGAGTTGTGCATCTACACCAACATGCAGCACACCATCGAGGTTCTCTGAACCATGACGAATGGCGAATGACCTCGTGTCGTTCGCCATTGACGTCGCGCCGCGACGAAGTCGTTTGTCATCTGTCACGCTCCCGCCATGTCCTCCATGACCCCCCAGGAGATCGTCTCCGAACTCGACCGCCACATCGTCGGCCAGCACGACGCCAAGCGGGCCGTGGCCATCGCCTTGCGCAACCGCTGGCGGCGCCAGCAGGTCGACGAGAAGCTGCGCCAGGAGATCACGCCCAAGAACATCCTGATGATCGGTCCCACCGGCGTCGGCAAGACCGAGATCGCGCGACGCCTGGCCCGGCTTGCCAACGCCCCCTTCATCAAGGTCGAAGCCACCAAGTTCACCGAGGTCGGCTACGTCGGCAAGGACGTCGATGCGATCATCCGCGACCTGGCCGAGATGGCCGTCAAGCAGCAGCGCGAGCAGGCCATGAAGGCGCACCGCACGCGCGCCGAGGATCTGGCCGAAGACCGCATCCTCGACGTGCTGCTGCCGCCCGCGCGTCAGGCCGACGGCAGCAACGCGCCGGCCGGCGACAGCGCCGCGCGTCAGGCCTTTCGCAAGAAGCTGCGCGAAGGTCAGCTGGACGACAAGGAAATCGAGCTGGAACTGGCCCAGCCCGCGCCCACCATGGAGATCCTGGGGCCGCCCGGCATGGAAGAAATGGCCGAGCAGCTCAAGGGCATGCTGGGCAACCTGGGCGGTGGCCGGCGCAAGCTGCGCCGCGTGCGCATCGGCGAAGCCATGAAGCTGCTGGTGGACGAAGAAGCCGGCAAGCTGGTCAACGAGGACGACATCCGCACCGAGGCGGTGCGCAATCTGGAGCAGAACGGCATCGTCTTCATCGACGAGATCGACAAGGTGGCCTCGCGCAGCCTGGAAGGCGGCGGCAGTGGCGCCGAGGTCTCACGCCAGGGCGTGCAGCGCGACCTGCTGCCGCTGGTCGAGGGCACCACCGTGAGCACCAAGTACGGCATGGTGCGCACCGACCACATCCTGTTCATCGCCTCCGGCGCCTTTCACCTGTCCAAGCCGAGCGACCTGATCCCCGAGCTGCAGGGGCGGCTGCCGATCCGCGTGGAGCTGGCCTCGCTGTCGGTGCAGGACTTCGAGGCCATCCTGACGCAAACCGACGCCAGCCTGGTGCGCCAGTACCAGGCCCTGCTGGCCACCGAGGGCGTGACGCTCGACTTCCGCCCCGAGGGCATCTCGCGCCTGGCCGAGATCGCCTGCGCCGTCAACGAAGCCACCGAAAACATCGGTGCGCGCCGCCTGTCCACCGTCATGGAGCGGCTGCTCGAAGAAGTCAGCTTCGACGCCAGCCGGCGCCAGGGGCAGACGCTCACCATCGATGCCGCCTTCGTCGATGCGCGCCTGGCGGTGCTGAGCCAGGACGAAGATCTGTCGCGCTACATCCTCTGATCCTAGAAACGGCAGTTGACCGCTTGCCAACCTCGGGCAGACCGCATCGATGCGGGGTCTTGCGGCTGCGATGGCCTGCACCTCCTGAGTGAACGCGCTGCGCACCCACCCGCACCGCGCTCGCCGCGCCATGCGGCGTTGCTTCTCCTTGCGGGCAGGAGCCCGCAGCGTCGTCGCGTCTTGCCTGGCACGCCGATCCCGGCACGGGCGGACGCGTCCAACTGCCGTTCCCCGGGTGACAGGAGGGGGTAATGGCGCATGCCGGCCCGCGTCCTGCAGGGGCGATCACGCCCGGCGCCCGTGGCGCGACTTCCGGCATTCAAGGCTTTTCCGGTTGAGCGAGCTCCCAGCAAGCGCCAAGAGCTATAAAAAATATAGCTTATGAGGCGCCGCCGCATGCCTGACGGCATGGCGCCCGATCGCCAGGGCAAAGTCCCGGCTTGTCCCGCGCGCCAGGGCAGGTTATCCACAACCTGGATCGATCTGACTTTCACTATCCGATCTAAGTCGCTCATTTGAAAGAGTTTTCGCCTTGGATAACCAGTGAAGAAGTTGGCTAACGCGTTGATTTCATTGAAATAATTTGTTGACCCCTGTTGTGGCGCGGCCGATTCCTGCTACAGTGCAAATAAGTGCAGTTAAGTGGGGGAAAGTGCCATTTCTTCCCGGTTGCTGCCTTTGCCACGGGGATAGAGCGTGTTTCAAGGGGCGTCATCGTTGAGTCTGGATGCAAAGGGGAGGCTGTCGGTGCCGACCCGGCATCGTGACGTCCTGGCGGCGACCGCCAGTGGTCAGCTCACCATCACCAAGCACCCGGACGGCTGTCTGATGGTGTTTCCGCGCCCCGAATGGGAGAAGTTCCGTGAACGCCTGATCCAGCTGCCCATGTCGGCGCAGTGGGTCAAGCGCATCTTTCTGGGCAGTGCGATGGATGTGGAGCTCGACGGCACGGGCCGCGTGCTGGTGTCGCCCGAACTGCGCCAGGCCGCAGGGTTGACGCGCGAGGTGATGCTGCTGGGCATGGGGCGGCATTTCGAGCTGTGGGACAAGCTCACCTACGAAGCCAAGGAAGCCCAGGCCATGCAGGCCGGGCTGCCCGGCTCGTTCGAGGACTTCACCTTCTAGGGGCGGGGGCGAGTGAGCGCATGGTCACACACCACGGTCCTGTTGAACGAGGCGGTCGATGCCCTGGTCACGGACCCGCGCGGCCGCTACGTGGACGCCACCTTCGGCCGCGGCGGGCATGCGCGGCAGATCCTGCGGCGGCTGGCGCCCGAGGGCCGGTTGACGGCCTTCGACAAGGACCCCGAGGCGCTGGCCGAGGCGGCGCACATCCGGGACGCGCGTTTTGCCATCCGCCATCAGGGGTTTGCTGCGCTGGGCGAGTGGCCACCGCACAGCGTGGCGGGGGTGTTGATGGATCTGGGCATCAGCTCACCGCAGATCGACAACCCCGCGCGGGGTTTTTCTTTTCGTGCCGACGGGCCGCTGGACATGCGCATGGATCCCACGCGCGGCCAGAGCGCGGCCGACTGGCTGGCCCATGCCGACGAACGGCAGATTGCGCAGGTGATCCGTGACTACGGCGAGGAACGGTTTGCTGTCGCCATTGCAAAGGCGATTGTCGCTCGCCGACAGGCGGGGCGCGCTGTTGCATCCACCCTCGAGCTGGCCGAGCTCGTGGCTGGCGCGGTCAAAACCCGCGAGCCGGGCCAGAACCCTGCAACGCGCACATTTCAGGCTGTTCGGATTTTCGTCAACGCCGAGCTTGAAGAGCTCGAACAGGCGCTAGAGGCCGCTGTGCAGGTGCTGCAACCCGGGGGCCGGCTGGTGGTGATCAGCTTCCACTCGCTGGAAGACCGCATCGTCAAGCAGTTCATCGCACGCCACGCGCGCGCGCCGGTGGATCGCCGCGCGCCGTTTGCCGAACCGGCGCCCCCACGGTTGCGCGCGCTGGGCAAATCGCGCCCCGGTGCGGCCGAACTGGCCGCCAACCCGCGCGCCCGCAGCGCCATCATGCGGGTGGCCGAGCGCACCGCGGCGCCCACGCATCACGGGGGCCGGGCATGACGCGCCTGTCCATCGTGCTGCTGGTGGCCGTCATGGTGTCGGCGCTGTACGTGGTGCGCGTGCAGTACGACTCGCGCCGCCTGTTCACCGAGCTCGACCGGGCCAGCGCCGAGGCGCATCGTCTGGAGACCGAGCGCGCCCGACTGGAGGTGGAAAAGCGCGCCGAGGCCACCTCGCTGCGCGTCGAGAAGCTGGCGCGCGACAAGCTGGCCATGCGCAGCATCACGCCGGCCATCACCGAGTACGTGAGCTCGCCGCTGGCGCTGCCGGCGGCTTCGGCGCCTGCGGCGGGGGGGCGGCCATGAGGGATATCCGCTACACCTCCAGCCCGCTGCTGGCGTCCAAGACGCCGGTGTGGCGCAGCAAGTTCATCGTCGCCATGCTGGCGCTGGCCTTCCTGGTGCTGATCGGGCGCGCCGCCTATGTGCAGGTGTTCGGCAACGCCTTCTTTCAGCGCCAGGGTCAGGTGCGCTTTGCCCGCACCCTGGAGCTGCCGGCCAGCCGCGGACGCATCCTCGATCGCAACGGCCTGCTGCTGGCGTCCAGCGTGGTGGCGCCCAGCATCTGGGCGATTCCGGAGGACGTGGATCGCGACCCGGCCAGGCTGCGCGAGCTGGCGCGCCTGTTGAGCATGCCGCTGGCTGAGCTGAACAAGAAGCTGTCCGATGAGGACAAGACCTTCGTCTGGCTCAAGCGCCAGGTGGACGAGTCGGTGGCGCGGCAGATCGCCGAGCTCAAGCTGGCCGGCATCTATCAGCGCAAGGAATACAAGCGCAAGTACCCGGAGGGCGAAGCCGCCGCCCACGTGGTGGGTTTTGCCAACGTGGAGAACCAGGGGCAGGAGGGCGCCGAGCTGTCGTTCGAAAAGCGCCTGGCCGGGCGCGCCGGCTCGCGCCGCGTCATCAAGGACCGGCTGGGACGCGTGGTCGAAGCGGTGGGCGAGGAAGTCCCGCCGGTGGACGGTCAGGACGTGCAGCTGTCGATCGACTCCAAGGTGCAGTTCTTCGCCTATCAGAAGCTGCGCGACGCCGTCACATCGAACAAGGCCAGGTCGGGCAGCGTGGTGGTGCTCGACGCCCAGACCGGCGAAGTGCTGGCGCTGGCCAACTACCCCAGCTATTCGCCCGACAACCGTCGCCACCTGAGCGGGGCGCAGCTGCGCAACATCGCCGTCACCGACACCTTCGAGCCCGGCTCGACCATGAAGCCGGTCACCGTGGCCATGGCGCTGGAGGCCGGCAAGGTGACGCCGCAGACGTTGATCGCCACCGCACCGGGCAGCTACAAGCTGGACAAGTTCACCATCCGCGACACCCACAACTACGGCACCCTGACCGTCGAGGGCGTGGTGCAGAAGTCCAGCAACGTCGGCTCGCTGAAGATCGCCCAGCGCCTGAGCGCGCAGGAAATGTGGGAAACCTACACCGCGCTCGGTTATGGCCGCAAGCCGGAGCTGGCCTTTCCCGGCGCGGCGGCAGGCCGGGTGCGTCACTGGAAGAGCTGGCGCCCGGTGGAACAGGCCACCATGTCCTATGGCTACGGCCTGTCGGCGTCGCTGTTCCAGATGGCGCATTCCTACACCGCGTTCTCGCACGACGGGCGGGTGATTCCGGCCACGCTGCTGAAAGCGCCCGAAGGCGCCAGCGTGGAGGGGGTGCGCGTGTTTTCCGAAAAGAACGCGCGCGCCGTGCGCAAGATGTTGGCACTGGCCGCCGGCCCCGGTGGCACTGGCCAACGGGCGCAGACCGTCGGCTATTCGGTAGGCGGCAAGTCGGGCACGGCGCGCAAGCAGGTCGGCAAGGGTTATGCCAGCAACCGGTACCGCGCCTGGTTCACCGGCATGGCGCCGATCGAGCAGCCGCGCGTTATCGTCGCCGTGATGATCGACGAGCCCAGCAACGGCGTGTACTACGGCGGCGCCGTGGCGGCGCCGGTGTTCAGCGAAGTGGTGCAGCAGACGCTGCGCATCATGGGCGTGCAGCCCGACATGGCGGTCAAGCCCGCCATCGTGGCCGAGCAGGTCGAGGAGTCGTTCTGACATGGCCCTTGCCCAGTGCCACCACCCGACCGAAGCCGCCCGCTGGCTGCGTGCCCGCGTGACGGGTCGGCTGCACGCCGACAGCCGCCAGGTGGAGCCCGGCGACGGCTTCATCGCCTGGCCGGGAGCGGCCGTGGACGGCCGGCGGTTCGTGGCCGCGGCGCTGGCACAGGGTGCACGCGCCTGCCTGGTCGAACACGAGGGGGTGCAGGCGTTCGGCTTCGAACAGCCACAGGTGGCCAGCTACGCGCACCTGAAGGCCGACACCGGTCCGATCGCAGCGGCCTACTACGGCGAGCCGTCGCAGGCGCTCCAGGTGGTGGCGGTGACCGGCACCAACGGCAAGACCTCGACCGCCTGGTGGACCAGCTGGGCGCTATCAAAAACAGAGCTTCCGACGCTTTCCCCGTGCGCGCTGGTGGGTACTTTGGGTGTGGGTCTGCCGCAGGCGCTGCAGGTCACCGGCATGACCACGCCCGACCCGGTGCTGCTGCAGCGGAACTTTCGTGAGCTGGTCGACGCGGGGGTGCGCGCCTGCGCCATCGAGGCCTCGTCCATCGGCATTGCGGAGCGGCGCCTGGACGGCACCGCGATCCGCGTGGCGGTGTTCACCAACTTCACCCAGGACCACCTCGACTACCACGGCAGCATGCAGGCCTACTGGCAGGCCAAGGCTGCGCTGTTCGACTGGCCGGGTCTGCAGGCGGCGGTGATCCACGCCGACGACCCGCGGGCCGGCGAACTGGTGGCCAAGGCACAGGCGCGCGGGCTGGACGTCTGGACCGTGGCGCGGGAGCGCCCGGCGCGCCTGCGCGCCACCGACATCGCCTATGCCGACGCAGGTCTGCACTGGGTGGTGTGCGAGGGCGAGCAGCGCGCCGCCCTGCGCACCACTTTGGTGGGCGAGTACAACATCGACAACCTGATGGGCGTGCTGGCCACGCTGCGGGCGCTGGGCGTGCCGCTGCAGCAGGCCGTGGCCGCCTGCACCGACCTGCCTGCGGTGCCGGGGCGCATGGAGCGCATCGGCCTGCCCGGTGCGCCGCTGGCGGTGGTCGATTACGCCCACACGCCGGATGCCATCGACAAGGCCCTGCGCGCCCTGCGACCGCTGGCGGCGCAGCGCGGTGGGCGCCTGTGGTGCGTGTTCGGCTGCGGCGGCAACCGCGACGCCAGCAAGCGCCCGCTGATGGCGCAGGCGGCCGAGGCGGCGGCCGATCGGCTGGTGGTGACCAGCGACAACCCGCGCCACGAGGACCCGCAGGCCATCATCGACGTCATCGGCGCCGGCCTGCGCCGCCCGGGCGCGGCACGGTTCGAGGTGGACCGCGCCCAGGCCATTGCGGCGGCCCTGACCGAAGCGCAGCCGGCCGACGTGGTGCTGATCGCCGGCAAGGGCCACGAGGACTATCAGGAGGTGCGCGGGCAACGCACGCCGTTCTCCGACCAGGCCGTGGCGCGCCGGGTGCTGCAGCGGCGCGTCGCCACGGGGGAGGCGCCGGCATGAGCGCCATGGCACTGAGCCTGCAGGAGCTGGCCGGCTGGCTGACCGGCGCACGCCTGGTCGGCGACGGCGCCGTGCGCTGCGCGCGCGTGCATTCCGACACCCGCAGCCTGCAGGCCGGTGACCTGTTCGTGGCGCTCAAGGGCGAGCGTTTTGATGCCGCGAGCTTCCTGGGCGAGGCGGCGGCGCAGGGGGCGGTGGCGGCGTTGTGCGACGAGCGCGCCGAGGCCCGGCTGGTGGCCGCCGGTCTGCCGGGCGTGCTGGTGCCCGACGTCCGCCTTGCCCTGGGCGAGCTGGCGCACCGGTGGCGCCGCCGTTTCGACGGCCCGCTGATCGCCGTCACCGGCAGCAACGGCAAGACCACGGTGACGCAGATGGTCGCCTCGATCTTCCGCGCCTGGCAGGGGACAGCCGCGCTGTCGACCGAAGGCAACCTGAACAACGACATTGGACTGCCGCTGACCCTGCTGCGCCTGCGCCCGCAGCACCGGGTGGCGGTGGTGGAGCTGGGCATGAACCATCCCGGCGAGATTGCGCAACTGGCGGCCATCGCCGCACCCACCGTGGCGCTGGTCAACAACGCCCAACGTGAGCACCAGGAATTCATGGCCAGCGTGGAGGCGGTGGCGCGCGAAAACGGCGCCGTGCTGACCGCGCTGCCGGCCGATGGCGTGGCGGTGTTCCCGGCGGCCGATGCGTTCAGTCCGCTCTGGCGCTCACTGGCCGGTGGCCGTCGTGTGCTCGACTTTGGCGCCGGCGCTGCCGTGCACCTGTCCCAGGCCACCTGGGCGGTCGACCACTGGGCGGTGAGCGTCGCCACGCCGGTCGGCCAGTTCGACGGCGCCCTGCATGTGGCGGGCCGTCACAACCTGCACAACGCGCTGGCAGCCACCGCCTGTGCGCTGGCCGCCGGGGCACCGCTGGCGGCCATCGCCCGCGGTCTGGGCGAGTTCCGCCCGGTCAAGGGCCGTTCGCGCACCGTGCTGCTGCGCCAGCGTGGTCGTGCCATCACCCTGGTCGACGACACCTACAACGCCAACCCGGACTCGGTGCGCGCCGTGATCGACGTGCTGGCCGAGCTGCCCGGCCCGCGCCTGCTGGTGCTGGGCGACATGGGCGAGGTGGGCGAGCAGGGCCCGGCCTTCCACGCCGAAGTCGGCGCCTACGCCCGCCAGCGCGGCGTGGAGCACCTGCTGGCGCACGGGCCGCAGGCCATCCACGCCGCCATGGCCTTCGGGGGAGGGCGGCATTTCGACGACATCGGCGCGCTCATCGACGCCGTGCGCACCCACCTGCCGCAGTGCGCCACGCTGGCGGTCAAGGGGTCGCGCTTCATGCGCATGGAGCGCGTGGTGGAGGCGCTGTCGGCCGCCACCGGCCCAACCGCGGAGGACGCCCATGCTGCCTAGCCTGGCCACCTGGTTGCAGACGCTGTCGCCGGACTTCGGCTTCTTCCGCGTGTTCCAGTACCTCACCTTCCGCGCGCTGATGGCGGCCATGACGGCGCTGGTGATCGGCATTGCGCTGGGCCCCTGGGTGATCCGCCGTCTGACGGCGCTGAAGATCGGCCAGCCGGTGCGCGGCTACGCCATGCAGTCGCACCTGGTCAAGAGTGGCACGCCCACCATGGGCGGGGTGCTGATCCTGCTGTCGATCGCCGTCTCCACGCTGCTGTGGTTCGACTGGTCCAACCGCTTCGTGTGGATCGTGATGCTGGTCACCTTTGGCTTTGGTGCCATCGGCTGGGTGGACGACTGGCGCAAGGTGGTCAACAAGGACCCGGAAGGCATGCGCTCGCGCGAGAAGTACTTCTGGCAGTCGGTGATCGGTCTGGTCGCTGCCTTCTACCTGGTGTTCAGCATTTCCGAGGCGTCCAACGCGCGCGTCTGGGCGCTGTTCGTCAACTGGGTGAGTTCCGGCTTCAGCATCGACCTGCCACCGGCCGCCGGTCTGCTGGTGCCGTTCTTCAAGGAGATCAACTACCCGCTGGGGGTGCTGGGCTTCGTGATCCTGAGCTACCTGGTGATCGTCGGCTCCAGCAACGCCGTCAACCTGACCGACGGGCTGGATGGCCTGGCCATCATGCCGGTGATCCTGGTCGGTTCGGCACTGGGCGTGTTTGCCTACGTCACCGGCAACGCCGTGTATGCGCGCTACCTGCTGATCCCGCACATTCCGGGCACGGGCGAACTGCTGATCTTCTGCGCCGCACTGGCCGGGGCCGGACTGGCCTTCCTGTGGTTCAACGCCCACCCGGCGGAGGTCTTCATGGGCGATGTCGGCGCGCTGGCGCTGGGCGGGGCGCTGGGCACCATCGCCGTCATCGTGCGGCAGGAGATCGTGCTGGCCATCATGGGCGGCATCTTCGTCGTCGAGGCGCTGTCGGTGATGCTGCAGGTGGGCTGGTTCAAGTACACCAAGCGGCGCTACGGCGAAGGCCGGCGCCTGCTCAAGATGGCGCCGCTGCACCACCACTTCGAGAAGAACGGCTGGGCCGAGACCAAGGTGGTGGTGCGCTTCTGGATCATCACCATGCTGCTGTGCCTGGCAGGTTTGTCGTCGCTCAAGCTGAGGTAGCCGATGAACCTGCTGCAAGATCGTCACGTGCTGGTGCTGGGCCTGGGCCTGTCGGGCCTGGCCATGGCCCGCTGGTGTGCCCGTCAGGGCGCCTCGGTCACGGTGGCCGACACGCGCGCCGAGCCGCCTCAGCTGGCCGCGCTGCGCGAGTGCCTGCCGGCCGCCCGCTTCATCTGTGGCGCGCTCGACGCCACGCTGCTCGAAGACGCCAGCGTGCGCGCCGTCTACCGCAGTCCCGGGCTGGCACCTGCCAGCATCGCCACGCTGGTGCAGGCGGCGCGCGAGCGGGGCCTGCCGGTCGGCGGCGAGCTGGAGCTGTTCATGCAGGCGCTGCAGGAGCTTGGGCAGGCGCGCGGCTATCAGCCCAGGCTGCTGGCGGTGACCGGCACCAACGGCAAGACCACGGTGACGGCGCTCACCGGACAGCTGGTCGAGCGCGCCGGCCCGTCGGTGGCGGTGGCCGGCAACATCGGTCCCAGCCTGCTCGACACGCTGCAGGCGCGGCTCGACGGCGAGGCGCTGCCCGAGGTCTGGGTGCTGGAGCTGTCGAGCTTCCAGCTCGATGGCGTGGCCGGCTTCGAGCCCACCGCGGCCACGGTGCTCAACGTCACGCAGGACCATCTGGACTGGCATGGCGACATGGCGAGCTACGCCGCCGCCAAGGCGCGCATCTTCGGCGAGCACGGCGTGATGGTGCTGAACCGCAACGATCCGGTGGTGATCGGCATGCGGCCGGCGGTGCCGGCCAGGTCGTTCAAGGGCCCGCGGCCGACGCCGCGCCGCGTCGTTACCTTCGGCGCCGACCTGCCCGATGCGCCGGGCGACTTCGGCATCGAGATGGTGTCGGGCATGGCCTGGCTGGTGCGCGCGCAGGAGGCCGACGAGACCCAGCGCCGGCGCAAGGACGCCGAGCTCGAACTGCACCTGCAGCGCCTGATGCCGGCCGACGCGCTGCGCATCCGCGGTCGCCACAATGCCGTCAACGCACTGGCCGCGCTGGCCCTGGCCAGCAGCGCCGGCGGCGCGCTCGGCCCCATGCTGTACGGCCTGCGCGAGTACCGGGGCGAACCGCACCGGGTGGAGTCGGTCGGTGTGCTGGAGGGCGTCGAGTACTTCGACGACAGCAAAGGCACCAACGTCGGGGCCACGGTGGCGGCGCTGGAAGGCCTGGGTGCCGAGCGCCGGCTGGTGGTGATTTTGGGCGGCGACGGCAAGGGGCAGGACTTTTCTCCCCTGGCGGCGCCGGTGTCGCGCTTCGCGCGCGCGGCGGTGCTGATCGGGCGCGACGCGCCCCAGGTGCACGCGGCGCTGCAGCAGGCCGGGGTGGAGCTGCTGTCGGCCGAGGACATGGGTGCCGCCGTGGCCCTGGCGCGCTCGCGCGCCCAGGCGGGCGATGCGGTGCTGCTGTCGCCGGCCTGCGCCAGCCTGGACATGTACGCCAACTACGTGGCGCGCGCCGATGCCTTCCGCGCCGCGGTGCGTGAGCAGGCGCTGGCGGCGGGGGTGGAGCTGGAGGTGCTGGCATGAGCGCCACTGCGCCGATGCCGTCGGACGGCGGCAAGAAGCGGCGCGCCGCGCGCGCGCGCCAGATGGACGAGCTGCCGGTGCGCATCGGCGGCATGCCTTATGCGCGCACCACCAGTACGCCCACGCGCGTGCTGGGGTTCGACCAGTCGCTGATCTGGGTGTGCGTGGCGTTGCTGGCCTGGGGTCTGGTGATGGTGTATTCGGCCAGCATCGCCCTGCCCGACAACCCGCGCTTCAGCCGGTATGCGCCAGGCCATTTCGTGCTGCGGCACGCGTTCTGGATCGTGCTGTCCTTCGTCGCGGCCCTGATCGCCTTTCAGGTGCGCATGGACTGGTGGGAAAAAGTCGCGCCCTGGCTGTTCGTCAGCGCGCTGGGGCTGCTGATCGCGGTGCTGATCCCGCATGTCGGCACGGTGGTGAACGGCGCGCGACGCTGGATCTCGCTCGGTCCGATCAATTTCCAGCCGTCCGAGCTGGCCAAGATGGCCGTGCTGCTGTATGCGGCCGACTACATGGTGCGCAAGATGGACGTCAAGGAGCGCTTCTTCCGCGCCGTGCTGCCCATGGGCGTGGCGGTCGGCGTGGTCGGGCTGCTGCTGCTGGCGCAGCCCGACATGGGCGCCTTCCTGGTGATCGCGGTCATCGCCATGGGCATCCTGTTTCTGGGTGGCGTCAACGCCCGCATGTTCTTTCTCATCGCGGCCATCCTGGTGGTGGCCTTCGCGGTCATGATCTGGGCTTCGCCCTGGCGGCGCGAGCGCATCTTCGCCTACCTCGATCCATTCAGCGAGGACCATGCACTGGGCAAGGGCTACCAGTTGTCGCACGCGCTGATCGCCATCGGGCGCGGCGAGATCTTCGGTGTCGGTCTGGGGGGCAGCATCGAGAAGCTGCACTGGCTGCCCGAAGCGCACACCGACTTTCTGCTGGCGGTGATTGGCGAGGAGTTCGGGCTGGTCGGCCTGGTGTGCGTGATCTTTCTGTTTTTCTGGCTGACCCGCCGCATCATGCACATCGGCCGCCAGGCGATCGCGCTGGACCGCGTGTTCTCCGGCCTGGTGGCGCAGGGCATCGGCCTGTGGCTCGGGTTCCAGGCCTTCATCAACATCGGCGTCAACCTGGGTGCGTTGCCGACCAAGGGGTTGACGCTGCCCTTCATGAGCTACGGCGGTTCGGCCATCCTGGCCAACATGGTGGCGATCGCCATCGTGCTGCGCGTGGACGTGGAAAACCGTCGCCTGATGCATGGAGGCCGCGCATGAAGCAGAAATGTGCGCTGGTGATGGCCGGCGGCACCGGGGGGCACATCTTCCCGGGGCTGGCGGTGGCCGACGGTCTGCGCGCGCGCGGCTGGCGCGTGCACTGGCTGGGCGCGCCGGGCAGCATGGAGCAGCAACTGGTGCCGCCGCGGGGCTACCCGTTCGAGGCGATCGATTTCGGCGGCGTGCGCGGCAAGGGCCTGGTCACGCTGGCGCTGCTGCCGCTGCGCCTGCTGCGGGCGTTTGCGCAGAGCATCGGCGTGATCCGGCGCGTGCGGCCCGACGTGCTGGTGGGCCTGGGCGGCTACATCACTTTCCCGGGCGGCCTGATGGGTGTGGCACTGGGCAAACCGCTGGTGCTGCACGAGCAGAATTCGGTCGCCGGCATGGCCAACCGGGTACTGGCGGGCGTGGCCGACCGCGTCTTCACGGCCTTCCCGCAGGTGCTGCGCAAGGGGCGCTGGATCGGCAACCCGCTGCGCCCGGAGTTCGCCGCCCAGCCCGCACCGGCGCAGCGCTTTGCCGGTCGCCACGGGCCGCTGCGTGTGCTGGTGGTCGGCGGCAGCCTGGGCGCGCAGGCGCTCAACGACGTGGTGCCGCGCGCATTGGCCCTGCTGCCGCCCGACGCGCGCCCGCAGGTCCGTCACCAGAGCGGCGCGCGCCAGATCGACGCATTGCGTGCCAACTACGCCACCGCCGGCGTGCAGGCCGAGCTGCTGCCTTTCATCGACGACATGGCGCAGGCCCTGGCCGAGGCCGATCTGGTGATCTGCCGCGCCGGTGCCACCACCGTGACCGAGATCGCCGCCATCGGCGCGGCGGCGCTGTTCGTGCCGTTTCCGCACGCGGTCGACGACCATCAGACCACCAACGCCCGCTTCCTGGTCGATCAGGGGGGCGGCTGGCTGGTGCGGCAGAGCGAACTGAGTCCCGAGTCGTTGGCCCAGATGCTACAAAATATGGAGCGTTCGGCGCTGATGGAGCGGGCGCTGAAGGCCAAAACCTTCCAAAAGACGCAGGCGGTCGAAGAGATGGTCGCGGCCTGCGAGGAGCTGGCCGCATGAGACACGCCATCCGTCACATCCACTTCGTCGGCATCGGCGGCGCCGGCATGAGCGGCATTGCCGAGGTGCTGCACAACCTGGGCTACGTCATCTCCGGCTCCGACCTGGCCGACGGTGCCGCGCTGCACCGCCTGTCGCAGCTGGGCATCCGCACGTTCGTGGGCCACGCCGCCGCGCATGTGGAAGGGGCCGACGCGGTCGTCACCTCCACCGCCGTCAAGCCCGACAACCCCGAGGTGCTGGTGGCGCGCGAGCGCCGCATCCCGGTGGTGCCGCGCGCCATCATGCTGGCCGAGCTGATGCGCCTGAAGCAGGGCATCGCCATCGCCGGCACGCACGGCAAGACCACCACCACCAGCCTGGTCGCCAGCGTGCTGGCCGAGGGTGGGCTGGACCCCACCTTCGTGATCGGCGGGCGCCTGAACAGCGCTGGCGCCAACGCGCGCCTGGGCTCCGGGGACCACATCGTGGTGGAGGCCGATGAATCCGACGCTTCGTTCCTGAACCTGCTGCCGGTGCTGGCGGTCGTCACCAACATCGACGCCGACCACATGGAGACCTACGGGCACGACTTCGGCCGGCTCAAGAAGGCGTTCATCGACTTCCTGCACCGCATGCCGTTCTACGGCACCGCCATCCTGTGCCTGGAGAGCCCTGCGGTGCGCGACATCGCCGGCCAGCTGAGCTGCCCGGTCACCAGCTATGGCTTCGCCGCCGACGCCCAGGTGCGTGCGGTGGATGTGCGCGCGGTCGGCGGGCAGATGCACTTCACGGTGCAGCGGCGCAACGGCGTGCAGTTGCCCGACCTGCCGGTGGTGCTCAACCTGGCTGGCGAGCACAACGTGCTCAACGCGCTGGCGGCCATCGCGGTGGCGGTCGAGCTGAACCTGCCCGACGCCGCGGTGCAGAAGGCGCTGGCCGAGTTCAAGGGCGTGGGCCGACGCTTTCAGCGCTACGGCGAGTGGCCGGCCCCGCACGGCGGACGTTTCACCCTGATCGACGACTACGGTCACCACCCGGTCGAGATGGCCGCCACCCTGGCGGCGGCGCGTGGCGCCTTCCCGGGGCAGCGGCTGGTGCTGGCCTTCCAGCCGCACCGCTACACCCGCACCCGCGATTGCTTCGAGGACTTCGTCGCCGTGCTGGGCCAGGCCGACCACGTGCTGCTGACCGAGGTCTACGCCGCCGGTGAGGAGCCCATCGTGGCCGCCGACGGGCGTTCGCTGGCGCGCGCGCTGCGCGTGGCCGGCCGGGTGGAGCCGGTGTTCGTCGACGACGTGGCCGAGCTGCCGCGCGTGGTCGCCGAGCAGGCCCGCGCTGGCGACGTGGTGTTGTGCATGGGCGCCGGTTCGATCGGTGGGGTGCCCGCGAAAATCGTTGATATGCTACAAAAAACTGAGCATAATCCGGACTGAGCCGATCACCATGCAGCCACACAGCGTTCAATTCGGAAAAGTCGCGGTCCTGATGGGCGGTCGCTCGGCCGAGCGGGAGGTGTCCCTGATGTCCGGTCAGGGCGTGCTGGCGGCGCTGCGCGCGCGCGGCGTCGACGCGCATGCCTTCGATCCGGCCGAGCAGCCGATGGACGAGCTCAGGCGCCAGGGTTTTGCGCGCTGCTTCATCGCCCTGCACGGGCGTTTCGGGGAAGACGGCACGGTGCAGGGCGCGCTGGAGCTGCTGGGCATTCCCTACACCGGCGCCGGGGTGATGACCTCCAGCATGGCCATCGACAAGGTGATGACCAAGCGCGTCTGGCTGGCCGAAGGTCTGCCGACGCCGCGCTACGTGCTGCTGCACGCCGGCGAATGCACGCCCGAGCAGGTGCGTGCGGTGCCCGATGCGCTGGGGCTGCCGCTGATCGTCAAGCCGATGCGCGAAGGTTCGTCGCTCGGCGTCACCAAGGTCACCAGCCGCGACCAGATGGCGCGGGCGGTGGCGGAGGCCGCGCGCCTGGACGCCGACGTGTTGTGCGAGATTTTCATCGCCGGCGACGAAGTCACCTGTCCGGTGCTGGGTGCCGGCACCCGGGCGCGCGCGCTGCCGGTGATCCACATCGTGGCCCCCGAAGGCCAGTACGACTACCAGAACAAATACTTCACCGACGTCACCGATTACCGCGTGCCCTGCGACCTGCCGCCCGGCGAGGAGGCCGCCGTCCAGGCGCTGGTGCTCAAGGCCTACCGCGTGCTGGGCTGCCGCGGCTGGGGACGCATCGACGTGATGATCGACGGCGTCACGCGCCAGCCCTGGCTGCTGGAAATCAACACCTCGCCCGGCATGACCGGGCATTCGTTGGTGCCGATGGCCGCGCGCGCGGCCGGCATCGACTACGAAACCCTGTGCCTGCAGCTGCTGGCCGATGCCGCGCTGGACTACGCCCCGGCAGCGGGAGCACGCGCATGACCGACCCGCTGCCCATGCCGCTGGACGTCAGGCTGATGAACCTGACCACCGCGCTGCTGGCCACCGGTCTGGTGCTGGCCTGCGTGGCGGCGGCCCTGTGGTGGGTGCTGCGCAACCCGGCGTTCGCCATTCGGCAGATCGTGGTCACCGGCGACACGGCGCACCACAGCGCCGCCAGCCTGCGCGCCACCGTCATGCCGCGCCTGGCGGGCAACTTCTTCACGCTCGATCTGGCGGCCACGCAGGCGGCGTTCCAGTCCGTGCCCTGGGTGCGCAAGGCGGTGGTGCAGCGCGAGTTCCCGGGGCGACTGAACGTCACGCTGGAAGAGCACGTGGCGGTCGGGCATTGGGGCGAAGAGGGCGATCACCTGGTCAACCGGTACGGCGAGGTGTTCGAGGCCACGGCCGACGAACCCGGCGAGCGCGAGCTGCCCGCCCTGCGTGGTCCCGAAGGGCAGGCCGGCACGGTGCTCGAGATGTACCGCCTGCTGAACCCGCTGCTGCAGCCGCTGGGGGCCGAGATCGCCGAGCTGACCCTGCAGGGGCGTGGCAACTGGCGTGCCGAACTGGACGGTGGCGCGGTGATCGAGCTCGGTCACGGTGCGCCGGCCGAGCTGGCGGCCCGCCTGCGGCAGTTTGCCGGCACGGTCAAGGAAGTGGCGGCGCGCCATCAGCGGCCGGTGGCGGCCGTCGAGGCCGCCGATCTGCGGCATGTGGGCGGCTACGCGCTGCGGTTGCGCGGGGTCGGCACGGTGCGCCCCGACGCCCAGCCGACGGCCCCCCGGCGTTGAGGCGACAAGACGAGAACAAGAGCGAAACCTACATGGCAAAAGAGTACAAGGACCTGATCGTCGGCCTGGACATCGGCACCGCCAAGATCATGGTGGTGGTGGGCGAAGTGCTGGCCGGCGGCGATCTCAAGCTCGCCGGCCTGGGGGTGGCGCCCAGCAACGGCCTCAAGCGCGGCGCCGTGGTCAACATCGACGCCACCGTGGCCAGCATCCAGCAGGCGCTCAAGGAAGCCGAACTGATGGCCGATTGCAAGATCGGCCGCGTCTACACCGGCATCACCGGCAGCCACATCCGCGGCATCAATTCCAGCGGCATGGTGCCGATCCGCGACAAGGAAGTGACCCCCGCCGACGTGGCGCGCGTGGTCGAGGCGGCCAAGGCCATCAACATCTCGAGCGACCAGCGCCTGCTGCTGGTCGAGCCGCAGGAATTCGTGATCGACGGCCAGGACGTGCGCGAACCGGTCGGCATGAGCGGCATGCGGCTGGACGCCAAGGTGCACATCGTCACAGGCGCGCAGAGCGCGGCCGAGAACATCATCAAGTGCGTGCGCCGCTGCGGGCTGGAGGTGGATCAGCTGATGCTCAACCCGCTGGCGTCCAGCCAGGCGGTGCTGACCGACGACGAGCGCGAGCTGGGCGTGGCCTGTGTGGACGTGGGCGCCGGCACCACCGACGTCGCCATCTTTGCCGGTGGCGCGATCCGCCACACGGCGGTGATCCCGATCGCGGGCGATCTGATCACCAGCGACATCGCCATGGCGTTGCGCACGCCGACCATGGACGCCGAAGACATCAAGGTGGCGCACGGCTGCGCCAAGCAGTTGCTGGCCGACGCCGAGACCCAGGTCGAGGTGCCGGGGCTGGGCGATCGCACGCCGCGCATGCTGTCGCGTCAGGCGCTGGCCGGCGTGATCGAGCCGCGCGTCGAGGAGATCTTCCAGCTGGTGCAGCAGGTGATCCGCGACTCCGGTTTCGAGGAACTGCTGTCTTCCGGCGTGGTGCTGACCGGCGGCAGTGCGGTGATGCCCGGCATGATCGAGTTGGGCGAGGACATCTTCCTCAAGCCGGTGCGGCGCGGCGTGCCCAAGTATTCGCGCGCCCTGTCCGACATGGTGGCGCAGCCACGTGCCGCCACCGTGATGGGTCTGATGGAAGAAGCCCGCGCGGCGCGCCTGCGCGGCTTCAAGGTGGCGCAGCAGGGCGGCGGCATGAAGAGCGCCTTCGGTCGTCTGAAGGATTTCATCGTGGGGAACTTCTGATGAAACACACGCAGGATCAGGCATCGCCGGCGCACGCCGCTTCCCACCGCTGGCAGAGCACCGGCCCGCCCTGGCGCAGGCGTGCCGGCGCAGCCACCGCGTGGCGCCTTCGTCCCCATTCCAGTGTTCGCAATCCAAAGCAGGTAGGCAAGAAAAGGAGTCCAGCATGAGCATCGAAATGATTGAAACCGACGGTTTCCATTCCGGCACGCAGATCAAGGTGATCGGGGTCGGTGGGGGCGGCAGCAACGCCGTCGAGCACATGATCTCGCGCCAGGTGCAGGGGGTGGAGTTCATCTGCGCCAACACCGATGCGCAGGCGCTCAGCCGCTGCAGCGCCGGCATGACGGTGCAGCTGGGCACCAGCGGCCTGGGGGCCGGCAGCAAGCCCGACAAGGGCCGCGAGGCGGCCGAGGCCGCGGCCGACGACATCCGTCAGGCGATCCGAGGCGCGCACATGCTGTTCATCACCGCCGGCATGGGGGGCGGCACCGGCACCGGCGCCGCGCCGGTGATCGCCCGCATCGCCAAGGACATGGGCATCCTGACCGTCGGCGTGGTCACCAAGCCGTTCGAATGGGAGGGCGGTCGGCGCCTGACCAACGCCGAGGCCGGCCTGACCGAGCTGGAAGCCAACGTCGATTCGCTGGTCGTGGTGCTGAACGAAAAACTGCTCGAAGTGCTGGGCGATGACATCACCCAGGAAGAGGCCTTTGCCCAGGCCAACGACGTGCTGAAGAACGCCGTCGGCGGCATCGCCGAAATCATCAACGACTACGGCTTCGTCAACGTCGATTTCGAGGACGTGCGCACCGTGATGGGCGAGCCGGGCAAGGCCATGATGGGTACCGCCACCGCCAGCGGGCCCGACCGCGCTCGCATCGCCGCCGAGCAGGCGGTGGCCTGCCCGCTGCTGGAGGGGATCGACCTGTCCGGCGCCAAGGGCGTGCTGGTGCTGGTCACCGCATCCAAGGGATCGCTCAAGCTGAACGAGTCCAAGGAGGCGATGAACACCATCCGCGCCTATGCCTCGCCCGACGCCCACACCATCTATGGCGCGGCGTACGACGATGCGCTGGGCGACGAGATCCGCGTCACCGTGGTGGCCACCGGTCTGTCGCGCCAGGGCGTGCGTCGCCAGCCCATCACCGTGGTGCAGGGGGGCATGCGCACCGGCACCGACAACGTGCCGTTCAACGTGCCCACGGTCGGTCAGGCCGTGGGCGGGTCGGGCATGCCGGGGGCCCATGCCGCCCAGCCCGACTATGGCAACGTGGCGGTGCCCAGCGTGTGGCGCACCAACCGCACGCAGGCGGCGGCCAAGGTGGACGCGCTGTCCTCCGGCGGCATGGACGACTTCGAGATCCCGGCCTTCCTGCGCAAGCAGGCCGATTGAGCGTCGAGGCCGCAGGCGGGGCGTGTGGCGCCAGCCGCCCGCGCCCTGCACCACGCCCGGCGCGCCTGCCGATGGCTTTGTAAAATCGCCCCCCTATGCTGGCCCAACGCACGCTCAAGTCGCTCACCCGCGCGGTGGGTGTGGGGCTGCACAGCGGCGAGCGCGTGGAACTGACGCTGCGGCCGGCGCCGCCGGACACCGGCATCGTGTTTCGCCGCATCGACCTGCCGCAGCCGGTGGACATCCCGGTCAACGCGCAGGCCGTCACCGACACCCGGCTGGCGTCTACGCTGTCGGTGGGCGATGCCAAGGTGCGCACCGTCGAGCACCTGATGTCGGCCTGCGCCGGCCTCGGTCTGGACAATCTGTACATCGACATCACGGCCGAGGAAGTGCCCATCCTCGACGGCTCGGCCTCGTCCTTCGTCTACCTGCTGCAGAGCGCCGGCATCGAATGGCAGCCGGCGCCGCGCAGGTTTTTGCGCGTGCTCATGCCGGTGGAGGTGCGCGAAGGCGAAGGCGCGCAGCTCAAGTGGGCCCGGTTGACGCCGCACCACGGCTTCACACTCAGCTTCGAGATCGACTTCCAGCACCCGGCCGTCGATGCCACGCAGCAGCAGGTCACGTTCGACATGGGTTCGGGCAGGTACAGCCGCGACATTGCGCGCGCCCGCACCTTCGCCTTCAGCAAGGACGTGGAAATGATGCGCGCCAGCGGTCTGGCCCTGGGTGGCGGGCTGGACAACGCCATCGTCATGGACGACACCCGGGTGCTGAACGAAGGCGGCCTGCGCTACGCCGAGGAATTCGCCAAGCACAAGATCCTCGACGCCATCGGTGATCTGTACTGCGTGGGCCACCCCATGCTGGCCAGTTACACCGCCTTCCGCTCCGGGCATGCCCTGAACAACCAGCTGCTGCGCACTTTGCTGGCGCGCCGCGATGCCTGGGACATCGTCAGCTTCGAAGACGAGCGCCAGGCCCCGACCGGCTTCGCCCAGTTGGCCCGCGCCTGGTGAGCCGTGCCGGCGAACCATCGTTGCGCAGCTTCAATACGCTACTGAAATTGTAGCTGCTGGCGTTTACTGCATGCGCGCCAAAGGCAATTTTTCAGCTCAACGGCGCCGGTACATGCTGCTGGTGGTGCGCTCGGCGCCCGCGGCGTGCAGGCGGGCGACGGCAGGGCCGGCGTGCGCGTGGGTGATGGCCAGGCCCAGGGCGTCGGCGGCGTCGGGGCGCGGTGCGGCGGGCAGGCCCAGCAGACGCTGCACCATGGCCTGCACCTGGGTCTTGGCGGCCTTGCCGTGGCCGGCGACGGCCTGTTTCATCTGCAGCGCGGTGTATTCGGCCACCGGCAGATCGGCGGCCACCAGCGCGGTCAGGCAGGCGCCGCGCGCCTGGCCAAGCAGCAGCGTGGCCTGGGGGTTGACGTTGACGAACACGATCTCGACCGCCGCCACGTCGGGCGTGTAGCGCGCCTGCAGCTCGGTGATGCCGTCGAACAGCAGCTTGAGCCGCGCCGGCAGGTTGCCCTGTGCGGCGCTGCCGGTCTGGATCACGCCGCTGGCGACGTAACGCAGGCGCGGGCCCTCGGCGTCGAGCACGCCAAAGCCGGTGGTGCGCAGGCCGGGGTCGATGCCGAGGATTCGCATGGGGTGGGTGTCGCGCCCCGGAGTGGATGCGGCCGGTTGTCGATCAGCAGGGCGCTTTCATAATGATAGCTGCTCGCGCGCTACCCTTGGGCGCTGTGCTGCGATAGCTCCAGAATCCGGGGCGACCCGGCCAGCGCCCGTCGGCCTTCACATCAGCGCCTGCGGGCGTTCGCCGCGCTCGTACACCACGTGGGCGCGCCCCACGATCAGCGGGTCTAGCTTGCCGATCTGCGACAGGTCCTTGCTGGCGTAGGGCAGCTTGTGCAGCACGTAGCGCATGGCGTTGAGGCGGGCGCGCTTCTTGCAGTCGCTCTTGATGACCGTCCAGGGCGAGTCGGCGGTGTCGGTCTCGAAGAACATGGCCTCCTTGGCGCGTGTGTAGTCGTCCCACTTGTCGAGGCTGGCCTTGTCGATGGGGCTGAGCTTCCACTGCTTGAGGGGGTGGTTTTCGCGCTCCTTGAAGCGACGCCGCTGCTCGGCACGGCTGACCGAGAACCAGAACTTGATCAGGTGGATGCCGCTGCTGACCAGGTGACGTTCGAACTCGGGCGCCTGGTGCATGAAGTCCTGGTACTCACGTTCGCTGCAAAAACCCATCACGCGTTCGACGCCGGCGCGGTTGTACCAGCTGCGGTCGAACAGCACGATCTCGCCATGGGTGGGCAGGTGCTGCACGTAGCGCTGAAAGTACCACTGCCCGCGCTCGATCTCGCTGGGTTTTTCCAGGGCGACGACACGCGCTCCGCGCGGATTGAGGTGCTCCATGAAGCGCTTGATGGTGCCACCCTTGCCGGCGGCGTCGCGCCCTTCGAACACGATCACCACGCGCTGGCCGGTCTCCTTGACCCAGTTCTGCAACTTGAGCAGTTCGACCTGCAGCTTGAACTTCTGTTGCTCGTAAGTGGCGCGACGCAGCAGGTGTTCGTAGGGATAGCCACCGTCGCGCCAGTCCGCCGCCAGTTCCTCGTCGGGATTGGACTTGGTTGCGAGGGTATCGCGTCCATTGGCCTTGAGCACCTTGCGCAGGGCCTTGCGATCGTCGGGCGAGGCGCCGTCGAGCAGCGCGCGCAGGGCGCTGGCGCGCTCGCTCGGCGTGCCGGCGGCCGGGTCGTTGACCAGGCGCAGCGCGGCTTGCGCCTGGGCGTCGCGGGCCCCGGCGGTGGCGTGTGCGACCACGTGGTCTTCGATGGCCCGCGCCGTCAGCGAGGGCGGGGTATCGCCCAGGCGCACCGCGCGCAGGTCGCCGTTGGCCCGCCGGGAGCTGGCGGCGGTCTTGCTGGTCTTGCCTGTTTTCGGAGCGACGTTCTTGCGGCTGGACGCAGAACCCTGGGGCTGGTGGTTGGCGGAGCTCATGGAAGGGTGGGGCGATGAAGGTTCGACAAGGGGACGGGCCAGCCACCTGCGGCGGCGTGTTGCCCCAATACCCGTACTTTCCATCCGGGTACTGGGATTCAGCTTGAGGTAGGTCAAGAAACGTGAGTGGCGCGTGCCGGCGCCGTGCAGCGTGTCACGCTCGCATGACCGGCCACACCACGCCGTTGTCGTTCAGGATCGCGTCCAGTGGCTGGTCGTGCGGCTCGGGCTCGAAGTCGTCGACGAAGCCCTGCGTGAAACCCAGTCCCACCGTGTATGGCCGCGGCTGCAGCGCCGCCAGCGTGCGGTCGTAGAAGCCGCCGCCATAGCCCAGCCGGTAGCCGCCCGGCCCGTAGCCGACGCAGGGCACGAACAGCAGGGTGGGCACGATCAGCTCGGTGTCCTTGGGCTTGGGAATGCCGTAGGCGTCTTCTTCCATCGGACAGCCGGGGTACCAGACGTGGAACGTCAGCGTCTTGTGCACCTTGTCGATCACCGGCAGTCCGATGCGGCGGCGTTGTGGTTCGTCCATCAACTCGCCGTCTTCCTTCCAGCGGTGCAGGGCGGGCAGGGGGTCGAACTCACCCTTGATCGGCCAGTAGGCGCCCACCACCGTGTCCGGGCGGCCCAGCAGCCAGATGCGCATGATGTCCTGCAGCGCCGCGGCCCGCGCCAGCCGGTCCTCCAGATGCAGGCGCTCGCGCACCAGGCGTTCGCGCAGGGCTTTCTTGTCGAACTTGCTCATAATCGGTCGATGCGTTGGCCAACGATTCTGACATCCTCACGCGCCGCACGGGCTGGGGCCGGCCTGGCGCTGCTGGGCATGACGGTGGCCTGGGCGCAACCGGCGGCGGCGCCGCAGCCGCCGGAGCCGACCGCCGCCTCGTCGCAGGCTGCCGACGCCAGCCCGGTGGTGCCGATGCTGGCCCTGCCCGCCGACGCGGCGGCGCGCGATGCGGTCCTGCTCGACATGCGCGACGCCCACCGGCGCGGCGACAAGGCGCGGCTGACGGCCCTGCTGCCCCAGGCGCGCGGCCATGCGCTGGAGCCCTGGGCCGCCTACTGGGAACTCAAGGCGCGCCTGGAAGACGCCGGCGCGACCGAGGTGCAGGATTTCCTGGCCCGCTATGCCGGCAGCTACCAGGAAGACCGCCTGCGCAACGACTGGCTGCTGCTGCTGGGCAAGCGGCGCGACTGGGCGGCGTTTCGCGCCGAATACCCGCGCTACCGCATGCGCGACGACCGCGAACTGCGCTGCCACGCGGTGTCGGCCGACCTCGCCGCCGGCCTGGCGCCCGGCCCGCAGGCGGTCGAGCAGGTGCGGCGCGACTGGCTGGCGCAGCGCGACGCCGACGACGGCTGCCTGTACGCCGCCGGCCTGCTGCACCAGACCGGGCTGCTGCCCTACCAGGTGCTGTGGAAGAAGGCCCGCCTGGCGATGGAGGCCAACCGGCCGGCGCTGGCACGCGCCGCCGTGGCGCTGGACGCGCCCGACGCCGCCGCCGAGCTGGCCAGCATCGCCCAGAGCGCGCCGCGCTACCTGGGCGGGCGCGCCAACACCACCACGCACAATCGGCAGGAGCTGGCCACGCTGGCGCTGGTGCGGCTGGCCACGCAGGCTCCCGACCAGGCCGCGCAGCAGCTGGAAGAGCGCTGGGCCGCGCTGCTGGACCGCGAGGAGCGCAACTGGCTGTGGGGCGTGATCGGCAAGTGGTCGGCGCTGGCGCCGTCCGAGCGCGCGCACGGCTACTTCAGCCGCGTCACGCGCGAGGGCGACCTGAGCGACGAGCTGCTGGCCTGGAAGGTGCGCGCCGCCCTGCGCCAGGGCGACTGGCGCGCCGTGCTGCGCAGCGTCGACGCCATGCAGGACGCGGCGGCCGATGATGGCGCCTGGCTGTACTGGAAGGCGCGTGCCCAGCAGGCGCTGGCGCGCCACGACGACGAGCGCGCCGCCGCGCGCGCCGGCTTCGAACGCCTGACGGCCCAGGTCGGGCGTCAGGGCTTCTACGAAAAGCTGGCGCTGGAGGCGCTGCAACGGCCCATCGTGGCGCCGCCCGCCCCGGCGCCGCTGACCGAGGCCGAGCGCGAAGCGGCGCGTCGCCACCCCGGCCTCGGCCGCGCGTTGCTGGCCATCGCCCTGGGCCTGCGCGGCGAAGGCGTGCGCGAATGGAATTACTGGACCAACCTGCACCGCCCGGGCGGCATGGGCGAGCGCGAGCTGTACGCTGCCGCCGATCTGGCCTGCGCGCGCCAGGTCTGGGACCGCTGCATCAACACCAGCGAGCGCACGCGCAGCTTCGCCGACTTCGGGCAGCGCTTTCCGACCCCGCACCGCGAAGCCGTGCAGCGCCAGGCGCAGGCCATCGGGCTGGACGCCGCCTATGTGTATGGCCTGATCCGGCAGGAAAGCCGCTTCGTGACGGACGCGCGCTCGGGCGTCGGCGCCTCGGGCCTGATGCAGGTCATGCCCGCCACCGCGCGCTGGACGGCGCGCAGGATCGGCCTGAGCGGCTTCGTGCCCGCGCAGATCAACGACCTGGACACCAACATCCTGATCGGCACCAGCTACCTGAAGCTGGCGCTGGACGACTTTCAGGGCTCGCTGCCGCTGGCCGCCGCCGCCTACAACGCCGGCCCCGGCCGACCGCGCGCCTGGCGCAACGGCCCGCTGCTGGACGGCGCGGTGTGGGCCGAAAACATCCCCTTCAACGAAACCCGCGACTACGTCAAGAAAGTGCTTTCCAACACCGTCGACTATGCCGGCCTGCTCACCGGACAGCCGCAGTCGCTGGCGGCGCGGCTGGGTCGGGTGGGGCCGCTGGCGCCGGGGCAGGCCGACCCGAGCATGGGCTTGCCCTGAGTCACGATTTTAGGTTCAATCGGGCTTCGGCGCGCTTCTGTAGTGCGCCGACAGCTATCAAATCAGGAGTCATTCCATGGGCAAGCGGATCCTGGTTCTGGGCGGTTCGGGGTTTGTCGGCCGCCACCTGATCGAACACCTGCAGCGGCTGGGCGTGCGCGTGACCGTGCCCACGCGGCGGCGCGACGCCGCGCCCTGGCTGTGGAGCCTGCCGCGTGTCGATGTGGTGCCGGCCGACGTCACCGACCCGGCGCACCTGGGCGCGCTGCTGGCCGGTCACCAGGCGGTGGTCAACCTGATCGCCGTGCTGCACGGCGATGCGCGGCGCTTCGAGCAGGTGCATGTGGAGCTGCCGCGCCGCATCGCCGCCGCCTGCGCCGCCAGCGGCGTGCGGCGGCTGGTGCACATCAGCGCCCTGGGCGCGGCCGCCGATGGCCCGTCGCGCTACCAGCGCAGCAAGGCCCAGGGCGAAGCCGTGCTGCAGCAGGCCGCCGTCGACGGCGCGCTGGCGCTGACGCTGCTGCGCCCCAGCGTCATCTACGGCAGCGGCGACCACCTGCTGAACCTGTTCGCCGGGCTGCAGCGGCTGTTTCCGCTGATCCCGCTGGCCAGCGCCGAGGCGCGCTTTCAGCCGGTGTGGGTGCGCGACGTGGCGCAGGCGCTGGTGCGCTGCCTGCAGGACGACACCACCGCCGGGCGCACCTACGAGCTGTGCGGGCCCGAAGTCTGGACGCTGCGCGAGCTGGTGCGCGCGGCCGGCATGTGGGCCGGCGTGCGCGGCGGGCGCGGGCGCCCGATCGTCGGCCTGCCGGCGGCGCTGGGACGGCTGCAGGCGCTGGCCATGGAATGCTTGCCCGGCGAACCGCTGATGAGCCGCGACAACCTCGATTCGATGCGGGTGGACAACGTCGCCAGCGGCCAGCTGCCCGGCCTGGCCGAGCTGGGCATCACGCCGGCGCCGCTGTCGGCCGTCGGCCCCATGATCGTCGGTGCCGACCATCCGGCCGCGCGCCTGGACGCCTACCGGCGCAGCGCCGGGCGCTGAGAATTTCTGGAAGGGCCCCGCATGCTCAAGCTCTACATCGGCAACAAGAACTATTCGTCCTGGTCCATGCGCCCCTGGGTGCTGATGAAGCAGGCCGGCATCGCGTTCGAGGAAGTGCAGCTGCGCTTCGACTCGTTCTCGGGCGACTCGCAGTTCAAGCAGCGCCTGGGCCGCATCAGCCCGGCCGGCAAGGTGCCGGTGCTCACCGACGGCGAGCTGGTGGTGTGGGACACGCTGGCCATCGCCGAGTACCTGGCCGAGAAATTTCCCGAACTGCACCTGTGGCCGCGCAGCGCCCCCGAGCGCGCCCGCGCCCGCAGCGTGTGCGCCGAAATGCACAGCGGCTTTGGCGCGCTGCGCAGCGCCTGCGGCATGAACATCGAAGCGCAGCTGCCCGAGGCCGGCGCCATCATCTGGCGCGACCGGCCCGACGTGCGCGCCGACGTGGCGCGCATCGTGGAGATGTGGCAGGAACTGCTGGCCATGCACGGCGGGCCGATGCTGTTCGGCCGCTTCGGCATCGCCGACGCCTTCTACGCCCCGGTGGTGATGCGGCTGAAAACCTACGCCCTGCCGGTGCCGGACGACGTGGCCGCCTACATGGCGCGCCTGTGCGCGCTGCCCGGCGTCGCCGCCTGGATCGAAGGCGCGCTGGCGGAGCAGGACTTCCTGCCGTTCGAAGAACCGTACCGCGCGGCCCGACCGGCGTCGGCCTGAACCGGGGCGCGCCGGCGCCCGCCCGGCCCCGGATTTGGCAGGCCTTAAAGATTCATGCAAAATGCAGCTTTTGACATTCCGATGCCGCCGGCCCCTTCGCCGCTGCCGCCGGCCAGCCCTCCATGACCCAGCGTTCCGCTCCCCTCATGTCGATCGATGACCGCGCGCAGCCCCCGGCCGCGCTGCCGGGCTGGCCGCTGCTGCGGCTGGGCTTTCGGCCCTTCTACCTGGGCACGGCGCTGCTGGCCTGCGTGTCGATCCCGCTGTGGATCGCGGCCTTCCTGGGCCACATGCCGCTGCGGCTGCCGTTTCCGATCCTGCTGTGGCACGCGCACGAAATGCTGTTCGGCTTTGCCGCCGGCGTGGTGATCGGCTTTCTGCTGACCGCCGTGCGCGCCTGGACCGGGCTGGAGACGCCGCGCGGGCCGGTGCTGGGCCTGCTGGCGCTGTTGTGGCTGGCGGCGCGGCTGGCGGCCGTGCTGGCGCCGTACCCGCTGTTCGCCGTGCTCGATCTGCTGCTGCTGCCGGCGGTGGCGTTCTTCCTGCTGCGCGTGCTGATCCGCGCCGGCAACCGGCGCAACATCCCGCTGATTTCGCTGCTGCTGGCGATGGCGCTGGCCAACGCGGTGTTCCACCTGTCGGTGCTGGGGCTGATCGCCGTGCCCGCCATGTCGGCCCTGTACGCCGAGCTGGCGCTGATCCTGATGGTGGTCAGCATCATGACCGGCCGCGTGGTGCCCATGTTCACCAAGAACGTGACGCCCGGCCTGGTGATCCAGGTGTCGCGCCGCTTCGAGCTGACACTGCTGGCCGTCACCGCCGTGGCGCTGGCGCTGTGGGTGCTGGGTGCGCCGGCCTGGCTGGTGCTGCCCGCCAGCGCCCTGTCTGCCGCGCTGCACGCGCTGCGCCTGTGGAAGTGGCATCCGCGTGTGACGCTGCGCCGCCCGATCCTGTGGATCCTGCATTTTTCCTACGCCTGGATGCCGGTCGGCTTTGCGCTGCTGGCGCTGGCGCAGCCGGGCTGGGTGGCGCCGTCGCTGGCGGTGCATGCGTTCGGCGTCGGCGTGATCGGCGGGCTGATCATCGGCATGATCACGCGCACCGCGCGCGGCCACACCGGCCGGCCGCTGCAGGCCTCGCGCGGCGAGGTCGTGGCCTACGCGCTGGTGATGCTGGCCACCGTGCTGCGCGTGCTGGTGCCGGCGGTGGTGCCGGCCTGGTACGTGCGGGCGCTGGATTCGGCCGCCGGGCTGTGGGCGCTGGCCTTTGCCATCTACCTGGTGATCTATGTGCCCTGGCTGACGCGCACGCGGCTGGATGGCAAGGACGGCTGAGCGCCGGCCCCCGGTTTTCCGTTCCGGGCGCCGCGGGCGTCCGGGCACAACCCGCTTCTTCGCAGCTCTTTCAGAAAGGTTGATCCATGAGCGCCGCCACCCTCGTCGAAATCGACGTGCGCAACATTCCGCCGTATCAGCGTCACCAGCAGATCTTTGCCCAGGTGGACGCGCTGCAGGTGGGCCAGGCGCTGCAGATCGTCAACGACCACGACCCGGTGCCGCTGCGCCGCCAGCTGGAAGCGCGCTCGCCCGGCCAGCTGCAGTGGGCCTATGTGCAGGCCGGCCCGGACCTGTGGCGCGTGCAGATCAGCAAGGTGCAGGGCGCGGCCGACGCCGAAGGCTCGTGCTGCTCGGGCGGCGCCTGTTGCGGCTGACCGGGTCGGGCAAGACGCACCGGCGCGCCGGCGCAAGGGCTGGCGCGCTTTTTTGTTGCCGGGGGCCTATAGCCCCAGGGCCAGCTGCGCCGCTTCGGACATCATGGAACGGTCCCAGGGCGGGTCGAACACCAGATTGACGGTGATTTCGCCCACGCGCGGCAGCGCCAGCACCTTGTCGCACACCTCGTTGGCGATCGATTCGCCCATGCCGCAGCCGGGGGCGGTGAGGGTCATGTCGATCACCACGCGCACCTGGTCGGGATCGTCCAGCGGCTCGAACGCCAGCCGATAGACCAGGCCCAGGTCGGCGATGTTGACCGGGATTTCCGGGTCGTAGCAGGTGCGCAGCGTGTCCCACACCAGCGGCTCCAGCTCCTCGATCGGCAGGTCCTTGGGCACGGCCAGGGCTTCGGGCGGCTGCTTGCCGATGGCGTCGGCGTCCTGGCCCTTCAGGCGCATCAGCTGACCCTCGACCAGCAGGGTGAAGGAGCCCCCCAGCGCCTGCGTGATCTGCGCCAGCTGGCCAGGCTCCAGCTCGACCGGGTGGCCGCTGGGAATGGTTTCCACCGTGACGTGGCGGCGCACCAGCACGTCCTCGCGGTGGCGGCGGTTCATCATGGCAGCGACTCCTCGGTGCCGCCGGCGTCCTGCTGGCCGGCAATGGCGTGCATCAGCGCGTGCCAGCCCAGCAGCGCGCACTTGATGCGGCTGGGGTACTGGCGCACGCCGGCCAGGCTGACCAGCTTGCCCAGCGGGGCTTCGTCGGGGTCTTCCTCGCCCGTCAGCACGGCGCGAAAGTGCTGCTGCAGCGCCTGCGCGGCGGCGATGTCGCGGCCCTTGACGGCCTCGGTCATCATCGAGCTGGAGGCCATGCAGATGGCGCAGCCCTGGCCGGAAAAGCGGATGTCCTGCACCCGCTCGCCGTCCAGCAGCAGCTCGACCGCCACGCGGTCGCCGCAGGACGGGTTGGTGCCCTGGGCCTGGTGGGTGGGCTGCGGCAGGTGGCCGAAGTTGCGCGGCGCGCGCTTGTGCTCCAGCACCACTTCCTGATAGAGATCGTTCTCGGCGCTGCTCATCGCAACATCTCCAGGGCGCGCGCCACGGCGGCGATCAGGCGTTCGACTTCCTCGGCGCTGTTGTAGAGGGCGAACGAGGCGCGCGTGGTCGGCCCCAGTCCGAAGTGGTCGTGCAGCGGCTGGGCGCAGTGGTGGCCGGTGCGCACGGCGATGCCGCGCTCGTCCAGCAAGGTGCCGATGTCGTGCGGGTGCACCTGGTCGGCCACGAAGGACACCAGCGCCGCCTGCGTGGCGTGCGGCGCCAGCACGGTGACGCCGGGCAGGGCCGACAGGCCGGCCACCGCCTGCGCGCGCAGCGCGTGCAGGTGGCCGTCGATGGCGGCGCGCCCGATCCGGTCGATGAACGTGGCCGCCGCCGCCAGGCCGACGGCACCGGCCACGTTGGGGGTGCCGCCTTCCAGGCGCGCCGGCAGCGCGGCGTAGATGGCGCGCTCGTAGCTCACGTCCTCCACCATGTCGCCGCCCAGGCGCAGCGGGTGGAGCCGCTCCAGCGCGTCGCGCCGGCCGGCCAGCACGCCGATGCCCATGGGGCCGTACATCTTGTGGCCGGAAAAGGCCATGAAGTCGCACGCCAGCGCGCTCAGCGCCGGCATGCCGTGGCCCACCGCCTGGGCGGCGTCCAGCACGGTCAGCGCGCCGGCCTGGCGCGCCATGGCCAGCATGGCTTCGTAGGGCGGGCGCTCGCCGGTGGCGTTGGCGCTGGCGGTGATGGCCAGCACGCGCGTGCGCGGCGTCAGCAGCGCGGCCAGGGCGTCCTGCTGCAGGCGGCCCTGGGCGTCGGGGCGCAGCACCACCAGCTCGGCGCCGCTCATGCGGGCGGCGTGCTGCCACGGCACCAGGTTGGCGTGGTGTTCCAGTCCGGTGCTGATGATGCGGTCGCCCGGGCGCAGCCAGGCCTGGCCGGGGCCGGCGCCCCACAGGCCCTGGGCCACCAGGTTGAGTGACTCGGTGGTGCCGCTGGTGAACACCAGCTCGTGCCCGGCGTCGGCGCCGATGAAGCGCTTGAGCGTGGCGCGCGCCTGTTCGAAGGCGTCGGTGGCGCGCTGGCTGAGCGTGTGCACGCCGCGGTGGATGTTGGCGCGCTCGTGCGTCTCGAAGCGGCGCATCGCCTCCATCACCGCCAGCGGCATGTGGGTGGTGGCGGCGTTGTCCAGGTAGGCCAGCGCGTGGCCGTGGATCTGCTGGCTCAGCACCGGAAACTGGGCCCGCCAGGCCGCCAGTGGCGGTGGCGCGGCCGCCGCGCGGTCGGCCTCAGGCAGGGTGAGGGGGGGCTGGTGGTTTGGCATCAAAAAGGGCTCTGGCGCTGATGTGGATTGCGCAAGCAGCTATCAAAAACATAGTCTTCAGGCGGGGGTTTCGGCGCGCTGCCGGGCCTGCCGCGCCATGCGCTGCGTCAGCCAGCCGGTGGCCAGCCAGTCGCTCAGCAGTTCGGTGTCGCCGAGGCTGCGCTCCAGCACGGCGCGCGCCATGCCTTCGGTGATCAGGGCGCGCGCGCTGGCTTCGTCGAGGCCGCGCTGGCGGGCGTAGAACAGCGCGTCGGCGGGCAGCGCGCCCCAGGTGGCGCCGTGCGCGGCCTGCACGTTGTCGTGCAGGATTTCCAGGTGCGGGCGCAGGATCAGGCGCGGCTGACCGCCGAGCGGTATGCCGGACAGGCGCTGGCGCACCTCGGCCTCGTCGGCGCCGGCGGCGATGCGGGTGTAGGCGTTGCTGACGGCGCGCGCGCCGCCCTGGGCCAGCACCAGCGATTCGACGGCGCTGGCGCTGTGCGCCGCCGCCAGGTCGCTGTGCGCCTGGTGGTCGAGCTGCTGGTCGTCCAGCAGCAGCAGGGCGGCCTGCTGGGCGCGCGCGCCGCGTCCGCTCAGTTGGACGGTGCTGCGCTGCAGGTGGTAGGCGCTGCCGGTGGCCACCAGCGCCTGCGCGTAGTGCGCCGCCGGCGCCAGGCTGACGTGCAGGTGGTGGGCAATCTGGTCCTGCGCCTGGGGCGCCACCACGCGCAGGTGCTGCAGGTGCGCGCCGGCCGCCAGGCGGATGTGGCCGTGCAGGTTCTGGGTCACGGGATGGGCGCCGTCGGCGGCGGTGCGTTCGTGGGTTTCCAGCAGCACGCAGTGCACGCCGGCGTCGACCTCGAGCACCAGCAGCGGCGCTTCGGCGCGCTGGTGCGGCTGGTGGCGCAACTGCAGCACCACCGGGGCGGCGGGCTGGCCGGGCGTGGCGCTGAGGCGCAGGCGCAGGCCCTGACGGCACAGCGCCCGGTGCGCCCAGACGAAGGGCGCGGCCTCGCCGTCGCCGGGCGGCGGCAGGCCGGCCAGCAGCTCGGCGCGCTGGGCCGGGTCGAGGGCGTCGAGCCAGCGCGCGTCCACGCCGTGGGCGCCGCCGTGGCCCAGCGGGTGCAGCGTCCAGCCGGCGCCGGCCAGCGCCGGGGCGTTGCCGTCGTCGGCGTCGGCGTCGGCCTCCGGCTGGCCCAGCCAGTGCGCCAGCTCGGGCGGCGGCAGGTGGTGGAAGGCTTCGCTGCGGCGCGCGATCCAGCCCTGGCGCTGCAGGTGTTGGCGCGCGGCCAGGCGTTCGGCTTGCGACGGGTTCATGTCAGGCCCCCGCCGGCGCCGTGCGCGAGGCAAAGCCGGTTTCGGCGATGTGGCGTGCCAGGCCCAGGTCGCCGGTTTCGGCGATGCAGCCCTGATCGAGCCGCAGCACGGCGTCGGGTTCGAGCTGCTCGATCATCTGCAGGTAGTGCGACACGACGATGAAGGCCGTGCCCTGCGCGCGCTGGCGCCGCACCTGCTCGACCACGGCGCGCACGCCGTCGACGTCCATGCCGGAGTCGATTTCGTCCAGCAGCGCCAGGCGCGGCTGCAGCAGCGCCAGCTGCAGCAGCTCGTTGCGCTTGCGCTCGCCGCCGGAAAAGCCCTCGTTGACCGGGCGGCCCAGCATGGCTTCGGGCAGCCCCAGGGCCTTGGCGGCCTGCTTGGCGCTGGTGAGGAAGTCGAAGGCGTCGAGCGGCGGCTGGCCGCGCGATTCGCGCTGCGCGTTGAGCGCGGTACGGATGAACAGGTTGTTCTTGACGCCCGGCACGTCGGGCGGCGACTGGAACGACAGGAACAGGCCGGCGCGCGCGCGCTCGTGCGCCGGCAGCGCCAGCAGGTCCTGCCCGGCCAGCAGCGCCTGGCCGCCCAGCACCTGGTAGGCCGGGTGGCCGGCCAGCGCCAGGCCCAGCGTGCTTTTGCCGCTGCCGTTGGCGCCCATCAGCACGACCAGGCTGCCGGCGTTGACGTCGAGCGAGACCGAGTGCAGCACGGTGCGCTCGCCCACCTGGACGCGCAGATCGCGCACCTGCAGCAGGGGTTCGGGGGAGGTCATCAGGGAATCCTTTTGCTAATATTTTGATAGCTGCTGGCGCTTGCTGGGTAAGCGCGGGCGGCCTGTTTGATGGCTATTCGTTCAGCCCACCGCGCCTTCCAGCGACACTGCCAGCAGCGCCTTGGCTTCGAGCGCGAACTCCATCGGCAGCTCTTCCAGCACGGCCTGGCAGAAGCCGCCGACGATCAGCGCCGTGGCCTCCTGGGCGTCGATGCCGCGCTGTTCGCAGTAGAACAGCCGCTCGGCCGAGATGCGGGTGGTGGTGGCCTCGTGTTCCACCACGGCGTCGGCGCGCCCGCTGTCGACGTAGGGGAAGGTGTGGGCGCCGCAGTGCGGGCCGATCAGCAGCGAATCGCACTGGGTGTGGTTGCGCGCGCCTTCGGCCCCTGGGTTGATGCGCACCAGGCCGCGGTAGGCGTTGTGCGCGTGGCCGGCGCTGATGCCCTTGGAGACGATGCGGCTGGTGGTGTTCTTGCCCAGGTGGATCATCTTGGTGCCGGTGTCGGCCTGCTGGCGGTGGTTGGAGACGGCGATGGAGAAGAATTCGCCGCTCGAACCCTCGCCGCGCAGCACGCAGGAGGGGTACTTCCAGGTGATGGCCGAGCCGGTCTCGATCTGCGTCCAGGCGATGCGCGAGCGCTTGCCGGCCGCCAGGCCGCGCTTGGTGACGAAGTTGTAGATGCCGCCGACGCCGTGCTCGTCGCCCGGGTACCAGTTCTGCACCGTGGAGTACTTGATGAAGGCGTCGTCGTGGGCGATCAGCTCGACCACCGCGGCGTGCAGCTGGTTTTCGTCGCGCTGCGGCGCGGTGCAGCCTTCCAGGTAGCTGACCGAGCTGCCCTCTTCGGCAATGATGAGGGTGCGCTCGAACTGACCGGTGTTCTGGGCGTTGATGCGAAAGTACGACGACAGCTCCATCGGGCACTTGACGCCCTTGGGGATGTAGACAAACGAGCCGTCGGAAAACACCGCCGAGTTGAGCGCGGCGTAGAAGTTGTCGCCCTGCGGCACCACCGTGCCCAGGTATTTTTCGACCAGCTCGGGGTGGTTCTGCACCGCGTGCGAGAACGAACAGAAAATCACGCCCACGTCGGCCAGCTGCTTGCGGAAGGTGGTGCCCACCGAGACCGAGTCGAACACCGCATCCACCGCCACGCCGGCCAGCGCCGCGCGCTCGTGCAGCGGCACGCCGAGCTTTTCGTAGGTCTCGAGCAGCTTGGGGTCGACCTCGTCGAGGCTCTTGGGCTTGTCCTTCATGGACTTGGGCGCCGAGTAGTAGGACAGGGCCTGGAAGTCGATCGGCGCGATCTTCAGGCGCGCCCAGTCGGGCAGCGCCATGGTCTGCCAGCGCCGGAACGCGGCCAGGCGCCAGTCGAGCAGGAACTGCGGCTCCTTCTTCTTGCGCGAGATGGCGCGGATGGTGTCCTCGTCCAGGCCGGGCGGCAGACTGTCGGACTCGATGTCGGTCACGAAGCCGTGCTGGTAGGGCCGCTGCAGCGCCTGCTCGAGCGGCGCTTCCTGCGGCTTGTCCGCCAGGGCCTGCGCGGTGCTGATGGGTTCAGGTGATGCCATGGGCGCTCATCCGTTTAAATGTACATATCGTATGCATCTTTGACCGACTCGGCAAACCGGCTGCGCCGTGCCTGCACCTGAGATGGGGACATTGTCCGGGCAGGGCGGCGCGGCCGGGGCGCCGCACTGCTCCTACACTTGCCCCATGCAGATCTACATGGTGGGTGGCGCCGTGCGGGACCGCTTGCTCGGCCTGCCGGTGCAGGATCACGACTGGGTGGTGGTGGGCGCCACGCCCGAAGACATGGTGGCCCGCGGCTTCGTGCCGGTAGGGCGGGATTTTCCCGTTTTTCTGCACCCCTCGTCGCATGAGGAATATGCGCTGGCGCGCACCGAGCGCAAGAGCGGCCGTGGCTACAAGGGTTTCACCGTCTTCACCAGCCCCGAGGTGCGCATCGAAGACGACCTGGCGCGCCGCGACCTTACTATCAATGCAATAGCTGTTCGCGCAGGCCAGGCAAGCGCTGGAGCCAAATTTGACCATGAAGACGGGGTGATCGATCCGTTTGGCGGCCGGCGCGACCTGCAGGCGCGTGTGCTGCGCCACGTCACCGACGCCTTCCGTGAAGACCCGGTGCGCATCCTGCGCGTGGCGCGTTTTGCGGCGCGCTTTCACGACTTCAGCGTGGCGCCCGAGACGCGGGCGCTGATGCGCCAGATGGTGGCCGAGGGCGAAGCCGACCACCTGGTGCCCGAGCGCGTGTGGCAGGAGCTGGCGCGCGGCCTGATGGAAAGCCAGCCGGCGCGCATGTTCGAGGTGCTGCGCGACTGTGGCGCGCTGGCCGTGGTGCTGCCCGAGCTCGACCGCCTGTGGGGCGTGCCGCAGACCGCCTCGCACCACCCCGAGATCGACACCGGCGTGCACGTGATGCTGGTGCTGCAGATGGCCGCGCGCCTGCAGGCGCCGCTGGCGGTGCGCTGGGCCTGCCTGATGCACGACCTGGGCAAGGGCGAAACACCGGCCGACCTGCTGCCGCGCCACCTTGGCCACGAGCAGCGCAGCGCCCGCCTGCTGCGCGGCGTCGGCCAGCGCCTGCGCGTGCCCACCGACTGCACCGAGCTGGCCGAGGTGGTGGCGCGCGAGCACGGCCACATCCACCGCAGCGCCGAGCTGGGCGCCGCCGCCCTGCTGCGGCTGCTGCAGCGCTGCGACGCGCTGCGCAAGCCCGAGCGCTTTGCCCAGGTGCTGCTGGCCTGCGAATGCGACGCGCGCGGGCGGCTGGGCTTCGAGCACAGCGCGTACCCGCAGCGTGCGCGCCTGCAGGCGGCGCTGGGCGCGGCGCAGTCGGTGGCGACGGCGGGGCTGGCGCAGGCGGCGCAGGCCGCCGGCGCGCGCGGCGCCGACATCGGCCAGGCGGTGGCGCAGGCGCGCACACGGGCGCTGCAGGCCTGGCTGGACGGGTCGGCCCCGGCCGCGGTCTGATCGGCGCCGCCGATTGCTACGAATTGGATAGCTGTTGGCGCAGTCTGGGTAAGCGCCAGGACTTGTTTTTTCTGTGAACGGCGGGCGCGCCGGCGGCGCCGGCCGGGCGCCGATAATCACGCCCCATGGCCCGCCCGATCTCCGCCGCCCACGGTCTGCGCCGCGACGAAATCCTCGACGTCGCGGCCGACTGCTTTGCGCGCCAGAGCTACCCGGCCACCAGCATGAACGACATCGCCGCCGCCTGCGGCACCTCCAAGGCGCGGCTGTACCACTATTACGACAGCAAGGACGCCATCCTTTTTGAGCTGCTGGACCGCTACACCCAGCGGCTGCTGGTCATCATCGG